>Ga0268299_1001995_pt1 | contig 28084 bp, 29 predicted proteins | sample NOBtaG_FD_193484 | JGI IMG/M metagenome (GOLD analysis project Ga0268299, IMG submission 193484) | Activated sludge microbial communities from bioreactor in Nijmegen, Gelderland, Netherland - NOB reactor | ecosystem: Engineered > Bioreactor > Aerobic > Activated sludge | place: Netherlands...
CCGTAGCCTTCGTGCTGGTACACGGGGGTCTGGTCCACCGAGTTCATGCCGTTGAAGCTCATGTTCCCGATGTTTCCGGTGGAGTTGAAGGCGAGGATGCCGTTGGCGAGTGAAGAAAAGGTGTTGGGGCCGAACACGTTGAAGTCGCGGTACTGGTTGAGCCGGATGCCGCAGTAGCCCCGGGCCTCCACGGGTTCGGGCATGCCCGGGTAGGGCGCGTTGATGGCCGTTTGGGCGGTCGAAAAACTGTTGCCGGCCATGGCCACGATGTTGACCCGTTTGTTTGCTTCGGGCACACCGTTCATGTCGAGGTTGAGGCCGATGTAGTTGTCGAAGAAACTGTTCGAGACCAGACTGATGGTGGAACCCGGTTGGGCGTCAATGGCAAATCGGCAATCGTTGAAGCTGCTGGTAGTGGCAATCAGGGTCGCACCGGGCTCCAGTGTGATGCCCGCCGCCAATACGTCGCAGGCGAATATATCAGCATTAAGCAGCGTGAGGGTCACTCCCGTACGAACAATGATTTGCGTACCGGGCAACAGGAATAATGAAGGGCGAGCAGCAGGGCTGGGACTGCCGGTGCCGTCGAAGGAATAGTCCACATCTACGTCCAATACCCCATCTATGGTTTTGTGTTCGACAATGGCATTACTTGCAGAGTTGGACAGCAATCGCCCACCTGAAATCAGGGTAGAAACTAATCCGCTTATGGGCGTTTCCCATAAGCGGCGAGTCACGTCAAATCCAAAAAGGTAGAAGTTGGTATTGGGAAACCCGGCACATTCCGACGGTTCCTGCGGAACCAAATCCACATGGATCACGTACTCGTCGGCGGCAAAATATGTATCAGGCTCTAGTGTGAATTTTAACGCGTTTATCGTGGATTGCAGATCGGGTAAATCATCGATTCGCAAGTTGAACCGTCGCCAAAGAAGTATTCCATCAAACCAAGGGTCTTCGAATGCCAAGGGAAGATTTCCCTGATATTTGATTGCATCAAGCACAGTCTCGGATTCAATCGTAGTCCCAAAAGAAATACGGAGGTACATGTCGGTTGTACAGTTTTCATCACGCGTATTTGTGACAGTAGTGTTGATGACAATTTCATCGCAAAATGGGAGAATAGAAGATTGCGTGAAAGTCGCATCAACGACCCCTTCCGGGCATTCGCATTGAGCCCCGAGGCTGGATATGTTGAAAAGCGCCAACATCTGCATCAGGAAAAATACCTTTGCGCACCAGCTATGCGAGTTGCGAGTTGCGAGTTGCGGGTTGCGGGTTGCGGGTTGCGGGTTGCGGGTTGCGGGTTGCGGGCCAACTTATGCCCTGTTCCGCTGGAAGAAATACATTGTCTCATTGGAAAACATGTTTGTGGTGTGAAAGAATCGGGTGATGGGCGCCGCCGCTTCGCGCAGTCCCGGACACTACCCGACTCGACGGCAAAACGAAGGTAAGCTGCATCACCCGGGGTTTTGTGTTAAGTTTTGACAAACTGTGTGAAAGCCACCTCATTGAAGGTGAATGGAATATTTGATCGAGTAAATGGCCGGGCTTACTGGGAAAATAGTGGATTGATTTCATGCAGAAAATTTTTCCTTTGCGCCCTACACGATCCAAATCATTCAACGTTGGCTATGCACATCTCCTGGAACGGGGTTTACCCCGCCGTCACCACCAAATTCAGCGAAAACGGCGATCTCGACATCCCGGCATTTCTCCACAACCTGCGCGCCCAGATCGAAGCAGGCGTACACGGCATCATCATCGGCGGGTCGCTGGGCGAGTCCAGCACATTGACGCACGACGAACGCATCGAACTGCTTTTGGCCGCGAAAGACTTGGCTCAAGGACGCCTGCCGATCATTCTGAACCTGGCCGAAAGCAGCACCCGCCACGCCGTACAGTTTGCCGAAAGGGCACAAGACAGCGGCGCCGATGGACTGATGGTGCTGCCGCCGTTGTTGTACAAACCCACCAATGGCGAAACGACGGACTATTTTCGCGCAGTCGCCCAGAGTACCGACTTGCCCATCCTCGTGTACAACAACCCCGTGGACTATAAAGTGGAGGTCACGCTCGACATGTTCGAGGAACTCCTGCGCCAGCCCAACATCCAGGCGGTGAAAGAAAGCACCCGCGACGTGTCGAACGTGACCCGGATGCTGTCGAGGTTTGGCGACCGCCTGAAAATCCTGTGCGGGGTGGACACCCTTGCGCTGGAAGAATTGCTCATGGGCGCACATGGCTGGGTGGCCGGTCTTGTGGATGCTTTTCCCCGCGAAACGGTGGCGATTTACAACTTTGCCAAGGCCGGCCGGATCGAAGAGGCACGGCGCATTTACCAGTGGTTTATGCCCTTGCTCGAACTGGATATCCATCCGCAGTTGGTTCAAAACATCAAACTTGCCGAGGCCATGGTCGGGCTAGGCACCGAGTATGTCCGCCCGCCCCGGCAGCCGCTGAAAGGCGCGGAACGGGAACGCGTCGTGGGAATTATTCAACGCGCTTTGCGCAGCAGACCGACATGGTGATGCGAAAAACATTTTTCTGCATTGATGCCCATACCTGCGGCAATCCTGTGCGGCTCGTGGCAGGCGGGGGGCCATTGCTGCACGGATCGGATATGGCCGAACGGCGCTTGCATTTTCTTCGGGAATTCGACTGGATTCGCAAAGGGCTGATGTTCGAGCCTCGGGGGCACGATATGATGTCGGGTAGCATCCTGTACCCGCCGACCGACCCGGCGAACGACATCGGCGTCTTGTTTATCGAAACCAGCGGCTGCCTGCCCATGTGCGGCCACGGCACCATCGGCACTGTGACCATAGCCGTGGAGGAAGGATTGGTGGCGCCCAAAATACCGGGAAGGCTACGTTTGGAAACGCCGGCCGGCCTGGTTTTGGTGGAATACCGGCAAGAAGGGAAAAAAGTCCGGTCGGTGAAACTGACCAACATCCCGTCGTTTTTGTACCGGGAAAATCTGGAAGTGGACTGTCCGGAACTGGGACTGTTGCGGGTGGATGTCGCGTACGGCGGAAATTTTTATGCCATCGTGGATCCACAGGAAAATTTCGCAGGCATCGAGCATCACACCGCTGCCGACCTGATCCGCTGGAGCCCGGTGATTCGGAAACTGCTGAATGAACAGTACGAGTTTCAACATCCGACCGATCCGCGCATCGCAGGTTTGAGTCATTTGTTGTGGGCCGGCGCTCCGCTCGATCCGAGTTCCACGGCTCGTAACGCCGTATTTTATGGCGACAAGGCCATTGACCGCTCACCTTGTGGCACGGGAACCTCTGCGCGAATGGCCCAGTGGGTGGCAAAAGGCAAACTCCGGATCGGGGACGCCTTTGTGCACGAAAGCATCATCGGAAGCAAGTTCGTGGGGCGTGTCGAAGCGGCCACGACATGCGGCCCGTTCGAGGCGATTGTCCCGAGCATAGAAGGCTGGGCGCGGGTCACGGGGTACAACACGATTGTTCTGGATCCGGGGGATGATCCGTACGCGTTTGGTTTTCAGGTGGTGTAATAATTTTTCACCGCAGAGACGCGGAGGCGCGGAGTTATTAAAAATCATTTCTCTGCGTCTCTGCGTCTCTGTGGTGAAAAATCAATTCCTAGGGATCAGCAGCCGCTGTCCTGCGATGAGTGTCTCGTTCTGATCTTTGTTGTTGACCAAGGCGAGTTCCTGCGGGCTTATTTTGAACCGAATCGCGACGGAATTGATGGTATCGCCTTCCCGCACAATATATTCCTGGAAATAAGTTGGCGTGGTGGTGGTAGGCGTGGTGGTTCCGGGTTGACTGTACATGGTCGGTGTCGTAGCCGATTGTGTGGCGCCTGCTGTTTTGCTGAACATATCAGGCAGCGTACCCGGCGCCGGATTCGTGTTGGTCGGTGTTGCAGCGGGTTGTGGCTGTGGCTGAGCCGGTTGCGTGGTCGTCGTCGTGGGCTGGTTGGGGCAGCAGTCCGCTACAAAGAGTTGCATGCCAGGCTGGATATTCACCGGTCCGGTGGCGGGATACTTGTTGAAGCGGCGCATATCTGCTTCGGTCACCCCATAGCGTTGTCCAATGCCGAAGAGCGTTTCGCCCTTTTGAACCGTGTGCACCAACGTTTGGCCGGCCGGTGTGTAGGTAGGCTGCGGTTGTGGCTGCATGATGGTATATGCCGTAGGTTGATCCGGTGTTTTGGCGGCTTGGGCCTGCTGCGGTTGTTGTTGTTGCTGCGTTTGCTGCGCTTGCTGTTGCCAATATGGTTCCTGTCGAATGGAGGTGACATCCACAGAGGCGATCAGGCCCTGTTTGGCCGAGGGGGTTACGTTCGCAGCATTGGCCGGTGGCTTGCGGAGCCATATTTTTTGGCAAACAGACACGCGGTCCGGGTCTTTGATTTTGTTCCAGCCGATCAGCGACTTCACCGGGAGGTTGTACGCCCTGGAGACGGCATTCAGGGTTTGGCCGGGCTGCATGATGTGGTAGCCTTCCCCGGGTGGCTCGGGACAGTCGGCCAAGGGCGGGAGACCGGCAGGGGTGCTGTTTTGCGGCTTGGACATGGATGCGGTTTCCTTGTCGCCTTCGCGCACCACTCCGTAGTCCACTTTTGGTGTGTATTGCGACAGCGGAGCGGTAGACGGCGGCGCGGTCTTTCCCTGGCATTGAGCCACGATGTAGTCTTCCAAAGCCATGTTATTGACTTTGACCAACCTGAACTGATTGTTTTCTGCATCGGCGGCAGTCATTCCGGAGCGCTCGGTGGAAAGGCCGATGCCCGGGATGAAATCGAACTCGGAGCGCTCCTGATTGGCGCGGGTGGGTTCGCGTTTGAACGAATATTCGTAGAAACAGCCCCTGATTTTCAGGCCGTTGAAGTAAATATACCAATCGGAACTGCCAGTGGCGATATTGCTTTCGTACACCAAACTGGAGGTGTCCACGGCAAAAGAATAATTTCGTGCCCGGACAAGGTAGTACGTCCCGCTGCGCATGATTTGGGCGGCCGAAATAATCGGAATCAGCACATAGCCCTGCGTCTGCTGATGCACAATGTACACCTGACGGGACAGGTCGTTTACGGAGTTCAGGAACTGTTCGTTGAAGTTGTACTCCCGGCATTTGACCGTATTGGCGGGCAGGGTAGGGGAGTTGATGCCTTGGGAGCCGGCCTGCAATTGGAATTGTTCGCTGGCGCTGGGGTGCAATGCGTACGACATGGAGGTGGCGCCGGTGTACACATAGCGGTATTCCAATTGTTTCATACAGGTCGCATCGTACAGGATGTAGAGCGGCTGAGCGGGCAAGTAGTTGGCCAGACAAAGGGCGAGCAGAGCAAGAAAGGTGGTCTGTTTCATACGTGGCTGTTTATTGAATAAATCGGCTTGGGCTGGGTTGATGTTTTTTTTGTTCTGAAAACACAGATTTTCCGTGCAAGATTAAGGCAAATAATTCAAACACACAGATTTAACATAGAAATCTATGGGTGTGCCTCCGGATTGAAGGCCGCTCGCTACCTTTGCGGCCATGTCCAAACCCTTGATTTTGGTAACAAACGACGACGGCATCGTGGCGCCCGGCATAAGGGCGCTGGTGGACGTGGCCCGCCAATTGGGCGATGTGGTCGTGGTAGCCCCCGACTCGCCGCAAAGCGGCAAAGGCCATGCCATCACCATTCACGACCCGCTGCGACTCAAACATGTCAACGTGTTTCCGGGCATTGAAGCATGGGAGTGTTCCGGCACTCCGGTGGATTGTGTCAAATTGGCCAAACACGTCGTGCTAAAAAACCGCAAGATAGACCTGTGCGTGTCCGGAATCAACCACGGCAGCAACGCCTCGGTCAACATCATTTATTCCGGAACGCTCTCGGCTGCCATGGAGGCTTCGCTGGAGGGGATCAAAAGCATCGGATTTTCCCTGCTCGATTACAGTTTTGAGGCCGACTTCGAACCAGGCAAGCCTTGGGTTCGGAGGATCATGGAATACATGCTCGATGATGCGTATCCTGGGGGGAAATTGCTGAATGTCAATATCCCCAATCTTCCGGAGGCGGAAATACGGGGCATTCGCGTTTGCCGTCAGGCCGAAGCGCGTTGGGTGGAGGAATTCCTGGAAGGCCGCGACCCGAGCAACCAGCCGTACTATTGGCTGACCGGAAAATTTGTGAACCACGACCGAGAGCATGACACCGATGTGTGGGCGCTCGAAAACGGCTATGTTTCCGTGGTGCCCTCCATGCATGACCTGACGGATTACCCAGCTTTGCAGCAAAACAAAACGCTCGAAAATTTTTATAAACCACGCGCATTGGCCAACAGCCAATAGCCAACAGCCAACAACTATCATGTTCAATCGCAATGAAATCTGGGCAGGATTTCTCTTTTCCCTGCTCTTGCCCGCGCTTGGTTTTGTCCTGTTGTACAACCTGTTCGGTCTGCTCGAAATGGGCGGGGCCGCCAGCGGGGAGGGCTTTTCGACCAATTTCCGCGAGCGCACCCTCAGCATCGTGGCGATCGCGCTCAACCTGATCCCGCTCAACATTTACCGCCGCAGGCGCTGGGACCTTTCCATGCGCGGTGTGGTCATCGCCACAGCACTTCTGGCTTTTGGGTGGTTATTCTGGTTTGGGCGGCTATTGATTTGACTACCTTTGCGCCCCCAACTCAAAACTCATCACTCGAAACTCAAAACTGGCATCCGTGTCCGAAAAGATTATTTTTTCCATGTCCGGCGTGAACAAGACGTATCCGCCGCAAAAACAAGTCCTCAAAAACATCTGGTTGTCGTTCTTCTACGGAGCCAAGATCGGTGTGCTCGGCCTGAACGGCTCCGGAAAATCCACCCTGCTCAAGATCATTGCCGGACTCGACCAAAACTACGAGGGCAAGATCGAGTTTGAAAAACAATACAAAATCGGCTACCTGGCCCAAGAACCTGATCTGGACGACTCCAAAACCGTGCGCCAGATCGTGGAAGAAGCAGTACAGCACATCGTAAACTTTCTGCAGGAGAATGACGACATCGGCATTAAACTGGGCGACGTGACCGACGACGACGAGATGATGCGCCTCATCGAGCGTCAGGGCGAAGTACTGGAACAGATCGAGCACCTCGGCGGCTGGGAATTGGACCACCGGATCGGGCTGTTCACGGATGCCTTGCGCTGCCCGCCCGATGAGACGCCGATCAAGGTGTGCTCCGGCGGCGAACGCCGCCGCGTAGCCCTGGCCCGCCTGCTGCTCAGCCAGCCCGATATCCTCCTGCTTGACGAGCCGACCAACCACCTCGACGCCGAATCGGTGCAGTGGCTGGAACAGTACCTGCAAAACTTCCCCGGGACTGTCATCGCTGTGACCCACGACCGGTACTTCCTGGACAATGTAGCCGGATGGATTCTCGAACTCGACCGCGGAGAAGGCATTCCTTGGCAGGGCAATTACTCCTCTTGGCTCGAACAAAAGGCCAAGCGCCTGGCGCAGGAAGAACGTCAGGAGGACAAACGCCGCAAACAACTCGAACGCGAACTCGAGTGGGTGCGCATGGGCGCCAAAGGGCGACAGGCCAAAGGAAAGGCCCGTTTGAACGCTTACGAAAAAATGGCCGGGGAAGGCAACAAAGAAAAAGAAGCCAAACTCGAGCTCTGGATTCCCAACGGCCAGCGTCTCGGCGATAAAGTGATCGAAGTGCGCGGGGTTAGCAAGGCTTTTGGCGACCGCATCTTGTTCGAAAACCTCAACCTGGATATCCCGAAAAACGCCGTGGTGGGCATTATCGGCCCCAACGGTGTGGGCAAATCCACGCTGTTCAAAATTTTGACCGGACGGGAAAAGCCCGACAGTGGCGAAGTGATCATCGGTGACACGGTCAAAATCAGTTATGTGGACCAAAGCCACGAAGCACTCCTGCCCGAAAAAACGGTGTACGAAATCATTTCCGAAGGCAACGACCTGATCACCGTCGGCAATACTTCGGTGAACGCGCGCGCGTACATTTCGCGCTTCAACTTTGCCGGCGCCGACCAGCAGAAAAAACTCGGTGTTTGCTCCGGGGGCGAACGCAACCGCGTCCACCTGGCCATGACGCTAAAGGATGGCGGAAACGTGCTCCTGCTCGACGAGCCGACCAACGACATTGACGTGAACACCTTGCGGGCGCTCGAAGATGCCTTGGACGACTTCGCGGGTTGCGTCCTCATCATCAGCCACGACCGCTGGTTCATTGACCGCCTCGCCACCCACATCCTGGCGTTCGAGGACGATGCCGAAGTGGTCTTTTTCGAAGGCAACTTCACCGACTACGAAGACGCCAAGAAGGCCCGGTTGGGCGATATTACCCCGCACCGCCCTCGGGTCAAGCACATTATGAAATAGTGCTAACCTCCCATCGTTGCCAAGGAGGCAAACAGGAAGATCAGCAGCACGAAATACAGCGCAATAAACCCGATAATCATGATGCCGGTCCATTTGAAAAAGTTGCTGAACTGAAGCCAGGCATCTTCCAGGGCTGTCTGATCGGTAAACTGCAACGCCTCTTTCATCCGGTTGGCAAAACGGAACTGGAAAAGATTGACCGCTACCTGTACGCCGACGACCACCAGGATAATGCCGGCAAAAAGCGCTTTTTGAGAAAGCATGGCACCCAGAACAGGGTTGTCCATGCCGCCCAGCAGCATCATTTGTTCGAGTGCGCTGGACATGCCGATCATGCCGATCAGACTAATACCCGCAGTCACGAAGGCAACGATGGCCATAAACCGCGCCCAGCGGGCGGTGACATGCCAATCTTGGCGCATTTGCCAGGTGGTGCCGGAGCGGTCGGCACTATGGGCCGAAAAGTTGTGATCCAAGGATTCCATATCTTGATTAGGCTGTGTTTGTGTTGTATAATGGTGTTCTCGTCAAATGGATACTGATCATCTTGCGGCAAATCCAATAAACATGAAGAGCAGCAGGAGCGCATAAAAGCCAAGGACGATCACGGTGAGAATTCCGATGAATTGGTAAAACCGTTTCAGAAAGGAAAAGCCGGTTTCCGTGGCGTGCAGATCGTTGTTTGACACCCCTTTCTGAATGTTTTGCGAAAACTGAAACATGAACCAAGTGGGGATGAATACCAAAACCCCGATCAATAGCAGCATGAAAATCATCACTGTAACCTCGGTGCCGCCAAGGTTTCCAGTACTAAGGCTCGCAATACTAAGCAGGGAAAAAACAAGCAGGCCCAGGTACAAAAAGCCCAAAACGGCAAAGAACAACGCCCATCGGGAGGTCGCATGCCAGTGGCTTCGAATGGAAGATGTTATTCGGAGGCCGGATTGTTTGCCTTCGGAATCGGGCAAATCGGTATCCAAGGGTTGGTTCGGATTGTCCATAACGTTTCGTTTTTGGTGAAAATAACAGGTCAAAAAACGCGCTAAAAGTATGCAAATTCTTGAAATCCAATTCGGCACCCCTGAATTTGACGATGCCGTTCGCCTGCGGCACGACGTGCTGCGCAAGCCGCTCGGGCTGGGGTACACCGCCGAACAATTGGCGGCCGAGTACGACAATATCCATTTAGCGGCCTACGATGACTCCGGATTCTTGGTCGGATACCTGAACCTGACCCCGTTTGATTCGGAACAGGTGAAAATGCGGCAGGTAGCCGTGCGTCCGGAGTATCAAGGAGCCGGTATTGGCAGAAATATGGTGCTCGCTTCGGAAGCGCTTGCCGCAGGGTTGGGGTACAAAAAAATGGTCTTGCACGCGCGGGAGTCTGCCGTGCCGTTTTACCAAAAATTATCCTACAAAATTGTTGGCGAGCGCTTTGAGGAGGTCACCATACCGCATTTCCGAATGGAAAAAGCGCTCGTTTAAGCGGTAAGCATACCGTCTTTTCAGCGCCGTTTTTGACGCGGCTGGTTCCACTCTTCCTTTTCCGCGAACGACACGATCTTGCGCATGAGGTTCACCAGCGTCAGAAAAACAAGAAAACCGATCGTCACCACGATGTAAATCCAGCGATAGGATTGGGCCTGCCCGATCGGCACTCCCGAAAACAGCCATGCCATCATGCCGTTCGCAAATGCTAGCCCCAAGAACCCATACACCGAACGCCCCCAGTATTGGAGCGAACTGTCGGCATTTAGGCTCATCATGCTGTTGAACACGGCGAAAAGCAACAGGAAGGCCGTGGCAACAGACCAGGGGAACAGGCGGTCAACGGCGTACCAGCCGGTTTGGCTTAGAAGCCAGGCAAGTGCCATCAAAACCGTTGTGGCGCCGAAAAAGTAGGCGGCCTGTTTTAGGGGGTCAATTTTGCGTTCAAAAAACGAGATGAGCATGGCTGATGGTTATCGGATCATCACGCCTTTTCGGTTGAGCAAGGGGATATCGCTGAAATGAATATCGTCCAGGCTGCCGGGCACGAAGACATATTGTTTGTCGTACAAGTAATCATGAAAGGAAAAACTGACCCAATACTCGTTGGCAAGCGCAAAAACCGCCTTTTCCACCGGCTCTACCTTGACGGCAGTCATCGGTTCAATTTTGTCCCAAAAATACCGCAGGGTAGTCGTACGGCGCGGTCGGCCCTCGATTTCGCCGTAGCCCCTTGAGTTTACGATTACCGAAAAAATAGGCTCATTCTTGAGGTTGAGCAGGTAGGCGTCCCAAAATTCCTCATGGTCTTCTTCGAACACCATTCGGGGCACGACGGCGAAAGCCAGGTCGCCTACTTTCAGGATGGGGATGTCTTTGATCATGTTTCAATAAGTTGGCACTCAAAGGTGGTACAAAAATGCTTTTTGAGGCGTTTTTTTACATCAGCCAAAGGCACGGTTTGGCCGATCTCCCACGCGAGCGACGTAACCGTTTTGTCTGCGTCAGCGATCCCGCAAGGTACGATGTAGTTGAAATACTTGAGATCGGTATTGATGTTGAAGGCGAACCCATGCAGGGTAACCCATCGGCTCAGGTGTACCCCGATGGCGCAAATTTTTCTGTTTTTCTCCCAAAAATCTGCTTCGGGGGTGGCAGCCAGTCTGCCTGTCGCCGGCGGGCACCAAACCCCCGTATGCCCGGGGATTCGGACAGCCTCCACACCATAATCAGCAAGCGTTCGGATGATCGTTTCTTCGATAAAACGCACATAGCGGTGGACATCGGTGAAGAAACACTCCAGGTCCAGAATCGGGTAACCGACGATCTGGCCGGGGCCGTGAAACGTGATGTCGCCCCCGCGGTTGATCGGATAATACCGGATGCCGCGTTCGCGCAGTTCCTGTTCGGTCAAAAGCAGGTGTTCGGCGGAGCCGCTTTTGCCCAACGTAAACACAGGCGGATGCTCGACTACAAGAAAAACATGTTCTTGCGGGTACGATCGGGACGGCAGGCTTCGATGGGCCAACTTGTTGTCCACCAAAGTCCTGTGGAGCCAGGTTTGGTAGTCCCAGGCATCTTCGTAGTCCCGAAGACCCAAGTCCATGAATCGCACGACTTGCATGAGCGCTTTAACAAGTGAATCCTCTGGAGGTTGCAACCGAATGCTTTTGGGGTGCTAAAAAAAAACCGCCCCTTGAACGGAGTCAGGAGGCGGCATAAAAATGATAGCGTGCAATTTTTTACTGTTTCACCACTTTGCCCACCCGGCGTTCGCGGCCTTCTTGTACGATGATATAGTAGATTCCGGGAGGCAGATTGCCCAAATCTACCTCGTTGCCGTTCTGGCTCAAACGCCCCACAGGCGCACGGGCCCCATTCAGGCCAAGAACGGAGATTTGAGACTGGGACGATTCGACCTGTAAACGCACCAATCCGGTTGTCGGGTTGGGCGATATCTGCAACGGCTCGCCGATGGTGATATCGTGGCTGGAAGTCGTGCCGGAGTAAAAGTAGTAGGTCTTGTCCCGTGCCACCCATTGCTGGGCTGCTGCATCCTTCTCCGAGTACACTTCCACTGCGAGGTGAGCGCCATCCAAATAGGCATAGTCCAATCGGTTGGCTGCCGGCGCATGGGTGGCATAGTTCTCGGTTTGCACGAATTTCAGGCGGTTTTGGCTGTCGTAGCCGCGCTCGATCTTTTCAATCAGCACCCATTTGTTGGTGAAAAAGTCGAAATCGGACGATTGGACGAGCACAGGATTGCCGGCGCCATCGTATGTGGTTTCCACCGTATTGGTTGGGAAAAATACACCAGGTTCGGCAACAGCCGAGGTGGTACGGCGTATTTCCCGGTGTTGGCTGAATACAGATTCGATCCGGTTGTACATGACCCACGCCCCGTTTTCGAAAATGGACTGTTCGGTAAGGTGGTTGTCACCGTTGGCATCGTAGTGAAAGGCGTCGAGCAGGGCAATTTCCGGGCCCGCGAAGTTGGTGTATGTATAAGTGGCGGTAGGACGATTTTGGGCATCATAAGCCGTTGTGGTACGAAGCGTTGCCACCCAGGCAGCGCCATCGGCATCCCATATTTCTACAAGGACCGAATCGTAGGCCACCAGCGAGTTGCCGTGGGGGAAGACATGCATCCTTGATTCCGGTTGCCAGGTTTCCGAATCGGAGTCGAAGAATTCGCCGTGCATTTCCACCAGCCTTCCAAGATTGTCCCGTTTTTGGGTGGCACGGGTGTTGGGAGTCCAATCATCGAAATAAACATATTCGGTAGTTACTGTGACATCGGATGATGGGTACTCGAACACGTTTTTTTCCAGTGGAAACGAGTCTGTGCCAAGGGCATACCCGGAGTACAACACCGTGGAGTCCAACTGCGGCGCGCCTCCGCGGTCTGTGGCTCCCGAACGCATATCGGAACGGTACATTTGACCAAGTTGGAGTACCAGACCGGGAACGCGTTGTGCCAGTTGTTGGTGAACGAGGGGAGTAAGGGGCAAATTCGTTTGGGCAACAAGGCTGCCCGCCAGCAGGATAGCCCCGCCGGCAACTGCAATAATCTGGAATCGCATAGTGAATGGATTTTTTTGTGAACTATGCGGTAGACTGAGGCATGGAGCACGTTGGTTGCAGGCAGACCGACAAAAAAATCTTCCAGGTTTTCAACACCTACGGGATGCAGACAAGTTCATTGACATCAGGCTGCCTGAAAAATCCTGCGCCCTCATCGCTCATTTGCATCCGGCAGGCCGTTCCTGTGTCAGGTACAAATCAATTTGCTCGCCTACCCGCATGGTGCCCTCTGGGTCGAACTGGGGCGTCTGGCGCCAGACATAAGCGGTGAGTTGGTCCACTACCGTGCCGTCGTTGATGACGGCGCCCACGTTGAGGTTGCTGGTGCTAATGAGGAAGCGGGCGGCATCGTATGTCTGGCACACGCAGTCGGGAATCTCGACGGTAAGGGCCACCTGTTCCGACACGATAAAATCAATTGTCGCGCCCATTTCCACCCGGTAGCCGAATCGGATTTCTTCGGTGATCGTGTCGCCCTGAAAAAGTACAGCCACGATAGTGTTCGGCGACAGTTTGGGGTCGGCAATTCGGGCCAGTACGCGGGGTTTGAGGCCGAGCCGAATGCATTTTCGGCTATACAGGTCGTAGTCGTCGCTGCCCACCAGGTCGGGCATTTTGATGATGTCTGGGTTGTTCTTGGCCACGGTGAAATATATCGTGCGACCTTCTTTTACCCGGCTTCCCGGTTCAGGGTTCTGGGCCAAAACCTGACCAGCTGGCTTGCCCGGCACATAAGTCGAGTCGTTGACAACTACCTCAAAATCGCGGGACAACGCCATAGCAGATGCCGCCCGATAGCCCATGCCAACGAAGTTGGGTACTTCCTGGCTTTCGCCGTGGTTGGTGTAGCATTTCAACCACCAAAAGGTCAGCAGGAACAGTCCGCCAAAAAAGCCCAACAGTCCCAGGCAATTCCGAACGACGAAAGGTGCAGTAAAAAAACTATACATCTCGAACCCCGTTTGTCGGATTGCCAACCAAATTTTATTTACCATGTTACGTAGCAACGGGTAGCAGGGCAGCGTTTTGTTCCGCTTTCCAACGGCAAAGGTATTTTGAAGTTTTAATACGGAACGCCCCTACTTTTACACCTGAAAAAAAGGTTCGCATGAAACACGCGCTTTCCCTGCCGAAAATTGCCGGCATTTCCATCTATATCCATTGGACGTTCGCCATCCTGATCGCCTGGATCATCTTTTCCAACCTGCGCGCCGGACTCGATGCCGTGCACATCGGCTGGAGCATCCTGTTTGTGCTGAGTTTGTTCGTTTGCGTGACGCTGCACGAACTCGGCCATGCGCTCGCAGCCAAACGCTACGGCATCAAAACCACCGACATCACCCTGTACCCCATAGGCGGTGTGGCGCGTTTGGAAAAAATGCCCGAAAACCCGAAACACGAGCTGGTGGTGGCCCTGGCCGGGCCGCTCGTGAACGTGGTCATCATGTTGCTTCTGTTGCCGGTAATTTTCGGGTTTGCATGGCCCGAAAACGAGGAAGCGCAGCGCACGTTCGTCATTGACCAGAGCAGTTTCTTGCCCATGCTCGGCGTGGTCAACGTGTGGCTCGCCTTGTTCAACCTGATCCCGGCATTTCCCATGGACGGCGGACGCGTGCTGCGCGCGCTTCTTTCCATGCAACTGAACCGCGTGAAAGCCACCGAGGTGGCGGCCACCATTGGGCAGATTATCGCCATCGGATTTGTTTTCGCCGGATTTTACCTCAATCCTTTTCTGATTTTCATCGGCTTGTTCATCATTCTCGGCGCCCGCACGGAGGCCGAAATGGTAAAATCTCAATCGTTCCTCCAAGGCTACACCGCCCGCGATGCCGTGATGACCAACTACCAGGCGCTCGACCGGAACCAATCGGTGGGGGATGCGGTACGGCTACTACTGGATGGAGAAGCCAAAAATTTCTTGGTCAACGAAGAAGGACGTCCGTATGGAGTATTGAACCGCGACCATATTATCCGAGGGATTCAAACTGCCGGAGAATCTGCGCCCATCCACACCGTAGCCGATACGAACCTGTTGTACACCGACATCGCCATGCCGTTGCAGGAGGTGATGCTGAAATTTCAGCAGTCGAAACAGACCATAATCCTGGTGCAGGATCGGGGCGAACTGGTTGGAATCATTGACCTGGACAACATTTCGGAACTGATCATGGTGAATGCCGCGCGTGGACGCACGACGTGATTTTGAATAGAAATTGGCACACATACCCGTTCGGTCAGCCTACCTTTGCGGCCGACCAAAGCATTGATCATCTTGAGCACAAAAACGACTCTTCCGCATCCGAAAGCCAAAACCGGCGCCCGTTCCAACGGCACGCACCCGGTGCCGCCGACCGTTCTGGAACGCGCCTTTCGCCTCATGGCAACGGCCAAGGCCATGACGGAAATTTACGAGGCCAATTTTAAGTTCGTTTCCAAATATGTGCACGCCACCTCGCGCGGGCATGAGGCGATTCAGTTGGCGGTGGCGCTCCAACTATTCCCCCAAGACTACATTTTCCCGTACTACCGCGACGACAGCATCCTGCTCGGTATCGGCATGCGGCCCTACGATTGCATGCTGCAATTGATGGCCAAGCGCGACGACCCGTTTTCCGGCGGACGCTCGTACTACTGCCACCCCAGTCTGCGCGATGCCGACAAGCCTAAAATCCCGCACCAGAGCAGCGCCACCGGCATGCAGGCCATTCCTGCTACGGGGGCTGCGATGGGTTTTTGGTACCAGGAAGCCAACGGCCAACAGCCAGCAGCCAATGGCCAACAGCCCTTGGTTGTTTGTTCGTTGGGCGACGCATCCGTCACCGAAGGGGAGGTCAGTGAGGCGTTTCAGATGGCAGTGCTGAAAAAACTGCCCATCCTGTACCTCGTGCAGGACAACGGTTGGGATATTTCGGCAAATGCCGCGGAAACCCGTGTGGCCGATGCGGCCGACTATGCCAAAGGTTTCCCCGGTCTGGAGGCCGTCCGTGTCGAAGGCAATGATTTCGTGCAGTGCTGGCTTGCGGTGCAGGATATTTTGGAAAAAATCCGCACCGAGCGCCGACCGTTCCTCCTGCATGCCCGTGTCCCGCTGCTCAACCACCACACCTCGGGCGTGCGAAAGGAGTGGTACCGCGACGACCTGCCCGAACACGAACAACGCGACCCGTATCCAATCTTGCGCAAGACCCTGCTGGACAACGGTTTTTCCGAAAAACAACTCCGACAGTTCGAGCAGGAGGCCGCCGACGTGGTGGCCAAAGATTTTGAGCAAAGCAAAAACGCCGAAGACCCGCGCCCGGAGGATTTGTACACCCACGATTTTGCCCCAACGCCTGTTACTGAAGAACTTGGCGAGCGCACCCCGGCGGGCCGGGAACCCAAGGTGATGGTGGACTGCGCCTTGTTTGCCGTGGAAGAACTGATGCGCGCGCACCCCGAATGCCTGCTGTACGGACAGGATGTGGGCCGCCGCCTCGGGGGTGTGTTTCGCGAAGCGGCTACCCTCGCGGAAAAATTCGGCGACCACCGCGTGTTCAACACGCCCATCCAGGAGGCGTTCATCATCGGCAGCACGGTGGGCATGAGCGCCGTGGGGCTGAAGCCGATCGTGGAAGTGCAGTTTGCCGACTATATCTGGCCGGCGCTGAACCAGTTGTTCACCGAAGTGAGCCGCTCCTGCTACCTCACCAACGGCAAATGGCCGGTCAGTTGCATCCTGCGCGTGCCCATCGGGGCGTACGGCAGCGGCGGGCCGTACCACAGTAGCAGCGTGGAGAGCGTGGTGGCCAATATTCGCGGCATCAAAATCGCCTACCCCAGCAACGGCGCCGACCTGAAGGGCCTAATGAAAGCGGCCTACCATGACCCAAACCCGGTAGTCATTTTCGAACACAAGGGCCTGTACTGGAGCAAGGTGCGCGGCACCGAGGCCGCCCGCACCGTGGAGCCTGCCGAAGACTACATCATACCCTTCGGGAAAGGTCGGACGGCGCTGGAGGCTGATCCGACTTTGGTGAAAAAAGGCGAAACAATCGGCATAGTCACATACGGCATGGGGGTACATTGGGCGCTGAATGCCGCGCAGCAATACCCGGGCAGGGTGGAAGTGCTCGACCTGCGCACCCTGCACCCCTTGGACGAACAGGCGATGTTCGACCTGGCCAAACGCCACGGCAAGGTGCTGGTGGTGACCGAGGAACCGGTGCACAACACCTTTGCCCAGAGCCTTGCGGCGCGTATTTCCGAAACCTGTTTCGAGTGGCTGGACGCCCCCGTACGGACCCTCGGCGCGGCGAACATGCCGGCGGTGCCCCTCAATTCGGTGCTGGAGCAAGAGATGATCCCGAGCATTGAGAAGGTGGCGGCGGCAATGGCTGATCTTCTCAGATATTGAAAAGCCGACTATATTTGTGCCAATCAAATCAACATCTGGTCATGAAAGGAGACATCGTTGAAACAGTCAAGAACGTCATTTCTAAAATCGCTCCGGGCAGTGAGGTCATACTTTTTGGCTCGCGGGCGAGGGGAGATTTCAGGTCGGATTCGGATTGGGATTTTCTGATTCTACTTCCGGTGGAGCATGTGAGCAGGACGCTGAAGGAGGAAATTCAGGAACAGTTGTACGAGATCGAACTGGCAACCGATCAGGTCATCAGTACCATCATTCACGCCAAGACGGACTGGGAAAAACGCGCTGTGACCCCGATTTATCAAATCATCAAAAAAGAAGGGTTGGCGGCATGAAATTCTCCAAAGAAGAATTGGTGGCCTACCGATTGCTTCGGGCAAAAGAAGCCTTTCAGGATGGCGAATCACTGGCGCTTGGAAACCGTTGGAACTCGGCAGCTAATCGCTTTTACTACGCATGTTTTTACATGGTATCTGCCTACCTCGCCAATAAGGACATCGAAGCGACCACGCACTCGGGGCTGAAAACCGCTTTCAACAAAGAATTGGTCAAAACCGGCAAGGTTAATCGGGAAGACGGCATCCTGTACAACCAACTGTTCGGAATCCGGCAAGAGGCAGACTACGAAGATTTTCATTCCATCGAAAGGGACGACATCGAGCCGCTAATTCCAAAAATAAAATCACTGATTGAGGAAATTGAACGACTAATTCAACAAGACGATCAATTTGATAATGAATAAGAATACCTACTACTACGATTTAATTGCTCCTTGACAATGGCGAATTCTGAACATTTGAGAATACTGAGATTGGGGGTTAAATATTGGAATAAATGGCGAAAGTCCTGTCCCACAGATGAAATAGATTTGTCGGGTGCTGATCTACATGACTGCGATTTTAATTCTGCCAATTTTGAAAATGCCGATTTTGAAAATGCGGATCTAACCATTTCAGACCTTAGCAATACGAATTCGAACAAAGCGAATTTCAATAGGGCAATATTATTCAAGGCCAATCTGAAAAATGCTCAATTAAGAGAAGCAACATTTTTCAACTCTAACCTTGTTTGTGCTGGAGTTCAAGGTGCATGCTTAATAAATGCGAATTTATCAAGATCAAACTTGAGGGGTGCGGATTTCACAGCAGCCAATCTTTCCGGTTCAGATTTAACAAGAGCCGACCTATCTGGTGCCATATTTAGGTTTGCCAACTTAACATCTGCAAAATTAGAGCGAGCAATTCTTGTTGAAACTGATATTTCAAATGCAGTCTTAAGGAATACTTCTGTTTATGGCATATCTACATGGGATATTATTGCAGAGGGCGCAAAACAAGATAATTTGATAATAACCCCAGATAATGAACATATTATTACGGTTGACGACCTTGAAATCGCCCAATTCATTTACCTCCTTCTGAACAACCAGAAGTTCCGCGATGTCATTGAAACCATCAACTCCAAGGCTGTTTTGATCTTGGGGCGCTTCACGGATGAACGCAAGAAGATACTTGATGCCATTCGCGATGAGTTGCGAAACCGGAATTTTCTGCCTATCCTGTTTGATTTTGAAAAACCTGCCACGCGTGATCTGACAGAGACTTTCTCCATTTTAGCAAATCTGTCTCGGTTTGTCATCGCCGATCTGACGGATGCCAAGAGTCTTCCGCAGGAACTCAGCCATATTATTCCATTTATGCCTAACCTGCCGGTGATTCCGATCATCCTTAATGGACAACAGGAATATGCCATGTTCGAGCATTGGCAACGATATCCATGGGTGCTGCCGACGTTTGTTTATAATGACGAGACTCATTTGCTCTCTTCATTAACGACCCTTGTTATCGAACCTGTGGAGCAGAAAGTCGAGGAGGTAAGGCGGGCATACCGATAATTTTGCAACCCAATGGAAATTCGCGGAAAACTCTTGGCCGGCATCATCGGCATGGTGGCGCTCGATCTGCTTGGTGTGCCGCTTGGGGCGCTGTGGGGCTTTTTGCTTGGCTCCGCGCTGGGTCACATCTTTTTTGACCGGCGGCGCGACTTTGACGCTTCCGAACGTGAATTTCGCGATTACCAGCGCCGGCAGGGCGCTTTTATCTACCACGTCTTTTCCCTTTGCGCCAAAATGGCCAAATCCGACGGGCCGGTCAACCGCAGCGAGGTCAATTTCATGGAACGGCTCATCCGGCAACAATTCCGCCTGACCGACCGGGCGCGGCAGGACGTGATCCGGGTGTGGAAAGCCGCAAAGGATTCCGATGCTCCGTTCGAGCAGTATGCGCGTCTGTTTTACCACGAGTTCGGGCGCGAGCGTCACCAGGTGCTCAACATGATGGACCTGCTTTTTGCCACCGCCGCCGCCGATGGCGGCCTGCACCCCCGCGAGGAGGAATTGCTGCTGCGGGCGGCAGGCCTGTTTCACATCAGCCGGATGCAGTACGACCGCATCAAGTTCCGATACTACCAGGCTCCGCCCACACAGGAACGCCCGCGTTGGTCGCCGCTCGATCCGTACTACACCATACTCGGCGTCAGCCCAGCCGATTCGCTGGAGGTGGTCAAACAGAAGTTTCGGAAACTTGCCATGCAGTGGCATCCCGACAAGGTACTTGCCCGAGGGGCATCGCAAGAGGCCGTCCGGCACGCCAAGGAGAAGTTTCAGCAGATCAACGAAGCGTACGAAAAGATTGTCGAAGCGCGAAAACCCGGCTAAGGGGAACTTACAATTCCTTCAACAAGGCCGTAGCCTGCTCGTAGCGCCCGCTTTCCGAACGGATCTGTTCGAGAATGCGGCGGCAGTCCGCTCGCTTGTCCTGCCGCAGATAAGCCAATGCAAGAAACCAGTTTGCCTCGTCGGCCCAGACGTTTGTACTGCTACCGATCTGCTGGAAAATTGCTGCGGCTTCCTCGTATTGCTGGAGATCGAGATGGCAAAGTCCTGCGTACAATCGGGCTTGCGCATCGTCCGGTTTGTTGCCCAGGTAAGCGGTCAATTGGCGGAGCGCTTCGGCATACTCTTTCCGATTGAACGTCGCCTCGGCGGCGGACAGGTCGCCCGCCCCGGCTTCGTCCCCTCGCACGGTGAAATCGGCTTCCGGGAAGGCGCCGTATTGTGCGTACAGGCGCTCGTTGGCGGGTGGGCGCAAGAAGAACCATGCGGCAACGACCGTTGCGGCAAGCGCCGCGGCAGCGGCCCACCAGGTCGGCGCAAGGCGAAACATGCGCCCTCCGGCTCCGGACTGCCCCGATCCGGAGCCGGATTTAAAATGTGTCGCTCCAACTTGTTTCAGGGTTTCCAGCAAAGCCGTATCGGCAGGTTCGTCGGCCCATTGAGCGACCAAGCGTTGCCGGGCTTCTTGAACGAGGCTCAGGGTTTCGGCCAAGGCCGGGTCTGTGCGAGCATCGGCCTCAAGGGCCAGCCGTTCTTGTTCGCCCAGCACACCGTCCAGGTAGTCTTCAATTTTCGTGTAAAGTTCAGTAGCCATTGGCGGGCTATTTTAGAGATGAATATTCGGGTGATGCCTGAATCCATTCGGTCAATTGGGCGATACATTCGGACTTTCGTTTGCGGGCGTAGCCGTAGGTCACGCCCAGATGATCGCTGACCTCTTGCATAGAGAGGCCAGTCCAAGAAAGTTTCAGCAGGGCGCGGCATCCTTCGGACAACTTGTCGAAAAAAACGCGAAACATCTTGTTTCGGGCTTCATCCAGCAGTACCGATTCTGCCAGTGCGTCTGCTTGCTCTGTATCGTTAAATCGCTCCGTATCGGAAATTGTTACCGCCGACCGTTTTCTGCGCTTGATCTCGTTGAACCATTTGCCCCGGCAAACTAGGTACAAATACGCTTCAAACGGACAGGTGAGGACAAAACCGGGACGCCGCGCCTGCTGCGCTATGGCTAGGAGCGCCTCTTGAAACACATCGCGGGCATCATCGGCAGAACCGCTGTTGGCGCACACAAATCGCTCGATGCGGGCAGCAAAACGGGTGTAGATGTCGGAAATCCCCCGGTTGTCGTTGTCGAGCAAGGCCTGGATGTAGCGGGAGTCGGGATGCATCGGAATGCTCATGCGGTCGTTTTTTCGTTTGCGTCAAAGGTAGCGGGGGCGGGTGGAAATTTTTTTTGAAAAAAAATCGGGGAGGAGGGGGTAACAGGTTTTTTTCGAAGGGGATATGCGTCTAAAGCGCCTGTTATCAGGCGGCTAATGCACTCCTAACAGTTAACCAATCTAAATTTCACATTATGCAACAAGACATTCAAGAATTGCGAAACCTTCCATTGGAAGACTTGATCACCGCGCCGCTTAACGCAGTGATTAAGGCACAGAACAATGCGGCAATGACCACGGTCGCGTTTATCGAAAGCGTGGGACTTATTGCCAAAGGAAGCAACAATGGCTTTTTGGACAACGACGACCCGGATGCACAAGCCGAGTACGATGTCCGCATGGCCAAGATGAAAGTGGAAAAAACGACGGCCAATGGCACAGAGTCCGTTGATGTAGAGTTTCCCTTTGTCTCGATGTTCAACGTACCCACATTCGAAATCAATAACTTGGAGTGGGAATTCAATGCAAAACTCAAAAGCGTACAGTCATTTTCTGCGGCTTTGACCACAAGCGCCTCGATCAAAACTGAAACGACCGGAAAAGGGCAGTTCAACCTGAACAAGTTGGTCAAACTCGACACCTCTATGAAAGTGGAAACGGCTTTCAAAACAGATTTTGAAATGCGGTACAAGGCCGACCGGGAACAAGAGTACAACCTGAAGATCAAGGTGAACGCCAGTGCGGCTCCGCCTCCCAAAGGCTTGGCCAAGTTACTTGACATCATCGAGAAAGTCGCCGCTTCCGAACCACAGGCCTCCGGAAACTAAACCTAACAGCTATGTCCTTGACCTTGAATGAAATTCTGGCTTCCCTGCTAAATGAGTTCCAGTCGGCCAACGTGTCGGCTGATATCAATCGGGAACACTGGCGAGAAATTTACGGTAACTCGCCCCTTCTGAGCGAATTTAGCCCCTGTCGGGTGCGAGTTTCGGATGCAACGGTGACCATGCCTTTGGCGTTGGACAACTTGGACGAAGTTCAGGTCAACGACTATGGCATTGGATTGCGCCAAATTGCATCATCATTGCCTCAGGAACTGGGCGAGGAACGCACACGCATCGCCGAGGCGGTGTATGAGGAGTTGCTAAAAAGCAAACGACACTATTTTCTCAACACCAACCTCGTGCGGGATATCGCCGCCATTCTATCCAAATCGTTTCGAGAACACCTCAATGAGGCGCAAATTGGTGAGGTTGGAAAAGCCCTGCGGCAAATGCAGCAGGAGTTTCTCAAACGCCCCAGTGCAGCCCGTGAAGCGCGGTTTTTTTACCGAACGAGCGAACTTGAAAAAATCAAACCTGAAAAACTGTTTAAGTTTGAGATTCGGATCATTGTAGATTGAGCAACTCATCCGTCCACAACATCTTGCCTTGTAGTTTTTCGATCTTGTCCGACACACTGCCCCATTCGCCCGAGCGCACCACCCGCAGCCCCGCCCGCAACCACTTGCCCGGCGGGGCTGCGATCGGTGTGGCGAGTGCCGCCACTCCAGCGTCTAATTCCTCAATGGCATGGAGGCGCAATTGTTCGCTGATGTTCGCAATGGTCATCGCCACCGCCCAGGCACCGCTACGCCCAAGTCCGATCAGGCGGTCGGCCAAATGTTCGTCACTCTTGCTGAAGAGTTTGTCCACGACCCACAGCAGCGGAAAAATTTGAGCCAGCCGCTCTTGCACAGGGTCCACCAAGCTGCCAATGATGGTGTTGATTTGATTGAAATCGCGTTCCATATCGCGGATTTGTTCCCCCGGGCAAACCAACCCGGCCGCAATCCCCAAGTCCAGTTCAATATGCGCATTGATGCCCAACAGGATATGTTGCAGCACGATAAAATCGTTGTTTTGGGTCGCAGAGAATGCCTTGTGCCAGGCCAGCGTGGTAGGCTTTCCTGCTTGCCAGGCATCGAAGGCATCGAAATAGCGCTGCGCAAAAACCACGTCGAGCCGTTCCATGCGGGCACCGTCCTCGAAAGCGCCGGCCTGGACGCCTTGTTGTACAGCCTCGGTCATCAAGTGGTACACGACCGGGAAATAACCTAACGGCGAATTGTTGGCTTTGGCCCACTCAATGATGCCTTCGAGGCGCTCGAGAACGTCGGAGATGGTCGTCATTTCAGAAGGAAGCCTCAAAGCCACCCCAGGAATGGTTCCTCCAGGATCGCCTTCAGTTGCTGCAAAAAGCGTGCGGCGTCGGCGCCGTTGATCACGCGATGATCCCAGCCGATGGTCATGGGCATCATCAGGCGCGGCTCAAAGGCCGTGCCGTTCCACACCGGTTCATGGTGCGCGGCGGTGATGCTCAGGATGGCCACTTCCGGCCAGTTCACGATGGAGATCATATTGGTGCCACCGATGCCGCCGATGTTGGAAATGCTGAACGTGCCGCCTTCGAGGTCTTCCAGTTTGTTTTTGCCGTCGCGGGTGCGGGTGCTGAGTTCGGTCAGTTCCACCGATATTTCCGTCAGACTTTTCTGATCCACGTTGCGGATGACGGGCACCAGCAGTCCGCGCGGGGTGTCCACCGCGATGCCGATATTGTAGAATTTTTTGAAAACGACCTCGCGTTTCTCCGGGTCGTAACTGGCGTTGAACTGCGGCATCTTGCGCAGCACGGCCGCCACGGCCTTGGTCAGGATGGCGGTGGTAGTGAGGCTGCCGCCCGCCGCTTTCACCTGGTCTTTGTACTGCTGTCGCAACTGCTCCAGGCGGGTGATATCGGCTTTTTCGGAAATCCACGCGTGCGGGATGGCGTTGAACGCGTACACCATGTTGTCGGCGGTGAGCACGCCGATGCGGCTTTGGGGCTGGCGGTCGGTGGCGCCGAATTTTTCGAAATTGGGCAGGGATTTGTGGGCCGGTGCGGCTCCCGAAACGGCTGAGCCACCGGCGGCATCCATTTTTCGTTTCACAAAATCCACCACGTCCTTATACGAAATGCGGTCGCTGCCGTTCTGTGGGCGCACGTCGCCGAGGTCAATGCCGAGTTCCTTGGCGCGTTTGCGGGCGAGCGGACTGGTGCGTAGGGCGCCGGAAGCAACAGGCGCAGCCGCCACAGCCGGCGCGTGCGCAACCGGCGCAGGAGTTGGTTTCGGTTGCTCGAGGGCTGGCGGCGCGGCGGGTTGTGCAGGTGCCGAAGTTGCCGGCTTGGGAGATTCTGCGGCGGCGGCTGTCTTCAGGCGCAGGATGAGCGTGCCTTCGCCCACATCGTCGCCGACCTTGACAAGGATTTCCTCCACGGTGCCGTCGGCATCAACGGGCATTTCGGCGTCCACTTTGTCCGTGCCGACAATCACCACAATTTGTTCTTTGCTAACCGTATCGCCCGGCTGGACGAGGATTTCGGTGATTTTTCCGGTCACGCCGTCGCCGAGTGCTGGTAGTTTGTATTCGTGCGTCATGGATTTCTACTTTTTTCAGGCCGGCAAAGATGGGGCAAATGATTGATTCGATTGGCTCGAATGATACGAATGATTCGATTGAATGTTGGGGGAGCGATCAAGGCAATTGACAAAAAGCCCTAACATTGCCGGACAATTTTGGTTGAACAACTGCCCGGGCAAAACCCAAACCTGCGACCCGCCATGCACCAACTCCACTACCGCGTCCTTGTTTTTTTATTGGTTTACGGAGCGCTCCGCTTTTTCGGCGGTAGCCTTGGCGCCACGATCCTGTATCCGGTGACCCTGCTTGTTACATTTTTGCACGAGATGGGCCATGCGCTTGGCGCCCTGCTCACGGGCGGTTCGGTGGAGGGCATGCAGATCAACCCCGACGGCAGCGGCTACACCATCACCCGGGGCGGAAACCGGGGTGTGACGCTCATCGGCGGCTACCTCGGCAGCGCCGTTCTCGGCAATCTGTTGTTCCGCATCGGCGCACGGCACCGGGCGCTCACGCACCACAGCCTGCTCGTGCTGGCAGGGCTGATGATCCTCGCCGGAGTGTTGTGGTTCCAATCGCTGAACAGCACGGCCTTGCTGCTGGTGTTCGCGCTGCTGCTGGGCTTCATTGCCTTGAAAACCAATTGGGATCAGGACGTGCTGATGTTCCTTGGCCTGGCGGCGGTGCTGTACATCATCCAAGATTTCGACACCGGACCAAAAAGCGACTTGTTGCAGTACGAAAAGGTTGTGGGCATTTTTCCGTACCAAATCTGGATGTACTTCTGGCTGGGGCTTGCGGCGCTGCTTTTTTTATGGAACCTGAAAGAAATTTTTCGAAAATGAGCGACCAAAAATCCTCCCTGCAATTGCTTACCTGGTTTGTACTGGCTTACATGGTGCTGGCCTTTGCGTGGTGGGCCGTGCAGTTGTGGCGCGAAAACGACCGCCTGTTCGCCGTTTCCTACGAATTGCTGGAAACCCGGCACGGCGGCCCGAAACGCGGCCTGAACCTGACCGAACTGATGCACACCGCCGAGTACCAGGCCCTCGAGCAGCGCCGCCGGAAGCACAAGCGCATGATCTTGGCAGAGGGCATATTTTTTACGCTTTGCCTCGGATTTGGCCTGTACGTCATCAACCGCTCGGCCCGGCGCGAGGTGGACCTGGCCCGACAGCGCCGCAATTTCATGCTCAGCATCACCCACGAACTGAAGTCGCCCATCGCGGCCATGCGGCTTGCGTTGGAAACTATCGGCAAACGCGAACTACAGCGCGAGCAATTGGTGAAACTCAGCACCAATGGCCTGCGCGACGCCGCCCGCCTGCAAACGCTCGTCGAGGACCTGTTGCTCGCCGCCCGCCTCGAGGACAACTGGCGCCCCGCACCCGAGGCGCTCGATGTGCGCGTTATCGCCCAGGACTGCGTGGCCAACCTGCTCGTGCGCTTTCCGGAGGCCAACATCCGGCTCGACATTCCCGCCGATTTCCCGCCGGTGCTTGCCGACCGGTCCGGCCTGACCGCCGTGATTCAGAACCTGCTGGAAAACGCAGTGAAATATGCGCCCGAAGGGGCACCCGTACACTTTAGTGCTGAGCAGGCCAACGGGAGGTTTCGCCTGCGCGTCGCCGATCAGGGCATCGGAATTCCCGATTCGGAAAAGGCAGCCGTGTTTGAAAAATTCTACCGCTTGGGCAATGAAGAAACTCGCCGTACTACCGGCACCGGACTGGGGCTGTACATCGTCAGGCAGGTCGTGCGGGCGCACGGCGGCGCCATTTCGGTGCTGGACAACAAGCCGCAGGGGACGGTGTTCGTGGTGGAGGTGTAGGGTTTGGCAGGTCTGGAGAACACTTTGACACTATCTTTTGTCCTTCGTACAGCAAACCGCGACGTACCGTGAAAAAAATACCCACTTACAGTATTTGTAACCTCCTTGGTTCCGATCAGTGTTTCACCGAATTTCTGATCACCCGGATCAGGGATTTCATGGGAGCGCACGAAAATCTGTACTTCCCGCACCGGCACACGTTTTTCCAGATCGTGCTGTTTACGGAGGGCGGTGGCGCGCACTCCATTGATTTTCAGAAATTCCAGGTTGTTCCGCACCAGGTTTATGCCATGGGGCCAGGCCAGATACACACCTGGGAGTTCGGGCCGGACACGGACGGGTACATCGTCAACTTCAACGAGAGTTTTTTTACGGCCATTTGCCACAACCCGAACTTCGTGTCGGAGTTTCCGTTGTTCAACGCGGTGAGCGGAAAGCCGGTGAACATTCTGGAGGCCGAGTGCTGCGGCGAAGTGCACGCGCTGATGGAGCGGATGCTGAACGAGTTTCGGGCCGACCATTATTTCAAGCAGGAAATGCTGCGCGGGATGCTGCTCCAACTCATGGTTATGCTTTCACGACAACTACCCCGGCTGGAGCATACAACGATCACGCGAAATCAACTCACCACCCTGCGCAATTTCGAGCGCCTGATCGAGGGGCATTTTCGAGAAAAACGGCTTCCGCGCGATTACGCCGAGTTGTTGTTTATCACGCCCAACCACCTGAACGCTTTGGTGAATGCGGCCATCGGGAAACCTGCCGGCGAGCTCATTCGCGACCGCGTGCTGCTGGAAGCCAAGCGGCTGTTGGCCAATTCGGATCTCAACATTTCCCAGATCGCCTCGGCGCTGAACTTTGAGGATAACGCCTACTTCACCCGTTTTTTCAAAAAATACACGGGCGTGTCGCCGGAAATTTTCCGGCAGGAGTATGCCAAGAGCGCGGTTCCAAGTGGGCAATGGTAAAAAAATGTAGTTTTGTGCATCGAATCGAACAGGCATAAATCGAATATCATGGTTGCAGACATATCGAAGACTCCAAGTCCTGCTGCGGCGAAGAAGGCAAGGCCACCGCGTTGGCTGAGTGTAGAGGAGTACTTGAAACGGGAAGCCGGACACATCCACAAACACGAATATCTGAATGGAAAAATAGTCCGTATGCCATACGCCCGAGGCCCGCACAACGAAATCAGCATGAACATCGGTACTGCTATTAAAAATGCAGTACGAAGTTTGCCCATCAAATACAGGGTGTTCAGCAGCGATCAAAAAATATATTTTCCCGAGTTGAACCAGGGTTCGTATGCCGATGCCCTGGCCGTTTCGGAAAAACCGGTGTACTGGGACGAGAACGAGCTCTTGCTCATCAACCCGCTCTTGGTGGTCGAAGTGCTATCGGACAGCACCGAG
>Ga0268299_1001996_pt1 | contig 28073 bp, 23 predicted proteins | sample NOBtaG_FD_193484 | JGI IMG/M metagenome (GOLD analysis project Ga0268299, IMG submission 193484) | Activated sludge microbial communities from bioreactor in Nijmegen, Gelderland, Netherland - NOB reactor | ecosystem: Engineered > Bioreactor > Aerobic > Activated sludge | place: Netherlands...
GGCTCATTGCGAGCTGGCTTGTGGCCGTCGCGGGTCTTCGCGACCGCGTCGATCATTCGCACAGCGGTGCGCCTGGGCTGCGGGCCGTCTGGGCGTCCGGGCTCGCGCAACCACCTGGTCGGCGATCGTCGGGTCGACCGGCTGGCTAACCCGCGGCTGAAGCCGACTCCGACTGGCGCTTCGGCTCCCTGATCGCGGAGAATGAGCATCCGGCCGGCGCGGCTTAGCCGCAGGCCGTTAGGCGGATCACTATTCTTGCCGCCGCCGAATCGAGCAATGAAGAGACCGAAGATCACGGCGAAACATGCCCTCGTCGCATTGGGACTGCTCTTCGTGCTCCCCGCACTCTTCACGTCAGGAATGTCTCGAGCATCTGCGGAGGACTGGGCGGTCGCATCAGCTCCTATCGCCCGATTTCCGCTCGATTCGTTGCGTCCCGCGGGATCCGTCAGCCTCATCTTCGTGGTGCCGACCACCGAACAGTGGATCCGTATTCGAGAGACATGGGGCGACCCAGGCTATGTCGTCTTTGGGACATCACAGGGCCCGAGTCCATCTGTGGTTGACTGGTCGTCGCTCGGGGTTGAGGCCGAGGCCTCGACTGAACTCGGTGCGCTCACGATCGAACCCGCGGGCGCCTTTCATCGGTCAGCCGGCTCGGAGGACTCCGGTGTCGTCTTTCGGCCTCGGCCAGGCGAACGAGTTCGACTAGATCTCACATTGGCTGATTCCGAACAACCCGAAGAAGGCGAACTTGTGGTTGGGGTCAACTGGGACGCCGACTCCAAGGGTCGGATGCTGAGCATGGTCTTCAACGTCGACTTGCGCAGGTACGTTCGCTGGAGCCTGATTGCCGGCGTCTTCCTGCTGGTTGCCGCGGCGTTAATGCCAGACCAAACCGCCTAACAAGGCGTTGCAGCCGACGCCCTTCGGCCGCGTGCGCGTCCGCCGGGTTCCCGCGCTCGGTGGTATCCTGCGCGAGCGCGGCGCGGCTGAACGCCAGACCGTTGATATGGCAGACTCTTCGACTCTCAGGTGAGTATTGATCCGAATGCGGCGGCGACTCTGGCTTGGAGTGGCGGCGCTGACGGCAGTGACCGCGCTGCTCTGGTTCGTGGCCCTTGGCCGACGCCAGCAGGATCCGTCGTATCTGCGACTTGTCGAGGCCAATGTCGCCAAGGCAGCCGAATTGAAGTTCGCAGTCGTTCAACGCTTCGTCGCCGGCGCGCTGGAATCGAGCGTCCTTCCAGTGCTTGAAGATGAGTATCCCGGCTATGTCCGCTGGCCCGCGACTGACTGGGTCGAGTACGGGCTGCCTGTCGCGACTGAGCCGAGTGACGTCTGGTACTGTGGCTCGTGGACTCGTGGCGTGAAGTTGCGGTTTGAATCTGGGCGACTTGTTTCGACAGTTGTCGGTCGTTGGAGCTTTGATTGTCTCTGATCAGCGGGCCGCCTAACAACGCGCTGGAGCCGACGCCGTCCGCGCCGCGTCCGCGTCACGGCCGGTTCCGCGCTCGCTGGTGGTAGGCTGAGGCGAGCGCGCGCGGCTCAGCGCGCACGCCGTTGACTGACTGGCGAGCCACCAGACTCGCCATGGCAGCCTTCACACGACTAGTCGCATAATCCGTTATGAACCGAGAGGCAGCTGCTGAAATCATTCCTATGCTCGTGCGCGCGGCTCAGACGGTAGCCGACACCGTGGTGGTCTATCGACGTTTCGCGAGTGAGGCAGAAGTCAAGCCATTCTCGGATGCGATCGGGCAGCTCGTTGGCTCCCACTACGACGTGCTGGCGCGCATCGTCAACGAACATCCGGACCTGGACCCTGGTGGCTTCACTGATCACACCGGCGTAGAATGAACCCATGAGGATCGAGGATCTCGAGGCCGAAGCCCTGAAGCTGGACCCCAAGGGCCGGGCCCGCCTCGCCGAACGGCTGCTGAAGAGCCTCGACAATCTCGCACCAGACGAGAACGACCGCATCTGGGCGGAAGAAGCCCAGCGACGGGCCGACGCGCAGGATGCCGGCACCCTCTCGGCTCGCCCCGCCGCCGACGTGTTTCGGGACGCTCGCGCACGGATCTGACCGGTGCGCGTCACGTTCAACGAGTTGGCCGAGCGCGAACTCAACGCCGTAGCGCACTACTACGAACTGGAGCACCCGGGCCTCGGCAGCGCCTTCATCACGGACATCCAGAGGTGCACCGAGGCGATCGTGGCACATCCGCTCGCCGGGACCATCGTCCTCGGCAAGATCCGGCGGCGTCTATGCCAACGCTTTCCATACGGACTTCTGTATGCCGTTCGCGAGGATGAACTCCGCATTCTCGCGGTGATGCATCTCCGTCGGCGGCCCGGGTACTGGGTCGGCCGGACATGACGAGCGGCCCAACCCGTTGAGCACACACGAATGCCGAGGTGGCTTCCGATACTCCTCGTCGCGGTGCTGCTGCTGGCACCTGTCATCACACAGGCCCTCGCGTCGCAGGATCTCCGCCGGTTTGAGATCACGCCCGACAACGGTGTCGTCATGAGTCGCGACGCCGCTGCATCCGTCGCAGCGACCTGCAGTCGTCCATTTCCTTCAGGGCTCACTGGTTACTGGGTCCCGCTGCCCAGCGACCTCGCTCGACTCGAGACCACGTTGGCCGGGTACCTCGACGAGCGCATTCCCTTCGAGCAGAGGCCTCGGACTCCGACGGTGCCGATCCTCCGTCAGTACGTCGGCATGTACCGTTCGGGTCGCAAGGTGATCTACGTCAACGGGTTCAACGGAGATCCTGTGCCTCAACTTCCCTGGCGCACGGAACTCCTTCGCGTGTGCGATGGGGGTCCGACCAACTTCGGCCTGGTCTTCGACACCGCGACCGGTGCGTTCACCGACTTTCTCGGCAACCCCTGGTTCTGAAGGGAGTCCTCATCGAGCCTCTGAGATTCTCGTCGTCGATGTCGCAGCGACCCTCCGTCTCCGGCATCGATGCCGTGACGACGCTGCGGCATTTCGCCATCGTCACCTACGCGATCCCACCCGAGCGACTGCAGGCCCTGGTGCATCCACGATTCGAACTGGATTGCGTGGTCCTCGACGGTCGGCCCCGGGCCCTGCTGTCGGTTGTCCCGTTCGAAGATCAGGACTTTCGCGCGGCGGCGTTCCCAAGTCCCCGGTGGAGCTTCGGTCAGACGAACTATCGGATCTATGTTCGTGACCGAGAGTCCGGTTTCCGGGCCGTGTGGTTTCTCGGCACGACGCTCGGGTCATGGGTGGTGGCCGTACCGCGGTATCTGTGGCGGCTGCCCTGGCACTATGGCCGTGTTCGGTTCGACTGCGTGCAGGGCCCGTCGGACCGCTATTCCTGCTTCAGGATGACGACGGAGAGTCGATGGGCCTCGGCGGAGCTCGATATCGAGGACATGGGGACGCCGCCGGTGTTCGACGGCTTCCCGGACGCCGAGACCGGTCTCGTGGTGCTGACGCATCCCCTGACCGGGTTCTACACGAGGCGGGATGGGCACCTGGGATCGTACGCGGTGTGGCATGAACGGTTGATGCCGTCAGCCGGCCGCGTCCGCTCAGCGAGATGGGACCTGCTCGACCGCCTGGGCATCGTGCCCTTCGCGGAGCAGCACACACCACACAGCGTGCTCGTTCAGCCGAGGACCGAGTTCATCGTGCAGCTTCCGCCACGCCGGGTCTACGACGTTGTCGCCTGACCCCTCACCGAACGTCTGCTGAGGGGCCATCAGCTCGCTGAGTCGCGGGGAGTCAGCACGAAGCGAGGGCATGTCGAGTCGACGGAAGGCTCACCACGCCCTTCCACACTGGGGCGCCCCGGCCTCTACGGCTCACCCGATGAGCGCGAGCCACCCGGCGGCGACCGCCAGCGTCGCCAGCGTCACCGGAATCCCGACGCGCGCGTGGGTGCGCCAGTCGATCGCCACGCCCAGCTGACGTGCCTGGTCCACCACGATGATGTTCGCGATGCTCCCGACGATCAGCAGGTTGCCCGCGAGCGTGGAGGACAGCGCCAGGATCGGCCCCGCCAGCGGGTGAGACGCGACCGGGAGCAGCAGCATCACCGCCGGCACGTTCGACACCAGGTTCGACAGCACCGCCGTAACGCCGAACAGCGTCGCTGGATCGGCCAGGTCGATCCGGGCCGTCCGGAACGCCATGAACACGCCGCCGAGGAGGCCCGACTGCTGCACCGCGGCGTTCACGATGAACAGGCCGGCGAAGAGCACGAGGAGGTGCCAGTCCACCAGCCCGAGCATCTCGCGCGACGCCATCTGGCCCGACAACATCAGCACGCCCGCGGCTGCCAGCGCCACTTCCTCGCGCGGCCAGTCCGTGAACAGGAACGCGAGGACGACACCGGTCACCACGATCAGGCCCTTGACCGTCTGCCAGCGGTTGAAGGGCGGCGGCGTCACCGTGGGCACCGGCACCGCGCGCGTCCAGCGGCCGCGGTAGGCCCGCGCGATGATGGCCCACACCACACCCAGCCCGATGGCCGCGGGCACGCCTGCATCCCAGAGATAGCGGGCGAACGAGAGGTCCAGCATCTCGCCGATGAGCATGTTCTGCGGGTTGCCGATGAGCGTGGCCGCAGAGCCGACGTTGGCGGCACACGCCAGCGCCAGGAGGAAGGGCAGCGGGTCCAGGCCGCGCCGTGCGCAGAGCTCGATCAGCACGGGCGCCATCGCCAGGCACACGATGTCGTTGGCCAGCACCGCCGACAGCCCGCCGGCCGTGACGACCACCAGGGCCAGCAGGCCGGACGGCGTGTGGTCCGAGGCGCCGAGCGTGCGGGTGACCGCGGTGTAGAACCCGCCGAGCCTGAACTGCGCCGACACCACCATCAGCCCCAGCAGCAGCGCCATCGTCGGCACGTCGATGGCCGTCCACGCCTGGTCCAGCGGGATCCGCTCCGTCGAGATCAGGACGATGGCGCCCAGCAGGGCGATGCCGGTGCGGTCGAGGCGCAGGCCGGGGAACTCTCCGAGGATCATGCCGAGGTAGACCAGCCCGAACACCCCGGCGACGACGTAGTCCATGTGACGTGGCCGCGACCTACCAGCGCGCGGAGGCCAGCATCACGACGGCGGTGAGGCGCACGAGGTCGTCGATGTCCACCCACTCGTCTGGCCCGTAGAACCCGCCGGCGAGCGACCCGATACCGAAGGCCGGCACTCCGGCGAGACGGATGGGGTAGCGGATGTCGCCCGCGAAGTGAGTAGGGTAGGAGGCGGGCTCGGTGCCGGTCACCTCCGCGATCGCGCCGCGCAGCGTCGTGCACGACGGGCTGTTCCAGTCCACCTTCGCGTAGTTGGCGCCGAGGCCATCGCGCTCCACCTGCACCGAGAAGCGCCGGTCGCCGCGGGCTCGCGCGGCGGCCTCGGCCTCGCACTCGCGGCGCACGGCCTCGAGGACCGCGCCGAAGGCACGATCGTCGTCGTACAACACGCGAAAGCGCGCGCGCGCCTGATGGGGAACGGACCCGACGCGGTCGCCTGCGGCGAGCTCCCCGACGTTGACCTCGGTGCCCTTGAGCACGCCGGTCCGCAGCCGATCGAGCATGGCCAGCGTGGCCACGAGGGCGTCCCCGCCGTCGGCGTACGGCGCGCTGTCGGGGCTGCCGATCTCACGCGGCTGGCCGCGCCAGCCGGTGACGGTGAGGCGCACGTCCAGCACGCCGCGCACGACGTGCTTGATGTCCACGAGGCCGCGGCCGGTCTCGGCGGGGTGGACGTAGAGGACGTGGGAGAGGTCGCGCAGCCGGGCGAAGGTCGGCAGGCTGCCGCGACTGCCGCCGCCCTTGCCGTGGAGGCTGAGCACGACGGGGCTCGAGTGTCCGTGCGCCTGCAGCAGCGTGGCTGCGACGAGCATGGCCGCCACGCCGCCCTTGTCGTCCGCGGCGCCCAGGCCATAGACGCGACCGTTCTCCACGCGCGCGCGGAGCGGATCCCCGGTCCATCCGGGCCCGGCACGCTCGGTGTCGATGTGCGCGAAGAGGCCCACGCGCGATGCCCGCACCAGGGGCCGCGCGATCAGGTTGGTGGCCGGCGCCGGATACGGCGTGGCCGGCGCCATGTAGTCGGGATGCGAGACGTACTGCGTCGGATCGTCAACGACGAGCTCCGGCGTGTAGCCGCGTGCCCGGAGGTAACCGGCCGCCACGCGCTGGGCCGCATCGGCCGACTCGCCGAGCGGGCTCGACACCGCGATCAGCCGCGACAGCAAATCGACCAGCTCCTCCCGCTTCCCCCGCGCGAGCGCCAGCGCCTGCCGCGCATCGAGCGCCGCCTCCTGTGCGCGCGCGAGCGTCCCGCGGGCTGACAGCGCACCAGCGACACCAGCCGCACTGGCCACCACGAACTCCCGCCGCGACGTCACTCTGTGAACCGACGGGACTGAAGTCCCGCCGCTCCGTACCGTGCACCCCTGCACCCCTGCACCCCTGCACCCCTGCACCCCTGCACCCCTGCACCCCCGCACCCCCGAACCCGTTCAGTATCTCCAGCTCTTGAGATCCGCGCCGGCGGGCGCGGTCTTCTCCATGCGCGCGACGGCCTTCGGGATGAACATCTGGTGATAGCGGAGGCGCGATAGCGCGTTCGGGCGCGTCGGATCGCCGTTCCAGCAATGCTCCGCCCGGTCGCCATAGGCTACCTCGCCCGCGTAGTAGGGCTTGCTGGTGGATTCGAGAAACTGCTCCGCGAGATAGACGGCGTTGTTCAGGTAGTAGTTGTCCATGTCGCCGACGTAGAGGTGGAGCTTGCCTTCGAGCTTCGCGCCCAGCCCCTTCTCCCAGTCGCGCCGCAGGATGTGCACCAGGTCGAAGTGCTCCCGCCAGTACTCCGCCACCTTCTTGTCGATGACGCCGGTCCGCTTGTCCCAGATCCGCGCGGGGTAGCCATCGGGCCCCACGGGCGAGAATGTGGCTTCCCAGACGTCCCACTGCTGTCCCGATCGGGTCTTCGTCCCGAGCACCAGCTCGAGGCGGTTCATCTCCTCGAGCGTGGCATCGACGTGGCCCAGGTAGTTGCGGTGGCCCGGCCTCGGCGTCTTCTTCCAGTCGCTCCTCAGGAAGTACGCGTTCTCGTCCTCGTACAGGTTCACGACCGTGTAGGCGCGGAAGTCGATCGGGTCCGGACACGCGATGTAGGCCCCGTTGAAGTCGTCCGGGTAGAAGATCTGCGCGGCCATCGCCTCCCAGCCGCCGGTGGACCCGCCGTACATGAATCGCGCCCAACCCTGCCCGATGCCGCGGTACTTCTTCTCCAGGTACGGCAGCAACTCCTTGACGATGGCGTCACCCCACGGGCCGGCGTTGGCGGAGTTGACGGCGTAGCTGTCGTCGTAGAAGGGCGTGGGATGCTGGATCTCGATCACGATTACGCGCGGGAAGCCCGGGCCGGTCCAGTCCTTGTAGAACTGGTGCGCGTACTGCTGCTGGATGCGGTTGTAGCCGGACAGGTTGAACCGTGCCGCGAAGTCCGGCTTCAGGTTGGGGTCCGGCGGCTCGGGCCGGAACCCCGTGAAGGTGTACGGGAAGTGGCCGTGGTAGATGAACAGCGGATACCGCGCGTTCGGGTGCGTGTCCCAGCCCTCGGGCAGCAGCACGTTCGCGCCGAGGTGCATCGGACGGCCCCAGAACTTCGTGAGCAGGGCGCTCTGGATCCGCTCGTGCTTGATGTACTTCGTATCCGTTGGCGGCGCGATGGGCGGGATCTCCTTGTCGAGCACGAGGCCGAAGGACACCGCCCCGGACCGGTCTACGCGGACTTGTATAGGCGTGCTGTACAGGTTACCGGGCGCCTGCGCCCACTGCTGGCCCTCACCACGGTCCATCGGCATCTTGACGGTGAACCCGTCGGCGCGCGTGAAGGTCTCGTACTTGTGCAGCAGGGCCTGCACCGTGTAGGTCCCGGCGGGCACGTCCGACAGGCGCGCCAGCGGGAAGCCCTCCGCACCGGCGTCCACGGCGATCCGCGTGCCCGGCCAGTTCTCCACGTCGATCCCAAAAACCTGCTGGCCCGACGGCCCGTCGCTCACCTGGAATCGCGGCTCGCGGCTGCCGTCCTTCGCGAAGATGACGAGCAGACGGCCGTCGAGCGGCGTCGCCGACGGGGTGGGCAGCTGGACGGTCACCTGCGCGGGCACCTGCTGCGCGCGCGGCGCGTCCATCCACGCAGCCGTGGTCGCCAACGTGCAGGCCACCAGAAACATTCGGAGGCGTTTCATGGGCGGGAGTGTACCATCGGCGGAAACAGACGGGTGCAGGGGTGCAGGGGTGCAGGGGTGCAGGGGTGCAAGGGTGCAAGGGTGCAGGGGTGCAGGGGTGCAGTGCTGAGGGCGGGAGTGGCGCGCCGGTCGCTTTCAGTGCTCTGGCTCGCGCTGTTCGTCTTGACGACGTCGGCGGCTGCCGCGCAGGAGTTTCCGGCGCCGGTCGGCAAGGTCAACGACTTCGCCAGCCTGCTGGGGGTCGAGGATCGACGGGTGCTCGAGGAACTGCTGCAAGGCGTGGAGCGGGATACCTCGGCGGAGATTGCCGTCGTCACCGTGCGCAGCCTGGAGGGACGTTCGGTTGAGGAGTACGCCAATCGGCTGTTCCAGGAGTGGGGCATCGGCAAGAAGGGCCGCGACAACGGCGTGCTGATCCTCGTGGCCCGGAACGACCGCGAGATGCGGATTGAAGTGGGCTATGGCCTCGAGGGCGTGCTGCCGGACGGGCTCGCAGGCGCGATCATCCGCGAGACGTTCCTCCCGCGCTTCCGGGCGGGCGACTACAGGACCGGCATCCGCGAAGGCGCCGGGCGCGTGGCCGACATCGTCCGCCGCAACGAGACCGTGACATCCGAGCAACTGGCGGCGATCGACCGGGCGGCGGTCGAGGCCGGGAAGTCCTGGGCCCTCGCCGGGTGGCTGTCACTCCTGGCGGGTGTCGGCGCGTTCACGGCCGGGACCGCCGCCGGTGCCCGTGTCATCTCACAGCTGCTCTTCGGACTGGTCCTCACCTGGCTGGCGATCTTTTTTGGGACCCTCGGCGCGCCGCGGCTTGCGGTCGCGCTCCTCGTGCTCTTCGCCGTCGTGGTGCTGTTGATTGGCTACCGCCTGGGCCAGCGGCCGCGTTGGCGGCGCAGCATGCGCGGTACCGGGAAGGGTGCCGGCGGATCGCGCTGGATAGGGGGCGGAGGTGGCGGTGGCGGGTCGAGATCCTCCGGCGGGTCGAGCTCGGGCTCGAGCTCGTTCGGCGGCGGCCGCTCCGGCGGCGGCGGCGCCAGCGGGCGATGGTGACATGCGCCGGAGCGTGATGTCGGGCGCGCACGGGCCAGGAGCGTCGGTCGTGACCGGAGTGTTCCTCATGTGGCTCGTGGCCAACGACTTCGCCAATGACGTTCATCCCCCGCTTTCGGGAGAACGGCTACGGCGCCGGCATCATGGAGGGGACGCGGCGCATTGCGGACATCGTTCGCCGCCGTGACGTGATCAGCGACGAGCAGCGCGCCGCCTACGAGCGCGCGGCCTCTGATGTGCCATCGGACTGGTTCATCGTGCCGTTCACGAGCCTGTTCGCCGGCCTCGGCCTCCTCTTCGTTGGCATCGGCATCACGTCCCGGACGATCTTCGGCATCGTTGTCGGCGCGATCTTCGGCGGGGTCGGCCTGCTGCTGGGACTTGTGCTGGCCACGCACGACGGCTTCGTCATCCTCTGTGGCATCGGCACCGGCGGCAATGGCCGCTCGGGCGGATGGTCGAGCGGCTCGTCGCGATCCTCCGGTGGTCGATTCGGCGGCGGGCGATCGGGCGGTGGCGGCGCCAGCGGCCGCTGGTAGCCCGCCTTCGCTCCGTGGAACTCTGCTGGAGCTTCGGCGGGCAAGCCCCGCGAACCGCGAGAACCCCGCGAACCGCGCGGGCCTACCTCTTCCTGACGACCCTGAACACCCCGGTATGGTCGTTCGTGCCGCCCGACCAGTTCTGCCACGTGGCACGGATCTCGTCGGGGCCGAGGAACTCGATCGTCGCGGCGTGCATATGGGACGTCGTCTTCGGATCGATGTTGGTCCCGCCGTCGTACTCGAACGCCAGCACCGTGCCGTCGAACGTCTTCGCGCGCATCCGCGGCTGGTTCCCGGCGGAGCAGTAGTGGGTCAGGACCAGGTCGTTCCCGTCCTTGTGGTAGACCGTGACCATCTCTTCCTTCGTCCCCACGGGGAACGACTCAACCACCGTCGTCCCACCGCCCGTCACTCGGTAGGTTGCGGCCACGGCCCCCTTCGGCCCGAACGCGCCGTCCGGATCCACCCACTCGCCCTCGAGTGCCTTGAGCCGCTCGAACGCGGCCGCAGCCGGTTGTCCGGACCCCTGCGCCCCGACCACCGCCATCGCCGCGCAGATCAGCCCCGCCAGCATCGCCGCACGAGTCATGATTCATCCTCCATGGGTGGTATCCCCAAGACCCCAAGACCTCAAGACCTCAAGACCTCAGAACCTACGCGACCCTGAAGTTCCTCATCATCCCCATGTCCTCGTGCTCGAGGATGTGGCAGTGATACAGATACAGCCCGGGGAAGCGTGAGAAGGTCACCTGCGTGCGCACGGTCTCGCCGGGCAGGACCAGCACGGTGTCCGTCGCCGGCGTGTCGCTGATGCCCTCGCTGAGCGCGTTCCCCGAGGCGCCGGACCGCGACAACACCCGGAACTGCGGGCCGTGCAGATGGATCGGATGCGCCATCGCCATGCCCATCGGGTTCGGCCGGTTCACGAACTCCCAGATGTGCGTCGAGCCCGCCGCCACGGTCTCCTCGGGCGCCACGTCGGCCATCTGGAACGTCCGGCCGCCCAGCAGCCAGTTCATCTGCATGAAGGTCAGCTCGACGCGCCGCACCGGCGCATCGGCGCGCACGGTCCATTCCGCAGGCGGGGCGGAGAGCCGCTCGGGCAGCCGCACGCGCGGGCCGGTGGCGCCGGACACGTGCAGCGTCATCAGCGGGATCGGCGCACCCTGCGGCAGCGGAGAGGTTTCGCCCATCATGCCGACACGGCCCACGGCGTCGGCGGGGAAGGCCAGGCTGCGGAGCTGCAGCTCCGAGCCGGCCGCGTGATCGGACAGGTCGAGCAGGACGTCGGCGCGCTGTCCCGGAGCCAGCGTGAGCGTCCTCATCGTGCGCGCGCGTTCGAGTAATCCGCCGTCCCCGCCCATCACGGTGAAGGGGGAACCATCGGACCATCCCAGCTTGTAGATGCGCGCGTTCGAGCCGTTCAGCAGGCGCAGGCGATACGTCCGTCGATCGACCTCGGTGACGGGCTGCGGGCGTCCGTTCACCAGTACGCGATCGCCGAGCCAGCCGTTCATGGTCTGCATCATCCCCGCCATGCCGCCGCCCATGCCCATCCCGCCGCCGCGGCCCATGCCGCCCCCCATCCCGCGTCCGCGGCCCATGCCCATGCCCGTGCCGCCGCCCGATGCCGCCGTATCCAGGTAGACGAACTGGTTGGAGGCGTCGACGCGCCGATCCTGCAGGACGCACACCAGCTCCTGCGGCCCGGACGGCAGGCCCAGCCCCTGCTCCTCGTCGTCGGTGACGAGCATGAGGCCGGCCAGCCCCTGGTAGACCTGCGCCGCCGTCCGCATGTGCGGATGCGGGTGATACCAGTACGTGCCGGCACGGTTGGTGACCTCGAAGTCGTAGACGTACTCCTGCCCGCTCTCGACGGCAAGCCGCGGATGGCCATCCGCCAGTTCCGGCACGTCCATGCCGTGCCAGTGGACGATGGAGGGCTCGCCGAGCTGGTTCTGGAAGCGGATCCGCACCCGCTGACCGCGGCGGAGGCGGAGGATCGGGCCCAGGTACGAGCCCGGTACGGTCGCCATCACCGCCTGGGGACCGCGCACCACCTGGCCTGAGAATCGCCACACGCGCGTGGGCGCGCCCGCCAGGACCTGTGCCTCGCCAGGCGAGGCCGTCAGGAGCAGTTCCACATCGGGCGCCCGAGTGCCATCCTGCGTGACCGGCGCTCCGAGCGCGTCCCGGCCTCCGATCCCGAGGGGCAGCGCAAGGGGAGCGCTCCCGAGCAGGCGCAGCATCTCGCGGCGGTCCATCACTTCGATCCTCCCAGCAGCGCCATCAAGGCCCACGCCGTCGTGGACAGGCGTTGCGCCTCGCTCGTGGTCGCGCTGCCTCGCATGGTCTCGGGCCAGCTGCCCTCGTCGCGCTGGGCCTCGACGAGCCACGTGCGCCCCCTGGCGATGGCCGCCCGCAGCTCTTCGACGCGGTAGGTGGAGCGGGCCAGGCGGGGGTCCGATTCCAGTTGCTGGAGCGCCAGGACGACGAGCGCGGTGTCGAACGTCGTGGCGTACTCGGCATTGGGCGCCGCGCCCCACCCGCCCGTGTCGCGCTGGGCGAAGCGGAGCAGGTTGAGGTACTTCGCGCGCTGCTTGTCGGCCATCACGTCCGAGGTCACGCCAAGACCCAGGACCACGCCGGCGGCGTCGGGCACGGTTTCCACTTCCACCGTGCGCAGCCAGCGGTCGGTCTGGGCCACGGCGAAGTCGTCCGGCTCGCGCCCCGAGGCGATGAGCGTGCTCCGCGCCATCCACGTGGCCACGGCCGTGCCCCACGTGAGCGGCGAATTCGGCGGATCGGAGGCATCAGGCGCCCACGAGCCGTCCGGCATCTGGTCGGCCAGGAGTGCCTTGGCGGCCTCCACGAGCGCCGGGCTCGGACTGAGGTCGTTCTCTCCGGCCGCGGCCAGCGCCGCCGCGAACTGCAGCCGCATCAGGGACTCATCCGCCTCGTGGCCCTTGTTCGCCGCCCAGCCCGCTGGATTCTGGAGGAACGTGCGCGTGTCCGTGACCGCCTGGCCGACGTCGTGGCCACGATTGGCGGCCATCAGCAGTGCCCTGGCGGCGTCTCCGTTGTGGTGGCACGAGGCGCATCCGTGCGTCCCCCTCCAGGCGGGCACCTGCTTCGCGAGGTACGCCACGGCTTTCGCCTCCGGAGAGGGCGATGACTGCGCGACGGGGAGGGCCAGGATGGTCAGCCACAGCGTGACGGACGCGGCGAGCACACGACGCATGGTCCGATGGTACTGCATACAATCATGTCGATGACCAGCCGGACGTATCGAGCCGGGCAGTCCGTCGAGGACCATTGCCGGCAATGCCACGAGGACCGGATGCACACGGTGATCGTGGTGGATGGCGCGTATCAACCCATCCGGACGCGGTGTGATTACTGCGGCAGCGAGCACAACTACCGGGGCGGTCCCCGGGCAACTCCCGAGGAGCGGCCCACGCGGAGCACCAGCCCGCCGCTTCGGTTCAACGCGCCAGGGCCCCAGGCCAGCGCAGCCACGGGCGCCGTGTCCCGCCGACCATCGACCGACCCCCTCGTCAGCGAGCGCGAGAGGCGCTTTCCACCCATGAGCCACGACGCCAGCACCAGTGACCTGGAAACCCTGATTCGGACGATCATCCGCGAGGAGAGCGGGCTCACGGCGGTCACCCCCGCCGAGAAGTGGCGCGGTGGCGAGATCGTCCTTCGACCGGGCAAGCCCGGGCTACAGGAGAAGAGCTGGCCGATCGACACGTTCTTCCACAAGATCGTGATGCTGCGAAACCGCCTGCGCACCCTCGAGCAGCAGGTCAACGCATCCGATCTGCCGGATGACCAGAAGGTGAAGCTGCAGGCCTACATCACGGGCTGCTACGGATCGCTGACGAGCTTCAACGTGCTGTTCGCGGACGAGGACGACAAGTTCGTGGGCGCGGCGTCCGAGTAGTGTTCCAGACGAAACACGAAGGCACGACGGACACGACGATCGGCACGAAGAAACCTCGGGGGGATCGCGCTGCATTCCTGGACGAGGTGCGACGCGTCACACCAAAGAAAGAACTTCGTGCCGACCGTCGTGTTCTTCGTGCCTTCGTGTTTCGTCTTACTCGGGCAGCTGCTCGCCCTTCGGCTCGGGCAGGAACGCGGACGCGACGAGGCCGGCCGCGTAGACGAACGTGACGACCGCGGCGGAGGCGTAGGCCAGCTTCATCTGTGGCGTGGCACCCGGCATCATGTTGGTCAGCGTCGTCGTCACGAACGCGAAGCCGGTGCCCAGCATGCGGCCGCCGATATTGGCGGCGAAGCCCTCGCCGGTGCCGCGCAGGTGGGTCGGGTAGACCCGCGGCAGGTAGTTTCCCCAGAAGCTGAATTGCGCGACCGTACAGAACCCGGCCAGGAACATGCCCCACTTGGTGAGATCCAGGCTCGTGTTCGCCGCGTAGTAGAACACCAACGGCACGATGATCAGGCCGGGCAGCTGGAAGACGCGCACCAGCGTTCGCCGCGACACGATGTGCAGCGCGAGGAACGCCAGCGCGAACCGGCCCACCAGCCCGCCCACCTCCTGATACCCCTGCACGGCCGCCGCGGTCTGCTGCTGTTGCTGCGGAGCGAGCGTGCGCACTTCGGGCAGGCCGGGAACAATGCGCGGCATTTGCTGGATGGCGCCGAAGGCGGCGCCGTAGGCACAGGCGAACATGATGGTCGTGACGATTGTGGTGCGTCGCAGCTCTGGCGTGAAGATGGCAGCCAGCGACGGACGCTTGAGCGTGCCCGCGGCCTTCTTCGCGTGCCAGGCCGGCGACTCGGGCAGGAACGGGCGGATGAGGATCAGGGGAAGCGCGGGGACGACACCGGAGATGAGCGTATAGCGCCACGGCGAGTGGCCGCCCGCGATTTCCGGCAAGCTCTGCGCGTAGGTCACCGCGATGGCATAGGCGCCTGTCACCATGAGCCCGCCAATCGACGAGAAGGCCTGCGTGTAGCCCAGGGCGGCTTCGCGCTGCTTCGGGTCCTCGAAGAGCTCCGCGATCCAGGCCACCGCGGCCACGAACTCGACGAACACGCCGATGTAGGTGGTCGAGCGCAGCACCAGCAGCATGGTGATGCTCGTGGAATACCCCGCGGCCAGGGCCGAGAACGCGTAGAGCAGGATGCTCCAGACCAGCACGCGCCTGCGGCCGAACCGATCGGTCAGGTAGCCGCCCAGCAGGCCAAAGGCCCCGCCCACCAGCGCGGGCACCCAGAAGAACATGCCGACCCAGAAGTTGAAGTCCGGCGTGCCCGGCTTGAAGCCTGTGAGCTCCCCAATCGCCGGCCCCACGACCAGGGGCGCCATCAGCACTTCGTAGATGTCGAACGCGAAGCCGAGTGCGGCGATCGCGCAGATGAGCCACTGGAGGGGAGTCAGGCGGGGCATGTCACCTCAGAAGGCGGAAGGCACAAGGCAAGAGGCAGCAGGCAGAAGGCGAAAGGCAGAATATCGGTGTGCGGTCAACGGAAGTCCCGGGTCGCGCGTAGTATACGAGACAGACCATGCCGACGTCGCGAATTGCCGCCCTGCTCCTGGCCCTGATGTGTGCGTGCCCCGTCGCCGCCCTGGGACAGACCACTGCCACTCTGTCTGGGCGCGTTGAAGACGCGAGTGGCGGCGCCCTTCCCGGCGTCAGCGTCACCGCGCGGCGGGCCGACACCGGGTTCGAGCGCTCGACCACGTCCGACACCGCGGGACGGTACGTCCTGCCCTCGCTGCAGGCAGGCGAGTACGAGGTGCGCGCGGAGTTGGCGGGCTTCCGCCCGTTGGTCCGTCAGGGCATCCGGCTGTCGGTGGCGGAGGACGTGGCGGTGGATCTCACCCTCGAGGTCGGCGGGGTGAGCGAAGCCGTGACGGTGACCGGCGGCGCGCCCACCGTGAACACCCGCAGCGGCGAGCTCAGTTACCTGGTCGAAACCACGGCCATCGAGCAACTGCCGTTGAACGGACGCAACTACACGGACCTGGCGTACCTGCAACCCGGCGTCCTGCCGTATCCGCATCGCGACGGCGGATCGGTGGTGGCACATGGCCTTGGCATGAGCGTGAACGGGCAGGATCCTCGCGCCAACGTGTACCTGCTGGATGGCACCCTGCTGAACGACATGACCAACGCGCCGGCGGGTTCGGCCGCGGGGACGGCGTTGGGGATGGACACCGTGCAGGAGTTCCGCGTCGAGACCAATGCCTACAGCGCGGAGTTCGGGCGCATGGCCGGCGGCCAGGTGAACGTGTTGACGAAGGCCGGGACGAACGTCGTCCGCGGGAGCCTCTTCGAGTTCCACCGCAACGACGCGCTCGACGCGAAGAACTACTTCGACGTGGGCGACCAGCCGCCGTTCACACGCAACCAGTTCGGGGGCACGATCGGTGGCCCGGTGCGGCAGGACAAGCTGTTCTACTTCGTCGGCTACGAGGGGCTGCGCGAGAACCTGGGCCGCACGATCACCTCCAGCGTGCCCGATGAGAACGCGCGCCGCGGGCTGCTGCCGGATCCGGCGAACCCCGGCCAGTTCCTGAACATCGGCGTGAACGCGGCCGTGGTGCCGTACCTCAACGACTACCCCCTCCCGAACGGCACCAACCTCGGAGACGGCACGGCGCTCTACAGCTTCCAGTTCGATCAACGGCTGAACCAGGACTACGTGCAGGGGCGCGTGGACTACAACCTCGCGCCTGGCGCGCAACTCTTCGGCCGCTACACGCTGGACGATGCGGACCAGCGCCTGCCCCTGGACTACCCGCAGTTCCCCCGTGCGTTCGTGTCGCGCAACCAGTTCTTCACGGCCGAGTACCGCCAGGCCGTGCGCTCGAACCTGTTCAGCACGCTGCGCTTCGGCTACAGCCGCACGCGTGTGGGGCAGACGGTCGAGGCCGACACGCCCCTCCCACCGTTCGTCCCCGGACGTGACCTCATCGGCAACATCGACGTCGGCGGGCTGCAGCGCTTCGGCACGCAGAGCTCGGTGGACGTGCGCTTCCTGCAGCAGGTGACGAGTCTTCAGGCGGACTCGGCCTGGACACGCGGGCGGCACCTGGTGAAGTTCGGGGGCCTCGCCGAGCGCTACCACCAGGACATGACGAACCCGACGTTCAGCCTGGGCACGTACGCGTTCGCCAACCTGCGGGCGTTCATGGAGAACCGCGCCACGAGCTTCATCGGCCTCACGCCGGAGGCCACGTTCGTGCGCGAGTGGCCGTTCTGGCTGGCCGGGGTCTACGTGCAGGACGAGTTCCGGGTTCACCCACGGGTGACGCTCAACGCCGGCCTGCGGTGGGAGTTCATGACGCTGCCGGTGGACACGGAGGGCCGCGACTCGACGCTGGTGGACCTGACGGACCGCACCGCCACGACGGGACAACTGTACGACGCCGCGGACTACGACAACTTTTCGCCGCGGCTGGGCGTGGCCTGGGACGTCACCGGCGACGGCCGTACGTCGGTGCGCGGCGGCTGGGGCATCTATTACGCCACCAACAGTTCCCAGAACCTGATCGTCACCGTCACCAACCCGCCGTACACGCCGCGAGTGGTCTACCCGAACCCGACCTTCCCCGACCCGCCGTTCAGCCGCGCTTCCGGTCTCTCCATCCGCCCGATGCAGTGGGACATCGAGACGCCGGCCGTGCACGTGTGGAACGTCAACGTGCAGCGCGAGCTGCCCGCGGACTTCGCGATGACGGTCGGGTACGCGGGATCACGCGGGTACCACCTGCTCCGCAGCAACGACGTCAATACGGCGGTCCCAACCACGGGGGCCGATGGCCAGCCGTTCTTCCCGGTCGGCGCACCCCGGCAGAACACCGCGTGGACGACCATCGAGCTCAAGAGCTCGGACGGAGACTCCTGGTACCGGGCGCTCATCTTCGAGCTGCGCCGTCGCTGGTCCAACGGGTTCTCGTTCCAGTCGTCCTACACGTGGACCAACGCGGAGGACACCACGCAGGCCTCGACGTTCTTCTCGGACGCGACCAACGGCACCACGTCGGCATTCCCCGAGTACGTCCCGGACTACAACCGGGGGCCGTCCGACTTCAACACCGAGCACAACTGGGTGTTGAACCTGTCGTGGGACATTCCCTGGGGCCGCGATCTCGCGGGCGTCAGCGGCGCCATCCTGGGCGGCTGGCGGGTCTCCAGCATCGCCACGATGCGGAGCGGCTATCCCCTCACGGTGTTCGTGCAGAACAACCGCTCCAGATCTCAGTGGCAGCCATCACTCGGCCCGGGCATCGGCCGCGACCGCCCGAGCTACGCCCCCGGCTACGGGCCCGACAACGCGGTCACCGGCGATCCCGCCCGGTGGTTCGATCCGCAGGCCTTCGTGCTGCAGCCGGCCGGAACGTTCGGCAATACGGGACGCGGCGACTTGACGGGCCCAGACCTGCGGACCGTGGACCTGGCCTTCTCGAAGGATAGCCGTCTCGGGTCGTCCGGCACCTCGCTCGAGGTGCGGGTCGAGGTGTTCAACCTGTTCAACCGCGCGAACTTCGGCATCCCGAACCTGACCGCCTTCGCCGGCGCCGCCGACAACGAACCGGTGCTGGGCAGTTTCGGTCGCATCCGGAACACGGTGACCTCGGCGCGCCAGATGCAGCTGGGTGTGCGCGTCCGCTTCTGAGAAGAAGAGACACGAAGGCACGAAGGACACGAAGACGGGCACGAAGACTGTTCTTGGCTTTTACGGGCTGTGCCTCGTCCAGGAATGCAGCGTGATCCCACCCAAGGCTTCTTCGTGCCGATCGTCGTGTCCTTCGTGTCTTCGTGTTTCGTGGGGCTCGTGACAGAATGCCACTGACGGAACCAACGGAAAGGACACTCGCATGTCGTGGATCGTGCTGGCGCTGGGAGCGGCGTTGTCGTGGGGGTTGTACGGGGCGTCCCTGCACAAGGGACAGGTGGAGCTCGGCAACCCATTGCGCGCGTTGCTGTGTGTGGGTGTCGCCTATTTCCTGATCGGCGTCGTCGTGCCCGTCATCGCGCTCTCGTCGCAGGGTGAGTTGCGCAACTTCAACGTGACGGGAACGGCCACCGCCACGATGGCGGGCGCGCTCGGCGCCATTGGCGCCGTCTTCATCATCTTCGCCTTCCGCTCGGGAGGGCTCCCCACCTACGTCATGCCCATCGTCTTCGGCGGCGCGCCGGTCATCAACGTCCTGACGACGCTGGCGCTGCACCCGCCGAAGAGCACCATCAACCCGCTCTTCTTTGCGGGCGTCCTGATGGCGGCCGCCGGCGCCGGCATGGTTCTGTACTTCCGCCCGCAAAACTGAGCGGAAGGCGTCCATTGGCGATTGCTGAATTGCCAATCGGCTGATTCATCCAGCGATTGCGGATTGGGGTATTGCGTCAATCGAATGGAGCATTGCGGCAATCATCATTGGGCGCCCTTCGCACCGACGGCCCAGAGCCAGCCGGCGGTGCGAAGGTACAGGTGTCGGTCCTTGATGGCGACGGAGCTCAGCGTGTAGTCGTCCATACGGTTCGCCGCCAGCAGCTCGAACTTCGGGCCGGCCCGGAAGACGCTGAAGACGCCGTCCTCGCTCGCGATGTAGATCTTGCCGTCGGCCAGCACAGGTGAGGAGCTGTAGGTCCCGGGCTCCAGGCGCTGGGGACCGTAGACGGTCTTGCCGGTCGCGAGCTCCAGGCAGTAGACCACGCCACGGTCGGTGATGACATAGAGGTGAGTGCCGTCGGTGACCGGCGTCGGTACGTCGGGGCCGTTGCCGAACTCCCACAACTTGTGCGACCTCGTCACGTCGCCCCGGCCGCCGGCGCGCAGCACCAGCATGGGCCGCTCCCGAGTCGGGGCGATCACGATCTCCTTGTGCACGACCGGCGAGGCGACGATCCGATATGCCGGGTCGTTCTGCGGGTTGAGGCCGTCCGCCCGCCACAACTCCTTGCCGGTGAGAGGGTCGTGGCCGGTGACCACGTCGGCACCGGTAATCACGATCTCGCGCCCGTTGCCCACGCGCACCAGTGCGGGTGTCGTGTAGGAGTCGGGCGACTCGCGAATGGCCCTGTTCGGCCGCTCCACCTTCCACTTGGTCTGCCCGGTCCTGCCATCGAGGCGCAGGATGTAGGACGGGTCGTCCGTCTTCATGCCGTGCAGCACGGGGACGATGAGGTCGCCGTCGAGGAGCAGCGGCGAGTTGGCATACCCCCAGTTGAGGCCGAACCGGCCGTAGTCCTTCTGGATGTCGCGCATCCAGAGCTCCTTGCCGGCGAAGTCGAAGGCCCGGACGAACCCGGTACCCGTCACGGCCCACACGGTCGTGCCATCGGTGACCGGGGAGGGCGAGGACATGTTCTGCTTGCGCTGCTTGTTGTTGCCGCTGCTGAGGTGACGCTTCCACATCACCTCGCCCGTGCTGCGCTTCACGGACCAGAGCGAGAGGCTGTTGAGGTCCGACTCCGCGACGTTCAGGAAGATCGTGTCCCCCCAGATGATGGGTGTCGCACCGCTCCATTGGGGCAGCGCCAGCTTCCAGGCGATGTTCTCGGTCGGGCTCCACGTCACGGGCAGGTTGGTCTCGGTGCTCACGCCATCCGCCGTCGGCCCCCGCCACGCCGGCCAGTTGGCCGACACCACCGCCGACCCGGCCAGCAGCCCGGCCACCACCACGCTCATCGTCCGTCGCATTGCCCCTCCAGCCTCAACCCACTTCCTACTTCCTACTTCCTAGTTCCTACTTCCTACTTCCTGTCTCCTATCGTCCATACGACAAGGCGCTCCGCGTCCTTTACGGCGACGACCCGTCCGGCCACGGCCGGGTGCGCCCACATGGCCGAGTCCGCCACCGTGTAGCGGGTCACCTCGTCGAAGCGGGTGCTCGAGGTGCGCGCCACGATCAGCTCGCTGTTGGTCGTCGCGATGAGCAGCCATTCCCCGGCCCGGATGAAGGACGCGTTGTCGGCCTCTCGGCCACGGGTCGTCCACAGCGTCGTGCCGGTGGCGGCATCGAGCGCCACGAACTGGCCGCGGTTCCGGTGCGACAGGCCCACGATGGCCGAACCCGCGGCGGCTGGCGAGCTCATGTACATAGACACCTGTTCGTTCCGCCACGCTTCCTGCGCCTGCCACCCCGACGCGCCGCGGGTCACCCTGTAGGCGACCGTGGGAGTCTCGAGCCCCGACGAGACGACCAGGCCGTTGACGACCAGGGGCGTGACCGAGTTCTGGTCGAAGCTGGTCCGAAGCGGCACCTGCCACAGCAGCGCGCCGTCGGCCGCGGAGACCCCGACGAGCCGGTTCTGCGACTGGATCACGACCTGTCGTGCCCCGCCGAGGTCCGCGACGATGGGCGACGAGTAGGCCGGGCCGTCGCCAGTCCAGCGCCATCGCACGACGCCCGTGGCCGCATCGAACGCGGTCAGCGCCCCGCGATCGTGACCGCCCAGAAACGCGATGACCCGATCGCCGTCTACGAGTGGCGACGTCGCTGTGCCGTACAGCGGCAGCGTGGTCGCGGCCGGGACACGCCAGAGGACCTTGCCCGTGGCCACATCGAGCGCCGAAAGCACTCCGCTGATGCCCAGCGCGAACACGCGCCCATTGGCGATGGCCGGCGTGGACTTCGGGCCCGGGCCATGCTGCTGCGCGGCCGGGTTCATCTGGTACGGCGCCTCGTATCCATCCTGCCAGAGCCGCGATCCCGTGTTGAGGTCGTAGGCGGCAATCACCTCGCGCGATCCCTGCCGCGTGTGGACGACGATGCGCGCGCCGGCGATGACCGGCGACGAGTGGCCCGTGCCGACGGTGGTCTCCCATCGCTTCGTCAACGTGCGCGGCCAAGACGAAGGGGCCTCGAGCACGGCGACCCCGTCGCGCGCAGGCCCGCGCCACTGCGGCCAGTCGCTCTGTTGAGCACCACCGATCGCCGGTACACCGATGAGCCCGAGCACGAGGAGCGCCCACGCGACGCGCCAACCTCTCTGCCATTCCTTCAGCACTGCATCTCCTCCAGCCTCCTGCCTCCTACCTCCTGCCTCCTACCTCCTACCTCCTGCCCTACCTCCTACCTCCCACATCACTCGCTTCTGATCGCTCCCACCACGCTCGTGCGTGTGGCCAGCCGCAACGCGGCGAGCGAGGCCAGCAGCCCGACCACCAGCACCGCGGCAAGCACGCCGGCCAACGCCGCCAGCGGCAGCGCCTGGGCGCGCTCGACGATGGCCGGCGCCACAGCCAGCGCGGCTGACACGGTGCCGATCAGCACCCCACCCACCACCAGGGCCGCGCTTTCGGAGAGGACGAGCCGCCGCAGGTGGGCCGGCTCGTAGCCGACGGCCCGCAGCAGGCCCCATTCCCGCTGGCGCTCCAGCACGTTACGCGCGAGCACGGCGCCCACGCCAAGCGTGCCCAGCAGCAGTCCAAGGGCGCCGAGTGCCTGGAACGTCGCGAGGTAGGTGTTCTCCACCTGGTGGTACGACGCCAGCCGCGCGCGCGTCTCCACGACATCCACGCCCGAGTCCGCCAGGCGATCCTCGACTGCCGTGGCGATCTCGGCCGCGCGGGCCTCTGGCGCGTCGATCAGCCACACGCGGTAGCCTTCGTGCCTGGGGAACAACCGCACGAACGCGGACTCCCCGATGATCAGTTCCGACTGCAGGACGCTGTCGGCCAGAGCGCCGACGATGCGCAGCGTGATCGGGTTCACCCCGTCAGGCGCGAAGGAGAACGCGTCGCCGACCTCCAGGTGCAGCACGTACGTGAGCGTCGTCTGGTCCACGATGGCGGGCACGGCGCCATCCGGCAGCGTCTCGTCCAGCAGGCGCCAGGGGGAGGTCCCCGGCGGCGCGGCGCCGCGGTTCGCGAACGCGAACCGGCCCTCGACGTCCGCCGGACCGACACCAACGATACGCGGGTTGCGGGGCTGATAGAGCGTGAGACAGCTGGCCTCGTCGCCGGGCCGCAGGCGCAGCCGTGTGACTTCCGCGCCGTCGAGGACGTCTGCCTCCAGACCAAGCGACGCGCGACCGGCCTCGGTGTTCGGATCGTGCATGAGGGGGACGGCCGACTCGGCCAGCAGGACGAAGCCGCCGGTGCCACCATCGCGGGCCAGCGAGATGCCTGCCGCGTCGCGCTGGAAGGCGACGACGCTGACCAGGACGAAGGTGGCGAACGCGATGAGCGACACCGTGAGCACCGTGCGCGCGGGCCGCCACGCGACGTGGCTTTGTCCCAGTGCCGCGATACCGGACACGCCCGGTGAGGGGGTATGGCTGACGAGTCGCCGACGAACCACCCCGCGCACGAGCAGGAGCCCTCCCACGAGCAGTGCGCCGCCGGCCCCGAAGAACCCGGCGGTGTCGCCGAGCACACCGGCCTCGGTGGCGACTACCAGCCCGATCGCGACAGCCACGACGGCCAGAACCGGCGTGAGCGCCACCGCTCCGTGCGTGACCGCCGGCTCGATTCCTGCTCCCGACAGCAACGCGCGGGGCGTCCGGCGAGCCAGCGCGCCGGTGCCCATCCAGATGGCGAGCACGGCCGCGAGCGTGGCGCCGCCCGCGCCCACACCCAGCGCGAGTGGGTCCACGTGCAGCTGCAGGGCCGTCGTGCCCACGGCGCCCACCCACCAGGTGCGGAGTCCGTGCATGATGAGCGCGGCATAGCCCACGGCCCCGGCGACCCCGGCGATGACGCCCACGACCACGATCGCCAGCCCTTCGGTGAGCAGCTGGCGACGCACGCGTCCCGGCGGGTAGCCCACGGCGGTGAGCAGGCCCACCTCGCGTGCGCGCTGCTCGACGCCGAGTGCGAAGAACAGGTATGCGATCAGGAGCGCCGAGACCACCAGGAAGAAGCTGAAGTAGAGGAAGTACTCCCCGAAATCGGTGGTGCCTGCCGCGGAGGCGAGGGCCTCCTGGCGGACCGGGCGCACCAGCACCTGGCTGCTCATCTCCTGCCGGACGGCGGCGGCCACGGCCTCGGCATCGCGCAACGCGAAGCGGATGGAGGAGACGTCGCCGAAGCGGGACCCCCACAGCCGCTGGCCGATCTCGAGCGGCACGAACGCCTTCGGGGCGGCCCGCCACTGATCCCAGTACGCCTCGTCCTTCGGCCGCACCAGCGAGAGGTCGACCGGAAACGGCGGATCCCAGGCGCCGAGGTCTGGCGCGTCGGTGATGCCGGGATAATCAGGCGTCAGCGTGCGGTCACCGCCGATGCGCATCATCGGCAGCACGCCCTGCAGCGTCAGCGTGGTCTGACGTGTCTCGAGCCCGCCTTCGTCGGTCCAGACGAAGTAGTCGAGGTGGACCGCATCGCCGATGCGGGCATCCAGGTCCTCGGCTGCCCATTCGTTGAGCCAGACAGGGCCTTCCGGGGGGCGTTCCGGCGATGCCACGCCAGCAGCCTGTGAGCGCGCGGCGCGCGTGCGCGCCCCTGGAGCCGGTCGGGCCGGGGCGCGCTCCGCCTCCGTGACCTGCACGCGGCCGACGCGCACGCCGCCCCGACCGACGTTCACCTGCAGCGATCCGCGCACGAGCGGATCGCCATCGCTCATCGCATCCGTACCCGGCGCCGGCGGGCCCGCAGGCACGGAGAGCCGGTTGTATCCGTCCACGTCGATGGCGCTGACGGTCGAGTAGGGGACAGCGCGGTCGCCAACCCGGATCGTGTTCGCGACGTAGGTAAGGGCCGGGACGCCGGGCCGCTGGAGACGGCTGAGCGCGGCCAGGACGCGGGCGACCACGTCCGGGCTGATGTACCCGCCCAGTCCCTCGAGGGCCATCACCCGGTCACCGGGGACGCGCCGGATGCGCACGCCGTGATCAGGCAAGGACGCACCGGCGAGCCAGGCCCGCTGGACTGCGTCCACCGGCACACGCGCGGGATCGGGCGCGCCCTCGCGCGGGGTGTGCTGCACGAGGATCGTGTTCGCACGCCCCTGCAACTTCAATTCGCGCTGCAGCAACGAGAGCGGCACGAACACGGCGGCCACCGGCCCTTGTCCCGGTTGCAGGGCGAACTCGCCCATCCGCGCCGCGTCGAGCGTCCGGAGCATGGTCACGCGGATGCGGACCCCCGCATCGTCTCGCCGGCCCTGGAGCGTCGCGAGCGGGATGTCTGATGGACCGCTGGCTCGCACGATGACCGCGTCGCCATCGGTGGCCCCCAGCTCGGCCGCCAGGCTTTCGCTGAGGGCCGCTTCGCGGCCGGAGAGCGTGACGGGCGCGACAGCGTGAAACGACCAGAACGCCTCGTCGACGCCGTAGATGTGCACGCCGGCGGCCATCCGGCCGCTGCCGGCGTGGGTGACCGTGCCGCTCACCGCGATGAGGCTGGCGGTCTGCTGCACGGTGTCCGGGGCGGCGACGGCCATGGCGGCGCCGAGGCGGGCGCTGAAGCTCGTAACGCTGCTGATGGCCACGTCGGTCTTGCCCAGCCGCTGCAGCGCCAGGTCCCGCAGGCTCGCACGCACCGAGGCACCCACGAGCACCGCACCCGCCAGGACGGCGACGGCGGTGGCCACGCCGGCGGCGACCAGCAGGTGGAGGTGGCGATAGTGCCAGAGCGATGCGCGCGTCAACATAGCCGGACGGTTCTGCCTTCCTACTCTACGTGTCTCGCCGTTCCCTGCTCGGCCTCCTGCAGCCGTCCTTCGGCCATGCCCAGCCGTCGTTCGAATCGCGCCGCGAGCGACGTACTGTGGGTGACGACCAGCAGCGTCGCGTGCTGCTGCGCGTGCAGGCGGAGCAGTAGTTCGGCCACCGTGTCCGCCGTGTGGCCATCGAGGTTACCCGTGGGCTCGTCGCAAAGCAGCAGGCGCGGACTGCGGACGAGCGCGCGGGCGATGGCGGCGCGCTGCTTCTCCCCACCGGAGAGCTGCGCCGGGCGATGGTGCACACGCGGCTCGAGGCCGACGGCCGTGAGCAGGGCCCGCGCGCGATCGCGCGCGTCGGCGTCGGCGTCACCGACCAGCGTGGGGACCAGCGTGTTCTCGAGCACCGTGAGCTGTGGCAGCAGGCAATGGTCCTGGAACACGAACCCGACCTCGCGGTTGCGGAACCGCGCGAGCGCCTCCGGCTTCAACGTGTAGGGGTTGGTCCCGTCCAGGTCCACGGTCCCGGCGCTCGGGGCCTCCAGGCCGCCAGCGATGTAGAGCAGCGTGCTCTTGCCGGAGCCCGACGGACCGGTGATGACGGCGGCCTCGCCGGTGTCGAGCGTCAGTGTCACGCCGTCGAGCACCGTGAGGGCACCGGCGGGCGTGGGGTAGGTCTTCGAGATGCCGCTCAGCGTCAGCATGGCGTTACGCGTCCCACCCAGCCCTCGCCGGAACCACCGAAACCGAGTGCTTCGAGTACGGCACGTGCGCCCTGCCCGCCACTGGCTGCCCGCTGGCTTCGCCGTAGACAGCCTCCACGCACTCCGCCATCCGCTCGAGCGTGAACAGCTCCCGCACGGCGGCGTAGCCGCGCCTCGCGCACGCGGCGGCCGCGTCCGGATGACGCCACACCGACATCAGCGCGTCGGCCACATCGCCGGCGTCGCCCGTTCGCATGCCGAAGCCCCCGCCCGTCGCGTTGACGATCTCGGGGAACGCGCCATGCGGCGGCACGACGACTGGCACTCCGGCGGCCATCGCCTCGAGCAGGTACAGCCCTTTCGGTTCGTGGTACGGGCTGGGCACGCAGAACACGTCCAGCGTCCGGAGGAACGCGAACTTCCCCGCCCGGTCCGGCGCGCCGTCGTAATGGAACTCGTCAGCCAGCCCGGCGGCATCGAGGCGCCGGACGATGTCGTCGAAGTAGGCCTGCTGATCGGGGGCCCGATACCCCGCGGCCCGCAGGCGCGAGGGCGGCAGCCCGTGCTCCCGGCGCATCGCGATGTAGGCGTCGGCCAGCACGTGCAGGCCCTTTTCCGGCGCGACGCGCGCGAAGTAGCCGATGGTGAAGGGAGTACGTGCGAGCGGCGCTGGCGCGAGGTCCGCGGGCGCCGCAATGCCCAGCGGTGCGACGCGCATCTTGTCCGGAGGAATCCGCAGGTAGTCCTGCATGAAGCCGGCGTAGTACTCGCTGACGGCGACGAACAGATCCACGTCGGCCACCTGGGCCCGGATCAGTCCCAGGGCCTCGGCCTTGAACGGTTCGGGCAGTCCCTCGAGGAAGAGATCCTCGCCCTGCAGCGTCACCACGATGGGCACGTTGCCGAGCGCGCGCTTGAGCGGGCGGGCCAGCGAGATGAGGAGCGTGTACGGGATGTTGAGGACATCGGGCCGCGGCTCGTCGCGCACCCATTCGAGCAACTTCTCGATCTCCTTCCGCTGACGGCCGTCCTCGCCCTTCAGGGTCGAGACCGTCAGGGCCCCGAGCATCTTCGGGTCCACGGCGATCGATCCGCTCGACAACGCCTTGATGACCCACGGCGCGTCCCAGATCCGATCGAGCAGGGCCGGCGTGTGCCGGAACAGCGACAGGTGCTGCTCGAGGTAGACGCTGATGCCACCGAAGAACACCCGCTCCCGGCGGCTGACGTTCTCCTCGTCGGTGAGGGTCGGCGTGTAGAAGGGCAGCAGGGTCACGTCGTGCCCGCGCTTCATGAGCGCCGATGCCAGCGCGTTGTCGCGCATGCAGCTGCCGCAGTACATCGATGCGGCGCCGGCGGAGAGGAGGAGGAGGCGCATGGGTCAGCGGCTCGGGTGCAGGGTGCAGGGTGCAGGGTGCAGGGTGCGGTGCGGGGTGCCGCGTGCCGGGTGCCGAGTGCGGTGCAGGGTGCGGCGTGCGGCGTGCAGGGTGCCGAGTGCGGCGTGCAGGGTGCCGAGTGCGGCGTGCAGGGTGCCGAGTGCGGCGTGCAGGGTGCCCAGTGCGGCGTGCAGGGTGCGGCGTGCGGCGTGCAGGGTGCGGCGTGCAGGGTGCGGCGTGCCGAGTGCGGTGCCGCGTTCCAAGTGCGGGGAGCGAGCCGGATGTGGCTGAATGCGGGCGTTGCGGCGTCCTTGGTGCCAACGCGTGCCAGCTGGGAGGTCCGGTGTGCTGGCGTTGATCCAGAGGCACTTCGAGCGCCCAGTGCCCCGCATGCCGCCCGCAGCCCCCGGCCCCCGGCCCCCGGCACGCCGCACGCCGCACTCAGCACCCTGCACCGCACTCGGCACCCCGCCCCCGGCGCTCCGCACCGTGCCCGCGGCGCTCAGCAGCCGGCCGCCGGTACTCCTCGCTCGGCCCCCTGCCCCCGGCCCCCGGCCCCCTGCCCCC
>Ga0268299_1001997_pt1 | contig 28069 bp, 21 predicted proteins | sample NOBtaG_FD_193484 | JGI IMG/M metagenome (GOLD analysis project Ga0268299, IMG submission 193484) | Activated sludge microbial communities from bioreactor in Nijmegen, Gelderland, Netherland - NOB reactor | ecosystem: Engineered > Bioreactor > Aerobic > Activated sludge | place: Netherlands...
GCAGGACGGACGGCCGCTGCGCCGGTACAAGCGGCGTTGGACCGTGGAGCGCACGATCGCGTGGTTCCAGAACTTCCGCAGGCTGTGCATCCGCTACCAGAAGTCCACCATGCTCTTCCAAGGCTTCATCCACCTCGGTTGCTCTATCATCCTGCTCAAACAGGTTCTGGGATAGGCTCTAGTGGGCGGCTTTCATCCATTCGTCCATTGTCGGCACCCAGAATCGCGCCTCGGGGCTGTGCGTGGGCTGGTCGGTGAAGCCGAAGGCATCCGAGCCGAACGAACTGACGTCGTACGCGCCGCTCATGAACGAGGCGCGATCCGTACCCTTGTTGTTGTGCAGCCAGTTGCAGTAGATGGCGGCGGTTCGCCACGAAATGCCCCCAGCCGGACGGAGCGCCAGCGCCGGGTTGTTCCCACCCCACACAAACGGCGGCTGCACATGCGGAATCCGCTGCCCGACCGGGAACGAATTCGCCACGGCGAAAAACTCCGCCCACTGCCCCGACGTGACCTCCATCCGCCCGATGCGATACTCGTAGTCCACCCGCCCGCGTCCGATGGCATACGGGTCATCGGTAAAGAACGGCAGCGGCCCGCCCCACGGCTGATTCCCCGCCGCCCCGACCGTGACAAACTCGATCCCATGCTCATAGGTGATGGCCGCGCCCGAGGCCTGAGCCGTGGGCGTGAGGGGGATGGCCTGGGCCCCCGCCCGCGCGGCGAACATCATCATCGTCGCGGCCACGCCGACCACCGACGCCGCGCGCACGAACACACGCCGATAACCACCAGGCGAGACACTGAGCATGACACAACCCTCCGAGTTCACCATACCCTACGAACAGGGGGTGAACAAGGATGCGGGGAACACGCGGGCGTCGACTCAACCGCCCCCGGGCGGCGCCTCGGCAGGCTCGCCGGGCTGCTCGGTCGGCGCCTCGCCCTTGGGCTTGCCCGTGTTCAGGTCCTGCCCGCGGAGGTTCCGCACCATGTCGCGCGTGAAGCGGGCCATGCGCGCCTGCTGGCGGGGCGAACTCACCTTCCCGCCGCGCTCCTCCATCGTCTTCATCAGCCGTCCGACCCGCGCGCCCTCCAGGGGCCGGTCGGTCTCGCGGGCGCGCTTCATGTCGCGCTGTGCCTGCTCGCGCGCGTCGGTCAGCCGCTCGCGGTCGGTCTTCTTGTTCTCCACGCCCCCGATGTCCTCCATCAGGTGCGTGAACTCGTTGAACGCGTCATCAAGGTACTGCTCGCGCTGGTCCATCGGGATGTCGTCGTACTTGTCCGCGTACGAGTCCCACAGGTCCACCGCCAGCCGCTCGGCGTTCGTCCGCAACTGCTCGCGCGCCTTGCCCGTGATCCCCGCGGCAAACAGCGCCATCGCCTCGGAGTCCCCGGCGTCCATGCTCTTCAGCCGCGCCACAAGGTCTTTGATCAGTTGCAGCCGCTTGTCGATTGGCAACTTGTTGAAGTCGTCCGACAGCAGCGTGTAGTCCAGCACGTCCTCGATGTCGCCCGTCGCGTAGTCCGGGATCGCCCGCGGCCACATCGCCACCACCGCGCCGAACGCGCCGCCCGCCAGCACCAACCCAAGGCCCGCCGCCAGCCCCCGGCGAACCCACGGACGCTGGGCCGCCCGGGTCAGGCGGTCGCCCGCGGCGCGCAGCGCCTCGCCGGGGCTCATCCGCGCCCAACGACGGGCCCTCGCGCCGGGCGAGGGAAGGTCCACCCGCTCTTCGGGCGAAAGCAGACTGCCGAGGTTCTCGGTGCTCATGGTGCAATCCTTGGCCGCGCGGGCAACTCCCGCCGCGCGGCATCCAGGTCATGGAGGCGGAAACGGGGGATCGGGGATCGGCGGCGTCGAGTCCTGCGCCCCGGGATCAAACAGCAGCCAGTCGGCGCTCCAATCCCCGAACCGCAGCCCGTTCTTCTTCGTCAGCGGGTTGCCCTTGTGCCAGTCCCGCCCGTCGGCCAGCACGGGCCACTCGCGGTTCCGCACGTCCTGGTAGAACTTCGTCACCGTGAAGGGCGGGTTCGGGTCGGCGCGGAAGATCTCCCGCGCCATCATCAGCACGCCGGGCCAGTACTGGTAACTGAACCCCGTCTGGAGCCCCGCGTCGGGGTCCTTGTCCTCCGGGCAGAGGTACGGCGCGTGAACCACCAGTTGGTCATTCTCGTCGTAGTACGGCGCCTTCACGTCCAGGTACTGCTCCAGCAGTTCGAGCAGTTGAGGGTCGTCGGGGTTCCGCGGCAGGTTCACGTCGAAGAACGGCGTGACGCGCGGCAAGAGGCCCTTCGACTCCTGCATGTAGAGTTCGAATGCGGTGCCGAAGCCCTTGAGTTGCGTTAGGCACTTCACGCGCCGGGCCGCCGCACGGGCCGAGGCCAGTTGCGGGATCGCAATGCTTGTGAGGATCGCGATAATCGCGATGCTCACCAGCAGTTCGACCAGCGTGAAGGCCCGGCCGCGAGCCCTCGCCGTGCGCCACCCGCGTTGAAACATGGCTTCGCCGCTCATCGCCTCTGTGACTCCGCGCCACTCCGCCTCCCGGACCGCCCGGCCCCCCCTGACTATCGGCCCCCTCGGGCCGAGCCCACGCCGATCCTGCCGCGAGATCCCAGATTCACGCAACGGCTACCGCACCTGGGCCGGGCCACGTGAGAGTCTACCTGGGGGTCCCGGGGGCGTTGCGACGGGCCGAGGTCCGATAGCCGAGGTGCGGAACAAAGGGATGGTCACGGGCAGGCAAAAACAAACCCGCCCGCGAAGGTCGCGGGCGGGCGTGAGTGCAGGTCTTCTGGATCCGGATTACCGCCGGCGGCGAGCCGCAGCGATCCCGGCCAGGGCCATCAGGCCAACGGTGCCGGGGGTGGGAATGGGGATCTCTTTGAGGGCGAACAGGACGGGGGCGGCGGAGAGATCGATGTCGATCACGAGTTCGCCCGCGGTGAAGCCGGGGTTGAACGTGCCGCCGGAGGGAACGCCCGTGCCGCCGGAGTACAGGACCGAGTCGCTGAAGACGTTGTAGTTGGCGAAGAGGTAGGGGTCGATGGAGAAGCCCGCGGAGAGGGCCTGGTTGAAGGTGGCCCGGCTGGACTGGGCGAGGACCTGGCGGTAGGCGGTCCAGAGTTGCCCGGTCTGGTTGTTGATGACCTCCTCGGTGATCGCGATCCGGGGGATCGTGAGCGCGTCGGGGGCGATCTGCTGGAAGACCAGCACGATCGGGGTGGGCACGCCTTCATCAGTGAGCGAGTTGACCGTTGCCCGCTTGGTGATGACGAGTTGCCCGTCCTGGAAGATCGAGCCGGAGTTGTTGACCTCGATCTGCACGTTGGCGGGATCGAAGATCGTGACTTGCCAGCCGCCGCCAAGATCCTGAATGACCGGGTCGGCCGAGGCCATGCCGGCCGCGGCCAAAACGGTGGCCACCGAGAGGATGCCGGCGATGTTGCGTGAGTTCTTGGACACGTCCTGATCTCCCCGTAAAGGATCCGCCTGTTTCCGCGTCGTGCCGGCCTCTGCATCCCCTTGCCTCGGGCCGACGGCTGAATGCTCCCGCTTCCAACCTGTTGACGCGCTCCTGTCCAGCGTTCCGATCGTCGAACCTCTCTGTGTGTCGGCCCTCGACGCGGGATTCCTTGTCGGACGGCGGGCCTTTCATGCCCGCCGCGGTCTTGCGACCGGCCTCTCTCAGCCTCCGTCCGAACCTGCGGGAGGGACGAAGCCCGGCTCCACCGGACCTCCCCGCAAGCGGGACGGTTTTTCACTGCCTGTTACCGACGACGCCGCGAGGCCACAAGCCCGGCAAGCACCGTCAGCGCCATCGTCCCGGGGGTGGGGATCTGCGGGATCTCCCGCAGGGTGAACGAAGACCCACCGTTGGGGTTGAGGGTGACATCGACCACCAGCGCCCCCATGGCGAGCCCCGGGAACCAGAAGGCCCCGTTGACCACCGTTCCGCCGGCGAAATCGACGACGGTGTTGGCGTTGGAGTAGGAGATGGTGGTGAAGGGGCTGATGCTGATGCCGGCCGAGGCGGCGGGGTTGAACGCCGCCGAGGTCCCGGGGCCGAACGCGATGAGCGAGTTCGTGAACCCGACCCAGTTCTGGCCGGTCTGGTTCGCGATGAACTCATCGGTGATGACGATGCGGGGTGCGGCATTCGCGCCGGTCTGGGTGAACACCAGGTCAAGGGCGTTCAGGTCCATGAACGTGGCGAACTTCTCGATGACCAGCCGTTGGCTGTTGCTGGCCGCCTCATCGACGACGATGTCGATCAGGTCGGCATCAGGCAGGAGCACCTGCCAGCCGAAGCCGAGGTCACGCAACTCGGGGGCCGCCGAGGCGGTGCCCGCCATCGCGAGCAACGCGGCTGCCGATCCCACGATGATCCGATTCTTCAGGCTCACGCGATCCTCCCCTCTCGTGGAGGGAACTCCACGAAGGTCGTCACGCGACCATCAGACCAGTGCGTTCACGCGACAGCCGCGACTGGATCCGGCCTTCCGACCGGACCAACCGCGCCGTCCGCACCTGCTGGGTAGCTGTGACGAGACGACACTCCACCCGAAAGATACCACATCCCCCGAAACCGTCAACCCGTTACGATCGTTTTTGTTCGCGCAAGACGTGCGGCCAGCACACTCAGGGCAATAAACTAGCCCAAAAAGGGTGTCTGACGATGTCAGCGCTTGCGAAACTCGTCCCGAATGGCCGCGGTACCATTGCGCAAGGCTTGCGCAAGTTCTCCCACTTCACTCGCAGGCAACCGCTCCTCGAGTCGATCCTTGTAAAGACCGTACTTTGATGCGAGATTTCCCTCAATGTGTTGATTGAACCACCGCAGAAGATACCGGTGCGTGGATCCGCTGGTGTCGGTGCAGACGAGTTCGGAGTGCTTCGGGCACAGGTCGAGGGTCCAGATGGCGAGCCCGCCGGGGGGGGTGAGGGTGAGGATTGGGGTGTTCGATTCTGCGGCGAGGTCCCAGAGGCGGACGGTGCCGTCGGCGCTGGAGGAGCAGAGGATGTTGTCCTCACGGGGGCGGAAGGCAGCATCGGTGACGAGGGAGGCGTGGCCGGTGAGGCGACGGCGCAGCGTTCCCGTGCGGGCGTTCCAGACGTAGATCTCATGGGTCCACGTTGTGGCGATGACGGACTCGCCATCGGGTGAGAAGAGGACGCGCCAGGGCGTGCCCTCCGAGGCGCACGAGGCGATGCCTGAGCCATCGGCAGCGGAATAGACCATGACCGGCCCGCGGCGGGTGGTGGTGGCGATGCGTGTGCCGTCGGGGCTGAAGACCGCGGCGATGGGCTCGAAGCCGTCGTTGGGGATGGTGAGGAGCACCTGGCCCGAAGGGACCCTTCGCACCTGAAAGGAGCCGTCGGCGGCGGGGGAGACGATGGAGGCGCCGTCGGGCGAGAAGGCCATGGCGCAGTTGGAGACCGAGTGCATCCTGGGCCACTGGTCGACGAGGGAGAGCGAATCGAGGTTCCAGATGCGGAGGATGCGGTCGAAGCCGTTGGTTGCGGCGAGGCGGCCGTCGGGTGAAACAGCGATGGAACGGACGCGGCGGTCGCCCGCGCGCCCGACCAGCGCCGTGGTCTGGCCCGTGCGTGGGTCGAGGAGTTCGACGCGCCCATCGGCGAACCCGGCGAGGGCGCGACCGTCCGGGAGGTACCGGACGAGAGAGCGTGCGGGATCAGGGGGGTACTCGACGCGTCCCTGGCAGGATTCGAGATCCCAGACACGGACCTCGGCGCCGGAGGTAAGCCAGAGGAGGCCGGAGTTCGGTTCGCGGACGACCCAGGCGTCCCCGGCGACGAGGCCAACCTGCCGGGTGATGGAGAGGGAGGGGACGCGCCATTGGGTGAGGCGCCACCAGCCGCAGGTATAGAGGGTGTCGTCGGTGGGTCCCCAGGCGACGCCGGTGATGGACCCGTTGCGGCCCGGGACGTCGGCAACGAGTTGGCCGGAGCGGGGGTCGTAGAGGCGGAAGGTGTCCTGGGTGCCGCCGAGGGCGAGGAACGCGCCGGAGGGGGAGAAGGCGAGGTTGTTGACGGCGAAGTTGGCGGGCGGGGCGAGTTCGCGGAAGGAGGCAAGATCGGGGGTGTAGAGGCGGAGGCGGCCGGAGCCGGTTCCGACGGCCAAGGCTTGCCCATCTGGGCTCCAGGCGAGGGCCTGGACGGGGTCTGTGCCCAGGGAGATCTCGGCGAGGGCGCGGCCGTCGGGGGCGAGGAGTTTGAGGGCGCCGGTGCGGAAGCCGAGCGCGATGGTGGGCGTGAGGGGGTGGGGCGCGATGGCGAGGCAGGAGCGGTTGGGCCCGAGGGCGGGATGCAGGGCGGGGAGGGGCGAGCCGGAGCGGGCATCCCAGGCGAGGACGGCGCCGTCGCGCGCCGCGCCGAAAACGACCGCGGCGTCGGGGGAGAAGGCGCAGCGGACGAGGTCGGCGTTGGTGCTGGCGCGCCAGAGGGGCCGGCGTTCGCGGGCGTCGTAGACGATGAGTCGGTCGCCATCGCCGACGGAGGCGAGGAGGTCGCCGGATGGGGCGGCGTTGATGTAGACGGCGCGTTGGGCGTGGGCGGCGATGGAGGCGAGGCAGGGCTGGTGGGAGTACATCTCCCAGAGGGCGTAGAAGGTGTGATGGGAGGCGATGTTGCGTAGGAAGGCGGGCCAGAGGAGATCCTCGGCGGCGCGGAGAGAGCCGGCGGCGCCGAGGAGACGGCCGCGCTCGAGGTTGGCCGAGGTGAGTTCGGTTTCGAGTCGGCGGGCGTTGTCGTCGGCGCGTTCCTTCTGGGCGAGGGCCTCGGTCTGCGCGACGCGGGCGCGGGCGGCCTCCTGCTGGCGGGCGATGGCGAGTTTGTCCTTGGCGTCGGCCTGGAAGGCGGCGTAGGTGGCGAAGGTGACGAGGCCGACGACGCCCATGCAGAGGCCGGCGACGAGGGCCTTGTGCTTGCGGATCTGGGCGCGAAGGACATAGACGGCCGAGTCCTGGCGGGCGCTGATGGGCTCGCCGACGAGGAATCGGCGGAGGTCGGCGGCGAACTCGCTGGCGGCGGGGTAGCGGCGCTGGGGGTCCTTGGCGAGGGCCTTGGCGATGATGGTGTCGAGGTCGCCGCGGAGTTGGCGGTCGATGCGGGAGAGGCGTTCGGGTTGATCGTCGTGGATTCGGCGAGCGGCCTCGGGGAGCGGAAGGCTGGCGACGTTGAAGGGAAGGCGGCCGGTGAGGAGTTCGTAGCCGATGACGCCGAGGGCGTAGATGTCGCTCCGGGAGTCGGCGCCCGCCGCGCGGGCGTCGAGTTGTTCGGGGCTCATGTAGGGGAGGGTGCCGATGATCTGGCCAACGGCGGTGTGGGCGGTGGTGTGCTGGGCATCGGGCCCGTCGGGGCTGAGGCCGCGGGCGACGCCGAAGTCGAGGATCTTGGGCTGGTCTCCTGCGCCGGCGGCGGGAGGGGCGATTGGCTGGGTGGGTGATGGCGTCGCGTCGGGAGGGGGCGCGAGGGAGGCCGCGGGTGACGCGGCGGGCGCGATGATGATGTTGGCGGGCTTGAGGTCTCGATGGATGACGCCGCTCTGGTGGGCGTGCTGGACGGCGTCGGCGACCTTGGCGAGGAGTTCGACGCGAGCACGGACAGGAAGCGAGGCCTTCTGGGCGTGCTCGACCAGAGGCAGGCCCGAGATGAGTTCCATCGCGATGAATGGGCGGGAGAGGCGGCCCTCGGTGAACGTGCCGGCTTCGTAGACCTGGGCTATGCCCGGGTGCTGGAGGCGGCCGAGGACCTCTGCCTCGTACTCGAAGCGGCGGAGCATCCGGGCGGAGGCGATGGCGGCACGGAGGACCTTCAGGGCGACGCGGCGCCGCGGGCGATCCTGCTCGGCGACGTAGACGACGCCCATGCCGCCGGCACCGATGACGCCGAGGATGGTGTAGCGCCCGATGACGGCGCCGGGCGGGAGGGTGGGCTCGTCGAAGGCGGCGGCGGGCGGGAACCCGACCCCGGTGCGGAGCATGCGCCCCGGCGCGTCCTTGGAGTCGAGCAGGGTGGCGCGAGGGGCGGCGTCGCCCGGCCCGTCGTGATGGGCGAGCAGCGAACGGACCTCGTCGCGAACGGCCTGGTCGGGCTCCGCGGCGAGGAGGGTTTCCCGCTCGTGGGCGGGCCGCTCGATCACCTCAATGAACAAGCGCTCGACGCGGGCCTGTCGATCGTCGGGAGGCACGGTTGGAGTGTACTGCGGGCGGCGCCGGGCGTGTGGACTGGGGGCGCGACGCGGCGAGGCGGCGCTATCGGCGCGTGATGGCCGCCGCCTCGGGCGCGGCCATGAGCAGGTCGGCCACGAGGCGGTGCCCGTCGGCGTTCCAGTGCTGATCAACGGGGAAGTGCACGTCGGAGTAGGGCTTGGTGATGAGCGCGGGCGTTGTGTCGATGAACGGGACACCCCAGGCCGAGGCCCAGTCGCGGAGCCGGTCCGCGACGGCGTACCGAGCGGCGTCGTCGAACTGGAAGTCAGTCCGCACCTTGCGCCACAGGTCGTCGTTGAGTTCGAGGGCGGAGGGGAGGTACCAGATGGTGAAGGGGCGAGCGCCGACGGCTGCGCGGAGGTTCTCGAGGGCGTGTTCGGTGACGGGCCAGGCGGCGCGGACGCCCTGCTCGGTGCCGCCGCCCCCGTAGCGGACGGTGGAGAGGGCGCGGAGGCCGCGGATCCAGACGAAACTGGGGAGGCGGAAGTTGGAGCGGAGGAACGCGCGGACGCCGTGGGGCTGGGGCTCGATGTCGGGGAGAGGTCCGGCGGCGAGGAGGCGCTGGTACGCGATGTTGTCGTCGGGATCGTTGCCGCTGTAGAAGCAGAGGATGATCTCGTCGAGGTCGTACTGGGCGCCGACGCCGGCGAGGATCTCGGCGTGCTGGAGCGTGCCGCTGGAGGGGGTGCCGAGGTTGTAGAGAGTGGCGTGGGGGTAGTTGGACTTGACGAGGTCGAACCAGAGGTCAGAGAAGCGCTGGCTGGTCTGGACGCCGAGGCCGAAACTGAAGGAATCACCGATGATGCCGATGCGGTACTCGCCTGGGCGTTTGGGGGCGGGCTCGGGGGTGGCGAAGCCGTGACGGTTGACGGCGTAAGTGACGTCGTAATCGTAGTGGACGGCCCGGACGGTGGAGCCGAAGCCGCGGTACGCGCCGCCGGAGGGGCCCGGGATGCGGAGGGCTCGCGGGCCCTTGTCGCCGTTGTCGCCCCAGTAGATGCCGACGATCGGCCAGCCCGCGGCCCAGAGCGCCGCCTCGGTGAGGGCGAGGCCGAGCGCGAGGCTGAAGCAAAGAAGGAGCAGGCGAGCGGAGATCCAGGCTCGCCAGGAGCGGCGCTTGGGGGAGCGCGTGGATTTGCTGGAGTGGGTACTGCTTGACGCGCCGGAAGAGACGGGCGTGGGGGGAGGCGGCGGGCTGGTGCCGGGTTCGGCCATTGGGGGTCTAGTGGGTGACGGGTCGCCGAAGGCGGGGTATTCCTTCCTGAGAATAACCTAAGGCCTGTCGCGGTGCCAGTCTGAGGGGTCGTCTGGTGAGCGCGGAGATCGCGCGCTCGACCCGGGAAGGGGGGCCCGGTGTCACCACAACTCACTCAGAGTTCGCGGTGGCGGCGACTCAGACGACCTGGAGGAGTTTCATCGTCTCCGCGACGATGTCCTTGCTGGAGATGCCGCACATCGCAAGGAGTTCGTCGGGCGTGCGGGCGCTCTTGGGGATGCGGCGGACGTGCATCTGCCGCAGGGTGAAGGCGTCGCCCGAGGCGGTGAGCGCGTCGGCGACAGCGGCACCGATGCCCCCGCCGTAGTTGTCCTCGATGGTGATGATCTGGCCGTTGTTCTGGTTGGCGATGTCGAGGAGGGCGTCGGTGTCGAAGGGGAGGGAGTAAAGATCAACCAGGGTGGCGGAGACGCCGGCCTTATCGAGGGCGTCGAGAGCCTTGTTGGCCTCGTGGACCATGTACCCGGCGGCGCAGAGCAGGACATCGCGGCCTTCGGAGAGAACCTCGAACCCGCCCAGGTTGAAGGCCGTCTGGTCGGAGTAGATGAACTCGGTATCGGGGCGGAGCGTGCGCATGTACACGACGCCTTCGTACTCGGCCATGGCATGGGTGAGGGCGTAGGCGGCGTAGGCGTCGGCGGGCTGGAGGACGTAGCAGGCGGGGTTGCCGCGGTGGTCGCGGACGGTGGTCCAGGAGCGGAACCAGGAGACATCGGGGAGGGACATCTGGCTGGGCCCATCGGCGGCGAGGGTGATGCCGGCGTGGGAGCCGACGATCTTCAGGTTCGCGCCGGAGTTGATGGCCATCTCGATCTGGTCGTACGCCCGAGTGACAAACTTGGCGAAGGTGGAGCAGAAGGGGATCTTGCCCGCGGCGGAGAGGCCCGCGGCGAGGCTGAACATGTTCTGCTCGGCGATCTTGCACTCAAGGAAGCGCGGGGCGAGGGCCGCGTCCTTCTTGAAGGTCTCGGCGAAGGTGGAGTTGGAGACATCAGCGTCGAGCACAACGACGCGGTCGGTGGACTGGCCCAGCGCGCGGAGGGCGATGCCGTAGGCGCGGCGGGTGGCCATCCTGCCGGTGTGCAGGACGGACTCCATGTCCATCGTCTTCATGAACTGAGAGAGGGGGACCATGTCGCCGGAGGTGGGCGCTTCGGGCTTCCACTCCGCGGGGGGCTGGATCTCGAAGGCGTCGGAGGAGACGAGGCTGCTGGTGAGTTCAACGCGGCGCTGGTCGAGTTCGACGAGGGCCTTCTGGAGTTGGTCGCCGGTGGCGGGCTTGCCGTGCCACCCGTTGCCGTGCATGATCTGTGAGCCCCAGCCCTTGACGGTCTTTGCGACGACGGCCATGGGAGCGTCGGGGCCGCCGGCGGCAGCGCAGAACTTGTCGAAGGCGGCGCGGATCTGCTTGGGGTCGTGCCCGTCGATCTCCTCGACGCGGTAGCCCAGCGATTCGAGGCGGGCCTTGAGTTTGGCGGCGGACTGCTGCTCGCTCACGCGGTCGGCCTGCCCGAAGCCGTTGCAGTTGAAGATGGGCAGGACGGTGGTGAGTTTGGCGTCGATGATGTAATCGAGGGCCTCGGCGACCTGGCCCTCGCGGGCCTCCCCGTCGCCGATGATGCAGAACACCCGGCGGTCTAGGCCGTCGAGCCGGGCGGCCTCGGCGATGCCCGCGGCGACGCTCAGGCCCTGGCCGAGCGAACCCGTGGCGGCGTCAAAGAACGGGAAGCCCTCGACGGGATTGGGATGCCCCTCGATCTCGCTGGACGCCTCGCGGAGTTTCATCGCGTCGTCCACAGTCATCTTGCGGCGGTTCTCGGGGTCCTTGCCGATCGCGACGCCCAGTTTGGCGCACGCGGCATAGACGATCGGCACGGCGTGCCCTTCGGAGAGCACCAGCCGGTCGGACGTCGGGTAGTCAGGGTAATCGGGCGACCAACGCATGGTGTTGAACATCAGCACCGTCACGATGTGCCCGAGGCTCATCGCGGTGCTGGGGTGTCCGCTCCCCGCGGCGGCGCACATCTCCAGCGCAAGACGGTCGAGTTCAATGGCCTGGGCGTGAACGGCGGCTTCGAACGACATGGCTTGATCCTCCAACGTGGTTCACCGGGCCCAGAGCGCACGCACCAAGCGGACGCAGAACGCGCCCTCCAACTCCGTTGGGTCGGCACCTTCGAACGCAGGCGGACTGGGTACCCCCGTCGAGAGACCGGGGCTGCCCAGACCCCCAACGCGTCTGGCACGCGGCTTGCCGGAGTCGGCTGGGGAGTATCGCCACTCCGGTCCCGGATGGCAAGCGCGGGGGGTGACGAAATCCAAATAGCGTGAACCGTCATCCGCGCACGGCGCGGGCGGGTGGCACCACCGCACAGACCGCGAACGATCGGCCAGCCAAATCTCTGGCCGGTGGGTCACGTCGCTCGCTCCTTGGGGGTAATCGCCCAAACATGGAGCAGACGCATGGTTTCGGTTCGCAAGGTCGGTCGTTCGAGTCGCATCGTTGTCGCGGCGTTGGCGTCGGGCTCGGTCCTCGCCGGCGCGGCACAAGGCCAGGTTGCCGTGGGGCGCAAGGTCGGGACCGGCGTCCTGGTGCTGTACCCGGGCCACGAGGCGACCCTCCCCGCGTTCGAGTTGAGCGAGGTCGAGCGTCGCGTCGCGATGGGCGACGTGAACGGCGACGGCGTCCCCGACGTGATCGTCGGGACCGGTCCCGGCACTGGGGCCCGGATTGGGGTCTTTGACGGCGCGACGCTGGAGGGGCTCGCTATCCCCGACCTGGAGCCCGTCCTCGGCGGCTTCACCGGGGGGGTGTTCGTCGCGGCGGGGGATCTGGACGGCGACGGGCGGGCGGAGATCGTTGTGGGCACCGACGCAGGCATGCCGGGCCGGGTGGTGGTGTTTGATGGGATGACCGGCACGCCGCGGCGGTCGTTTCAGCCGTACGACCGGGGGTTCACGGGGGGCGTGCGCGTCGCCGTGGGCGATGTGAACGGCGATGGAATCAGCGACATCGTGACCGGTGCCGGGGTGGGCGGCGGACCTCACGTGAAGGTGTTCAACGGGCAGACCGATGGGCCTGCGCTGCAGGAGTTCTTTGCCTTTTCGGCGACGTTTCAGGGCGGGGTGCATGTGGCGGCCGGGGACCTCGACGGCGACGGTCGGGCGGAGATCATCACCGGCCCGGGCGAGGGCGGGGATCCGGTGGTGCGAGTCTTTGACACTCGCAACCCGGCGAACCCGCGGCTGCTGAGGGTCGGGCCGCCCGAGCGGACTGAGGGCGTGCGCGTGGGGACCGTCTTTGAGCCAGGGGGGCCTGACGGCCCTGGGACGCGGCTCCTGGCTGCGGCGCCCATGGTGCACCTCGGGCTGCTGCTGCCGGCGGTGCAGAAGATCCCCCTCGAAGGGCCGGCGCAGACGCTGTGGCTCGGCGACTCGAGCGCGCCGGACGACGTGGTCTTTGTTGCGGGGCGACCGGCTCCTGCACGGCCGCGGTGCGCCGTGGACGTGAACGGCGACGGGTTGATCGACCCCGATGACCTGAGCGACTACATCGGGTGCTACTTCAGCCAGCCGCCATGCGAGAAGGCGGACTTCACCGGGGACGGCGCCACGAACCCGGACGATCTGAGCGATTTCATCGCGGCGTACTTCGCGGGCGATTGCGGCTGAGGCGCCCGCGGGTGAAACGAGCGTCAGAAGCCGCCCGGGCGCGCGAGCCCGGGCGGCATGGACGCGGATGGACGCAGGCTGTTCGTACGGCCGAGTTTGGAGATTCCGCACTTCGCGGGAATCTGGGTGCATCAGCCCGGTCTCGGGGATAGGTTGGATTGACCGGCACAGCGAGGATTCGCAGGAGGCCGGCACCACAACCACAGGAGCCCCCAATGCCCCGCACCAACCGCCTCTCGGCGTGTGCGATTGCGAGCGCGATGCTGCCGGCGAGTTTGGCGCTGGCGGGCGGGGTCCCGATCTTCGGGGACGACTGCCTGCCGCCGACGCGCGGCGCGTACGTGGCGCAGTTTCACAGTTGGGGGGGCGGGGCGTACACGCTGAGCGATCCGATGCACTTTGCGTTCACGGCGTGCACGCCGCCGCCGACGACGATCGGCCTGCCCGAGTTGCACTCGTTCAGTTCCACGGTGAGCGGGGTGCTGGGCGGACCCGGGTTTGGGGGCGGGCCGATCCCGTTCGTGGCGGGCGGAGTCGCGTCGCAGGTGAGCGTGACGCTGCTGAGCGACATGGGCGGGGTGCGCATGTTCGACACGGAGATGCTGCAACTGGATCTTGTCGGCGGGGGCCTGATGGTCCGAGAGAGCCCGACGATCCCGTCGCAGGGGCAGACCCAGATCACAGACATGGGCGGGGGGCTGTACCGGATCGACAGTTTCTTCGACGTGTTCACGGAACTGAGCCTGGACGGGGGGCAGACGTGGATCCCGTCGGACGGGCCCACGCGCATGGGACTGGTGATGATCCCGGCGCCCCCGGCGGCGGTGGGGTCCGGGCTGGCGCTCTTGGCGCTGGCGGGGCGCCGAAGGCGGGGACGTTGAGGGCCTCGGGCGGGCTGAGGCCGCCGGCCGGGGGACCGCAGGGGGGACCGACGCGTGCTAGACTCCGCGAAACACGGAGTCTTCGTCGATGAAAGTGGTCTGCGAACGTCAAGCGTTGTTGTCGGCGGTGAACGCTGTCGCGCCCGTGGTCCCGCTGCGCACCCCGAGCCCGGCGCTGTCGTGCCTGCGGATCGTGGCGGCGAAGACGGGGCAGGTGAGCGAGATCCACCTGGCGGGAACCGACAACGAGACCTCGCTGGATCTCTCGTTCTCGCAGGTGGACGTGGTGCAACCCGGGACGGCGATCGTGCCGGCGGAGAAGTTGCGGCAGATCGTGCAGGCGATGGAGGGGGCGACGACGCTGACGATCGAGAGCGAGGGGGACGTCTGCCACATCAAGGGCGAGGGGGCGAAGTTCAAGATCTTCGCGTACCCCAGCGATCAGTTCCCGGCCATCCCGGACTTTGCGCAGGTCGCCGGGGGCGGGCCGGGCGTGCGCGGGGTGTTCACGCACCACGCCGGGGGGCTCCAGACGCTGGTGAACCGGACGGTCTTCGCGACGGCGCGTGAGACGAGCCGGTACGCGATCAACGGCGTGCTGATGAAGCGCGACGGGAAGAAGGTCGAGATGGTGGCGACCGACGGGCGGCGGCTGGCCCTGTGCCGGGCGACGGTGAAGGCCGGCGAGTCAGGGGGTGGCGGGGCCGGGGGGGGTTCGAGCAGTTGCATCATCCCGACCAAGGCGCTCAACATGTTCATGCGCCTGGCGGGAAACCCGGATGAGACGGTGCGGGTGGTGGTGACGGACAACCGGGTGTTCTTCGCGTTCGAGGAGGGTGGCGAGGACGGGAAGTCCAAGGCCCCGGCGCGGACGCGCGCGGTGCTCTCGAGCACGCTGGTCGAGGGCGCGTTCCCCCCGTACGAGGACGTGATCCCCAAGGACCAGGACAAGAAGATCACCGCGGCGCGGGAAGAGTTGATCGCGGCGGTTCGCGAGGCGGCCATCCTGACCAACGAAGAGAGCCGCGGCGTGCGGATGAGTTTCAACGGGAAGAAGAAGCAACTCCGCCTGACCAGCCGGGCGCCGGAGATGGGGGAGAGCGAGATCGACGTGGGCCTGTCGGCATACGACGGCGACGACGTGGAGATCTCGTTCAACCCGCAGTACCTGGCCGACGCGCTCAAGAGCATCGACGAGCCGGAGGTGGTAATCGAACTCAAGGCGTCGAACAAGCCGGGGCTGGTGCGGGGCGGATCGGACTTTGTGTACGTGGTCATGCCGGTGAACCTGCCCGCGTGACGGCGGAACCCAACCAGACACAGCGGGCGCGCGGCGAGCATCGCCCCGGGCCTTGCGCGGAGTGAGCGCCATGGCGAAGAAGACCAAGAAGAAGGCGGGCGGCACCAAGACCTCGAAGCCCTCCAAGCCCCGCAAGGCCGCGGGGCGCGCAAAGCCCCGGGCGAAGGCCAAGCCCGCCAAGAAGACGAGCAAGAATGCCGGGAAGGGGAGCGCCGGTGGCGCGCCGCTCCCGCCCGGAGCGCGGCTCGTCTCGACGGGCAAGGGCGCGACGCCCGCGGAACTCGGCGCGAAACTCGTGAGCCTGTTCAATCAGGGCACGGCCGATGCCTGGGTCGCGACGGTGTGGGATAAGGGCATCGTGTCCTGCGAGGGCGTAGGCGCGAACATGGAGTGGGCGGGCAAGAAGGCCGTCGAGGCCAAGAACGCCGAGTGGACACGGGCCAACACGGTGCTGGGGGCGTCGGCGGAGGGGCCGTACGTGGGCTCGACAGGGTTCGCGGTGAAGTTCCGCGTGCACGTTCGCGACAACGCGACGGGCGCGGAGCAGCACATGAGCGAGGTGGGCGTCTACACGGTGCGCGACGGGAAGATCGTGCGCGAGGAGTTCATGTACGCCGTCGGGTGATGCCCGCACGCGACCAGGCTCGGCTCACGCGGCGGTCGGGGGCGGCTCGTCGGCCTGCTGCCGCTGAGCCCGGCGGTGGAGCGCCCACGCGCAAGCCGCCGCCGCGAGCACGATGAGCCACACCAGCAGCCCGCCGACGAGCACCTCGACGGCCCAGGCGATCGATCGCGCCAGGGCCTTGGTCCCATCCTCCCACGCGCGCTCGACACGCTGGCCCAGCGTCGGGTCGGGCGGGCGCAGATCGACCTTCACCTGCCCCGCGTCGGCGTGACGGATGAGCACGACCACCGTGGCCAGCGCCACGAGGCGGTCGAGCCGGTCGCGCTGCGCCACGAGGCGCTCGATGCGCTCGCGGGCGGCGTCGAGCGCGGAGCGGACCTCCAGCAGGTCCTTGAGCGGCGCGCCGCGGCGGTCGTCGAGCAGGGAGAGCAGTTCGGCCTCGATCCGCCGCTCGTTGCGGAGCCGCGCGTCCAGGTCGACCATCTGATCCGTCACGTCCTCCCCGCCCAGCCGCTCCTCGATCACCAGCCCGAGCGACCGCAGGGCCCGCAGCACCTCCTGCAGGCGATCGGCACGCACGCGGAGGGTGATCGACGCGGTCTGCTGCGAGGGATCGGTGTCCTTGCCCGTGACGGAGGACTCCTGAACGAACTCGCCCCCCACTTCGCTCACGGTCTGCCCCGCGGCGATGAACGCGGCGCGAACGTCGGTGACGGCGAGGCTGATCTGGGCTCGCCGGATGACCTGCCGCGCGTCGGCCTCGGCGTCGGCAGGCTTGGCGGACTTGTCGCGGTCGCGGGCCGGTGCCGCGGCTGGGGTGCCGGGTGCCGACTCGTGCCAGCCAGAGTCCATCATCCCGGCTTCGGGGCCCGCGGAGGCAGCGACCGGGCGACCGGCGCGGGCCTTGCCGAGGGCCGGCAGGAGCATGGCGACAACGAAGACCACGAGGGCGAAGATGGCGATCATCGTGCCGGGCCCGAAGGCGATGGGGCGGTGCAACACACCGCGGGTGTCGCCCGGGCGGCCGGTCGCGGGAGCGCCGCTGCCGCGGAGCGCGGCACGCCAGGGCGCGGGTTCGCCCGGACGAGCCCAGTTGGAAAGAGCGACGAGGCGGCTGCCGAGGTCATCGGGGCCGCCGGCGGGATGGTCTGGCGAGAGGCGGAGCGTCATGAACGGACCTCCGAAGCGAGTGCGGCACGGAGTTCGGCCAGCGCGGCCGACAGGCGGGACTTGAGCGTGCCCGCCGGGATGCCCAGCACGTCAGCGGCCTGGGCGTGGCTGAGCCCGCGGTGGTAGCAGAGCACGACGATGAGCCGCCGATCACCCGGGAGCCCGTCAACGGCGCGGCGGAGCACCGCGTCCTCGATGGGGCCGGCGCCGATCGCGGGCGCGGCCGGCTCGGGCGCACGGCCGTCGCGCGAAGTTCCGAGCCGGCCCGACGCGCGAAGGTCGTGGCAGCGGTTGATGACGATGCGATACAGCCAGGTCTTCACGCTGCTGCGGAACGCGAAGTGCCTCGCGGAGCGGATGACGCGAACCCACGCATCCTGCACGGCCTCCGCGGCAAGGTCCTCCCGGCCCGCGAGAAGGGCCGAGGCCAGCCCCAGCAGCGCCCGCTCGTGTCGCTCCGCCAGGGCCCCCAGCGCTTCCTGATCACCCCGCGCAAAGCGGCGGAGCAGATAGTCATCGGCCGGCCCGACGTCCGGGGGGTTGGGGGGGTCGGGGGAGTCGGCGACGAGTTGACTCGCGGGCGTGTCGATCGGTCGCTCCGGGCCGACAGGGCATAGGCGTCGGTCAGCAACTTAGACCAGCACCGTTGGCGATCGGTTCGACAATCCTCGCGGCAGACTTCGGGCCGGGGGCAGAGGGGGTCGCTCGGTCACGCGGCCGGGCCGCCGACTCCTTGTCACGCCCCCGCGGCGGCCGGGGCCATCAGGTTCACGCTCGCGGCGCGGCGCGGGGCGGCCTCGTCGGCCTCCTCGCTCTCGACGCCCGAGTACCCCTCGCCGAAGCGGAAGAGGCGGAACGAGTTGGCGATCACGAACACGTCGCCCACGAAGTGGAAGACCAGCGCGCCCCACAGATCCAGCCGGCCCGTCGAGGCGAGCCCCAGCCCGACCAGCGCGATTACCACCGAGGCGACGACGTTCTGCGTGATGATGGCCCGGTCGCGCCGGGCCAGTTCCACCAGGAAGGGGATGCGCGACAGGTCGTCGTTCATGAGCGCCACGCCCGCGGAGTTCGTCGCGATGTCCGACCCCGACAGACCCATGGCCACGCCCACGTCGGCAGCGGCCAGCGAGGGCCCGTCGTTGATTCCGTCCCCCACCATGAGCGTCCGCCGACCCTGGGCCGAGAGCCCGCGGACCTGCTCGTGCTTCTCCTCCGGGAGGCACTCGGCTTCCACGTGATCAGCGCCCACTGCGCGGCCGACGCGCTCCGCCACGCTCAGGCGGTCGCCGGTGAAGATCGAGATCTTCTTCACGCCCAGTTCGCGCAGGCGCTCGATCACGCTCTTGGTATTCGAGCGGATCTTGTCCTCCAGCCCCACGGCTCCGAGGTACCGCCCGTCCTTCATTACGTGCACGCCCGTCATGCCCTCGATGCGCGGGAGCACGGCGTCAAGATCCGCCTTGATCGCCGGGTTCAACTCCGCAAGCCAGGTCGCCCGGCCCACCAGCACCTCGCCGATGGACGTGCGGGCGCGGACGCCCCGTCCGTGGATCTCCTCGATGTCGGTGCTCCCATCGGGCGTGATGCGGGCCTGCTTGGCTGTGGAGAGGATCGAGCGGGCGAGCGGGTGGTTGCTGGCCTGCTCGCCGTTGGCGGCGGCCTGGAGGAGTTCCGCGCCGTCCACGCCCGGCGCCGGCGCGAGCCGCGAGACGATGAACCGGCCCGTGGTGATCGTGCCGGTCTTGTCCATGACCACGGTGTCGATCGTGGCGGCGGCCTCGAGGAACCGTGGCTGCTTGATGAGGATGCCCAGGCGCGCCGCCGCGGCGAAGGCCGCGACGGTCGCCGTCGGGCTGGCCAGCAGCAGCGCCGAGGGGCAGGTGACCACCAGCACGGTGATGGCGATGCCCACGTCTTTGGTCAGGAACCAGACGAACGCCGCGACGATCAGGATCACCGGGACGAAGAACGACGCGACCTGCTCGATGAGCATCTGCCGGGGCGAGCGGGCCCGCTCGGCCTCGCGGATCAGTTGCGTGACCTTGCCGATCGTCGTGTCCTCGCCCACCTGCGTGGCCCGCAGATCGATCTGCCCCGACAGGTTGGTCGTGCCCGCGTAGACGGGCTCGTTGACGGTCGCCTCGTGCGGCACCGCCTCGCCCGTCAGCGACGCCTGGTCGATGGTGGTGCGTCCGGACACAACCACGCCGTCCACGGGCAGGTTCTCGCCCGGGCGGACGCGGACGATGTCGCCGACCTTCACGGTGGAGAGTTGGACCTCCTGCTCCTGACCGCCTGTCACGATGCGGGCGACGTTGGGCGTGAGTTTGACGAGTTGCTCGATGACCCGCTGCGCGCCGAAGGCCGTGCGACGGAGGAACTGGTCGGCCACCAGGAGCACGAACGCCAGCCACCCGGCGGTCTCGTACTTGCCCGTGCCCATCGACGCGAGGATCGCCAGCGACGCCAGGGACGAACTGCTGGCCCGGCCGGCCCGGAGTTCCTTGAACGAGGCGAGGAAGAGTGGGATGCCCAGAAGTACGGCCCCGAGGGCCGCGGGCATCTCCGCCACCAGCGCGTCGATCGTGCCCGGGAAGAGCCACTTGGCCGCCCGCGTCCCCACCAGCAGCATCCCGCCGATCAGGTACAGCAGCAGATACCGCTCGCTCTCGATCTCATGGTGCGTGCAGCAGGCCATCGAATGCCCATGATCGTGGTCATGGTCGTGGTGCTTCCCGCCCCCACCCCCTCCCTCGGCGGGATGGGCGGGCGAGTGGGTGTGGGCGCTGCCGTTGCTGCTGGTGGCCATGCAGGAAGTCCCAGTAATCGGGCAGGGGCGGCCCGCCCGTCGTTCACCCCGTTCGGCGTCCGGAGAACCCGGCAACCAGCGGCCCGGCAAGGGCCCGCGAGGCGGGATCGGCGCGTCAGGACGGCCCATGCCGCGGCGATCGCGCTATGGTAGCCTGACCGCCCGCCGATCCGAACTCTCCTCTACGCCCGCGCGGCGCGTGGAGTTCGGCAACCCGACCCGACCACCCCCCCGCCCCCCCCGCGCTGCGAACGTCCAGCCACACCCCTCACGCCCGGGTCGCGGGGGCCACCCCTTTCCCCTCCTGACGCCATGCCACGATCGACTCGAGGAGCCCGCAAGCGTGACGGTCGGCCGATCGTCACGGTGTTGGGACTGGGCCAGATGGGCCTGGTCTGCTCGTCGATTCTCACCGACTCCGACCGCCTTGAGCCGGGTAAGACGCCCAACGTGGTGATGTGGGGGCACAGCCCGCAGGAGGTCGGAGACCTCACCCAGTCGAGGCGCTCGCCCAGGCTCCCGGGGTTCACGCTCCCGCAGGATGTGCGCGTCGCCATGACCGACGCGGACGCCCTGGAAGGCACGACACTGGTCGTCTCAGCGATTCCCGTGCAGTTCACGCGCGGGGTGTTCGAGCGCCTGCGCGGGCTCATCCCCCCGGGCGTGCCCGTCCTCTCGGTGGCCAAGGGGATCGAGAATGGGACGCTCCTGCGGCCCACCCAACTCATTGCCGAGGCCCTCGCCGACGACCCCGACAAGCCCGCCCGGCCCCTGGGCTGCCTGAGCGGACCGACGATCGCCGCCGAACTGGCCCGGTGCCTCCCCGCGACGATGGTCGCGGCGAGCGACGACGAGAAACTCCGGAGAGACGTCCAGACGCTGTTTGCGACCCGGTGGCTGCGAATCTACACCCACGCCGATCTGCTGGGCGTCGAACTCGCCGGGGCCATCAAGAACGTCATCGCCATCGCGGCGGGTCTGCTCGACGGGCTCCACGCGGGCAATAACGCCAAGAGCGCACTCCTCGCCCGCGGGCTGGCCGAGATCAGCCGCCTCGGCGCCGCCATGGGCGCGAGCCCGGACACGTTCTTCGGCGTCGCGGGCGTGGGCGACCTGGCCACCTCGTGCTTCTCGCCCGAAGGGCGGAACCGCTCGCTGGGCGAGGCCCTGGGCCGGGGCGAGAAACTCGAGGCCGCCCTCGCCCGCAGCCGGCACGTGGTCGAGGGCGTGGCAACGACGCGCAGCGTCGTTGACCTGGCCCGTAAGTACCGCGTGGAGATGCCCATCACGCAGGCGGTGCACGCCATCCTGTTCGACGGGCTCGATCCGATCGAGGCGATCGGCAAACTGATGACGCGGGAGATGAAGGCCGAGCGCGTCGGGTAGACCCCCCGCTCTCGCAGGCTGCCCGGTGGCCGCCTCCCCAGGGCGGACGGGGGGGAGGCGGTCGCGCGGAAGGCCCATCGCCGACCCTTCGGTCGGCGTGGACTGGTCAAGGATGCTTGGTGGCCGGCGCCCGCCTGCCGGGTGTCCCGACGAGCGGGCGCGGCCGTGTTCTGTGTCTCGCCCGCGCGGGGCGGGCGAGGGGAGAGGCTCGCGGAGGTTCAGGTGCCCGTCGCGGCCTTGGTCCGCGAGAACTCGGCGAGTTTCGCCTCGAAGCCCGCGAGGGTCGACTCCAGATCGCCCCCCGTCGCGGCCGGTGCGGGCTGCGTCTGCGGCTTGACGTTCTTGGCCGATGCGGCGCGGGCTTGGTCGATGGGGATGGAGGCGCCGGGCTCCTTGGCGGCCTTCACCGCGGCCTCGCCAACGCGGCAGTGTCCGACGAACGAAGCCCCCTCCGCCGCGACGAGTTTCGCCGCGACGATGTCGCCCGTGACCACGGCCCCGGGGTTGAGTTCCAGTCGCTCGCGGGCGGTCAAGTCACCCTCCACCGCGCCGTCGATGACGATGCGGGCGGCGTCGATGGACGCCTTGCAGTTGGAGGTCTCGCCGATCACCAGTTCGCCCTTGGAGGCGATCCGGCCTTCGAATCGGCCCAGCACGGTCGCGGCGTGCTCGAAGACCATCTCCCCCTTGATGAACGTGTCCGGGCCGATGACGGTGGTGTGCTCGCGATCGGACATTCGATCAACTCCTCGATCGGGTGCGTGTCGTCCTTGACGCCGGGGCCGCCCGGCCATCATGTTTCGACCAAACACCCGCCTTCCATGCACTTTCGGCGCGTCCGAGCACGCCGGCCCCGGCACGCGGGTTGCTCTCCCTCGGCGTGCTCCGCACACCCGCGCCCCCACCGACCAAGGCCGTTCAGTGCCTGCACTGCCGGCAGACCATCCGCGTTGCCGAGCGGGCGACGACGATCTCGTGCCCGCTCTGCGCCCGCGGCATCCGCGTCGATGACGTGGTGATCGAGCGGCCCATCACCTCCGGCCCGGTCCGCACCTGTGGACTGGTGGTCGTGGGGAAGCGGGGGCACCTCGCCGCCCCGATGATCGAGGCCCGGTTGGGCGTCCACGTCCTGGGCCGACTCGAAGGGCACGTGCTCTCGGGCGGGCCGGTCATCCTGGGCCCCAAGGCCGTGTGGAACGGTGACTGCACCGCCGCCCGGGTCGTGATCCATCCCGGGGCCACCATTCTGGGAGGTCGATTCTGCATCCTCGCCGACGAGCCGCCATCCCCGCCCCCACCCCCGCACAGCCAAAGCCCCGCGTCCGCCTCCGGGTTGGGCCGACCGAACCCGTCGGCGCCGCGGGTGTCCGGAAGGCCTCCGCTGGGCGTGCCGGTGTGAAGGGCGATCGAGCCCTGGTGGCGAAGCCGCGCATTTCTCGACGCGCCGGGGCGCGCGGGCCGATGCTGAAGTTGCGCGATTGCCCCCCTCGCACGGAGTGCGACATGCCGGAAGCCAAGCGTTCCTCCCGTCCCGCCAACCCCGACGCACCCGCGACGCTGACCATGGCCGGCTCGGCGGTGGGTGCCGAGGTGTTCCTCTCGCCCCGCGTGATCGACCGCGAGGCCTTCAACGACTACGCCGGCTCGCTCCGGGCCCTGATCGAGCAGGCCGGGGACCGTGGGCAGACCCTTCGCCAGGCGACCGGGGAGGCCGAGGCCGCCCACCAGCAACTCAAAGACCTTGCCACCAAGCACACGGCCAGGTTCGAACTGGCGGCCAAGGCCATGGCGGCGCTCGACGAGCGGGCCGGCAAGGCGGAGAAGATGCTCATCGCCGTGCAGCAGGCGGCCCTGAGCCTCGACGCCTTTCGCGAGGACGCCGCCCGGATCGTCAACCAGGCTGTGGCCGGGTGCCAGGCTCGGCTTGACGAGTCCCTCGCGGCGGTCATGGCCCGCTCGGAGACGGCCCAGGCTCGCGCCGACGCCCGCGCGCAGGAGGCCCTCGCCCGCGTCGCCGCGCTCGAGGAGCGGCTGGCCGCGATGGACCGGCGCATCGAGCAGGAAGCCGCCGAGCGCCTCGCGACGGCGGAGGCACGCATCGAGGAATCGATGTCGCGCTTGCAGTCCCGCCTCTCGCGCCTGACGGCCGACGCGGAGACCCGCCTGAGCGACGCGCGAACCGAGTGCGAAGAGGTCCGCAAGCGCATCGACACCCTCGGCACGGGTCTGGACGGCAAACTGGCCGAGTGCCGGCAGACCATCAGCGCGATGGAAGCCCGGGCGGTCCAGAGCATCGAGGACTCCGCCGCCGGCGCCCGTCGGAACTTCGACGGCGCGTGCGAGGCGATGTCCAACCACGCGGAGGAACTCCGCCTCTCCCTCGCGGCCGGGGCGGAACTCCACCGCGAGCGGCTGGACCAGGCGGGCGACGCGGCGCGGCGACGGGCCGACGAGGCCGCCTCCCAGGTCGCCGCAGCCGCCGACGCCGCGGGCGCCCAGGCCGAGGACCAGCACGAGCGCTTGGCCGACCTGCTGATCCGCATCGAAGAGTCCGCGGGCGAGGCCGAGGCCCTCATGGGGCTCGCCCAGTCCCTCCCCGACGAGGCCGACGCCCAGGCCTGCGCCGAGGCGGAACGCACGGCCCTCCCCGGCTCGCTCGCGGCGCTGGTGCTCCGCGCCAGACGCTGCCGGGGCGATGCCGAGAACGCCATCAAGCAACTCGAAGCGACGGGCAAGCAGACCGAGCAGGCCCGGTCGATCCTCGGCTCCTCGCTGCTCGACGCGGCCGACCGCATCGACGCGCTCACCGCCCGCGCCGACGAACTCACCGCTCGCGTGGCCCAGAGCCTCGCGACGGCGACCGAAGCGGAGGCGACCCTGGAACGGCGGCGCGCCGAACTCGCCGAGGCCGCCGCCGGCCCCCTCGCCGAACTCCAGGCCCGGGGCGACGACCTGCGCCGCCAGACCGACGCCATGGAGGCCCAGGCTAAACGAGCCCGCGAGATCACCCGGGAGGTGGTCGAGCAGACCACGCACGTCGTCCGCGGGCTCTCGGCGACGCTCGCCCAACTCAAGCCCTGGCAGCCCCTGCTGCTCGATGACGACCCCGCCTCGGCCGACGCGCCGCTCCCGCCCGCGCTCCAGCGCGTGGTCGATCAGGTGCGCGCGGACATCGCCGGAGACCTCGGGGCCGTCGCGGCGGGGCTCTCCCAACTGGCCAACCGGGCGCAGCGTTCCCGCGAGCCGGCACACCTGCCCGCGCAGTCGGTGTGATGCCCCCGCGGGTCCGTCGGCCAGGCCCGCACGGGGCCCTTAGACCCGACGAACGGCCCGGGCAAGGCCCGTCGCCGACACTCCGCGCTCAATCGACCCGGCCCGGCGCGCCCATACGATGGAGCATGATCGCCGCTTCACTCCGCGCGTTGCTGACGGGTCTTGTGGACTACGCCGGGCTCTTCCCGCCCGCGAAACTCGACATGGCCTCGGCCGTCGCGGCGCACGCGCGACACCGCGCGGGCCCGCACGCCTACGGCCTGGCGCGGTTCATCTGTCCCGCTTCGCGACTCAACGAGTTCGCCGCCGCCGCCGCCCCGCAACTGCCGAACCTTGAGGCCATCCCCGCCGGCGCGGGCGTGCCCGTCGCCGTCGGCGCGGGTGCGGACGCGCCCGGCGGGCCGCGCACCCTTCCCGGCCAGCCCGGGCCCGACGCCAGCACCGCGCCGCCCGATCCCTGGACGCTCTCGGTCCTCATCGACGGGCCGCTCGACCAGAACCTCGCCGCCATCGCGGACTTCAACCGCGCACACTACAAGAATCACCACTACTCCGCGGTCATCGACACCGTGGAGATCAAGGTCGCCACGCCCGAAGCCATTGACTACGCCCTCGAGCGCCTCCCCGAGGAGTTGTACCCCTTCTTCGAAGTCCCCGTCAGCGGCGACGCCCGCGGTTTCGCCACCGCCCTCGCCGGCACCGGCGCGGGCGCCAAGATCCGCACCGGGGGCGTCACGCCCGACCTCTTCCCCACCGTCGAGCAGGTCTGCGACTTCCTCTTCGCCATGAACGCCAGCGACGTGGCCTTCAAGGCCACCGCGGGCCTCCATCACCCCATCCGCGAGTCCTACCCGCTCACCTACGAGCCCGCCAGCCCGCGCTGCGTCATGCACGGATTCCTCAACGTCTTCCTCGCCGCCGCGATGCTCCGCGAGATCGACACCGACCGCGCCACCACCATCCAACTCCTGGGCGAGCACGCCATCGAACCGTTCCTCTTCCGCGACGACAGCGTCACCTGGCGCGGGCTCCGCCTCGACACCGCCCAACTCGCCGACGCCCGCGAGAACTTCTGCATCTGCTACGGCTCGTGCTCGTTCGACGACCCTGTCAACGACCTCAAACGCTTCGGGCTGCTCTAGCCCCGCCGCGGTAGCCCAACCCCCGCATGAAGCCCCGTGAACTGCAGAACCTGGGTGTGCCCCGGGGCGAGGCCATGCGCCTCGCCACCGCCGCCTGCGCCGCGGGCGCACAGGCCGGGCTGAACCAGCAGGCCCTCCGGACCGCACTCGCCCGCGTCCTCGCCGATCCGCCGGCACACCTCGCCGATCCCGTCTTTGGCCCCCTCGCCGCGCACCTCTCCGAGGTCCCCTCCGCGCCACCGACTGCGCTCCGCTCCGGCCCGCCCGCGCCGCACCGCATCTGGGGCGAGGGGCTCGAGCCCGAGGCCGTCAGACAACTCCTCGCCGCCTGCGATCTTCCCGTCGCCGTCGCCGGCGCGCTCATGCCCGACGCCCACGTTGGCTACGGCCTGCCCATCGGCGGCGTCCTCGCCACCGAGAATGCCGTCGTCCCGTACGCCGTGGGCGTTGACATCGCCTGCCGCATGCGCATGTCCGTCGTGGACCTCCCCCCCTCGGCCCTGGGCGACACCGCGCGCCGTGACCGCCTCGTCCGCGCCCTCGAACGGCAGACCTGCTTCGGCGTCGGCGGCACGCTCGACCGCCGCGCCGATCACGCCGTCATGGATGCCGACTGGTCCCTCTCCCCCGTCACCACGCGCTGCCGAGACAAGGCCTGGAACCAACTCGGCACCAGCGGCAGCGGCAACCACTTCGTCGAATGGGGCATCCTCACCGTCCCCGAGCCCGCCGCTAACGACACGCCGCCCGCGTTCCCGACAGAAGCAACCGCCGAAGCCGGCTCTGGCTGGCATTTCGACTTGTCACCCGGCAGTTACCTTGCCCTGCTCTCCCACTCCGGCTCCCGCGGCACCGGCGCCGCCGTCTGCGACCACTACTCCAAACTCGCCATGTCCCTCCGCCCGGACCTGCCCAAGGACCTCCGCTTCCTCGCGTGGCTCGATCTCGATTCCCAGCCCGGGCAGGAGTACTGGCACGCCATGAATCTCATGGGCCAATACGCCGCCGCCAACCACGAGATCATCCACCGCCGCGTCCTGGCGGACCTCGGGGCCGAGCCGATCGCGCACGTCGAGAATCACCACAACTTCGCCTGGATCGAGCGCCACGACCCGGGCGATGGGCGCGGTGGGGGGGGCGAGCGCAACCTGGTCGTGCACCGCAAGGGCGCCACGCCCGCCGGCGTGGGCGTGCTGGGCGTCATCCCGGGCTCGATGGCCACGCCGGGCTTCGTCGTCGCGGGCAAGGGCTCTGCTGCCTCGCTCCGCTCCGCCAGCCACGGCGCCGGACGCCTCATGTCCCGCACCAAGGCCCGCGAGTCGTTCCGCTGGGGCAACGTCCGCCGCGAACTCGACGCCCTGGGCATCCAGGTCCTCTCCTGCGGCGTCGACGAAGTCCCGGGCGTCTACAAGAACATCCACCAGGTCATGTCCCAGCAAGCCGACTTGGTCGACATCCTCGCCCGCTTCGATCCCAAGATCGTGAAGATGGCCCCGGAGGGCGAGAAGGCCGAGGACTAAAACGGATTGCCGTGCGATGGCGGAGCCTGCGACGGCGGAAGCGCGTTCGGTTCACCACGTCCCATGATGCCACCGCCACCGCTTCCGCACGGCGGCGTGTTCATACCGAATGCCGCACTCGGGGCAAGCACCTTCCTCGGGCAATGCGCGGAGGTCGTAGCCGCATTGAGGGCAGAGCAGGCCGTCCGATTGTCTCAGGCGGTGTCGCAATCGGAAGATGTGCCTGACGACGAGTATTCCGACGACAAGCGCGTTGATCAGTGCTACGCCGTGGGCAATCCATGTGGAGAATCCGAACCTCGTAACGCCTTCATAGATTGCGATGATGCCAACCGTCGCCCACACACACAGCCAGAAGCGACCCGGCAGAATTCCGAATGGCGGCTCGCGATGCTTATGATCCACCGTCATGGTTCGAAGATGAGAATTCCACAGGTGGCCAAGTCGATCTTGAGCAGCGCGACAGAAGCTGCTGCCGCGACCGCGCGGGGGGCAGCACAGTTCGCCATCATACGAGCAAGGTTGGCGATGGCTGCAAGCGAACAAATGACGGTTGCCAGTGGAGTGCCATAGAATCCTGTGCCAACACAACAGCCATGGCGATGGCAAAGGCGAGCATGGCGTCTCTCACACAGTATTGGTAGAGTCTATCCCAGAACCTGTTTGAGCAGGATGATAGAGCAACCGAGGTGGAGGAAGCCTTGGAAGAGCATGGTGGACTTCTCGTAGCGGATGCACAGCCTGCGGAAGTTCTGGAACCACGCGATCGTGCGC
>Ga0268299_1001998_pt1 | contig 28067 bp, 24 predicted proteins | sample NOBtaG_FD_193484 | JGI IMG/M metagenome (GOLD analysis project Ga0268299, IMG submission 193484) | Activated sludge microbial communities from bioreactor in Nijmegen, Gelderland, Netherland - NOB reactor | ecosystem: Engineered > Bioreactor > Aerobic > Activated sludge | place: Netherlands...
GTACTGTAGGCAGTTTATCGGCGGCATCCTTGATCGGGATTCCGCTCGGCGTTTTTGTGTTGCAGCGGGCGGACGAGCAATTCGTTATGGGGCTGCTCGGCGTAGTTATCGCAGGTTATGCGCTCTACGCCCTGCTCAATCTGCGCCTGCCAGAAATCAAACATCCCAATTGGGCGTATGGATTCGGTTTCGTTGGCGGGGTTTTGAGCGGCGCATACAACACAGGCGGGCCACCTATTGTGATTTATGGAAGCTGTCGCCGCTGGAGTCCGCAGGAATTTCGCAGTAATCTCCAGGGTTATTTTCTGCTCAACAGCATCACGACGATTATCAGCCATACTGTGGCGCAGCATTATACCCCCTTTGTGTGGCAAACCTTTTTGTTCGCATTCCCCGGCGCGCTGCTCGGATTGGCATTCGGAATCAGCCTGGACAAATACATCAATCCCATATTATTCCGCAAAATCGTCATGGTTTTACTGCTCGTCCTGGGATTGAATCTCATTTTCTAATAGCTCTAGAGAATTAAAAACGGGGATGCAGTATCCCCGTCTCAGATTCAAATTACAACAGACAATTTTAGAGGCGGCTATTCCTCATCACCGCCGCTGTCATCGCCGCCTTCATCACCACCGTCGTCACCACCGTCATCGCCACCATCGTCACCATCATCACCCGAATCATCACTCACTTCTTCACCGCCATCGTCACCACCGTCATCACCGCCGTCATCACTTACGTCGTCGCCGGTGTCCGCTTCCTCATCGTCAGCGCTTTCATCTGTTGCCTCGTCAGCGCTTTCATCTGTTGCCTCGTCAGCGCCTTCGTCTGTCGCTTCATCATCAGACGTGGACTCATCGTTCACATCCTCAGCATCCTCAGCATTTTCATCTTCGGCGGGATCGCCACTGTCATCGGCTAGATATTCTTCCTCAAGCGCCTGTTCCTGCTCGTTGATCGCGTCAATGACATCAGGATCGAGTCCAAGCTCCGCCATGAATTCCGCCAGGTCATCGTCGTTATAATAAGCTGCCAACCAGGCGTCGATCTGCTCCTCTGTCAAGCCATATTCTTCGATGAGGGCGATCAGCATTTCTTCGTGATAGATGAACATTTCCCATTGAGCTAAAAAGAATTCGATGGATTCTTCGCTGATCCCAAATTCTATGAAAATCACCTGCAAATCTGCCTGAGTTTGGGTATCGCCAGACCGACGTGACTTTGTTGCTGTCGTGACCCGCTCTGTCGCGCCTTCGTAATTCCAGCACCAATCCGCCAGCAAAACGAGCGCCGGGGTCATGTCGGGGCTGCCAGGTGCAACCGTTTCGTTCAGATCATCAATGAAAGCATCAATCCGCTCCTGCTCGATGTCATGGTCTGCCATAAATTCGGCAGGGCCTTCCTCGGCCTTCAGCGCTTCAATGTACTGCTTATCCGCACCCTTTTCAAAGCACAGGTTGATAAGAAAGCGCGCAATTGAGGCAATTTCCCGATTACTGGGGTCAAGCTGATTTGGCGTTCCGGCATAAACACCGACAACACCAAGCATTAAAGCCAATAAAACCGCAATGCTCACCCCTATTTTGCGATACTTAAAATAATTAAAAGCAGACATTTCGTTCCCCTTATTTTTGTACAAAAATAAATCCAAGTTTCTATATAATAAATCTCGATTTCCAATGTCAACCTTAAGGGAAGGGAATGGGAAATAATCTATAGATGTCCTCTTAGCAGCGATATTTATATCATCTAGTATCAGTATTTATACCATTGCCCGAATACCCAGGATGGGTTATTATCATCTTTATCTGTTTTATTCGACACGGAGTGAGCCTTCATGAGCGACATTCAAGACCGGGGATATGTCCACCCGGAAATGCTGGTTTCAACGGACTGGGTTGCTGAACATTTGAAAGACCCCAATGTACGCATTGCCGAATCCAACGAAGACCCACTGCTTTATCCTTCCGGGCATATCCCCGGCGCGGTGCAGGTAGACTGGACAACTGACCTCAACGACCCGCTGCGCCGCGATTATTTGCACAAAGAAGGTTTTGAAAAACTGATGTCGCGGATCGGTGCAACGCCGGAAACGACGGTTGTATTCTATGGCGACAAAAACAACTGGTGGGCCTGCTATGCGTTGTGGGTATTTCATCTTTTCGGTCACACCAACGTGCGTATCATGGACGGTGGCAGGCTGAAATGGGAGCAGGAAGGTCGCAACATGACCAAGGACGTTCCCAATTATCCGCCGACTAAATATGCGGCAAAAAATCGCGACGACAGCAGCATTCGTGCCTTCCGCGATCAGGTTTTGCAGCATGTCGATGCCAAACTGCCCCTGGTGGATGTACGCAGCCCCGGCGAATATCGGGGTGAAGTCCTACACATGCCTAATTATCCCAATGAAGGCGCGCTGCGCGGCGGTCATATCCCCGGCGCGAAAAGTATCCCCTGGGGTCAGGCAGCAAATCCTGAAAATGGCACGTTCAAAACTGCCGACGAGCTGCGCGCGATTTATGAACAGGCAAATGGCCTGAAAGCTGAAGACGATATTATTGCTTACTGCCGCATCGGTGAGCGCAGCAGCCACACCTGGTTCGTGCTGACCTATTTGCTTGGCTACAAAAATGTTCGCAATTACGACGGCAGTTGGACGGAGTGGGGCAACCTGGTCAACGTGCCAATTGAGCGCTAATCATGGCGGATATTCCAGCAAAACTGGCAGAAACAATCGAGGATTTTTCATTCCTCACGGATCGCAATGAGCGCGCCCAATACCTGATCGAAATCGCGGATCGCTTCAAAGAAGTGAAGGTCACGCCCGACATTGCGACCAAGCCATATGAAGAATCGCACCGCGTCCCCGCCTGCGAATCCGAGGCGTTCGTGTGGGCGCTGGATAACCCCGACAGCACCCTGAGCTATCGTTTCGACGTGCTGAATCCGCAGGGGCTTTCGGCGATGGCGATGTCCGTGATATTGAACGAGGCCTGTTCGGGTGCGCCTTTGGAGCAGGTCGCGGCTGTGTCTACGGATGTTGTGTTCAAAATTTTTGGACGCGAAATTTCGATGGGCAAGGGTCAGGGGTTGATGGGCATTGTCGCGATGGTGCAGCACGAGGCGCAGAAGCGGCTGGCAAGCAAAAACTAAAAACTAGACGCAAAACCGCGAAGAACGCAAAGCAGCGCAAAGAAAATTGATGTAGGGGTGAGTTGGCGACTCGCCCCTTTTGAGTCGCGTCATAAAACTGGCTTAAAGGTAAACTTTGAAAAAATATACAAATGAGTGATCTCCCAATGGCAAACGAAACCCATCAAAGATGGATCAAAAAATTACCTCATAATCGCTATCCATCTGCGCCCAATGTTGAATATCCCGACGAATGGACAAGCGAACAGTGCCTCATGTGCCAGTATTACGTCAAATTGATGGGCAATTTAGGTTACGATTGGGGTGTTTGCTCAAATGCCGTTTCGCCATTCGACGGGCAAGTCATGTTTGAACACGATGGCTGTGAGCATTTCACTTTGGCTGAAGATAGTGATGAGTCTTAGGCAAATCATTCGAGATAAATCAAAAAACGGGCGTCCGCCAAACCACGAACACCCGCTCTACAAGTCCAAAAGCTGATCGCTGATCGCTGACCGCCTAATACGCGCCTTTATTCAGCAGCACCGACGGCACTGTCCAGAACAAAATCTGCAAATCCAGCCAGATCGAGTAATTGCGAATGTAGTGCATATCCAACTGGACACGCTCTTTGTACGACAGGTCGCTGCGCCCGCTGATCTGCCATAGCCCTGTGATTCCCGGCTTGACCGTGTGAATATTCATATCCCACTGACCGAAGCGCTTCACCTCATCGCGGGTAATCATACGCGGCCCAACCAGACTCATCTCGCCACGCAGAACGTTGAGCAACTGCGGCAGTTCGTCGATGCTGGTTTTGCGCAGGAATTGACCAATCTTGGTAATGCGCGGGTCATTTTTCAGCTTTTCGTGCTGTTCCCACTCCGCGCGGGCTTCGGGATCATTCGCCAGCAGTTCTTCTAACACTTCTTTGGAGTTGACCACCATCGTGCGGATTTTGAAGGCGTCAAATTCCTCACCGCCTACCCCAACCACACGCCGACGATAAATAATTGGGCCAGGGTCGGTGCGTTTCATGATAATGAAAATTACCAGGAAAACGGGCGACAGCGCGATCAGGCCGAGCAGCGCGCCGATATAATCCACCAACGTTTTCGTAATGACGCTGATCCCTGTCAGGCGGACGCGATTCACACTGACCATCGACATCGAGCCAATGTCATGCACGCGCACACCCGTCGTGAGCATTTCATACATGCCGGATGACAGCCAGACCGCCACATCATCCACGTTGACAAATCGCTTGAACATCGCCAGCAAATTTTCGCGCCCCACGCCGCTAGTCGCGACAATCATGCGCTCAATGCCAAATTTGGTGCAAAGTTCTTCCGCTTTCCAGGTCGGGCCATGCACGGCAATACCGGGCAAAATCTCATCGCCAACAGCGCGATCATCGTCCAGAAAGCCAATGACGTTGATGCCAAAAACAGGCGCGCTCGACAAATGCTGCGCAATGGCAATGCCTTCAGAGTTCGCGCCGACGATGTAGGTGGGGGTCAAAAAATGTCCGTTGCGGCGGGCCGTGAACACCACACGCCGAGCCAGAAAGCGTTCACTACCAACAAAGGCAATCGAAAGCACCCAGGCCAGCAGCAGCCAGCCACGCGCAATTGCCAGCGTCGAATCCAGAAAAATGACGAGGATGACAAACATGATGCCGACGGTACAAGCATTAAAAATAAAGGTATATTCCTGATGTCCGCTGAAAAGGATCGCCGAATCGTAGAGCTTAAACAGCCAGAACAACAAAACCCACAAAGGAATCAGCAAAAAAACGTAGAACTGATAAAAAATCTGATCGGAGGTAGCGGCAGCATCGAAAAACTGCGCCGTAACACCATAAAAACGCACCTGATAGGCCACCCAAAATGCCAACCCCACCATGAAAAAATCCAGAACGACAAGGCTCATGCGAACCAGGCGGAGTTTATTTTCAGTTGTCTGGCGCGCACGTGTGAGCATTTCACTGGGTGAAGAGAAAAACGAGCGAGAGCGTCCTCCTGATTTTGAGTCAATAATCCGTGTTCCCATATCACTATTCCCCTTAAAGTGTCGTTTTCACCCGCTGCGCTTTGCGATAGAGTGATTCAAAGAGTGCCGCTGCGCTGTCCCATGTTTGATGTTTTTCGACATATCGTCGCCCAGCTTGCCCAACTGATTCGCGCTTTTCCGGCGATTTCAGCAATTCAAGGATGTAGTGGGCGATTTGTTCTGGCGTGTCACCAACCAACAGGTCATTTCCATGTACGGCACTGAGCGCAGAACTGGCCTGAGCCGAGCAAACAACAGGTGTTTCCATCGCCATCGCCTCCAGCACTTTATTTTGAATGCCGACTCCATATCGGACGGTGCTGATGGCGAGTGCGGCCTGTGCAAGATAGGGCCGCATATCCGGCACATAACCTGTCACTGTTATGTTAGATGATTGACCTAACATTTGAATAACAGGTGAGGGGTCTTTTCCAACGATTTGCAAATGCGCTGCTGGCTGCTCTTTCCAAACCAGCGGCATAATTTTCTCAACCAGGTCTTCGACAGCGGCAACATTGGCGTGATAGCTCATCTTTCCGGTGAAAACAAGGCGATGGGGATTGCGCTCAAGTTTCTGGGGCTGGAAATAATCGAGATCAACGCCGTTTGGAATCACCGTAATGTTGGCTTCGCTGCTGCCGAGCCGAATCAATGCCCGTCGATCCACCTCGCTGGTCACGGCAACCTCGGCAAAGCGGCGGGTCAGGCTGCCTTCAAAATACTGGGTGCGTTTCAGGTCAAGCGCAGCCATCATCCGGCTTTTCAGGCTGGGCGCGTCCTTGAGCACTTTTTCGAACAGCAGCGAAATACTATCCACCGAATCGAACACAATCGGTAGCTGCGAAAAACATTGAGCCAGCACCGCGCCGCGCAAATGTTCAATATGAACGACATCAAATGAACGGCGAGTCAGCAAATTTTGCGCCATCGCAGCGAATTCCGGTGAGCGCGAGTAAGCCATTTGAACCGGCGCGATGCTGGGCAGTGCCATCAGGCCGTTTATGAGCGTCCGTGTGCGATTGTGAGGGATAACATGCACATCGGCGCACCATTTGCGTAAATCATCGAGCGATTCGCCTTCATCCCCTGGCGGTTGCAGCGCTGCAAGGGTGACTTCATGACCGCGTTCAACCAGCGCGTGCAGAATATTATAGGGACGCACACGCACCAACGAGGGAATATAGGGCGTTACAAAGAGGATTTTCATATTTGTGATAACTGTCAACTCATGGTCAGGGTGGACAAACTTACAACTGCTTGATTTTTGAAGCGTAAATCTCATCCAGCGGGCGGCAGGCCTGACGATAATCATAGAGGTTGACGACGGTCTGGCGGCCTTCATAGGTCAATTGTTTATTGAGTTCGGCTTCCAGCAGCAGACGCACGGTTGCTGCGGCAAATGACTCAGCATCGTCGGCGATGAGCATGTCTTTGTTATTGGTCACGTTGATCCCTTCACAGCCAAGAGTCGTGCTGACCATCGGGATTCCTTGCGACAGGGCGTTGAGAATTTTCACGCGCATTCCACCCCCGGCGCGCAGGGGGACGACCATCATGCTCGAATCTTCAAGGAATGGCAGCGGGTCTTCGACATAACCTGTCACCGTGAGGGTGCGATCCGTATGACTGCGCTCGACAATGCTGGCGGGCGGACGAGCGCCGATCAACGTGCAGCGCACATCGGGAACCTGCTGCTTGACGAGCGGGTAAATTTCATCGAGAAACCAGGTAATACCGTCGATATTGGGAGGCCAATACATCGTGCCGATGTGGACAATGTGCGGGCCAGAGGGCCTGCGCGCGATCTGAGCCTGGTCATCGGTATCAATCGCAATCGGGATAACGGTGATGTCGTCACGCGCACCTGCTTCGATCAATAATTTACGATCTTCTTCGCTGACAGCGGTTACGGCATCAAATTGGCGGCACAATTCCCCTTCGTAGCGCTTGAGCAAACGCCAATCACGCGAGAGGATGTATTTCATCGGGCTGGTCATTGATGTCGTCTCAGCCAGACGCTTGTACAGCATCCACAGCGCGTTATGCAAATCCAACACTTTGCGGCTGTTGGTAAACGGAAGGGCATACTGTCCCATGTTGGTCTGGTCAGCGTGAACGACATCAAAAGTCGTCTCCGCAGCCAGATCAGCCAGGACTTTGCGCATTTCCGGGCGCTCATCGCGCAGCATCATCCAGGGCTGCCCGGTCATCAAGCTCTGACCGAGAAAGCGAAGATCGCGGGTTTTCGAGCGGGTCATCGGCACGGTAATGACTCGTTCACACAGGGTTTTCAGGTGCTCGATATACTCCGGTTTATCGCTGTCACGGACAAACGAGACCAACGTCACATCGTGCTGCTGCGCCAGATACTTGAGAACATAGTAGGTTTTTACTTTAGGGCCGCTGTCAGGAGGATAGGGTAAAACCTGCGTCAGAAGTAAAACGCGCATGATTGTCCTTTGTGTTTAGGCAACAGTTCGCACACGCTGGCGATTCTGCTCGATCACCATCTGCGCCACATGCTGTGCGTGAGTAATAGCGGACTCGCTGGTCGGCAGGCCGGGGTAAACCTGGCTGGTATTGGCAAGATACAGTCCGGCATAAGGCGTTTGCACGGGCAGCAAATCGCGCGAAGCATTCAGAAAATGCAATGGCTCGACGTAACGCGAACGACTGACCACGAAATGTCGGATTTCTTCGGATTTCAATTCCGGGAAAATCTGCCGCAGACGCAGCAGCCACGCATCGCGAATATCGGCATCCGGTACTCCCATCCAGTCATTCTCTGGCGCGGTATATTTCGGCAGATAGACGACGTGATGGCGCGAATTTTCGGGATGCGGCATTTCGATGATGCTCGAAAATGGACTGCTTGGATCGGTAATGTTCAGAGTCCAGTAGGGTGAAAGCGGACGATCCAACACCAGAGCCGGACACACCAACCCCAAATATTGCGAACGTTCCAGCGTCGCCAGGTAATCCTCATGCGCGCCGAGAATAAGTTGTGCGAATGAGGGCGTCGGCATCGCGGCGATTAGCACATCAAAGGTCATCATCCCGGTATGGGTACGCACCCGCCCCATCAGATCACCGGATAATTCAATTTCACGAACCCGCATTTCGGTGAAAATCTGCCCACCGCGCGCCACAATCTGCTTAGCCATCGCTTGAATCAACGATTCATGTCCATGCTTGAGGTTGCCAACATAGCCTTTTAATTGAGGGCCGCGCCGGATCGCGCTCATCCGATTTAACCACGTCCAGATATAGGTCGCAGGAACGTCGTCATATTCATAGGCAAATTTTGCTTCTAAAAGCGGTGCCCAAATCTGTTCAAACGTATTTTTACCGCCAATTTGGGTCAGCCATTCTTTTGCGGAGATTTGATCGAGCGTGTGCCAATTGTCCATTCGGCGCGCCTGCCAGATTGCGTTCCCCAGCTTCATGCGATCAACGAAACGCAGCGGGCCAAAAGTCAAAAAATCCCAAACGCTGCTCATCGCGTGGATATGACCACCATGCACAAAACCACTGCGCGCCGGGAAGAAAACCAGCTCGTCCTGTAACCCCAATTCCTGGCAGAGTTGTCGGGTCGCGTGATCGTTTGGGAGGATATTATGCTGGTAACGGGCAATCGTCAGGTTATTTTCAAGACGCGCGCTGCCATTAAGCCCTCCCAATGACGTACCCTGTTCAAGCACTGTCACCTGTTTTTCAGTTTTGGAAAGGAAATAGGCCAGAGCCATTCCCATTAAGCCGCCACCAATAATTCCGATGCGCATTATTTGCTGCTCTCTCAATAGATGTTTGCCAGATGCGCTGCCACTAAAAGCATCAATGTGCTATCAAGATAGAGAAATAGCCTTACTAGGAGTTAAAAGCCTCCGATTTTGATCCTAACAAATTCCTAACTGATAGGTACTCAAGGGCGACGCAGACGGAATCCGCTCAAAACCAGCACAATCGCGCACAAAATAGCGACTGCGATAATACTTCCCAGCAGAATTCGAATAGCATATAAATCGCTGGTTGAGGTTCTGAAGCCCGGTTCAAGCGGTTGAACGGTTGGATAGGGTGTTGGTGTTGGCTCCAACGGCGCGACGAAAGCAACCTCGGTAGGCGGTGTTGTCGTCGGGTTAAAGGCCAGCAATGGCTGATCGATGAGCGTTGGCGAACGGTGGCTGTAATACACCGCCAGCCCAGGCAGAAGATTGGTGGGGTCTACCTCATCAAAGCGGACAAACCATGTCAGGTGAATGTCGTTCTGGGGGCCGATCACCGCTTTGGGCCATTCGGGTCGGGAGTTATCCTCCTCCGGGCCTTGATAAATAAGCTGCGGCTGACGCCACTGTCCCTGGCGAAATTCGATGTGATACAAGCCAGCTTCCGATTCAAAATTGAGGCGGGTGCTGCCCGTGATAAACAGGTGCGCTATGCCAAGCATATCGGTCACGATGTCGTAGTCGTCGTAAGGTGTGTCGTTAACATCACGCGCAAGTACACCCGGCACTGGTTCCGGGTCAGTCCAGGTTTCGCCAGAATCGCTTGACACTTGAAAATAGATGCTATAAGAATTGCGGTCACGCCAGACAGCCAGAATAGACCCGTCACTTAATTCAGCAGCAGCTATCTGGGTCGGGATGATGCGCGGGTTGCCACCGTCCAGGATAATCGGGTCAGACCAATTCAGACCTTCGTCGTCCGAATACATCAGCCGCACGTCCTGATAGTCACCGCGTGACATCAACGTGTCGTGACCTTCGTCCCACGTCACCCATAACCGTCCGCTGGGGCCTTGAAAAATATCCATCTTTTCCGAGCCGTTCGGTGTTTGGGAAAGGTTGACCGGGGTGCTCCAGGTGTCGCCACCATCCGTCGAGCGGCGGTAGAGCATATCCGAGCATTTATAACACTGAGCCAGGTCGGGGTTCACTTCTTCGATTGTCGTATCGCCCAACTGTTCGCCAAATACCATGTGCAGCACATCATCGGACGTGGCTGTCATACTGATATAGTAAGCTTCAGTATCGACGCGAAACGGCTGCGACCAACTGCTTGCTTTATAAGCTTCGCTAGAATAAGCCCGCGTATAAAAATGAGCGCCCTGTGACCGATATACAGCGTGGAGCATCCCATCTGTGGTCGCCACAATCGAATTACGAACGGTAACGCCTCGAAAAGGTGTATAAATCACATCATTAGGCGTTGTCCAGTCACCATCCATTGGGCGCGTCGAATAATGCATTGCATCGTCGTTGTTGGTGACGCCATACCAGGTGAGATGCGCCCGCCCCGTCCGATCAACGGCGATCTGCTGCCACCAACCGTCGCCAATATACTGCGGTTGCGACCAGACGCCCGCTACCAACCGCTGCTCCTGAGCTTGCGTAGGTAACACCAGAATCAAAAATCCAATAAACCATAACGCTAATCCAATGATGCGACGTATCATTACTCGCTACCTTCTCTCAGTCAGGACTCAACCACCAGTTGATCCCGCTTCAAACGATACACCTCAAACTGCTCACTGGAAAACACCGAATCGAAGGCATCGGGCTGGGCTTCGATAAATTCGGCTAATCGAGCATTCGCCTCGTCGCTGGTTTTCATGAGAATCGCATAGTCGGCCTCTATCTCATTCAGATAATCCGCAGCAACCGGGAATGGCTGAGTCCAGGGAAAGGTTGATCCGGCACGCTCAGTATAAAGGGAAAGCGCGCGGGGCTTGAAAAAGACAAAAGTCGAGTCGACCTCGGTTTCGCTTGAGACAAACTGAAATAATTCCTGGGATGCAGCCGTGTAAGGGCCGTCTGGCACCCACGTTTGCTCGGCGATTACGTCTGTAACGCGAACCCCGTAAATTGCCAGGATACCCACCCCCACCGCCACCGCCCCGGCTTGGATCATGCGCTGTGGCAAACGTTTGCCAAGCATTTCCAGCACGCCCTCAAAACCGACTCCGGTATAGAGCAGCACGAGCGGCAGAATCGGATATAAAAAGCGAAGCTCCTGTACGCTGGGCCACGCCAGAATAACACCGAGATAAAACAGAAAAAACATCTCGACCAGCAGGGTGCTGCGCCGCGCACGGCGGATAAAACCATAAATCATCAGTGGAACTGCCGCGAGATACAAAATCGGCAGAATAGCCTCCGCGCCCAGCCGAAGCGACGGCCCTGCCCAGAATGCGCGAATTTGCCCGATCAGATAATAGCTAAAATTCTGGATAAGGATCGTAGGTGAATAGCCTTCGAACTGGTCAAAGTAAGATTCTTCACCGCCGCCAATCACAAAACGGCTGACGATAACCAGCGCTATTGTTCCAATAATGGTGAATAGGGTGAAGCGCGTCACCGTCCGGCGGCGCAGCAAATCGCTGACCAACAGCGCCCCCAGCACGACGAAGCCGATGGTGCGGATCAGATAACAGACGAAAGCCAGCACTACCGCAACCCCGATTGCCCAAAAACCAAATTGCTTTCGGCGATAAACGCTTTCGACCCACACCAGAAACGCGATGCAAAAAAGCATAAACGGCACATCGGACATGATGGCGCGTTTGAAAGCAATCAGGTAAGGACTGAGTCCCATCATCACCAGAAGAATCAAGGCAGTCGGCAGCGATACTTCAGCCCGATAAAGCAGATAAATCAAAATCAGCGCGATAAGCTGCAAGACAATCAGATAAACCTGGAAGGCCGTCATATTCAGCCCCCAGATCGCGTAAATCGGCGCTAACAGCAGCGGAAATCCAGGTGGATAGGCACGGGGGCCTAAAACTGGGGTATAGCGCGAATAAATATAGCCTGTATCCGCCATATCCTTGCCCACCGCCAGATTTTCGGCCTGATGGAGATATTGCGCAAAATCATCCCCCCAATTCTGATCGGGGTAAAATGTAGCGAAATAGACCAGGCCGATAATGATGATGACGAGCGCGAAGAAAACCCATTCGATCCGGCTAGCCGCTGGTTTGCGATTCATTATTTCCTCGGATTGGAAGCCGGATTTTCTTGATATTATTCACGAGTTGCCGTTCGGGAGGTGCGGCGTCCGACTGTTCAGGTGCAAGATTGCGCGATTCGAAATAGAGCGCCATGCCGATGCCTTGCAGCAGCCAGGGCCAGATGGTGTAGTTAATACCGCCCAGTGTCTGGGTGTAGGTAAAGGGAATGACCCAATCTCCCAGCATCATAATCACCAATGTTACCGGAAATGACACCAGGACTGCCGCCGCGAGTCCCTGGCGAAATCCACCCTTGGGAACAATCATGTAGGTTTTTAAAGCCATCCACCCAAAGCAAGCCCACACTGCGATATAGAGAACAACCCCGACAACGCCCGTCTGCGCAACCACATCCACGTAATTGTTGTGTGAAAGCTGGAAAAGGCCGCCGATGTAAACCGTCAGATAAAAATAGTAGCCTGTCGGCCCTGTACCAAACAAAAAGTGGTCGCCTACGATCTGCAAGGTGCGATCCCACGCCTCGACACGCGTTTGGCCCGATTCCCGATTTTCGGCCTCAATCGTCTGCGAAAACATATCCGTGTTGGTATAGACGTAGATGCCAACACCGATTAATAAGACAAAAAACAAGCGGCGCGAGAACCAAAAGACCATCCCCACCATCGCCAAAACCAATGGCAGCCAACCGCTTACCCAGGTGCGCTGGAGGAAAAATTGGACGTAAATCCAACCGCCAGCGACGGCGAGAAGCGCAATCCGAACATAACGGGGCAAATGGGTATTGAACAGCGCTTGCCCAACAGCCAACACCGAAGTCCATATGGGAAGTTGGCCTCGCGTGGTGAAAAATGGCGGTGTCATAATGCCTGCAAACCACGTCGCGACAACCGTTCCCCCATAAATAATGAACCACCAGGTAAAAAATTTGATCGCCCGGATCGAACGAACATGATTGGCAAAAATGAGGGCCGCAAACGGGGAAATAATAAACACAACTGCCGTCATCAGGCGCGGCATCAGCTTTTCATCCATAAACTGGCGCACCGGTTCTTCAACGTAGATCGAACTCCAGATCAGGGCAATGATGACCGACACGCCAAATAGAATAACCGGCCAATTCGCAATATTAGGCCGGACTGATGCAAAAGATCGTTCGACAATTAAAAGCTTAAATATCCACAGCCCCGCCAGCAGGAGCATCATGACCAGCGACAGCATAATCGCCGTCCCTGTACCACTGCCAATGCCGATATTCCAGATGGTAGAGAGCACCAATACCAGCAAACACCCGATCTGCATGTTGTGGTAAAGCATAATCAATACGCACAGCCCGACGATGCCACCCAGCAGCATAAAACCGAACATTGGCCTGTTGACGAGCAGCGCTCCGCTGATGCTCGTCAGCAGCAGGCACAGCGTAATCAGAACAAATCGTGTCGTCTGGATGTAATTACGATCCAGGAAGTGATACTTGGCACGACCAATCACGCCGATAACGGTGTTCTGGATTCCGAGCATAATGCCTCTTTTTCACTATTAGTGCTGCGAGTTCGAATTCGGAGTTTCCGATTCAGATGAAGATGGCTTTTTTACGAAATCCAACAAGGCCTCACGCTGTTCGCGCAGTTGGTCGGGAATGCGGTTCAATTCTTTGGTGCTGACTCCGGTTGAACTGGCAGGCTGCGGCACAGGTATGGGCGCGGGGGCAGGTTCTTCAACGGCAACAGCAAGTTCTTTCACATCCGGTTCATGCGGCAGTCGCTTGAGCAAATCCTCAATATCCGATTCTTTAATCCAGCGGCGGAATGGGCGACGCTGCGACTTTAAGTAACCCGAACTGCACCATTCGCGAACCGTTTTTTCCTTCACGCCCAGGCGCAGCGCACAAGCCGCAACCGAATAATATCGCTCACCCTGGTTGTTCTGGATGACACCTGCGCGCAGGTTAAACCCTTTCTTGGGGTTTAGCAGCTCTTGAGTCAGGCGCGACGATTTCATACCGGGCATTTGTTGATAGTACGTGTTGCTGTATTTGCTGGTGATCTGAAGGCGAACACGATTGAATACCACCCCCAGAATATTCACATCCTGGGCCTCACGCAGGCTGGCTAATGTGCGCTTCAAACCAGTCATCGTCGTGCGGCGGGCGCTGACAACGACGACCACACCATCGCTCACTTCAGCCAGGAAAATTGGGTCTGAACCCGCGATGGTCGGCGCAGAGTCCATCACAATCATGTCAAATTGCTTTTTCAGCAGATAGATCAGTTGAGGGAAACGCGCGCGGCTTAAGAGGGCAGCGGGGTCAGCATTTGAGCGCCCGCTGGTCATCAAGGCCAGATTTTCATAGCCACTGTCCAGGATGGCATTTTGCAGGATGTCTTCCAGCGGTTCTTTAGCCGCAACCAGATCGGAAATCCCATAAACATTGGGCAGTCGGAAAATTTCGTGCAGATCGCCCCGGCGCATGTCGAGATCAACAACAATCGTGCGCAGGCCTGCTTTGGCAAAGGTCAGCGCCATGTTTGCGGAGGTCAGCGTCTTTCCGTCGCCGGAGTCGTAGCTCAAAAATGTGACAACGCGCGGGCGGGGGTCGGACGCAAGCACAATTTTATCACGCACCTGGCGGACAGCCTGCATATCCACCGAATTGGGCATGGTATCGACATACATCGGCAGTTTATGGCGCGGGATGATGCCCAACGGCCCCAGAATCTTAACACCCTGGATCGATTCCTGATCGCTTTCTTCCCATTGCAAACGGTCATCGAAAAATGTGATCAAAACAATGGTGAGAATAGCCAGGATGCCGCCCCCTGCGCCCGCAAAGACCAGATCGAGCGCATTGTTCGTGGCAATCGGGAAATAATTGGGCGTTGCCAGTTCAAACATCTGAACCAAACCCTGAGCATTCCCCATGCTGGCATTTAATTCGGCATAGTCGCGCCGCAGTTCGGTGATCGTCGTCTGAATGGTTTCACGTTCCTGGCGATTCTGGTTGATGTCAAAAGCGGAGACCAGCGTAGCAGCTTCCAGCACAAGCTGGTCGAGGCGATCTTGCAGTTGGGTGATCTGATTTTCCAGATCGGTCAACTGTGCTTTAACAAATTCCTGATTCTGGCCTGAATTATTCGCGCGGCTTTGATTGACCAATTCCTGAGCCAAGCGATTCGCGATCTGAGCGGCGCGTTCCGGGTCGGTATCGAAAACAGAAATTTCGAGCAAGGCAGCGCCAGCGTTTGCATCTAAAGTGATACGATTCGACAATTCTTCCGGCGTCGTACCCAAATTCAAATCTTCAATAACGGGATTGAGGACGGAGGCACGGCGCGCAAAAATTGAATAGGCTTCTAATAAGGTCAGGCTGCTCTGTCCGCTAAAACTTGCTCCTGCTGAGGCGGCTGCGCGGGGGTCTTGCCCAACGAGGGTTGTTGCTTTTGCAAAGTAAATATCGGGCTGCTCACGGCGCAGAAAGTAGCCAGCACCAACACCAAGCGCCACCGAAATGACGATCAGCCACCACCACTTGAGTAATGCCCGAAGAATAGTTGAAACTACAGATGTATCCATAATCAGCCCTCGCTGCCGAAGTATCTGCCTAGTTTAGAGATTATAACTAACATTTACCTAAAGCCGAAAAGCGTAAAAAATCCTTGTACAAAATTAAGACAAATCTTTAGTTATCAATTTTCTAGGCTTATTATAAGCAATTTATGCCCAAAAAATGGTTTTAGAATTGAAATCACCTTACAACTCGCTGCAATCCCACACAAAGCCGCAGCGCGCACAGCGCACTTTGCAGGCCAGCCGAAAAACGGGCGACCCGCAGGACGGACAGATGGTTGATAAAGTGTAATTAGGCAGCGGGATGATGGTTGGAGGTTGAGAGGATAAATCTTTGCGCTCATCACCCTGCGGCGGTTTTTTTGGCGTCATCGCGGCCTCGCAAGGTATAAAAAAACGGGTAAAGAGTTTACCCGTCGAGAGGCGACGACCGGATTTGAACCGGTGATCAGGCTTTTGCAGAGCCTTGCCTTGCCACTTGGCCACGTCGCCATAGGTGGAATTATAGCGGTTTCACCCACATGTTACAAGGCTTAACACCTTGCGTTGAATCATAAAACAGGACAAAATAGGCGGTATGGAAACCAACGACGATCTTCAACCACCTCCCTCATCGGACGAATCCGCCGACGATTTGCGCTTTGCGCCGCCTGTCGAAGAACAGGATTCGCAGATCGCCGAGGAAAACGTATCTGAGAATCTTGATGAAGACTCCTCAGATTTAGCCTCTGTCGAAGCGCTTGAACAGGCAGATCAGCCGGAAGTAGAATCACTAGAAGAATCGCTGCTCGGCAGTTCGATGGACAATTCGCTTGACATTGATGCGGCACTGGCAGCCGTAGCGACCCTCGACGACCTGCTGGCAGAGCAAGAAGCTGCTGAACAATCTCGCATCGCCAAGGAACAGGCTGACGCCGAAGCCAAAGCCGAGCGTCAGGCGCGTTTGAAAAACCCCGAACGCTTTTTTCCAATGCCGCCTCTGCTCACCTTGCAGCGCGGGCGCATCGACTCGGTTGTCCCGGCTCTCGCCCTCATTTTGATCGGCATCTGGCTGACGATCACGGTTACGACCTCTGGCACAACTCCAAATCCGACGCTTGTTTTAGGCGCGGTGCTGGCAGGCGTTACCATCACGCTGCTGGCACGCTGGCTTTCTTCAGGGCGTTGGGCGCGTGGTTCACTTTTTTTTGCGCTGGTGGTGATATTGGTCGGCGGTGTGGGAGCGGGCTTGCTGGTCACGCAGCTTTTCGCGACAGGCTGGCCTTTGCTGGTGGTTGCCCTCGGTGCTGCCTTCATTTTATCGTCATTCCTGGCGCAGCCCACAGACCGCCGTCTCGCAGCACCGGGACTTGTGCTTGGTTTTGCGGGGATCGTCGGCCTGACCGTCACCAATGGCGTACTGCCCTCAACGGTTTTGACGACAGCCGCATCATTGTGGCCTGTTGTTGCCGTCGTGGTGGCTGCTATTTTGCTGCTGCCGCTCATTTTTAGACGCCGGAATTAAAAAGCATTGCGCATCGCGATTGACGCCAGCCGCACCACTGTCCAGCGCGTGACCGGAACGGAGCAGTACGCGATCCGCCTCATCCGCGCGCTGATTGACCTGAATAGTCAACACGAATTCATCCTATATTTTCGTGACCCGCCCTCTGCCGATTTATTTCCGCCGCATGAACGAGTCACCCACCGCGTGATTCCGTTTCCGCGAGCCTGGACTCATCTGCGATTCGCGGCGGCGCTGTGGCGAGATCGTCCAGACGTGACGTTCGTCCCGGCGCACACGCTGCCTGTTTATTTTCCTGGGCAGGCGGTTGTCACGGTACATGACCTGGGCTTTCGCTATTTTCCTGAAGCGCATCCGACCCTAAGTCGCTTTTATCTGGACTGGACGACCCGTTACAGCGCTGGACGCGCCAATGTGGTGCTGGCAGACAGCCGAGCGACAGCCGACGATCTGACGCTGTTTTTCAACATCGCCCGCGACAAAATTGAAGTCGTTTATCCAGGCGTGGATGTTCCCCCGTCTCCGAGCTACCCAACTGTACGCGAAAAGTATCGCCTGCCGGAGCGCTATTTTTTGTTCCTGGGAACGCTCCAGCCGCGCAAAAATATCGCCGTCATCGTGCAAAGTTATCTGCGCTGGCGGGCGGCACACCCCGACGACCTAGTTGGTCTGGTGCTGGCAGGCGGCAAAGGCTGGCTCTACGACGACAAGTGGGCAGAAGGGCTTCCCGGCGTCCAGATGACCGGATATATTGATGAAGCGGATAAAAGCGCACTTTATGCCGGGGCGCTGGCGCTGGTCTTTCCCTCATTATATGAAGGCTTCGGCTTTCCGGTGGTTGAGGCGATGCGCTGCGGAACACCCGTTATCACCAGCAACACCTCCAGCCTGCCAGAACTCGCCGGACATGCGGGTCTGCTGGTGAATCCGCTTGATGTGGGCGAAATCGCCGACGCCATGACCAAAATCGCCGCCGATGAGGGCCTGCGCCAGCGTATGATCGCCAAAGGCCACGAACAGGCCGCACAATTTACCTGGGAACGGGCGGCAGAACAAGCTATGGCGGCGCTCGAATCGGCAGTAAAATAATCGGCTATGCCAAACCGATTCCTGCTTGTTCAACTTGCCGACATTGGCGACCTGATCCTGACGACGCCTGCTATCGCCGCGCTGCGCGACGCTCACCCCGATGCGCATATCGCCCTCTTGACGACAGCCCACAGCGCCCCCGTCCTCAACGGTACGACTCTGATCGATGAAATCATCATGTTTGAGCGGCGGCAGTTCAACAGCTCCAAAGCGCTGTTACGTCCCGCCAATTTGCGACGGATTTTTGCGCTGCGTGAAGGCCGTTACGATACGCTCATTTTTTTCCATCATTTCACGCTCAAACTCGGCACGTTCAAATTTGCGTTAATTGCGCTGGCGGCAGGCAGTCCACGACGCTTCGGGCTGGATAACGGCAACGGCTGGTTTTTGACGCATCGCCTGCGCGACGACGGCTTTGGCGCGAAACATCAGGCGCAGTATTGGCTCGATCTGGTCGGCATGGTCGGCGCGGAGACAGCGGCGCGGGGCGCGGTGGTCGGAATCGATCAAAATATTGACCGTAGGGGCGGGGCTGAGAGCGTGTTGAAGAATCCCACCCTAACCCTCCCCGAATTCAGGGAGGGAACAGAATACGGCGCGTCTCTTAGCCCCTCTCCCTTGAATTCGGGGGAGAGGGGTTGGGGTGAGGGGGTTGATAGAAAAGCAGTTTCATCTTTTTCAACACCCTCTGAAACCCACCCCTACAACAAAACAAGCAAACCGCAAATCGTCATTCACGCAGGCGGCGGCGGATACAGTCCGGCACGGCGCTGGAATCCGGCGGGATTCGCGGCTGTCGCGGACGCGCTTCAGGCCGAATATGGCGCGCAAATCGTGCTGGTCGGCGGCGCAAACGATGACAGCGGCGCGGTTAAAGCCGCCATGAAAACCGAGCCGATTGACCTGACCGGACAAACCACACTCAGCCAACTAGCCGGGGTGATCGCTGAATCCAATTTGTTCATCGGCGCGGAAAGTGGCGTCATGCACCTGGCAGCAGCGGTTGGGACACCCCTGGTCGCCATTTTCGGACCTGGAAATCCCGATGCCTGGGGGCCTTGGACGCCCAACGGAAAATCGATTGTCGTGCGCAGCGTGCCGGAGTGCAGCCCATGCAGCTACATCCGGCACACCGTTGGCCTGCGTGAAGGCTGCCCCGCGCGAACCTGTATCCGCATGGTCACGCCGGAAGATGTGCTTGTGGCAGCGCGAAAAATTCTGAACAACGAAAATGTAGGGGCAACGCGCCCACAAGGAGTTCCCTTCGGTCACGCTGCGCCCCTAGGCGAATCCATTTTCTCGCGCCGAATCCAGATTCTCGACCTGCCCGTCGATGCGATTACCTATGACAAGTGGCTGGCGTTAATCGAAAATTGGGTGAATCCAAATTCAAGGCCAGGCCTCAGACCTGCCCCTACGGACACAATGCCGCATCACGTCTGCACGATTAACCCCGAATTCATGATGATCGCCCAGCGCGACGTGAATTTTTTCAACATCCTCACCCGCGCTGACCTGTGCGTACCGGATGGGGTCGGCTTGCTGTGGGCGGCAAAATATCTTGGACACCCCCTGCCAGAGCGCGTCACAGGCTCGGATGGTGTGCCGAAAATCGCGGCGCGGGCAGCCGAAAAAGGCTGGCGCTTATTTTTCCTGGGTGCAGCGCCGGGGATAGCGGAAAAAGCGGCGGAAATCCTGCGGGCGCGGCATCCGGGCTTGCAAATCGTTGGCACGTACAGCGGCAGCCCCGCCCCTGACGAAGAAGATGAAATCGTTGCGCGGGTAAACGAGGCCCAGGCCGATATTTTATTTGTCGCTTATGGTGCGCCGGAGCAGGATAAATGGATCGCCCGCAATTTGCCGCGTCTGCGCGTCAAAATGGCGATGGGAGTCGGCGGCGCGTTCGATTTTATCGCCGGAATTGTGCCGCGCGCACCGCTGTGGATGCAGCGCATGGGGCTGGAATGGCTGTTCCGGCTCTATCTCCAGCCCTGGCGGTTTAAACGGATGCTGCGCCTGCCGCTGTTTGTGCTGGCAGTGCTGCGGCGTGGGCGCTAATGCCTACCACTTGTCCCAATGAACCACTTCATCAAACGTGCGGCGTCCACCGGGCTTAGCGGGGCGTTCCGGCTGCGGCTGGGGATAGCCAAACGAAATGACGATGCGCAGTTCGAACGAATCGGGAAAACCGAGCAGGGCGCGCGCTTCATCTGGCTTATAGACCGTCCCCAGGCATGAGCCGATGCCGATTTCCTGCGCGGCAAGCTGCATGTAGGAGGCGCTCTGGCCGATATCGAAATAATTCCAGAGCGAGCGATCATTCTGCGCGGGCGCGACTAAAGCGATACACAGCGCCGAACCTGCCACGTGTCCCATAAAATCGCCCATCTGGGAGAGTTTTTGCAGCGTGTCACGATCCTGAACGGCGATAAAATGCCAGGGTTGACCATTTTTTGAGCTTTGTGAACGCCGTCCGGCATCGAGAATCCGGTTTATAGCGTCCTCCGGTAAGGCTTGATCGGTAAAATTGCGCACCGCGCGCTTGGTGCGAATCGCTTCCCACACATCCATTATTGAACCTCCATCGCCTTTATTCGTAAGAAAATACATACCTTGAATAAAAATCGACATTATACCACCAGCGGAATCATTTCATTTCATTCATCCGATGTTATACTAGGGCAACATATGGCTGATGGACAGAACTTTTAGGAAAAATAATTATGACTGACCTCGTCGGGCACCAGCTTGGTCAATACAGCGTGACGGCGGAAATTGGCAAAGGCGGCATGGCAACGGTTTATCAGGCGACACAGGCTTCGATGAAACGTACTGTCGCGATCAAAATCCTCCCGCGCAACCTCACGCACGACGAAAAATTTTTGGCGCGCTTTTACCGCGAAGTCGAGATCGCCGCCAGCCTTCAACACCCTCATATTTTGCCTGTTTATGATTTTGGCGAATACGATGGGATGCCCTATATCGTCATGGCCTACATGAACGGCGGTACACTCGCTGACCTGATCGCTCAAGGGCGCATGGAAACGAACGAAGTCATGCGAATCGTGCAGGAGATGTCCTCAGCGCTGGATTTTGCCCACAGCAAAGGCGTCATTCACCGCGATTTTAAGCCCAGTAACGTGCTTCTGGATGAGCAAAAACACACCTATTTAGCTGATTTCGGACTGGCAAAGCTGACGGAATCGACGGAACACCTGACCGGGACGGGAATCCTGGGGACACCCACCTATATGGCTCCCGAACAAGCCGAGCCAAAAGAATTGACCCTCGCCGCAGATGTTTATGCCCTGGGCGTTACGATTTTTCAGATGCTCACCGGGCGCGTCCCCTATGAAGCGCCGACTCCGTTGGGCGTCCTGATGGCGCACATCACGCAGCCTGTGCCGGACATTCAGCAGATACGCCCAGAATTTTCTCATGAGATGCAAACAGTGATTGGCCGCTCGATGGCAAAGGATGTCGCAGAACGCTATCCCTCGTCTGGTGCGCTATCCAATGCACTCGGAATCGCCCTCAAAGCGGCAACCCAGGAACTCAGAGCCGCTGCGCCTGAAAACATTTCAGCGCTGTTAATGACCAATATGATTGGGCAGGTGATCTTTATGGATCAGACCTGCCTGCAACTGCTGCGGCGTCGGCAGAGTGACGCCCGCGCGGTAATCGGTAAGCCGCTCTATGATGTGCTGGGGATTGAACGCCCCCAGGCCGACCAACTGATTCAGGAAGTTGGCAAAACGGGAAAGGTAAGCGAGAAACGGCTGGATATTAAAGATTCGCGCGGGAATATCATAGGGGTTTGGTGCAGCGCAACCGCCACCCGTGATGACAAAGGCGCTTTCGTCGGCGCTGACATCACTATAAAACCTGTTCAGGATACCATCGCTCCAGCCAGCGAACCTACCCTGACCGCAAAAACATTTGATACCAGCGAAGAATCATTCCTCGAATCCTATTTCATCAAACAAATGACTGCGCTGCGCAGCTCAATGGTTCAACTCGGCGGACAGAGGTTAGGGCGCAACCTGGATACGATTATCAACGAAACTGCACAGCGCAACGTCTGGCCTGTCAGCATGGAAAATGGTCAGATCAAGGTTGAGGTGAAAAATACCGATGCCGACGTTTACCGTGCGCTGCTGGCAAAGGGCATCGCCTATGCCGTCCATCTGGTCGGCAAAAAGATGGTTATCAAGGGGATGCAGGCTGTCGATAAACAGCTTGATTCGCGAATGCTTGAATTTGTGCGCGATTTCCGGCTGTATGAGCTTTTTGATGCGCTTTAAATTATTTCAGAAAGGCAATTTTTAGATCATGGATTTATCAACGATCAATCTGATTCTGGATATTGTACTGGTCGTGGCGTCGATCTGGATGGTTATCGTCGTGCGCGGCATCGGCGGCATCGTCGGCAGATCGCTGACCCTGGTCGTCGGTGGGGCGATTGTGCTGGGGGTCGCCCATCTGGTGGCAACATTCGCCGGGCCAGGGCAGCTTAATATTTTTGATGGCCCGACCAATAACTTTGTCCATCGCCTGATCGTGTTAGTCGGTTTTATTCTGCTGGTATTCGGCTTCCGTCAAATTCGGGCTTTGAACGAGTAAGCTTCCATTCGGCTTATCACCCAAATAAATAATTCTCGTAGGGGCGCAGCGCCCACAAGGGGTTCCCTTCGGTCACGCTGTACCCCTACAGCCTGTTTCCGCTTCATTTATCTATCCGCCTGCTTAAATTTTCGCCAACCGCTCCAAAATCTGAACCGCCTGTCGTGCCGCCTGCCCCCGGTGGCTGATACGATTTTTCTCGTCCATCGGTACGCGGCTCCAGGGTACGTCATAACCTTGCGAGATAAAAATGGGGTCATAGCCGAAACCTTCGCGGCCTTCGGCATCGTCAGCTTGCGCGATTCGGCCTTCGCACGTCCCGCTTACCAACTTGATAGACTGATCGGCAGGGTTTGCCAGCGCGATCAGGCAGACAAAGCGCGCGGTTCGCTGGTCGTCCGGCACGTTCGCCAATTCGCCCAATAATTTTGCGCGGCGCTGCGGCATCGTCAGGCCGGGGCCACCGTAGCGCGCGGGATAAACCCCCGGCGCACCGCCCAGCGCATCGACATACAAACCCGTATCGTCCGCCAACGTTAATAAATTGCTGACCTTCATATACGCTTCCGCCTTGATGCGCGCGTTATCTTCGAGCGTCGTGCCGCTTTCCTCGACATCCATATCGCTCAGGCCAACATCGGCGAGGCTCAAAAGCTGGACAGGCGCTCCAGCCAGCAAAATTTCATACTCGCGGACTTTGCCGGGGTTGGTGGTGGCGATGAGGAGTTTCATAAACTTTCCTTTTCAGCTTGCTCGGCTAAACTGGCTAACTCATGCCAATATAACCGACGGCGACGATTTGCCGCCATAAGCCACCGTCCCACTGAGCCTCAATTTCGTAGCATCCGGCTTTCGACACCCACACCAGCGACGGAAAATTGGCGAACTGATCTGACCCTTCGGCATATGCCCCAGGCGATAGAGGATTGAATGTCGCTTTCAGAGACGGTCTGCTATCGCCGAAGGTAAAATACATCGGGCTGTCATCGGATCGATTTGTACCCGTTAATACCACTTCGCCATCGTAATTGGTTTTGACCAGCCACAGCACTTTTTGCGCCCACCAGCCTTCCAACTGACTGCCTTGAGGGCGCTCAAGCGGTATGGAAAATATTCCTTCAGGCTCACGCCCACCAGAAGAAATCGTACCCCAGATGGGCCATGTTCCCAGGACAGGCGCGTAATATTCGCTCACTGATAAAGGTTCAGGTGCTGGGCCACAGTCGGTTGGCGCGGCATCCATTTGCGCGGCGACTTCGACATTAGCTGGACTGATGGGTGTGGGATTCTGGCTGAGTGTGGGGGATGAGACAGAGAAAACCAGAACAACAATAGCGATAAGCAGAAACTTTTTCATGACGCCTCGTCGTGAAAATTTAAGATGTCTTTTTATTTACACCGATCCTTCAGCAGCCGTTCCCAATAATGGCGGCGTAGGTTTGGTCGTGCTTGACTGCTGAGGCCAATAAACCTTCGCCTCAGTGCCTTTGTCAACACCCACGCTCTCAATCGTGATGCGCCCACCATAGGCTTCGACAATCGATTTGACCAGCGCGAGGCCGAGTCCTGTCCCTGGAATATCCCGCGAACGGGCTTTATCGACTCGATAAAATCGCTCAAACAGGTGTGGCAGATGCTCGGCGTCGATTCCCCGTCCCGTATCGCGAATTACACTGGAAACACCCTGATCGGTTTTCCTGATCTCCCAGGTGATCGCGCCGCCGTCGGGCGTGTATTTAAGAGCATTATCGAGCAGATTTCGAAAAGCGACCATCAGGTGATTGATGCTGGCGTTTATAAAAATCGGCTCATCCGGCAGCATAAGCATAATACTGATATTTTTCTCTCTGGCCTGCGCATTCATCTGGTGCTGGACGCTGGCGGCGAAACGCACCATATCGACCTGATCCTGTCCCAACTCCGCGCGTCCGGCATCAAAACGTGACAGCAGCGTCAAATCCTGAATCAGATTCCCCAGGCGGGCAACCTCGTCATCAATTTCTTCGATATAACGCTTGGCGATGGCTTCGTCCAGCGTCGAGTCGTAGCGCAAGGCTTCCGTGCGCAGCCGAATCGTAGTCAGCGGGGTGCGCAGTTCGTGCGAAGTGTTGCTGGCAAAGGCGCGCTGTTCTTCGAGCATACTTTCCACTTCCTGTGCCATCTCGTTAAAGGCCTGGGCGACTTCGCCGATTTCATCCTTGCCTGTGTAGGCGACCCGGTGCGAAAAATCACCTTCCGAAAGGCGCACGGCGGATTCTCGCAGTTTATACAGCGGTTGAATGATTGAACGCGCCAGCCAGAGCGCCGCGAACAAGGCGAAACCCGTCACCAGCGCGAATACGAGGCCCAACTCCAACCAACGCTGGAGGACAATCATATACAGATTTTCCGACGGGACAGACAGTTGAATGAGTCCCTTCGGCTGGCGGTTGAAGATTACAGGCGCAGCGGTATAAATCGTATCCTTGCCATATTCGTTTTTGCGCTCCACCAGCACAATATCGCCGTGCATGGCGTTTTCCAATTCGGACATCCCGCGAAAACCGGGTCTGGACATGGGCGGGGAATTACCAATATTCGGCGGCGGGCCATTATTTTCGACAGTATATAATTCGAGTTCGCAGCCGACCTGCGTTTCGTATTCGCCTAAAATATTCTCAATATCATCCTCGCTGATCTTGCCATCCACATAATCGTTGACGTGTGGGCTGATGCCCTGGGCGATAAGCTGGACGTTATTCTGCAAGCGCTGGGCATAATCTGCTTGCGCCGCCGACGAAATCTGCCGCCCCGCGATGAGCGTCAGCCCCACCAGCCCCACCAGAATGATGCTGGCGAAAGCCATCAGCAGGCGGGTGCGGATACTCGAAATTTTGAAAACCCGTTTCATCCCTGGCTTCCTGCCATAAATCGATAGCCAACCCCGCGCACCGTTTGGATATAGCGCGGGTTGCCGGGATCATCCTCGATCTTTTCGCGCAGCCAGCGGATATGCACATCCAGTGTTCGCATATCGCCAAGCCAATCTGTCCCCCAGACCTTATCAAAAATTTCCGCCCTGGTGACAACCTCCCCAAGATTAGAGATCAGCAGGCTCAGAAGTTCAAATTCCTTGAAGCGCAGTTGCAATTCTGTGTCGCTTCTAAAAATCCGGCGGCTGTCGAGGTCAATCCGAATATCATTCATGACAATGACATGATTGTTGTGTGCCATTCGTGACATATCAAACTCGACGCGGCGCAGCAGCGCTTTGACGCGCGCGATCAATTCACGGGTGCTGAAAGGCTTGGTTACATAATCATCCGCGCCGAGTTCGAGGCCCAGAATGCGGTCAATTTCATCACTCAGCGCCGTGAGCATCAAAATTGGCACGACACTTTTTTCGCGAATCGCTTTGCACACTTCCCAGCCATCCATGACTGGCAGCATGATGTCGAGAATAACCAGGTCACAGGCATTTGCCAGCACCGTTTTCAGCCCAGACTCCCCATCAAAGGCGGTCATCACGGTATAACCCAGTTTTTCCAACGCGCGAACAACCGGCTCGACAATGAGACGGTCATCCTCTATCAATACCAGTGTTGGCATTGCCAAATACCTTCTTTATAAACGAATGTAACTTGAGTATCGCATGTTTTTTAACCGACAATCAACCCATTTAAGGTGAATTTAAGATTATTTGAGGCGTGGATAACCTTGCCACACGCGGACTCTGGTAATTTTGATACAGCATTGTTTTCGGAAGATAGGCAAGCACCCACAAAGTCGCGAACCTATTTTCAACCCGGTATCCTGGTGCTGGCAGCCGTTGTCGCTCTCCTGGTGACAAATATCCCCCCTCGCTTGCCAGACCGGATACACCATTGAGACTTGAAAGCTGGGGTTCCCCCGACCCCCAACCGCAGGTCTATTAAAAAACCCCACAGTATCCACACTGCGGGGTTTTTGGTTCATTGGCAACATCGTTTTTATTTCCCTGCCCTGTTTGTGAATTTAAGTTCAATTTAAGGTTATTTGAGTTGTAGATAACCATCCACATGCCTAAACCCATTAAAATAAAACTGTTAAACGAATGGAGATGAAATCATGATGGCAATCAGCCGCAATAAGGTGGCAAGAGCGCTAACATGAATACACCGCGATCATCGAAGTATTTTGGCATCGCCGTATTTATTCTGCTGGTCACTCTCAGCGGTTCTGTTCTCGCCGCAACTGGCAATTTCAATAATCCGTTTTGGATTTTTATGCAGACCACGCATCAAAGAGACGCTCTGATCACTCGTGAAGCAGGCGAGGAACCTCCGGTAGACAGCGGCAGCTTCCAGGCTGAGGAGCGTGGAGAAGGATCGATTTCCTGGTCAAATATTGGCGGTGTGCTGTTCAACGTGTGGTTTTTATTTGCTGTTACCGCCGTTATCATCGTTATTCAATATCCGCTGCGGCTGGTTATGAAATTCATCAGGCGCAGAATCAAACCTGCCGTGCCAGCGTAATTAAAAGAACCTGAGTTTATGCGCTCAGATTCTTTGTTATGGGCTGCTCAGCGATTTTAAACGTTGATTTTTCCAGTCCGGCGGCGCTGATATTCAGGCCACAGCAGAAGCGCAATCAAGCCGTTCAGCACGACGATCACCGTGCTACCCTCATGCCCCATCACCCCCAGCGGGAGCGGCAGGTTAATCGCGAACGCGCTCAGCAGCAGCATCGCGATCACGGCAATCGAAAAGGCAATATTTTGCCAGACCACGCGCCGCGCTTTTTTGCTCAATTTGATGGCATAAGCAATCAATTCCAGCTTGTCGCCCATCAGCACCAGGTCAGCCGTTTCGAGCGCCACATCTGTGCCTGCCGCACCCATCGCGATGCCAATCGAGGCGGTTGCTAAGGCAGGTGCATCATTTACGCCGTCGCCGACCATCGCCACCGGGCCAACCCGCGATTCGATCTCTTTAATGACGGTGACTTTATCTTCTGGCATCAAACCGGCATACACATCATCGAGGCCAAGCTGTTTGGCGATACGCTGCGCCACCAGTGGGTTATCACCCGTGAGCATCGCCACACGCTGAATACCATTTTTCTTCAGATTAGCAATCACTTCACGCGCTTCCGGGCGAATCTCATCCGCCATCG
>Ga0268299_1001999_pt1 | contig 28044 bp, 23 predicted proteins | sample NOBtaG_FD_193484 | JGI IMG/M metagenome (GOLD analysis project Ga0268299, IMG submission 193484) | Activated sludge microbial communities from bioreactor in Nijmegen, Gelderland, Netherland - NOB reactor | ecosystem: Engineered > Bioreactor > Aerobic > Activated sludge | place: Netherlands...
CGGACGCACGCCTGATCGCGTGTACTGGGAGAATCTACCTGCACGGCCCACTGCCGCGTAGGCATCAACGGCCAGGCATCACTTATGAACGGAAAGATTCTGTCCAAACAAGCGGAGCCACCTCACTGTTTTTCCGCCGCATAGCAATACCCTCTCAGTGTCTCGAAGTTTATCCGTACACTACTCGTGTCTTTTTCAAGTCCATCGTAAGATCCAGATCCTTCGACAAAGGATCTAGACTCCTCCTCACCGGTAGATGTAATCCGACAGCTCGATATTGATCCACCGTTTTTGATCCGGCCGGCACGATATGCGATCGACCATGCCTATGGCATAACTCGGCCACAGTCCAGTTAGTTGCAGGATGAAGATCATGATGCCGATCAATGTACTCGTAGCAAGCACATCCCGGGACATCAAAGCGGAAGTCATCGCGGCCTGCATCGCCGCGAGGCAAGATATGAAGCTCGTCATGGAGCGATGTCTTTTAGTGACTGAGTTGGATGAGGCCATACAGGCCATCGATCCGACAACATGTTGTGCGTTGGTGCTTGTCGGTCATGGTTCCGAGACTGTCGACTTTGCGCAAGAGTGGCTTCAGGAGCGAAGAAGTCTTGTCGTGCTCTTCGTTGACATAATCGATGACATCGTTCGGATCGGCCTGCGAGATCCTCAGTTGGAGTCGCTGCTTCTGCTGTTGCGTGACCTTGTGGCGCATGTCGAAACTCATGCCGGTGAGAGAGTGGCGCACATTCGGATCTCAAAAGATCACGGACAAGGATCCCTGGATGGACAGACGTCCATACTCGCGGGGACCCCGCTATCGTACCGAGATCGTCCCTTGCTGCAGGCGGCGGTCAAGTGGATCCAGTCGGCATTACTCAACGCAGTGCAAGGCACCATCGACGACAATGGTGATGTCCATGGTTTCTCTGTGACGCGCGCTACAGTGACACAATCGCTGCAAAGTGATCGGACTAAGAACCAAAACCAGGAAGCCGAAAGCGCGTTCGTGAGTGCCATGGAATCTCCGGAGAACCGAAACGATCCTTTGATATCTGTCGTCAATGGGTTTCTTCTTACCCCTCTGGAAGCGCGAATCATGCTGCTCGCATTTGCTCCGGAGTTGGATGTGCGGTTTCAGCGTTGTTTTGGATTCTTACTGGATGACATGAGCCGCCGTGTCGGGACTTTAGGCTTGCTGTGCAGTCTCCTGGGTGAGCCGCTACGAATTCGTAGCGAGCTAGCCAAGAGCGGAGCGCTCCTGGGGTGGCGCATATTTGAAGCATGCGGCGGTTGCCTTCCGGCGGCCGACGAGCCGCTCCGGGTTGATCCATTTCTCTCTCATTGGCTGCTGGGGGAAAGCAACGGGCTAGAAAACGACCCGAGAGTCTATCGACTTGTGCGGACCATCCCTTGGCCGGGGAGGGATCTTCTGCTCCGGCCGGAGGAACGTGAAAAAGCTGCCGAATTGCTGGGCGAGGTGAACCGTGAAGTCGGAACCAAGTGGTTCCTGCTGGGAGGAGAGGATCCGGCGGCATGGCGTGCGCTACTGGAGTTAGGTGGAAATGCCAGACAGGTTACCCCGATTCGGGTTGAAGCCGCCCGTATAGCAGATCTCGATCTCATGGAAGTTGAAGAGTCCGCGAGGCGCATAAGCCGTTTAGCCCGGCTCACCGGAAGGCTTCTCGTCATCGACATGGCCAGGGAGGATGCCACGAGAGCGACTCGAGACGGGTTGCGAATGCTCCTCTCAACAATAGCGAAAATGGGTTGCAGGGCGGTCCTGATCTGTCGAGAGCCGGCGAATGTTATCAACCTACTAGGCCCGCTTCCTTTCGAGGCAAGATTGGAGCACCCCCTCCCGGCGGCAGCCCGAGTGGCGGTTATCCTGGCTGCTGCTCATGGGGTCGGTGTTGCCCTCACAACGGAAACCGCGGAAGCAATGGCCGCCCGCTACCCGTTGACTATCGAAAATTGGGAAACAGTGATGCGTCTTGCCTGTGCGGCTAAGGCAGAGCTTGCCTCCGAGGAGCCATTGCTAAAGTTCACTGTAGCGTGCAAGGCGGTCGCCACCGAATATGTCTCGAATTTGGCTGAACGTATTGATCCAATCTTTCGTCTCGACGAGGTCGTGCTTCCAACGGATCGGAAAGAACAATTGGTTGAAATCGTCGACCACGTGCGATTGGCTCCACGCGTTCTTAATGAGTGGAAATTCCGCGATCAACTCCCGTATGGGCGGGGTGTGACGGCCCTCTTCTTTGGCCCCAGTGGAACCGGCAAGACGATGGCAGCACTGGGTATCGCACGTTTGCTCGGGATCCAGATCCTGCGTCTCGATCTCTCCAGAGTTGTGAGCAAGTACATCGGAGATACGGAGAAGAACATCGATTGCGTCTTCACGGATGCACAGCGATCAGGCTCCGCAATCCTTATCGACGAAGCCGATGCGCTGTTTGGCAAGCGGAGCGAAATAAAAGCCGCCCACGATCGTTACGCTAATATCGAAGTCTCCTATCTTTTACAGCGGATGGAGGCATACGAAGGGCTGGCGATTCTTACCACCAACATGCGGCAAAACCTGGATCCGGCCTTTCTCCGTCGGCTTCGGTTCATCGTTGATTTCCCAAAACCTGACGTGCCAGCGCGCGAGAAGATCTGGCGTCAATGTGTCCCGGCACAGGCTCATCAACTGGATGATTCGGCCTTTCATCAGCTTGCGCGACGGATCGACCTCACAGGTGGCCATATCCGGCAGATCACCATCCGAGCGGCGTTTATCGCGGCAGCCGCCGACACGAAGATTGGTTTGGACCACATTGCTCAAGCGGCACGCGCAGAGTTCGCCAAGCTCGGCATGCCACCGGTCCAACTCGATATACCTTCATCACGGAGGGCGGCATGAAGGCCGACGGTATCCTCCGTGTCACCGAGGTGCTACGAGAGCGTTTGGAAGTGGCATTGACTGGCTCAGGAGTACCGGGAACGGTGTTTGTCGGCCCTCTTGATGATGTCGCTGCAAGTGGTGCGGCCCTCATTCTCTTTCTCTACCGTATAGCGCCCAATCCGAGTCTGCGCAATCGTGAGCATCGTGTGGAGTCGGCCAAGCCAGAGAAGCCCGATGTCTTTCAGAACTCGATTCCCCTCGATCTCTATTTCCTTGTCACCGTCGGGACAACACAAGGCGCAACTGAGGAAACGCCACTGCGCGCGTTGGGCGTTGTCATTCAACAGCTGCAGGCCAATCCAGATTTGACTGGGCCAGGTCTCGCCTATGAGACAGTGCGGGTCACGCTGGAACCACTCACGACTGAGGAGGCGAGCCGCATCTGGGCATTGTTTCCCACTGCCAATTACCGGACCTCTGTTGCATATCTGGCAACCCCAGTCTGGATCGATCCGTTGTCAGCAGTTCCAATGGCTGAGCGAGTCGTAGACGATCACCTGCGAACAGGGCCAAAAGTTGCCGAGGTTATGTCATGAGCCAAACGTTCGAGGTGCACCGACCCTTGGAGGAGGCGTACCAGCGCAGCCTCGAATTCGCCATCGAGTTGATCGATCCAGTAACGCTGGAGAGGGTCAGTCAAGGGGTGAAAGTTATCGCGGAGGGCTTACGGCGCAAGCCCATCGTCAATGCGAGCGGCATGTTTGTCTGGTTAAAGGAAGATACCGCGGCATTGCGGGAAATCAGAATCGACCCGGGAGTGCTTCCTTACCAGGTGAACACCATTCCCAAGAACAAATTGAAGCTGCCACCTCTCCCACCGAATGAGCTACCACTGACGGCTATCGAGCTTCAACCTCGAGCGGACTATGTCTTTTCGGTTGGGACAACAGGGATACGAGGGACGTTGATCGAGGCAGGTGTCGCCGAACAGGTTCCGGTTCGAGATGCTGAAGTAAGCCTGCAATGGCTGGACGATGATGGAACGACCTGGCGGACTGGGCCGAGTCTTTCAAGTACGAATGATGAGGGCGATTTTGTATTGATCGTACGGTTGGCACCGGCTGATGTGCCGAGCCTTGATGCAAGCGGAAAGATGACCGTGCGTCTGAAAGCCAAGCGTGGCGGTGCCAGCGAGCGGCATTCTGACCCTGTCCAGATTCTGTTCGGCCGTGTCTCAGATCCGTCGTTCATAGATAAGTTGATATTTGCGTGGGATGAATTGCAACCCTGAATTCTCAAGAGGAGATCAATGCCATGATAGAAACCACTGGACAGCATTCAGAACATGAGTGCCACGAAGACCTTGCTGATCAACCGCATCCACCTGGGAAGGCAGATGATTGCAAGGGTCAGCCGGAGCAAGGAACGCCTCCCACGCTCCCTGAGCCGACTCCTTGTCTAGAAGATCAAGAATGCAAGTGCCCGCCGGGGTCTTCTACAACGCCAACCTGTCTGGATGACGATATCACAGCGGCGGATTCTGACATTGCTGCCCTTGAGAAAGCCAAGGCACGCAAGACCGAACTCGAAGAACTTAATAAAAATGCGAAAGCCGCAAGCAAAGCATACACACAAGAAGTGTATGAGAAGCTTGTTAAGCTATGGGTGGAAGAAGATAAGGCTATTGCGGAACTTATTCGGAAACTTGTCTGCGCCGTGCCTTGCTGGCGCTGCATCATTGAGTGTCACGTGTGTCGCCCGATCATCAATCAAGTCCATCAGGCCGAAGAGGCATTGTATCGTGAAGGGCCAGACTTCAAGATCTACAACCTTTATGACCAGCTCCATTGGCATCAGCGGGACAAGGAAGCGAAAGAACGCAGACTCAATCGTATCAAGAGCGTGTTTGATGCATGGGGGAATCCCGCAAAGACCATAGAGGGGATCCTCAACGACAACAAAGGCCGCATTGAGGCTGCTTGTAAGTCCTTGTGCCCAGACGCTGGAAAAGTTGTTATCGATGTATTTCTGAGCCTCGTGCCTCTGCATCTCGCAATTGCCCCGCCGAGCAATTCGAATTGGAGGACTGAAATACCTAAAAAGTACACGCAACTCTGCAAATGCGATACGGGGAAACCAGATGATTGTTGTGGTCCTGATGTCGGCGAATGGAGTCTTCGCCAACGCCTCATTGGGCCCCAGCCCTACTTGATTGATCCAAGCGCCTACATCGATCTCATTTGCTGTCTTGTAAAGACTCGCTATAGGCCAGCCAAGGAGGCGTTGGCCAAGGCCGAAGCGGAGGTGGTGACCATCACCAATAAGATCAACCGTAAGAAGACACTGATCGATAACTGGAAGAAGTCGTTCGATAAGGACGCCAAAGACACGATTCCGAGTGTCATTGATTGCTGTAAGTACAAGAAAGGTGAGACGGACTCACCAACTTCTCAGGCTCGCTGACCTAACCACGGAGAACTGTCATGGCTGAATATCTACATCCTGGTGTCTACATTGAAGAGATTGAACGCGGACCACGTCCGATCGAAGGGGTTCCGACCAGCACAGCTGCCATACTCGGCGAGACAGAACGGGGTCCAATTAGACCTCGTCTGGTGACGAGTTACAAGGAGTATGAGCGCACATTTGGCCGCGTATTCGACCGTGATAAATATCTCCCCTATGCCGTCAATGGGTTCTTCGAGAACGGCGGCCGACGAATGTACATCTGCCGTCTAGTCGGAGAGAACGCGACCTCGGCAACACTGGATGCGGGCGATTTTGTCATTCGGGCAGCTGGCCCCGGCGTCTGGGGGCAACGCGTATGGGCAAACATCGGTCCAAGCACCACGAAAGCCAAAGACGGCAATCCGGTCGGATTTCGAGTAAGACTGGCTTACTTTGGCGCGGATCAACCTATTTTCGACCCCTTTACTCAAGAGGGGAGACTAAAGAGGCCACAGCCTTCCCTTATCGAAGACTTTGACGATTTGGTCGTCGATGAGAAGTCTCCCGACTATTACGGCAAACGCATGCCGTTTATCGATCAAACCAAAGTAGGAGACACGAATGAGGGGCCCGAAAGCTCCGTACTTGGGATCCTTGTGCGGAAGGCTGGCGCGCAAAAGGACGCCATGCCGGCTCCTGTCTCCGCCGTTCTCTCTCAGGATGGTACGGACGACGGTCCGCTGGATTCGGCGGACTACGAAGGGCGGCCATTGGCGAACAGAACTCAGGAGCAAGGCTTGAGCGCTCTAGAGCTTGATCCGTATCGGGAGGTCTCGCTTGTATATGCGCCGGCCGCCGACGACAGTGTGGTGCAAAAAGTCATAGCACATTGCGAGAACATGCGATTCCGGTTTGCCGTAATCGATTCGAGGAAGGCAGAGGCCAACGCCGCCGATCTGGATCCGCGCACAAAGCTGCCGACAGACACATCGTACGCGGCGTTTTATTATCCCTGGATCGCGATCTCCGATCCCATTACAGGCGCACGAAAGATCGTTCCGCCTGGCGGCTATGTTTTGGGAGTATTTGCGCGGACGGACGTGGAGCGCGGCGTGTTTAAGGCCCCTGCTAACGAGATCGTGCGAGGTGCGCTGGATCTCGAGTATGACATCAATGAACAAACCCAAGATGTCCTCAACCCCCGAGGAGTCAACGCCATCCGCAGATTTCCCGGCCGGGGGATTCGGGTCTGGGGCGCTCGGACCGTCACCTCCAATGCCTTGTGGAAGTATGTCAGCGTCAGGCGCCTCTTTATCTTCCTGGAGCGATCTATCTATGAGGGTACCCAATGGGTGGTGTTCGAGCCAAACGACGATCGTTTATGGGCCCGGGTGGTCGATACGATCCGTCTGTTCTTGAGAACTCAATGGCGCCTCGGCGCGCTCTTTGGTCGCACGGAGCAGGAGGCCTTCTTCATCACCTGCGACCGCACCACAATGTCGCAGGACGACATCCTGAACGGGCGTCTCATCTGCGAAATCGGCATCGCCCCGGTTCGGCCGGCAGAGTTCGTCATATTCCGTATTTTCCAAAACACCGCCGAAGCCCAACGTTAGGAGATAAACCATGGCGCGTCTCGATCCATTAAGAAATTTTCGATTCCGGCTGGAGATCGACAACATTACACAGGCCGGTTTCAGCGATGTTGCCATCGCCGAAACGACTATTGATGCCGTGGACTACCGCGAGGGGACCGATCCGCCGCACGTTCGCAAACTGAGCGGGTTGACCAAGTACGGCAACATCACCTTGAAGTGGGGACTGACGGTAGGTGGGGCAGCGCTGGATTTGTTCAAGTGGCATGCTGATGTTTCGGCAGGTCTCCTCAAAGAGCGACGCAAGACGGTCGCGATTGTTGTGCAGGATGAGGCAGGAGTGGATGCCGCTCGATTCGTCATTTCTGAAGCGTGGCCCGTTAAATACGACCCCAGCGATCTCAATGCCAAGGGCAACGAGGTGATGATCGAATTGCTCGAGCTGGCCAATGAGGGCATCGAGCGTGTGGCCTGATGAGGAGGAGGTGTTAATGGGTACCACGGCGCATCCCGGATTTCAGACGGAGATCGAATTCGAACTGCCGAAGGGATATGTAGACGAGGCGGGAACGTTGCATCGACGCGGGATGATGCGGCTTGCCACTGCGGCTGATGAGATTCTGCCGCTGCGCGATCCTCGCGTGCAACAGAATGAAGCCTATCTCGTGGTGATCGTCTTGTCGAGGGTTATTACGCGGCTCGGCACATTGCCGGATATTCATCCTGGAGTGATCGAGGGCTTATATGCGTCGGACCTCGCTCACCTGCAGCGTCTGTATGAGAAGTTCAATGCAGGTGAGGACGGTGATCCAGAGCTGGAGAGAGGAAAGCAACAAACGGCTGGAGGAAAAGCGCTCAGGAGGGTTACCGCGGTGGGGGAAGCATGAAGGCCTATCCCGTCAAGTCTCTGTACGAGGAGATGGCCTTCATTTCGTATCACTTTCATTGGTCATACAGCGAGGTGATGCATCTAGAGCACCGCGAACGACGGCGGTGGTGCAAGGAAATTTCGTCAATCAATCGTGTGCTTGATGGAAAACCGGACGATCCATTTGAGTTGAAAGGTGGGTTGAAGTGATGCGACAGGATCCGCTTCGCGGTTTTCGCTTTCTAATCGAGATCGAGGGAATTACGAGCGGGGGATTTACACGAGTCAAGGGTCTCTCGCGTGAAGTGAAGCACGAGTCCTATCGCGAAGGGGGAGTCAACGACTATGAGCATAAGCTCATCACGCAGGTGTCCTACCCCGCGCTTGTTCTTGAACGCGGACTTGCGTTGGACGATTTATGGAAGTGGGCGCAAGCAGTAGCGGATGGTGAGGTGCAGCGCAAGACCATTCGGATTCGTCTTCAGGACGAAGCGGGCGAAAAAATGTTTGCGTGGCAGATTGAACATGCTCTTCCGGTTAAATGGGCCGCCTCTGATCTAGACGCCCAAGCGTCACAAGTAGTCATGGAAAGCCTTGAACTGGCTCACCATGGACTGAGGAAGGCTGCATGAGCAATAGGCCTGCCAGAAGCAGAATGAAGCTGGTGGCCTGCCGAGCGGCACGGCGTTGTGTTCGATGCCTAGTTAACAATAGGAGACGCGGCAGCATCTGGCATCCAATCCCTCTCTACTGGAGAAGCCGCAGAAGACATGTAGATATAGGGGTTGTCACCAGGGTGTCTCGGGAAAGGGCTAAGTGGATCTCTCGTTTGCACCGTCATCGTGGCATACGACAAAGCGATCATACACCTCATGGCTCCGCTCGAATCCCTTACGGAGCAATAACGAAGCTCGAGTTACAACGAATTGTGCATGAGCATCAATGGATGATGTCTCGGATCAGAATGAACCGAGCCAGTACTCAGTCATGCCACTGTGTGCCTGGAGGCGCGGCACAACTGGTGCAGCGAGCGGAAGTCAATACGCCAATATCGATGCGTTCAAGCACCTTGCCGAGAACCGCCCTAAGAGCAAACATCGGCATACCAATGTCGCTTCACTCGGGAAGGTTGTCAATTGTTGGTCTGAGGAATAGTGGGGAGGGGAATGAATCGTATGCACAAAGGGTGGTCTTAAAGCGAGACGGTGAGATCGTATGGACCGAACAGGAACTAGTGACTAAGTCTCGGCTGCAGAGGGGTAAGCCAATCCGTCAGTGGACGATGCTGCATCGTGAGCCGATCTCACCACTGGTGAAGTCAAAGACCATGTTCCGTAGGCAAGCCACCCCTAACTCAAAGAGCGCATGGCTGCATGACTCACAGTCATCGCGTAGCAGGTTGGAGTTAGCGGTGCATTCTGAGGTGCCTCTCCTTTTCCGTCAACAACCGGGCAGCATGTTTCACCAAGAACTGGTCCTTGGAGCATCTTCTCTCTCTAATCGGGCTATGCCGCCACAGGGGTCGACTACCAACCCTAGCTGGGGGGCTCAACCGATGCAGTTACCGGGTCGCACCGGTAGGGCAACTGTCACGCAGGGAGAGACGATTGATCCCACCCTATTGAATCGCCTGACGGACGATGTAATCCGCCGTGTGGAACAACGGATAAGAATCGAGCGAGAACGACGAGGGCTTTGAGAGCACATGAGTAAGAATCAACTGAAGAAAGCTACGATTACCGTCCTGGATGGAGCCGACAGAGGGAAAGTCATCGCTGTGTTATTCAACCCGCCCGAGTACAGTTTTGAGCGAACCAATTCGTACAAGGCAACGCCGGTGCCAGGTCTCAGCTCGCCGCTCCTCCAATTTGTCAACGGGGAAGCTGATCAGTTGAGCATGGAACTGTTCCTTGACGACTATACAGATCCCACGGGTCCAACATCATTGCAACAGAAAGAAAATGCTCCATTGGCCAAGCGGCTGGCTGATATCTCGAAGCTGCTGAACGTGGATCGGGATCTGCACGCGCCATCACCAGTCCGGTTCAACTGGGGGCCGATGGAGTTCTCCGCAGTCATTGAAAAGCTTGGGCGCAAGGTGACGATGTTTCATCCGGATGGGTCGCCTGCTCGTGTAACGCTTTCGGTCAGCTTCAAGGAGTATCGCACACTGCGCCAGCAACTTGAGGATCCGCGGCGCGAGTCAGCTGACAAAACCAAACGGCGGGTGGTGGTCGGACGGGAACAGCTGTGGTGGATTGCGGCGCGGGAATACGACAATCCGAATGAATGGGTGCGGATCGCTGTGGCGAACGATCTTGATGATCCACGCGAGATCAAGCCGGGTGATTGGCTCTTCGTACCCCCCATGGAGAACTCGAGTGGAACTAGCGACATTAGCTAAAAACTATCGGGACTTTTATGCGCCGGCCTATACCGTAGGTGTGGGAGGTAAAGATCTCATGCGGGGGTTGCTCGTCGCGGTCAGCCAGGTGGAAGTCGACCTAGTGTTAGGTGCTGCCTCTCGGTTTAGTTTTACGGTGACCGACTGTTATAGCCACAAGTTACGTATGTTCCAGACGGGGCAAGGGACGGAACTGTTGGAAGCGCTCTCATTTGGTGCCGAAGTGGAGATTCGTATGGGGTACCGGGACGTGCAATCGATGCCGGTTGCGATAAAGGGAATGATCACGGAAATCTCCACAAACTTTCCAGAGAGTGGGTCGCCTGAGTTAGCGATTGCTGGATATGATCATGGGTTTCCCCTGACGATTGGAAAAAGCTCACGAAGTTGGCCAAATGCGCGCGACAGTAAAGCCGTACACGAGATCGCGAGCTTCAACAATCTGAACGCAAACATTGAGGAGACACGAGTGACACATGCCCAGATCGAACAGAACCAGGAGAGTGATTGGGAATTTCTCCTCAAGCTCGCCAAGAGAAATGAAGGGTTTGAGCTTTACGTCGATGAGAACAAGATGTTGCACTTTGCCCTTGCAAGGGAAGAGGCCCAGGCAGTCGTCAAGCTTGTCTATGGCGAGGGTCTCCTAAGTTTTAAGCCTCAGGCGAATCTCGCGGGTCAGGTATCCAAGGTCGAGCTCTATGGTTGGAATCCAAAGACCAAGAAAGAGTTTATCGGGAGAGCCACTGCCGGGGAAGAAAAAGGGCAGACAGGAAAGAGCGCTGGAGAATATCTGAAGGCGTTTATTCGCGATCCCAGTAAGCAGCCAGCGTTGCGGTTGAGGCAGCCTGTTTTTAGCCAGGCGGAAGCGGATCAGCGAGCCAAGGCTGTGTTGAACGATCGCGCCAAGGAATTTCTGACAGGAGAAGGGGAGGCGATTGGACTTCCTGAGTTACGTCCGGACCGTACTGTCGAGTTGGCTAAACTTGGGAACGCATTTTCCAAGAAATACTACATCCAACAGGCGACACATAAGATCGATTCGAGCGGGTATCGAACACGGTTCAAGATCAAGGAGCCGGGTATCAAGGAGAAACGGGCATGATGCTAAGGGACTCCTCATCGCACGAGGTTGCGCATGAGTCGGGCGGCTATGTGAAAGGGGTGGCTATTGCACTGGTTACCCAAAATAGAGACGGGGATGGGTTGTGCCGTGTGAAGGTGCGATATCCCTGGCATGAAAAACCGAGAGAAAGTTATTGGGCGCGATTGGCCATGCCTATGGCCGGGAGAGAGCGGGGGATGGTGTTCATACCGGAAGTAGGTGATGAGGTCGTCGTGGCATTTGAGAGGGAGGATTTGCGATTCCCATTGATTCTTGGCGCACTCCATAACGGAAAGGACAAGCCTCCGCTGGCGAATAATGATGGGAATAATGACAAACGGATCCTGAAGTCGCGTAAGAAACATTATCTCTTGTTCGATGATGGGCAAAAGGGTGTTGTTGAGCTCACGCATGAGAAAGGCCGCAAGATCATCCTCGATGACAACGGCTTTGTGGTCCAAGACGAAAAAGGAAATCTCGTCAAAGTCGATAGCAACAGCGGCGCGATGACTATTGAGGCCAAAGGGCAACTCAAGCTCAAAGCCGCCACGATCAGTATCGAGGCGACTGGGACGCTTGAAGTGAAGGCCAACGCGACACTTACTATTCGTGGGTCGATGGTCAATATCAACTGAGGAAGTGGTCATGGGACAACCAGCAGCCCGTCTTGGAGACAGTACAAGTCACGGAACACCGCTTGGACCTGGCCCGGGTTGCCCCACGGTGTTGATCGGTGGGCAGCCAGCCTGGCGGGCACTGTCGGATACGCATGCCTGCCCATTGTCCGATGGCCCGAAACCTCACGGCGGTGGTGTTGTGGCCAAGGGGAGTATGACAGTGATGATTGGAGGGCTCCCTGCCGCGCGGATGGGAGACATGGTAGTGGAAGTCGGTCCACCCAATGCCATCGTCATGGGTGCGTCAACGGTGATGATCGGATGACGAACGAATCTTCCATGAACGAGCAAAAAGACTTTCTTGGCCGTGGCTGGGCTATGCCAGTCGAACTCGATCCGCGCACAGGGTTAGTGGCCAGTGTTGCCTATGAGGAAGATATCCGGCAGTCGATGCGAATCATTTTAGAAACAGCCCCGGGTGAACGTGTCATGCGGCCGAATTTTGGATGTGGCATCCACGAGCTGGTGTTTAGCGTAGTTGACAGCACAGCGATTGAACAAATCCGTTCGACCGTCCAAGAGGCGCTGCGTCGATGCGAGGCACGCATTGATGTGCTGGATGTCACTGTGGAGGAAGCAGCGGCTAGGGAGGGCAAGTTGCTCGTCCAAATCGAGTATCGTGTGCGTCGGACGAATCAGACCGGCAACCTGGTGTTCCCTTTCTATTTTCGAGAGGGTGGGCAGCTGTGAAATCCCCCGGTACTCCACGATTCGAGGAGCGGCGTAAGGAAGAGTTTGCCGCGGAGCTTCGTAAACGTGCGCAGGCTTGGATACCCTCCTGGGACCTCAGTGGAGGAGAGCGAGATTTTGGTCATGCTTTACTGGAGATCGCGACCCGTTTCAACTCCGAGGTCGCTGAGCGTCTCGACAACGTTGGCGAGAAGATGCGTCGAGGTTTTCTCGATTGGCTTGCCGTGCTGGGCGTCGCAGCGAGACCGTCGCGGTTGCCTGTCGTTCTCAAGCTGGCCGATGCCGCACAAGAGCCGCTGCTGGCGTCTGCGCCGGTGCAGCTTCAGGCAGAGGCTGATGGATCGCCTGTCGTGTTTGAAACTGAAAAAGATCTGCGAGTCGTGCCCGGCCGTCTCGATGTCGTCGTCGGCGTCGATGCGGACAAGGATGAATTCTATCTCACGCCGCCAGGCCTCAGCGACCTTACCCCGATCGAAGCTCTACCAACTCAATGGTTGTTGAAAAGCTTTGCATCGGCAGGTGCTACAAAACTGCAACTCGATCCAGATGCTGGTCTAGAGCCTGAGATGATTATCGAAGCTGAACGACAGCAATACCGAATTACCCAAGTGGATAATGACATCGTGACGATTGATCCGGCGCTTAAATCTGAAATGCGGGAGAGCACTATTGCCAGAACAGTTACGACCTTTTCCCCGTTTGATGGAATTGCAATCAATCGACAAGAGCATGCGCTCTATCTGGGGCATATGGAGTTGCTTAATATCGAAGCTGCCTCAACGATTGAAGTGGTCGGCGCGACGGCATTGCGTACGGGCGTGACCTGGCAATATTGGGGCAAGGTTGAAGAAAGTGACGTGGATGACTGGCGGCCACTCACATTAGCAAAAGCTGATGAACAGCGAGACGATGCAGTGGTGCTGCGCAAGAAAAAGGGGGCTGTTGAGCCTCGTGACATCGGAGGAAAGAACAGTCGGTGGATCCGTGCTCTTCTCAAGAGAGTCGAAGGGATGGACAGACCGCTGCTTCAGACGGACTCTCTCGAGTTGCGCGTCAATTGCAAACGAGGAACGATTCAATGTCCTCCAAATAGTTCGTTGCAGGAGCCTTCACCGTCAGCAGAAGGAATGGCCAATACGACGCCGCTCGTATTGGACAGCGTCTTTTCCCCGCTCGGGAGGGAACCGCGGCAATTCGACGCATTTTATCTTGGAAGTCAAGAAGCTTTCTCGAAGAAAGGTGCGATGGTCCAGCTCTGTTTCGAGATGGCTGACTCAAGTTTTGCCGTGCTCGGTTCGCTTCGACCAGAGCCACCAGCCAACCTAGTTCTCGCTGGGATCGCGGCAGATGGGCAGTTGCACTTATTAGAGTTTGATGAAGAGATGGAACGGTTGAGTCGAATGCGTGAGCCTGTGCGCCCACCGTCACCGGGACCTTCTGGCATTGTTGTCTCTGGACCGGCTGCGTCACTTGATCGACGTCCTGCCTATCGCCCTCCGGTGTGGGGCGATGAGGCAAGGGTTCTCACTGCAGTGAGTGCAGGCAGCGAAGTCTGGGTATGGGAGGAGGACAGAGTCGTTCCTCAACACAGCGGGTGGGAGTCATTCGGTATCGTTAATCAGGGTATAGATCTAGCTAGTTCGATCCACGGGCTCCTCTACCTGGAGGGAGGAGCTAATGGCGTCTTGCTCGCTTTGCATGACTTCAAACTATTTGTTCGTGATCTCAATGAAGTAAAGCCAACTTGGCGACCCATAGAAGTTAAGAATGCCGGCAATAGAGTTACCTTGAGGCAAATCGTTCCCATATGGCGACAGGGTGAGGATCGTCTTGCCGTGGGGCAACTTAACGAAGGCATTGCCGCTGTTGATGATCAGGGGAACCTGTACGTGGTGAAGTTGTCTGGTTTCCCTCTTGGAGGGGCATGTTCAAAGTTGCTTGACGATATCGACCCTGACATCGCGCCTGCTGCCGTTCGCCTCAGGGATGGAAAATTGATTGCTGTCGCAGTAGGGAAGTCAGAGTCGGAGATCAATCAGGGTGTTCCCAAGGTGGGTAAGACTCCGGAGGAGATCGTACGCACACTACGATGGTTTCGTGCACAAGCTCAGCAAAACCTCGCGAAAGATGCCGGAGGCACTATCGATCTGGATAGGCCAATTGTCATAGGCAACTCAATTGATGTCAATGTCCATGGCCAATTTGTAACTTTTATCACCTGTTTGGCGGCCGATGCACAGTCGATGTTGCAAGTCGTATCGTTTGGTGCAGACGGGCAGCCTATTCGCCAGGTGATTGAGATTCCTCCTCAAGTAGGGTTGGCAGGTGGTGCGCCAACACTTCTACCTGGCCACATCATAGTGCCAACTTCTTCGAGCGAAGTTATTTCAACGTCCTGGTCCGGACCGACATCTGGAGGGGAACCCAATGTCGTCAAATAATGAGTGGAAACGACATCTCAGTGATCCCTCATCCAACCCGGAATTGTCATGGGAATACTGGAATGGAACAGGTTGGTGGAAATTGGATGTTGAGTTCGACTCGACACTCAATTTGAAATCAACGGGCGTGGTGCAGTTCGAAGTGCCCACTGATATTGCCTCAGGGGATTGGTCAGGCAAAACGAATTTCTGGATCCGTGCGCGCCTCGTAGGCGGTGATTACGGGCGCGAAACTGTCACTGTCGAAACCGAGGAAGAAGAAGATGGCAAGAAAACAAAGCAGACTATCCATCGTTCGATCGAAGGTATTCGCCCTCCGTCGGTTGTGCAACTCCACATTTCTTACAGCGTTTGTGATGCCGTGCAGCCTACGTTTGTCCTGTCGCAGGACAGTGGCTCAATGCGAGACCAGAGCGACGCGAATCGTACGGCTGGCGCAATTGTCGAGGCCTTCGTGCCATTGGCCCTCACGCTCGGAAGGCTTTCTCACACCAGTACACCAACGGCCTCATCCGCCGAGTGTCCACCTGATTGCCGATGCCATGGCGAAAAAGGAGCTGGGATAGGTGCATCCATAGTCACAACCGGACAGCCCTCTGCGGCGATCCAACCGATGACTGGACGTGCGCTCTTTATCGGCCTCGACGCGACCGTATCCGGAGCACCGGTCAATGTGCTGCTGCTTGTTGAGAAGGAGCAGGACCATAGTGGATTCCTTCCGTTGAAGATCGAGGCACTGGTAGCAGATCGTTTCGTTCCAATCGTGGCGGACGATGGAACGCGTGCGGTGGGAGAAAGCGGTCTGCTTACGATGACTTTTGCCAAACCATTGACGCGCGGAGAACTCTTCGGGGAGACGCTCACATGGTTGCGCCTTTCTCCAAGAGCCGGAACTGATACGACTCAATGGAAACCTTCCTTGCGAGGTGCTTACCTAAACGCCGTGTGGGCAAGTGCGACTGAGACCCTCACCCGCGAGCTTGTCGGCTCATCCGACGGATCACCCAATCTTACGATGCGTCTGGCGAGACCGCCCGTACTTCACGGCACGCTGGAACTTAGAGTGAAAGAGCCACTCGGCGACGAGGAACGGGTGGCACTTCGAAAGGATGATGCACGTCGCGTGTTGAGCGATGCGCAAGATCTCCCAGGCGACTGGGTGCTCTGGAAACAGGTTACGGACCCCGGTGACGAGCCGGCGACGGAACGGGTCTATGCGTTCGATGAAGAAACGGGGGAAATCCGATTTGGCGATGGGCAGCATGGGATGATCCCGCCAATCGGGCGCGACTCGATCGTGGCGTTCCGCTATCAGCGTACCGAGCCTCCCAAGCCGGGCAGTGAGATTGTGCCCGCCAATCTCATTGCTCCTCGCACCGCGTTCAATCTGGTGTCTTCGCTCGAGAGTGTGGAGGCTGTGACGGCTGCCGACCAGGCAGCGGGTGGAGCTCCGCCTGAGTCAGATGATCGTGTGCTCCGGTTTGGGTTTCCTCGACTCCGCCATCGCAATCGTGCGGTGACCCCGCAAGATCTTGAAGACCTGGCGTTGCAGAGCTCCCCGGACATTGCACAGGCCCGATGCTTCGTGCGCCGTGGTTTCATCCGTTTGGTGATTGTGATGCGCGGCAAGAATCCGATTCCAAATGCCGCCCAGATCAGAGAATTGCACCGGCTGCTGACCGCCGTCGCACCTCCGGCTCTGAGTGAACAAAACGCGCTTCAGATCGTCGTGCCATCGCTTCGTCGATTGCGCGTTGGCCTTACGCTGCTGGTTGAGTCATTAGAGCATGCCGGTGCGCTTTCGGAAGAGGTGAAAAGGCGGCTTATTGCGTTATTCGATACGACGACTGGCGGGAACGATGGAGACGGGTGGGCCTTGGGGGTGCAACCTAACGAAGAGGACATCGCGCTGGCCCTTATTGATGCCAAACATCTAGAGAGCCTTATTCAGGTGAGGTTTGTCGAGGTTGCGGATGATGGGGTTGAACGGATGTGGCCGGCGGCACTGAAGCCGGTGGAGCTCGTGGTCCTCGATACAGATCCTATGCGCATCGAGTTTGTCACGGCTGGGGTGATGGTATGAGTGGGCTCGCGCCTAATCTCTTTGATCGGCGATTCCGGGATCTCATGGATATGGCGCGCGCGCGCCTGCCGTCTTTGGCTCCCGATTGGACCGATCACAATGCGCACGATCCCGGGATTACGTTGATGGAGCTGTTGGCCTGGAGCGCTGAGGCGCAGCTCTACTCGCTGGGGCGAATGCGTCGAGACGAGCGGCTTGCCTATGCGGCCATGCTCGGTCTCCTGCCGGCTGGCACGCGAGCGGCAACCGGCTATCTCTGGTCCGATCGGCAAGACTTGGCTTCTCCTGTGAGGACGTTTGCCAAGACCATGGTAATTGCGCCGGAGACGGCAATCAACGTTGTGGGCGTCGAGACGCCGTCGTTCAGGCCGGTGGATAGGCTGTTATGGGTACCTGGGAAAATTGTCGGTCTCAAGACCCATTATGCCGATGGGCGCGTCACCGATCACACGACGGTGAACGAGCAAGGCCGCACGTTCTTTCTGCCGTTCGGCAGGGCGGCAGGGAGACAGGATGTGTTATCGATGGAATATGAGTGTCGGGATGCTCGAGGGATATTTAGCGGCATGCAGCGGAGAGAGAGAGAAGGCGCCCGTCTGGCAATTGGTATTCAGGCTGCGCCGCCGCATGGAGGGGCCGGGATCGAGGAGGTGTTGGAGCTGAATCCACTCAACTGGACACCGCTCGACGCCGTGCTGGTTGTTGGCGGTAACCGACTGCCGCTCAAGATCGTATCGGACTCGACACAGGGCTTCCTTGCAACCGGAGTCCTCTTGCTCGATCTGGATCATGTGGAAACTGCGCCGCAGCGATTCACCATCGAACTGCGCGCGAGAAATGGGTTTCCTCGGCCTCCGCGTCTGTACCATCTCGAACCGAACGTCATTCCGATCACCCAAGGCCAGACTATTGCCCGTGAGCCGCACGAGTCGACTGGTCTGCCCAACTGGAGTTTCATGCTTGAGGCGACAGGACTTCGATTTGCCAGGGGTGAAGAGCCGTTGTTGGCGCTGAGCGTAGCTGAACCAACCGGGGAAAAATCCTGGCGCCGTTGCGATCGTCTTTCTGAGCAGGGCCCGCAAGACCATGTGTACGAATTCAATACGGTAACAGGGGAAGTCACGTTTGGAAATGGGATTAACGGGCGCATGCCCCCGCAGGGTTCCCTGGTTTTGGTCAGTTATGCCGTCTCGGACGGTGAGGAAGGAGCTGTTGCGCGCAATCGGCAATGGAGGGTTACGGGATTTGACGGGGTCTTTGGTATCAATCTCGAACCCATCAGCGGCGGGGCTTCCACGACCGGGTGGATTGGAGAACGCCGAGAGGCCAGGCGTCGCTCGAAAGATGAGCATGCCCTGGTGAGCGAGGATGATCTTGTGACAGCGGCGCTGGCGTTACCGTTACTCGAAGTGGTGCGAGCATGGGTACCCAAGCCGGATGAGCGCATCCCTCGGACTGGTGTGGTCCGTTTGATTGTGCTACGCGGTCGAGCATTGGGTGAAGAGTCAAGGACCATACCGGAAACACAGCGATGGTTAGAATCCATTCGACGCCGGCTGACGGATCGAATGCCGCTTGGAACTCGACTCGTGGTGGTGGGTCCACGTTATGTGGACTTTTCTATACGAGCTGTCATCGAAACCCATCAGGGAAGAAATCCTGAAACCGTTAAGCAGGATATCGAACGACAGTTCCGACAGCGGCTGGCGTTGGTCGATGCTGGCACGGACGATCAGTTGCGCCAGCCAGGGGTTCCGGTGACACAACGCGATCTTGCAGCCTGGATACGCGGGACCGACGGTGTGAGCCGTGTGGTTGAGTTGCATCTGTTGCGTGGAGATGGCCACACAGTCGAGAACATCCATGTGCCTCAGAGTGGACTGCCTAGATTGGATATGACACGCAGCATCATTGATGTGAGACGGCCAGCCTCTGGAGGAGTCCGATGAGCGCGGATCAGATTCGGAACTATCGGTTTTTCTCGAGGGCACAATGGGATGCATGTTTGCTTGCGCAGGTAGCCCGAGACCGAGCGCCTTCTCACGATCGTCTTCAACCTTTTTCACCGTTTGCTCGACAGGCGACTCTCTACGAGTCGCACGGCGGTCACACTCCTGTCGTCACGCGTGCCGGAGAGATTTTCTGGTGTGACGATGACAGCCGGCTGCATTGGCTGTCATCGGCTGAGGCTCAGGACGAAATCTTCCTGGCTCCATCGGCGATTAGCGGTGCAACGAGGGTTGTTCCTACATGGAGCGGACTCTGGGTGGGGGGACGGTCATCGAATGCACTCCAGAAATACGAGATCCACTCCTTCGCACGATTGTTGACGGTGAGTCTTCCGAATGTCCAGCTGATCGATATTGCCAGTGATGGTCGTGATGCCTTGTTGGTGTTAGGACGGCGAGACGGGCGGCTCGTTTCTCTTTGCATTGATCGAGTAGGGGGTGAACAGGAAACGGTCGAATTTTCTGGTCTCACTGATGCAGTAGCGTTCACATACTTGCGACATGCCAAGCGTTTCGTGCTACTGACGGCTGATCCTCGTAAGTCCAATGATAACTCTGGCCACAATTCACACCCGCGGTTGCACTGGTTCTCGATTCAAGGCGGGACGGCATTGTTCAGCATGTCCGTTTCCGCAGCGCATCCATGCTTCGAGCCAATGAAGAATGAGGGGCCACTTCCCAGGCAAGCTCTTGGCAGCGATTCACGCGAGCGAGTGTTGCTGGCCGGCCAAGACGAGCATGGAGGCGGCAATACATATGTACTGCTGTTCGGCGCGGATGGCGCATTCTTGGGTGATATCCCTATCGATCCGCTCGATGCCCCGGTGACAGGACTCGTTGGCACGCGAGAGCGTATCTATGTCACAGGGCGGCGAGGGCTGTTGCGGTTCGATGCCACACGCACCGTTCCTGAAGGCGTTGAGCCGGTGCGATGTACGCTCATCACGCCGATGCTCCATTCGCCTGATCGCGAGGACCAACGTCGATGGCTGCGCATTGAAGCGACGGCTACGCTTCCGGAGGGCAGTACGATCGAGTTGTCCTATGCCGCGACCGACAACGTGGAGATCCGTGATCGACTCATGACCATCGCGGCCAACGAATCGCTCACCACTGCTCAGCGGATGAGTCAGCTACTCAACGAGCCAGATGTGTGGCAAAACCCGACAGTATTCCAGGGCGCCGGTATGGATTCCACGGTGACAGACACGATGTTCTCCGCGAAGTTGTTCGACGTACGAACCCCATACCTGTGGGTTTGCATCACAATGACGGCCGCCGCCGGCGCACGTATGCCAGTGCTGTCTGAATTGGCGGTGTTGTACCCAGGCCGCACCCTCATGGAACACCTTCCTGCCATTTACCAGCGTGAAGAGTCCAACGCTGGCAGTTTTCTCCGAGGATTGGTCGGGGCTCTAGAAACGACAACCCAGGGATTAGATGCCAAGATCGCAGCGATAGGGAGACAGATTCATCCCTCGACCGCTCCTGAGCGCTGGCTTGACTTCACCGCTCGTTGGCTCGGCGTGCCCTGGGATGATGGCCTGAGATCAGAGCAAAAGCGAGCGATTGTGATGCGAGCCGCGGAGCTGGCGAAGTGGCGAGGGACGCGCACGGGGCTGGAACTGTTGCTGGACTGTCTGATGCCGGGTGCCCCTCGTCGCTTCCGTATCATCGATGCTACGGCGGATTTTGGATTTGCCGTGGTCGGCGGAGATGTCTGTGTGGGCAGTGTCTTGCCTGCCATACTGGGCGGGCGCACGCGCTGGACTACGGATCTCGGTTCGGACAGCCGGTTGGGGCACATGCGGTTGCCATGCAAGGGACAACGTGAGGATGGAGTCCGGCATCTCGTGGGACGGGTGCAAGTGGATATTGTAGCGACGGCCAGCGAGCGGAAAACGTGGGAACCTTGGCTGCCGGCATTGGTCAAGGAAATGGTTCCAGTTACGGCTCGCGTGGAGTTGCGTTGGGTCAGTGCACAGGCGTTGTGGACCAACCGGCTTGACGGCACGATGGTCCTGGCGTCTGCGCCAGTAGCGCATCTGGATACTGACGCAATCACCGGAGTAGCACGTCTGCCTGATGGCGGAATCCGCCTTTCAGCGTCCGGTTTGAATCTCAGTACAACTTTGCAGTGAGGACGGGAGAAGCACGTTATGCAAACGCCGAAGACATCTACAACCACCGCGCGACCCACAAGCATGGGTGGCGAGTGTTGCACTGACCAGCAGTGTGAACTTGGCCTCAGGAACAACTATTTCGAGGGGAAACGGCTGACACCGGATATGTTTCGTATTGAGCAACGGTATCTCCTTGAACGGCGTCGTCTATTGAACCGTGCGATCCATGGCTGGGGAGTGGTGTATGGATATGGGGTCGAGCACGTCCCTGGAGGCAAATTGAACGTGAAACCAGGCGTCGCGCTCGACGCCTGTGGGAGGGAGCTGCTGCAAGTCGGTGACTTGTTGCTGAAGTTCTCCGATGTGATCGTCATCAATAAGGATGGGCACCGTGTCGATCCGCAGCAGGCGTACCCACCAGCTGGACAGGCTGACTGTACGCCCGGCACCACTCCTGAACCATCATGCTGGCTCCTCAGCGTGCATTATGCCGAACAGGATCGTGATCCGGTGTCTGTCAAGGATCCGTGCCATTGTGACCGTCATGAGTGGGACCATATCTGCGAGACGACTCGGTATACCCTACAAGAAATTCCCTGCGCGAAATGTTGCGATGAGTTCCCATGTGAATTTACATGTGAGTGTGGGACCGGGCCCTGCTGTGAAGAAACAACTGATGCAAAGAAGCGAGATGGAGTACAAAAGACTCCAATCTGTCAGGAAATGCCGTTCAAGCGAGGTGGCTGTCGGTGTCTCTGCGATCATCTTACGAAGCTGCAGCCGGGAGCCGATTGTACTGAACACTTGTGCGAGATTAAGGAGCCATGTGGGCTGGTGCGAGTCGATCTTCGGAACGGCGTGCCGCTCGCATGCGTGAAGCTCGAGCAAGACGATTGTACGCGGTGGACGTTTGGTACATGGATAGATGCTTGTGGCCCTCGCCGCCTGGTCAAACGAAACGACCTGTTATTTGATCTCATCAGAGGCTGCGATCTCACGCGGATTTGCGATATAGGCTGGAAGGACTGGCATCGCCGAGACGCCATCCCGTTCAAAGACTTCTCTCTGGCCTTCGGAAAAGAGGGCAAGGGGGAGACCGAGTACGTCACGAATAAGTTCACGGTGGAATTCTCTCGACCGGTCCGCCTGAAGACACTTCAGCCAGATTGCTTCGCGATAACGGTGATGAGTGTCGAAACCGAGGGCGGTTGGTGGCAAGTATTCCGTGTCCCGATTGTTGGATTGAAGATGATCACCAAAGCGGGTGATCCGCCTAACCACGTTCGCGGGGCCAAGATCGTTGTCGACGGCGCGTGGGTCGAGGATGGACTGAGAGGCCGCAGAAGCGTGTTCCTCGCTGGCGAGACGACGGTCGAGATCGAGGTTCGCGGTGACTATATCATTGACTGTAACGGTCAACCAGTGGACGCCAACGCGGTTGGGCTGTTGGCTTACCCGACTGGAAATGGTTCGCCCGGCGGGACCTTTTTCTCCAGTTTTCGGGTGGCCGCTCCTGAGCCGGACAGGCCTTCGTCAAAAGAATCTACCGATCGCCATTAAGGAGTTGAAGTCATGAACAAACAGAATGTGACGGTTGCCAGCCATAAAGAAAAGTCCACTCTGGTCAGACCCAAGTTTGGACCTGGGATGTTGTTGCAGCACGAAGACTTGGACTTAACGTCCACGTACACCCAGGAGCTCAGCCGCCTCATGTTCCGCTCATTGTTCGGCTGTGGCGTCATCTGTGGCTTGGTTGTTAAGACGAAGTCGAACTGCGACAAGGTAGACGTTATCGTGGAAGCAGGTGTGGGGCTCGATTGTTCCGGTTACCCTATCTATGTGCCGAAAGAACAGAGGTTCACCCTCGATGACAAGTGTGCTCAGACCCCGCTATGGGTCGTGCTGTGCGGCACCGTCACGTGCTGTGCGCCACGTACCTCAGCTTGTGCCTCAGATGACGACGAGGCGTCTGCTGTGTGCACACGTGAGCGGGATGGATTTGAGATCAAAGTGATGAGTGAGCGACCTAAGTGTGTCTGCGGGTGCAAGGACCCTGAAGACCGTAAGAGCGAGGTCGACCTTTTGTTAGATACAGAGTGCAAGTGTGTTAATCCGAAGCTCGAGCGCTATGAAACCCACTACGACGGCAAGTGCGGGTGCAATTGTGACGAATGCTCCGATTGTAAATGCCAGTGCATTTTGCTCGCCCGGATCGAAGAGAAAACGGAACAGGACAGGAAGTTAGAGCAAGCTGAGAGTCAGGGCGACAAAACTCAGGCTGATCCAGCCAACCCATGGAAGGTTGATCACAGTGTGCGCCGGTTCATTCGACCGGTTCTGATGCGCGACCCACAAGTCGAGGATGAGGAGAACAAACGCGAAGCCGCTAAGTCGAAAATCAATAATGGGAAAGACTCTACGGCGAAGGCAAAGACTGAGAGTGCGAAAAGAAGAGGCTAAGGGCATTGGGGTCCTACATGACCGTCTATGCGGACCTATGACTTATGGCAGATCGCATAGCTCAGCGCACGGCACCGACGATCGAGCGTCGGCCCCCTGTTGCGACGACCGCACAACGTCCGACAAGGACGGTCCCGACGTCGCCAGCCCAAGCATTGCAGCAACGTCTGGGCAATCAGGCTACTCAGGCGCTCGTTGCTCGAGTCTCGCCTGCTGTTCAGGTTGAAAGGAATACAGCTCAGCGGCCATCGCCAGGCCTTCTGGAACGACAAGCTGGATCTAGTCCTACGCAAGCTAAAACAGTGGGAGTGGTCTCCGCAAAGGAATCTCCCGCAGGGGTCGCCTCCAAAATATCGTCCCCAACCTCAGCCCCCACCGCACCAGGTCCTTTGAAACCTCAGACTGTTGCGCCATCGGCGACCAAGCCAGTTGTCAAACCTGTAGCGGAGGGACCAGGGAAATCAGCCCTGGGCCATCGGGACGCCCAAGTAGCAGGAGGCGGGCCGGCAGACAAAAAGGCAGGTGCCCAGGCAGAGGGTCCTCCAAGTCCTCGGGAAGCCGTTAGCCCCGCAATTGCTGCCGTGCAACAGCGAGCAGCCGGTGCCCAGAAACACTCCCCAGCAGGAGTTCCTGTTGCATCGGCGCAAGCCGCCGCGATCAATCCGCAAGCGGAACAAAAACGCTCCGCGGCTGCCCAAACCGTTGCCAACCTGCATGCTGCCGAAGCCGAAGGGATCAAGCGCGACAAGTTTAAGGCAGATCTTAAACGAGCCATCGCAGAGGCGACCGAACAACCCAAGACCGAGTCGGACGCGGAACGGGTCATGAAATCTGGCGCAACGCAGGCGAGCGGAACGCTTCGTGGCCAATTGAAGAGCGAAGCGGATACTGCGGCTGGTCCGATGCAATCTGCTGCCACATCGGAAGTGCCTGCATCATCTCAACCGGCGCCACCAGTCACTGCCTTGCAATCGGAACCTGTCGGCCCAGCCCCGGTGCCTGTCTCGGCAGCCCCCGTTGTCCCCGCGTCTTTACCACCTGAACGCCTCGACTATTCTGCCGATCGTGGTCCTACCGAACAGGTCATGGCGGAAAACAACCTCACCAAGGACCAAATGCAGGAGGCAAGCGACCCAGCGTTTGGCCCCACGCTCACAGCCCGTGCCTCAGCAGAGAAACACGAAGCCGCCGCCGCAGCGAAGTACCGACAAGGCGAAGGCAAGGTCCAGGATCAGGCAGAGGCCACGGCGGCGCAATCACTTTCCAAAGATTTGGCCGGCATCCATGGCATCCGCACGCAGCAGCTTGGGAAAGTCGGTGCCCAACAGTTAGGCACGAAGGCGAAAGATGCACAGGAGCGGCAACGCGTCACCGACACGATCAACGGTATCAAGGACAAGACCCGTACCGACGTGGAGACCATCCTTGCCTCGATGGAAACCGAGGCAAGCAATATTTTCGAAACCGGGCTGAAACGCGCCGAAAAGGCCTACGAAGACGCGTTTGAAGAGGCCAAGGGCGGAATTGGAACGTGGCTCACCACCTGGGGCGACGACTGGGAGAAGCACATCGAACAATCGCTCGCGACAGCACGCCGACAATACTTGCACGAAGTCGATGCGGCTATCGATGAAGTCTCGACTTTTGTGGAAGGGAAGCTGAAAGCTGCCAAACAACGAGTCGCCGACGGCCGGAAGGAAGTCGAGAATTTTTTCAACGGTCTCGATGCCAGCGTCAAGCAGTTTGGCGAAGAGGCACTGCAAGCGGTGTCCGCGGATTTTGACACAATGGGCAGCGACATCGACCAGCGCCGAGACAATCTCATCAATAAGCTTACCGAGCAGTACAAGGCCTCGCATGAACGTATGTCCGCCATGGAGGAGAAACTCCGTGAGGAGAACAAGTCGCTCTGGCAGCGCGTCTACGATGCAACAGTCGGTCTTGTCAAAAAGATCATTGAGTTCAAAAACATGCTGCTCGGCATCTTGGGCAAGGCCGCCGCCGTCATCGGCGATATCATCGCCCACCCAATTCAGTTCTTGGGCAATCTGGTGGCCGGAGTGATGCAGGGGTTGAAGAACTTCATGTCCAAGATCGGCACCTATCTGATCAAGGGACTGATGGACTGGCTCTTTGGCGCCTTAGCCGGCGCCGGACTTCAACTTCCGGAGAAGTTTGACCTTCAGGGCGTCATCAGCATCGTCTTGCAGATCCTTGGACTGACCTATGCCAGTTTCCGTGCTCGTGCCGTGGCGATCGTGGGAGAACCGGTAGTCGCCGCCTTGGAGAAGGCCGCGGAGGTTTTCAAGGTCGTCTTGACGGAAGGCATCCCAGGCCTGTGGCGTTTCATCAAAGATCAATCGGCCAATCTCAAGTCCATGGTGCTGGACGCCATCTTTGACTACATCAAAGACAAGGTGATCATGGCGGGGATTACCTGGATCATCGGTCTGCTGAATCCAGCATCCGCCTTCTTCAAGGCCTGCAAGGCGATCTACGACATCGTGATGTTCTTCGTCAATCGCGGGAGCCAGATTCTCGCGTTGGTCAACGCCGTGATCGATTCCATGGCGGCGATTGCCAAAGGATCGATCGGCGTAGCAGCTACCTTTGTCGAAAACGCATTGGCCAAGGCGATTCCAGTGGCGATCGGGTTCCTTGCCAGCTTGCTCGGTCTTGGCGATCCATCCAAGCCCGTTCGGGGCTTCATTGAAAAGGCACAGGCGCCAGTCAACAAGGCGATCGATTGGGTGATTAATTTGGCGGTGAAAGGAGTCAAGGGGCTGGTCGCTATGGGCGCGGGTGCCTCGCCTGAGGAGAAGCAAAGGCGGGTTGACCAGGCTGCGACGGCTGCATTGGCTGCGGTGTCTAAGTACTCAGGAAAAGCTGTTGATGCGGTGATCTTGAAGCCACTGCTATTGGCTATTCGGGTGCGGTATCGATTGACTTCACTGGAACCGGTCAAGCAGGGCGAGTACTGGGCTATACGTGCTGAGATCAACCCTGTCAAAACTGTAATGACTTCGGTGAAAGCAGGTAAAGATATTGCCGAAATGGAGGTCGGATATGAACCGCACTGGCCGCTAGATGAATTTATGTCTAAGGCGGAAGCGATTAAAAAGGCGGCCGAAGGGAAAACTGCCAATCAGGCTAAAACCCTGGGCTTTGAAACAGGGAGTACCACCAAGCGTAAATCTACGAAGGAATTGCGGCAAGGTGGCCAAGAGGCATTCCGCACCGAGATCCACGCCTACATTGATCGGATAACGGTCAAAGCCGACCAGGATCGAGCCCGCAAGTTGATGGCTCAGCTGCAGGCCGACCACCAGCAAGAGCTGCAAATGGGTGGCACCGACGATCCCTCCAATATGGCCATGATCGAAAGCCGGATGAATTCTCAGATGGGTGCAATGTGGCGCGGCCAGCTAAAAGATCTTCCAGCGGAAACCAAGATCGTCAAGGTCAATATTGAACAGAAGACTGGGACCGCAAAGGGCCAGAAACATCGCAAGAGCGGTGCTGCCGCAGAGCTTCAGGCACTGCTGTTAGTTCATGCCAAGGCGCTGGGGACTTCAGTGACCACAATCAAGGATTGGTTCAAGCTTTGAGTATTGCCAAGGAGACCTTATGATACCGGCAGAGTACGAACAATGGGTAGAGCAAGCAAGGGCTCGTGTGCGGGAGCGCATGGCCGACTCTCAGGCACACTTTGGATTGGGCACGTACGCGCGCTATGAGATCGACCTACCCTCGGCGACAATCCGATTTCTTGATTCCGCTGGCAGGGAGCGGGTACGTGCGGACCTGCAGATCTCAGGCAGTTGGTCACCAGCTTCGGAAACTTGGATGTGGGGCTGGGAAAACCAGTCCGTACCGGAGATTACTGTATCGCGGTTGCGAGAGGTGCGTGAGGCAGGTCACGATAAGGGCATTGATTCACTGAAGGCGAGCATCGTCGAATGTGATGAAGGCGGTGCCTGGAGTCTGGCCTCACTAGCTGCTGACATTCTTGATGCACAATGCGTTTATCGCGTGGTTAGAGAGCATAGTCATCTGTATCTGCTGTTGTTTTCGATTCAGAAACTCATGTGACACCACATAGCAACAATGTCGGACACACTTAGTGGTGTAATGGCTTGTCAAGCAGCGGCCCCCGTGTGTGCGCATGGGGTGGGTGGTGATGATGGGGTCAGTGGCGAGAGAAATGTCGCCAATTTTTCGGCCGGTGTGAGGCCCTGGAGGGCCATGGAGAAT
>Ga0268299_1002000_pt1 | contig 28039 bp, 22 predicted proteins | sample NOBtaG_FD_193484 | JGI IMG/M metagenome (GOLD analysis project Ga0268299, IMG submission 193484) | Activated sludge microbial communities from bioreactor in Nijmegen, Gelderland, Netherland - NOB reactor | ecosystem: Engineered > Bioreactor > Aerobic > Activated sludge | place: Netherlands...
CCGCGCAGCAGCACCGGCAGGCCGGTGCCGCCGCCGATGCAGACGAAACGATGGGGCGTGAAGGGCACCGGCTCAGGCCGCTTCCGGGAAGACGCGCCGCAGCAGTGCCGCGTGCGCCTGCCAGCCGCGCTCCTCGATCGCCGCCGCGACGCCGGCGGCGACCAGGAAGCGGGGGTCCTTGCCGTAGGCCCGCAGGCGCGTCTCCGCCCAGGATTGCAGTTCGTCGGCCGTGGCCTCGCCCAGGCGCCGGCCCAACTCGGGGAGGAAGCGCTCGCCGAAGTCGGCGCGATTCTCGACCGACACCAACTGCGACAACTGCATCGCCGCGGGCGCGAGGTCGATGCCGAGGTACGCGAGCAGGTGTCGCGCCATCGCCTCGTTCGCCCGCTCCGCGAACGCCGCGATCTCGCCGGCGTCGCCGCCGGCCTCGCGCCCGCCGCACTCGACGTAGATCTTGAGCTTCGGCTCCGTGCCCGAGGGGCGCACGGTCACCTTGAGGCCGCGCTCGCCGAACAGCGCCACGACGTTGCGCGACGAGCGGTCCGTGGCGGAGAGGATCGGGCCGAAGACGTCCTCGTCCCAGTAGTCGACCTGCCGGGTCACGCGCCGTCCGAGCAGGTCCTGCGGCGGGCGGCGGCGGAGCGCGTCCATCATCTCGCCCATCCGCCGCAGACCGGTGGCGCCCTCCATGATGAGCGAGTACGCCGCGGTGGTGAAGTGGCCGTACCGCTGGTGCAACTCGTCGAGGTAGTCGACGACGGTGCGGCCGCGCTGCTTAAGCACCGCGATCAGCTCGGCGAGCAGAAGGGCGCCGCCGGCGGCGTCCTTGTCGCGCAGCGCGGCGGTGACCAGCACGCCGTGGCTCTCCTCCGCTCCGACGAGGAAGTCGGCCAGCGATCCCCGCACGCCCTGGAACTCGCCGCGCTCCTGGATCGCCTCGAGCACGGCGCCGATGTACTTGAAGCCGACGAGCAGATCGCCGACCACCTGCACGCCGTTGCGGCGGGCGATCTCCGCCATGAGCTCGGTGGTGACCCCGGTCTTCACCACGAAGGCGTTCGCCGGCAGCGTGCCGCGCTCCCGGTGCGACTCGACCACGTAGGCCGTGAGGAGCGCCGCGATCTCGTTGCCGTTGAGGAAGCGCGGCGCGCCGGCGTGGATCGCGACCAGGCCGATCCGGTCGGCGTCCGGGTCGCTCGCCATCGCCGCGTCGGCGCCGCTGGCGAGCGCCTGCGCCGCCGCCGCTTCCATCGCGTCGCGGACCTCGGGATTGGGGATCCGATAGCGCACGTTGGGGAACTCGCCGTCGGGTTCGGCCTGGCTCGCGACCAGCGCGACGTCGAAGCCGGCCTCGGCGAGGACGTCGTAGACCGTGTGTCGGCCGGTGCCGTGTAGCGGGCTGTAGACGATGCGCGCCGCGCGCGCTGCCGGCGCGAGCGAGCGATCGAGACTGGCCTGCAGGTAGGCGCGATGGCCCTCCCACCACCGCACCCGACCGCGCGCGACGGATTCGTCGAACGACATGAGGCGGACCTCGGTCACCTCGGCGACCGCCTCGGCCATGCGCTCGTCCTGCGGCGCGATCGGCTGGCCGCCGTACTCGGTGTAGAACTTGGCGCCGTTGTCGTCGGGGTGGTTGTGGGACGCGGAGACGTTGAGGCCGCCGGCGGCGTGTTCGTGGCGAATGGCGAACGACAACTCGGGGGTGGCGATGAGGAAGGCGTCGCCACGGACCGTCACCACCTCGAAGTCGTTGGCGGCATACACACCCGCCGCCAGGTGGGCGAAGTCGCGCGAGCGCAGTCCCAGGATGGGGTTCGGGACGCGCGGATCGTAGATCCCGCGCAGATCCTTGAAGACGCGCGAGTCGAAGGCGACCACCACCGTGCCCCCCGCGACACCGGCGCGGCGCAGGTAGTCGGCGTGTCCCTGCACCGAGGTGGTGATGGTGTACGGGTTGATGCGGTTCGGTCCGATCCCCACCGGGCCGCGGCGTCCGCCGGTGCCGAACGGGATGACGCGATAGAAGCTGTCGAGCAGCACGCCCCACCGCCCGGCCTCGATCAGCGCCTCGAGCTGCGGCCGGTAGTCGATGAAGGCCGGGTCCTCGAGCCAGCGACGGAGGTTGGCGAGCGCGCTGGCGCGGACCTCCGCGTCGGCCTCGAGGGTCGCGAAGCCCCTCTCGATGCGATCGGCCATCCGCTGAGCTAGACCACGAATCGCCGGCGCCGGCAAGAAACGGGGATCATCCCGCGCGACCCAGACGGGCGGCGAGCTCGAGGGCGGCGATCATGCTGCGCGGATCGGCCACCCCCCGGCCGGCGATGTCGAAGGCGGTGCCGTGGTCGGGGGAGGTCCGCACGAAGGGCAGGCCGAGGGTGACGTTCACCCCGTCGGTGAAGTGGATCAGCTTGAAGGGCGCGAGCCCCTGGTCGTGGTACATGCAGACGACGGCGTCGTAGGCCCCCCCGACGGCGTGCGCGAACACCGTGTCGGCGGGCAGAGGCCCGCGCGCGTCGATCCGCCGGCGTCGCGCCGACTCGACGGCGGGCCGCACGCTCCGCTCGTCCTCCTTGCCGAACAGCCCACCCTCGCCGGCGTGTGGGTTGAGGCCGCAGACGGCGATCCGCGGGCGGGTCAGACCGAAGCGCGCGCGCAGCTCGGCATGGGTGAGGTCGATGGTGTCGAGCACGACTCGCCGGGTCAGCAGGCGCGGCACGTCGCCGAGCGCCACGTGGGTGGTGGCCAGGACGACGCGCAGGTCGCGTGCCGCCATCATCATTCGGACCGTGCGGGCGCGCGAGAGCTGGGCGAGCAACTCGGTGTGGCCGGGCACGCGGTGTCCGGCGGCGTGCAGGTTGGCCTTGCTGATCGGCGCGGTGGTGAGCGCGCCGGCGACCCCGGCGCGCACCAGCGCGACGGCGGCGAGAACGGCGCGGAACGCGGCGTCGCCGCCCTCAGGCACGGGTCGCCCCGGGCGCCGTGCTCGTGGCGGCAGCGCCGAGACCACCTCCACCGGCAGCGAGCCGCGAGGGTGGCGTGCGCCGACCGGGTGCTCTTCGCGCAGATGGAAGTCGAGTCGCAGTCGGAGACGGTCGGCGGTCTCGCGCAAGACGCCCAGGTCGCCGACCAGAATGGGCGCGATGCGCCGCCGCAGGGAGGGAGAAGCGATCGCCCGCAGCGTCACTTCCGGGCCGATCCCGGCGGGATCGCCCATCGAGACGGCGACGATCGAGGCGCTCACGGTCGGATGTCGACGTAGTGGCGCAGGCGCAGATCCTCCTTCAGCCAGCGCTCGTAGCGACTCTCGATCGCCTCGTTGTAGAGCTTCTGCTTGATCTCCTCGGAGTACTGGTCGACGGGCTCGTCGCTGCCCTCCTTGATCTCCTCGACCATCACCAGGTGGACGGCTCCGCCGGAGACGATCGGCTCGCTCACCTCGCCCGGCTCTAGCTTCTTCACCGCGTCGCCGAGATCCTCCTGCATGCTGTTCGGATCGAGGTAGCCCAGGTCGCCGCCCTCCTCGTCGCCGGTCTCGTCCTTCGCAACCTTGGCGAAGTCGTCGACGTCGTCGATCTGATCGCGCAGGGCCTTGGCCTTGGCGACGGAAGCGTCGACCTCGTCGTCGCTCGCGGCGCGCGGGAGCGGCAGGGCGAGATGGCGGACGTGCACCTGCGTCCCCTGTGGCGCGAACTCGCTCTTGTGGGCTTCGTAGTAGCGCCTGATCTCCTCGGGCGTGACGTTGACCTTGCCGCGGATCTCCTTGTTGATGAGCTGCGCCTTCTGCATCTCCTCGCGCACCTGGGCGCGGTAGCCGTCCCACGTCATACCCTGCGCCTCGACCGCGGCCTTGAGTCGCTCGAGGGTGAGCTTGTTCTGCACGCGGATGCCCTCGACGTAGCGGTCGACGTCGGCGTCGGTCACGACGATGCCCTGGTCGCTGATCTCCTTCTGGATCAGCTTCTCGGTGATGAAGGCGTCGAGCACCTGGGGCGAGTCCGGCCGGACGTCGGGCGGGATCTCCGCGCCACGCGATCGCTCCACCATGAACTGCTTCACCTCCCAGGTGGTGACCGGGGCACCGTCGATGGTCGCGAGGATCTTGCCGACGCTGTCGGCGGAGGCCGGGGGGGCAACGAGGAGCGTGGCGAGGGTGAAGGGGAGGAGGCGCTTCATGGCTCTTCGGGACTTACTCCGCGCCGCTGCCGCGAGCAACATCTGGAGTGCGGCGTGGAGCGCCGCTCTGGATCGCGAGCGGGTCCAGAGCGGCGCTCCACGCCGCACTCCAGATCTACCCGCTCAGCCGCTCCAGCACGCCCTTGATCTCCGCCACGATGCCGTCCCAGTCCTGCGACTCGGGCAGGAAGCCGAGCTGGAAGTCCTGCGACATGCGGAACCGTTTCTTCTGCTTCTGCACCAGCGCCAGCAGGGTATCGACCTCGATCCGCGCGTCGGGGTGGAACTGCAGCGTGATCCAGTCCTCGCGGCGGACGCAGCGTACGACCTGGTGCGCGCGCAGGTGGCGGCGCAGGTCCATCAGGCGCACGAAGCTGTCGACCGTCGGCGGCAGCGGCCCGAAGCGCTCGCGCATCTCCTGGGTCAGATCCTCGAGCTCCTCGTCGTTGCGAATCGACGCCAGGCGGCGGTAGATGACAAGGCGCTGCTGCTCGTCGGTGATGTAGCCGTCGGGGATGAAGGCCGGGATGCCGAGCTGCATCTCCGGCTCGACGTCGGCCTGCAGCCGCTCGCCGCGCAGCTCGCGCACCGCCTCGGCCAGCATGTGCTCGTACATCTCGAAGCCGACGGCGGCGACGTGCCCCGACTGCTGCTTGCCGAGCAGGTTGCCGGCGCCGCGGATCTCGAGGTCGTGCGCCGCCAGGCGGAAGCCGCCGCCCAGCTCGTCGAGCTCCTGCAACACCTTCAGGCGCTTCTGCGCGTCCTTGGTGATGAGATGCTCGCCCGGGATCATGAGATAGGCGTAGGCGCGCTGGTGCGAGCGGCCGACGCGTCCGCGCAACTGGTAGAGCTGCGCCAGGCCGAAGGTGTCGGCGCGGTTGATGATCATGGTGTTGGCGTTGGGGATGTCGAGGCCCGACTCGATGATCGCCGAGCACACCAGCACATCGAGCTCGCGTTCCATGAAGGAGAGCATCACCTTCTCGAGCTCCGGGCCCTTCATCTGCCCGTGTGCCACCGCGACGCGCGAACCCGGCACGAGGTCGCGGATCCGCTGACCCATGGCCTCGATCGTCTCCACCCGGTTGTGGACGAAGAACACCTGGCCCTGGCGTTCGAGCTCGCGCTGGATCGCCTCGCGGATCAGACCTTCGTCGTACTTGGTGACGTAGGTGCGGATCGCCTGGCGGTCGACCGGCGGGGTCTCGATCACGCTCAGGTCGCGGATGCCGACCAGGCCCATCTGCAGCGTTCGCGGGATCGGCGTGGCGGTCAGCGTGAGCACGTCGACCAGCTTGCGCATCTGCTTGATGCGCTCCTTGTCCTTGACGCCGAAGCGGTGCTCCTCGTCGACGATCAGCAGGCCGAGCTGCTTGAACTCGACGTCCGGTTGCAGCAGGCGGTGCGTGCTGATGACGACGTCGACCACGCCGGCCTTCAACCCGCGCAGGATCTCCTCGACCTGGGCCTTGCTCTGCAGGCGAGACAGCGCCTCGACCCGCGCCGGATAGCCCTCGAAGCGCTTGCGGAAGCTGTTGAGGTGCTGCTGCGCCAACACCGTGGTCGGCACCAGCACCGCCACCTGCCGGCCCTCGAGTACCGCCAGGAAGGCGGCGCGCATCGCGACCTCGGTCTTGCCGTAGCCGACGTCGCCACAGATCAGCCGGTCCATCGGCCGCGGCTTGCCCATGTCGGCCAGGGTCTCGGCGATCGCCTTCGCCTGGTCCTCGGTCTCCTCGAACGGGAAGCGCGCTTCGAACTCGCTGAAGTACTCGTCGGTGGCGCTGTAGGCGCGCCGCTCCAGCACCTCGCGGGTGGCGTAGATCTCGAGCAGCTCCTTGGCCATCGCCAGGATCGACTCGCGCGTCTTCTTCTTGACCCGCTCCCAGCTGGTTCCGCCGAGCTTGTCGAGCGGCGGCGCCGCGCCGTCGGCGCCGACGTACCGCTGCACCAGGTTGATGCGGTCGGCCGGCAGGTAGAGGCGGTCGCCGCCGGCGTACTCCAGGTGCAGGTAGTCGCCCTCGGTGCCGCTGACCTGCAGGTGCTTGAGGCCGCGGTAGAGGCCGACGCCGTGGTCGAGATGGACGACGTAGTCGTCGCGCTTGAGCTCGTTGAGGCTCTTCAGCAGGGCGCCGACCTGGATCGGCTTGCCGCGGCGGCGCTGCCGAACCTCGCCGAAGAGATCGGACTCGGTGACGAAGGCGACGCGCTCGTCCGGCAGCCGGAAGCCTTCGCTCAGATGGCCGAGGACGACGTGCGGGCGGGTCGCCGGCGCGGCCAGGATGCCCTCGATCGGCTCGCGCACGACGCTGGTCTCGATCTGGTGCGCCGCGAGCAGTTGCACCAGGCGACTGCCCTGGGCCTCGGTGGCCGCGACGATGAAGATGCGCTCGCCCTGCCGGGTCCATTCCTGCAGCCGCGCCGCGATCGGCTCGAACGTCACGTCCCGCTGACGTCGCCCCCGCTCGAGGCGCAGGTCCTGGGTGCCCGCGCAGCGCACGTCGAGCGTGTGGGCCGATTCGCCCGCGATCGCCAGGGCGCCGAGGTCGATGCGCGGCAGCCCCGCGACCGCACCCCACCACTCCTCGGGGGTGAGGTAGAGGCTGGCCGGCTCGGGGTAGAATCGGTGGGTCGCGCGGCGCTCCTCGGCGCAGCGGACGGCGCTCTCGCGGGCGGTCTCGAAGGCGGCGGCGCACTCGGCCGGATTGCCGACCCAGAGGAGGGCATCGGCCGGCAGGTAGGCGGCGAGACTCTCCAGCGCGGCGTGGAAGTAGGGCAGCAGGAACTCGACTCCGGGGAAGTGGACGCCGTTCTCGAGGCCCTCGAGGATCTGGTCGCGCTCGTCGCGCGCGACCTCGAGCTCGCGGCAGCGATCCTCGATGGCACGCAGGATCGCCTTCTCGCCGGCGCGCGCTAGCGGCAGCTCGCTCACCGGCAGGATGAGCAGCTCCTGCTCCGGTCCGAGCGAACGCTGCGTCGCCGGATCGAAGCGGTAGATGCGCTCGATCGCGTCGCCCGCGAGCTCCAGGCGCAGCGGATGCGGGTGCGCCGGCGGGTAGATGTCGACGATGCCGCCGCGGATGCTGAACTCGCCCCCGTCCTCCACCAGTGGCAGGCGCCGGTAACCCCAGGCCACCAGCTTCTCGGCCATCGCCTCGGTATCCAGCTCGTCGCCCTCGACCAGGTACCAGTAGCGCTCGGCGAAGTCGGTGCGCGGCGGCACGCGCTGCAGCACCGCCTCGGGTGTGGTGACCACCACCGGGTTGCGGCTGTGGCGCAGGTGGTAGAGGCCCTCGATGCGGGCCGCGACCGCCTCCGGCGGGGGCGAGATGTCCTCGAACGGGACGACGTCCCACGACGGCAGGTGGTGCACCCGCCGCGCGAACGGCGCCGCGTCCTCCTCCTCGCCGAGGAAGAACCGCAGGTCGTTCGCCAGCCGCTCCGCTTCGCTCGTGCTCGCTGCCAGGATCAGGGACGGGCGCGCCGTCTCGGAGAGGAAGCGCGCGACGAAGTACGCCGGCGCGCCGCCGGCGAGTCCCTGCACGCGCCAACGGTCGGGTCGCGGCGCCTCGGCGATCGCGCGTGCGAGGGTGCTGCTGATGGACATGGGGTAGACCGCGACCCTTAACAGGGCGTCCGCGGGCCGACAATGCGCCCGCCGATGAGCCGATGCTTGCCGCATCGCGGCGGCCGGCTACACTCCCCGCGTGGCCGAGCTGCCCGAGGACGAAGCCCGCTACCTGAACGCCGCGGTTCAGGCGGCGGACGTCGCACGCCAGTTCCTCTCCTGGATGGAGACGGTGAGCGAGCGCCTCGCGCCCGAGCGCAGCGCGGCGCTAGCCGCGGAGACGCACGAGCGCTTCTCGGCGGCGCTGCCGGCGGCGGTCGCGGCGCTCGACGCCAATCCTCCCAGCAAGGATCTCGAGCCGTTCGCGCAACGCGTGCGCATGGGGATGGAGGAATCGGCGCGCGCCTGCGACCTCTTCGCGACCTTCCCGGCCGCTCCCCCGCCGGAGCGCATCGCGCGCATCCTCGGAGCGCTGCACCACCTCGCCCAGGCGCAGGAGCACCTCTACACCGTGCGCATGGTCCTGCCGCCCCTGGCGCGCTACTGGCTCCTGCCCGAGTCGCCGACACAGGATCGCGCCCCGCAGCGCAACGCCGAGGGTCGGCCGACGACCGGCGTGATCCACGTGTCGCGCGGCGGCCATCACGGCGGCTTCTCGGTCTACGTCCCCGAGCAGTACGACCCCGAGCAGGCCTGGCCGGTGATCGTCGCCCTCCACGGCGGCTCGGGCAACGGCCGCGACTTCCTCTGGACCTGGCTGCGCGAAGCCAAGAGCCGGGGCTACGTCCTGATCGCGCCGAGCGCCGTCGAGCAGACCTGGAGCGACGTCGAGGAGCGCGGCCTGTTCGAGATCCTCGGCTGGGTGAGCGATCGCTTCCATCTCGATCCCAAGCGCATCCTGCTGACCGGACTCTCCGACGGCGGGACCTTCAGCCTCATCTACGGCCTGGCGCATCCCGACGTCTTCCGCGCTCTGGCGCCGCTCTGCGGCGTGCTGCACCCCGCCAACGCGCCGCTCGGCAACCTCGCCCGCGCCCAGGGGGTGCCGATCTATCTCGCCCACGGCGCGCTCGACTTCCTCTTCCCCGTCCACCTGGCGCAGTTCGCGCGTGACACGCTGCTGGCGCACGGCGCCGCGCTCGAGTACCGCGAGCTGCCGGACCTGTCGCACACCTACCCGCGCTCGGAGAACGTCCGCATCCTCGACTGGTTCGAGCGGCTGTAGCCCCCCGCCGCCCACGCATTCGGAGCCGCGACCGTCAGGGAGCGGTCGGCCGCGCGCTGGCACCAGGTCAACCGCTCCCTGACGGTCGCGGCTCCGCTGTTCTGCCAGTTCCCCCGGCGACGGCCGCCGTGCCGCGTCTGTTGCCCCGCTCCGGACCGGAGGTTACTCTCGCGGGTCGTGCTGAACGTCTCCGGCCTCTCCAAGCGCTACGGCAGCCAGGTCGTACTCGACTCGGTGAACTGGTTCGTCCCCAAGGGCGGTCGGGTCGGCCTGGTGGGTCCGAACGGGGCGGGCAAGTCGACCTTGCTGCGCATGATCGCCGGACAGATCGAGCCCGACGCGGGCGCGATCGTGCTGCCCAAGGAGACCACCGTCGGCTACCTGCCGCAGGAGGTGTTCGGCATCTCCGGGCGGAGCGTGCTGGCGCACGCGCTCGAGGCTTTCGCCGAGCTCCGCGGTCTGGAGGACGAATGCCGTCGCGTCGAGCACGAGCTGGCCGAGCTGCCGGCCGACGATCCTCGCCACGACGCCGTGATGGAGCGCTATGCCGAGCTGCGCGGCGAGTGGGACGCGCGCGGCATGTACGACATGGAGGCCCAGGCGGAGCGCGTGCTCGCCGGTCTCGGCTTTCGCCCCGGGGACTTCGCGCGCGACTGCGGCGAGTTCTCCGGCGGCTGGCAGATGCGTCTGGCGCTGGCGACGCTGCTGCTGCGGCGCCCCGATCTGTTGCTGCTCGACGAGCCCACGAACCATCTCGACATCGAGGCGCGCAACTGGCTGGAGGACTTCCTCGCCGCCTACCAGGGAACGATCATCGTGGTCGCCCACGACCGCTACTTCCTCGACGTGGTCGCCAACCAGATCAGCGAGGTGTCGCACGGCACGGTGACGGACTTCAACACCAACTACAGCCGCTACCTGGTCGAGCGCGAGGAGCGGGTGGCGCGTCAGGCGCAGGCCTACCGCGAGCAGCAGGAGGAGATCGAGCGGATCCAGTCGTTCATCAATCGCTTCCGCTATCAGGCATCGAAAGCGGCGTTGGTGCAGAGCCGGATCAAGCAGCTCGAGAAGATCGAGCGGCTCAAGCCGCCGGAGGGCTATCGCGCCATCCACTTCAAGTTTCCGCAGCCGCCGCGCAGCGGCCGCGCCGTCCTCGAGCTGCGCGGCGCCTGCAAACGCTACGGCGACCTCGAGGTCTACCGCGGTCTCGACCTGGTCATCGAGCGGGGGCGCAAGGTGGCGCTGGTCGGGCCGAACGGCGCTGGCAAGTCGACGCTGATCAAGCTATTGGCGGGCGCCGAGCCTCTGAGCGCGGGCGCGCGCGTCGTCGGGCACAACGTCGAGCTCGGCTACTTCGCCCAGGACCAGACCCAGGTGCTGGACCCCAAGCTCACCGTGCTGCAGGAGATCACGCGCGTGGCGCCGCCCGACCTCGTGCCGCAGGTGCGCGGTATCCTCGGCGCCTTCCTCTTCTCGGGTGACGCGGTGGAAAAGCGCACCAGCGTTCTCAGCGGCGGCGAGCGCAATCGCCTGGCGCTGGCCAAGCTTCTGCTCCACCCGGCGAACTGCCTGCTGCTCGACGAGCCCACCAACCACCTCGACATCTACGCCAAGGAGGTCCTGTTGGATGCGCTATTGGCGTACGAGGGCACGCTCGTGCTGGTGGCGCACGATCGCTACATCCTCGACCGCTTGCCGCAGGAGGTGATCGAGGTCGGGCAGGGAGGCGCCGTCCGCTACCTCGGCAACTACGAGGACTACCTGCGCAAGAAGGAGGCTGGCGACAGCGCGCCGGTGCCGACCCTTGCGTCGCTCGAGGAGCCCGCCGGCGTCGCAGGACCCACCGCCGGGCCGCCGCCGAAGCCGACGCGCGAGGACCGCGAGCAGGCGCGCCGCCGGCAACGGGAGGCCGAACGCCGCGCCAAGCGCCTGCTCGAGGTCGAATCGGCGATCGAGGCGAAGGAGGCCGAGCTCGGCAGTTTGTCGGCGGTGATCAACCAGCCGGGGTTCTACCAGAGCCACGAGAACCCGCAGACCCTCTTCAGTCAGTACGCCGCATTGCAGAAAGAGGTCGAGTCGCTCTACGGCGAGCTCGAGAAGCTCGAGCGGGTTCAGGAGCGCGGCGTGGGCGCCGGCTCGTAGGTCTCCTCGAGGTCGGCCAGGCCCTCGGCGAGTGAGCGGACGTCCTCGTCGGGATCGTCGAGCGCCTGCGCGATCAACGGCTGGGCCCGCTCGTCGTTCATCTCGGCGACGATGCTGAGTGCCTCGAAGCGGATCTCCGCGTCCTGGTCCTGGAGCGCCATGTTGAGCGACTCGATCGGGGTGTCCTCGCTGAACTCCGAGAGCGACTGAATGGCGGCCATGCGCACCTCGGGATCCTCGTCGGAGAGCGCCTGGGTGAGCACCGGCAGGACGGCTTCCTCGTCCTCCATGCTGGCGAGCAGCCAGATCGCGGCGATGCGGTTGTCGGGATCCTCGTCGATCAGCGCCATGTCGCGCAGCGACTCGAAGTCGAGCTCGTCCTCCTCGACGACCTCCTCGCCCTCCGCTGCGGGTGGCTCGCCGCCTTCCGGCAGCGCGCCGAAAGCGGGCGTGGGCAGGGTGCCGGGAAACTTGGCGCCGCCCAGTCTCGGCGCGATCTCGCCGGCGGCCATGCGTTCGGCGCGCAGGCGGGCAAGCCGCTCCCGTACCCGGTCGCTGGGGGCGCCATGGCCGTCCTTCCCCTTCGCCGCTCGCGCCCTGACGGAGCCGACGTCTCTATCGGTGGCGGGCTCCGGGCGGCTGACGAGCCACAGGATCGCCACGAGGGCGACCGCGGCCAGCGCGATGCCTATCTTGCCTTCGCTCGACACGCGTCGAGAACCTTAGGGGTGCCGTCCCAGGCTGTCAACGCAGCGCGCTGGCGGTGCCGACGAGCGTCTTGGTGCCGTCGGCCTTCTCGCACCAGACGTCGCACACGACGCGGGTGGCGCTGCCCTCGGGCAGGGTCTCGCGCTCGCGGCCGCGGACGCGCAGAGTGTCGCCGCCCCACACCACGTTGACGAGCCGGATGTCGAGCTTGCCGCCGGCGAGCCAGCCGGCGCCGAAGGCGCGGGTCATCAGCTCGGAGGTGAAGCAGATCGACATCATCCCCTGCACGACGATGTCGGGGAAGCCGAGCGCCTGCGCCATCTCGCGGTCGTTGTGGTAGTTCCGGTGCGGTCCCGAGAAGGCCTGGCACATCTCGATCGTGATCGGCTTCTCGAGCTCCGGCAGGACCGCGCCCGCGCCCGAGCCGACGTCGAAGACGCGGTCCGTCCGCTTCTCGCGCGACTGGTCGACGGCGTAGCCTCGCCGCTCGGTCTCCACCAGGAAGCTCTGGTGCGTGCGGCTGCGCTGCAACCACCGGCCCGACGCGTCGGTGAACAGCACCTCGTTCACGATGTAGTCGCGGTCGCGCTTGCGGTAGCGCTCCACCACCGTGGAGCGCGCCACGACCTCGCTGCCGACGACCATCGGGTGGAACAGCTCCCACTCCTGGCGCGCGTGCAGGTTGCCGAAGATGTTGGGCAGGTACCAGGAGAGATCCTCGTAGACCTCGGAGTGGTACAGCAGCGCCGGCGCGACGGCGGCGCCGAAGGGCGACTCGCCGCGGTACCAGTCGTGGTCGTCGCCGGTCCCGGCGAGGTAGTGCGCGATCGCCGCCGGCGTGACCGCCCTGCGCCGCCCGCCGAGATCCTGGCCGACGTGCACGCCCTCGGGTGGGGTGTAGCGTCGCATGCTCATCGCTCCCAGGCGACGTACTCGTCGAGCAACTCGCCGCCCACGGTCACGGGGTAGGGACCCGCGACGGCGATGTCCATCGGCGTCGCCGGGGGTGCCAGACGGAGCTTCTGGCGGTCCCGTTCCACCGCCTGACGGAGCGTCTCGTCGGAAGGGCGCGGCGCGCCGTGGGGCAGGCGCAGCGTCGCCAGGGCGATCGGGGTTGCGGACGACATGTCGGCGGGACTTCTAGCCAAGCCGCCCGGGCGAGACAACCGCGCCGGTCGACCCTCCCGCCGTGCCGTTCAGCCCGGGTCTGCGACCGTTCGGCTGCCGGCGGGCGTCGGGCCTTTTTGTCACTGGACTCGTGTGGTGTATTCCGTCAACTTGACCTGCGACGATTTGCCACGGGTATCCGGGAGCGAGGGGGAACTATGTCCGCACTGACCAAGCGAGCCATCGGGCTGCGAATCCTGGCACTGGCCCTGGGAGCGATGACGATGCTTCCGGGAGCCGCCGCGGCGCATGACGTCGCCATGCCGCTCGCGTCCTACGGCAATTTCGGCCCGGCCTATGGCTGTCAGCGGGCGATCTCGCGCGCCACCCGGCTGTGCTTCGAGGCTGCCAGCCGTGGCCAGATCCGCTGCGCCAACGCGTCCCTCGAGGGCGGCTCGTGCGACTTCGACATCGGCCCGGCGCAGCAGCGCGCCAGCGACATCATCGCCCGCGGCTGCACCGAGAACCATGCTCGCATCCTCGGTTTCTTCGGCATCGAGGACGCGCAACTCGATCTCGCCAACTCCTGCACCCAGCAGGCCGAGGCGCTCAAGACGCTGCTCTACGGACCGGCGATGTTCAGCGGCGCGGTCGCGCCGGGTCCCGAGAACCGCGACCAGTGCCTCAAGGTCGTCTCGCGCTACGGCTACAAGATCGCGCGCACGGCGCTGCGCGAGCGCAACCGCGCCTTCCTGCGGATGGCCGCGGGTGACATGCCGATGAGTGAGAAGCAGGCGGCCCTGACGCAGACGGAGGACCGCATCGAGGATCTCTGGGGCTCGGCCCTCTCCGTCATCCGCGCCAAGTGCACCGACGCCGAGTTCGCCGGCAGCTACGGCATGTCGTTCGAACAGTTCGCCGACCGCCTGCTCGGCCGCAGCGACTGCGTCTCGGCGGCGAGCCACGTGGTCGACGCGGTCTCCTGTCCGCCGCCCGCCTGCGGCAATGCCGTGAAGGAGCCGGGCGAGGAGTGCGACGACGGCAACGGCGACGACGGCGATGCCTGCGACACCGACTGCAAGCGGACCTCCTGCCAGTCGTTCGCCAGCACCTACGACCTGATCCAGCACGCCATCTTCGAGAACAAGGGCTGCACGCAGCAGTTCTGCCACGGCTCGACCGCGAGCGGCGGCCTCGACTTGCGCGCACCCCAGTCGTACGACCAACTGGTCAACGCGAAGTCCTCGCCGATCAGCCCGCTCGATCGCGTCGAGCCGCTCAGCGCCGAGCAGAGCTTCCTGGCGCGCAAGCTGGCCGCCGCGACCCTCGGCACCCCGGTCGAGGGTTCGCCCATGCCGAGCGGCGGCATTCCACCTCTGACGACCAACGAGTTGGAGGCGATCCGCCTGTGGATCTACAGCGGCGCGCCGCGCACGGGGGTGGTCGATGGCACGGCGACTCTGCTGGACGCCTGCCTGCCGCCGGCCGACCCGATCCAGATCGATCCGCCGCCGCCGCCGCCGGAAGGCCAGGGCGTGCAGCTCCGCATGCCCAAGCTCGATCTGCCGCCCGAGAGCGAGACCGAGGTCTGTTACGCGTCCTACTACGATCTGACCGACCAGGTGCCCGAGGGCGTCGACACCGTCTTCGGGGCGTTCCGCTACCAGAAGAAGGTCGAGACCCAGGACCCGCTCAGCCACCACCTCATCATCCACACCTATCTCGGCGAGCACGGGCCCGAGCATCCCGCCTGGGGCGCCTGGACCTGTAAGGGCGGCTTGAAGGAAGGTCAGACCTGCGATCCGAAGGACCTCGATTTCTGCGGCGCAGGTGTCTGCGGCAGCGAGCCCAAGCGCAGCGTCGCCTGCATCGGCTTCGGCCCGCCGGACTACAATGCCACCACCGCCCCCGCGTTCGGCGGTTCGCAGCAGCCGCTGGCGGTCTCGAAGTGGGCCGAGGGCGTCTACTCGCAGATCCCGATCAAGGGGATGGTCATCTGGAACTCGCATGCCTTCAACACCACCAAGCGCCCGGCGAAGGTGGAGGCATGGGTCAACTTCGACTTCGCCTTCCCCGAAGACCAGCAGTACCCGGTCCAGGGCGGCATCCTCGACCCCGACAACCGCATCTTCGCGATGAACGTCCCGGCGTTCCAGGAGCAGGAGGTCTGCCACCAGTTCACCTTCCCGCAGGGCGCGCGCCTGTTCGAGCTGACCTCGCACATGCATTCGCGCGGCCGGCTGTTCCGCATCTGGAACCCGCAGAACGAGCTGATCTACACCAGCACGCAGTACAACGATCCGATCCAGTTGACCTTCGACCCGCCGCTCGAGCTCGACGGCGCGTCGGCGGCCGATCGGACCTATCGCTACTGCGCGATCTACGACAACGGCAAGTCGGAGCCAGCGAGGGTGAAGCGTCGCACCGGCTCGCCGCTCCCGCCGCCGCCGTTCCCGCCCACTCGCTGCAGCCCGACCCACTGCGTCTCCGGCAAGCCGCAGGCGCCTTGCAGCGGCAGCGGCGACGCGGCCCGCAACGCCTCGTGCGACTCCTCGCCGGGTGCCGGCGACGGCTTGTGTGACGCCTGCACGCTGCGCGGCGGCGTCACCACCGAAGACGAGATGTTCCTCTTCCTGGCGTACTACTACTGCAGCCCCGATTTCCCCGAGACCTGCAAGGACGAGTACGGCTTCCTCAACGGCGGCAACCAGGGCGGGGGTTCGAGCCGGACGGCGTTCACCGACACGATCGGGCTCGACTAGGTCACGGGCGACCGCCGGTCGCGCCCCCTGGGATCCGACGGCTCCCGTTCCCCGCCCCGGGGGGCGGGAGCCGCCGCGTCGCGCGCGGCTTGCGTCCACCTTCGCGCCGCCCTATCACGCGCCCCCATGGGTTCGTTCCTGCGCGTCGCGTCCGGGTTGTGCCTCGCCTGGACGGTGCTGCTACTCTTCGGGTTGGACTGGATCGCCGCGCCCGAGCAGCAGACGCACCTGGCGCTGGGGATGGCGCATGGCCAGGCGGTGGCCTTCCTGGTCTTCGCCTTTCTGTTCTGGCGCGCCGCCGGTGAGCGCCAGCCGAACACGACGGTGATCGTGGGCGCGGCGATCTTCCTGGTGCTGCGCGTCGCGACCGACCTCTACGACCTGCTGCTGCTGGTCGATGGCGTGCAAGGGCTGGTCAGCCTCTTCGACCTCGTCCTCTGCGTCGCCCTCTCGGTCGGGGTGATCGAGATGCTGCCCCGCACCCTCAGGCCCCAGAACGAAAAAAGGGCCGAGGGATGAACCCTCGACCCTTCTCCCGGAATTCTTCGTGCGACGTTAGGGGCGCTTGAAGAGGCTCTGCATCTTCATCGCCAGGCCCATGTCGCCGGCGATCTTCAGCTTGCCGCTCATGAAGGCCATCTGGCCGTTCAGCTTGCCCGTGATCATGTCGACGTAGTCCTGGGCGGCCATCGTCATCGTCATGTTCGGCGACGCGTGCGTGCCCTCGTTGACCTGGGCCGCGCCGTCCTTGATCACGACGTGGTAGTTGCCGCCACCGTCACCCGACAGGTTGAACTGGATGACCGAGTTCATCCCCTTCGCCGCGTCCGGGTTCAGATTCGCGGACATCTGGCTGAAGATCTCCTTCACCGCTGCTGCAGTATCCGACATTGCCTTTCCTCCTTCGCTCCAATTCGGGGGGCCGTGGAAGCCTTACCCTAAAATTTCACTCTACTTCGGCCGCTCGGCAGTAACCTCACCGCGACAACGCAACCCCCCGGGCTGGCCAAGGCACCCGACGTAGTACGAAACCGCCTAACACTTGTCAATCTGTTCCGGCGCGCGATGTGAGCCGCCGATCCGAGGTCGATTCCCAGCGGCAGCCGGGCGAGAGGCGACGCCGCTCACGCCCCGCCGCGCAGCAACGTCGACGGAAGATTGAGCGTGCCGCCGATGTTCGAGTACGGGAAGTGGCGTGCGTTGACGTGCGCGTGCAAGGGCACGCCCTCGCCGTCGTGGATCTCGTAGTCGATCGGGATCGGGCCGAGAATGCGCAGGGCCTCGTGCAGCAGAAAGGCGAAGTCGGCGAGGGCTTTCTCGGGCAGATCGCAGAAGCGGCCGCGGTAGGCGGGCATGACGACCTCGTAGCTGCGCGGGAACGTTCCCCAAGGGCAGAAGTACACCAGCGCCTCGCCGCGGCGCTGCAGCAGGAAGCCCTCGCGCTCGACGAACGCGATGCCCTCCTGCCACAGATCAGGCTCCGTCGCCGTCACCTCGGCCTCGCGCGCAATCGGCGCGAAGGCGATGTCGGAGCCGATCACCTGGGTATGGACGTGCGGCTGCGAGGCGCCCGAGTGGCGTCCCTGGTTCTTGCGCACCAGGACCGCGCGCACCGCCGGGTTCTCGTAGGCACGCCGGCCGATGCGCTGCGCCGCGGCCAGGATGGCCTGCAACTGCTCGGCCGGCAGCAGGGCGGTGTAGAGGAGGTCCTCGTTGCCGGCGGCGTCGTCGGCGAAGTGGCGCGGGTCCTCGACGATGACGTACGACTCGTTGCGGTCACCGGTGCAGCACTCCGGGATCCGCGGGATGAGGTTGGAGAAGACCCGCACCAGCCAGGGGGCTCGCCGCGGTCCGGCGGCCGGCACCTCGGGCGGAGTGAGGCGGAAGATCTCCTCGGTGGTCATGTGCTCGTTGCCGGGGCAGAACGGGCACTCGCGCTCGGCGTCCTCCAACTCGCGTCGGAGTTGCTCCTCCAGGGCCCGGCGGTCGGGCCCCTCGGCGCGCAGGGCGACTTCCTGCTGGCGCTTGACGAAGCCGTTCCGCTTGCGGTGGACGTGGGTGAAGTAGGTGACGACTCCGGTGAACGGATTGCGCACCCACACGAGGCGACCAGCGTCAGTGCGATACTCGATCGGCATGGCTCGACGCGGGTACCGTAGTCAGCGCGCGCCGTGGGGGCAACACGGCGCGCCCGGTCAGGGAAGCGGCGGGCGCGCGACGAGCTCGGTCGGCCGGTGGTCGACGATCTGGTTGACCACCACGACCTCGTCGCCCAGGTCGGCGAGCGCTTCGTCGGCGACCCGTCGCGCGCTCTCGTCGGCCTGGCCGCGCAGCCAGACCCAGCCGTCCTTGACGGCGAAGCTGAGCCGCGCCCCGGCGAGCTCGGCGCGTTCCTCCAGCCGCGCCCGCACCGCGCGCGACAGCTCGTCGTCGCCGACGCCCGCGCGGCCGAGGCCGAAGGCGGCATCGGTCTGCTCGAGCTGCAGGGTCGAGGCTGGCGCCCCGGGCGGGCGGGCCGTCGCCGCCGGCGGCGCGCCCGCCGTCGCGCTCCAGAGTCCGGGCGCCACCACCGTCGCTCCGGCGCCGAACGCGACCAGCGCCGCGGCCGCCGCCAGCGCGACGGCTCGCCGCCGACGTCGGCGAGCCGTCGCGCCGCGCTGCCGGCGCCACGCCAGCTCCTCGACGATCGGCCGCAGCGCGGCCGCCATCTCCTCCGGCGAGCGGGCGGCGGCCGCCCCGAGCGCGGGCGCGATCAGCGGGCGGAGACGCTCCGGGTCGGCGAGGCATTCCCGCTGTCGCTTCAGGTCGTAGCGCTGCTGCGCCAACTCCTGGCGCTGGCGTTCCAGGTCGCCTTGCTGGCGCGCCAGCGCGTCGCGTTGTTGCGCCAGCTCGTGCGCGAGTCGGGCGACGTCGGCCTCGACGTCGGACAGCAGGTGGCGCCGCAGGCGCCCGGTCCAGTTGGCGATGATGGCGTTCATCGGATCCTCACGGGGTTGCGCCGGCGGCGGTGGCTGGCGCGCCGGAGAGCGCCGGGTCGCCGCTGTCGCGATCCAGCACGATCGCCAGACGGGAGCCGTCGCTCTCCAGGCGCGGCGTGGCGTCGCCCTCGAGGTCGATCGCGAGGCGCGTCAGCGGCGGGTCGGTCGCGGCGGCGGAGATCCGCACGCGTCGGATGGGTCCGGATCCCTCGCGCGTCTCGGGCACGGGCGAGCTGCGCACGCCGGCGAGGTCGACGTAGGCGCGCGCCCCCAGCTCGGCGCGGAACAGGCGGGCGCGGATCGGCGCGGAGGTCTCGATCACGATGCGGTCGCCGGCGACGTCGATCGCCGCCAGCGTGGCGACGTCGAGCGGCCGGACGAGCTGCACCTTCTGCTGCCAGACGTCGGCGGACGGCGGCGTTGCCTGGTCGTCGATCCAGAGCGGCGGTGACCGCCGCACTCCAGACGGCGCTTCGCGCCGCGGATCGGACGACGTGCGTGGGAGGAAGCGCATCCGGGCGACGCCCTCGCGCCGGTCGAGGAGTAGGGCGTATTCGGGTGCCGCGACGACGGAGGTGGCGGCGTCGGCGCCGGCGCGGTACAGCACCTGCGCGACCTCGGCCTGCCATTCGAGCAGCGGCCGCTCGCGCACCTCCTCGGCGATCAGCACGGGCGTCGTGCGTGGCCCGACCCAGCCGGCGAGCTCGAGCAGGTCGTCGTTGCGCATGATCACGCAGCCCTGCGTGTCGCGCGGCGTGAAGGGCGAGCCGAGCCGGTCCGAGCCGTGGAACCAGATGCCGTAGCCGTCGCGGCCGGCGCGCCGGTCCCAGGCGTTGGGGTAGTCGAGCGGCAGCGCCAGCGCGCCGTACTGGTTCGGCAGTTTCTCGCCCGGCAGGAGGTCGTAGACGAAGTAGACGCCGTCGGGCGTCTTGCGGTCGCCGCGCTCCTGCTTCGCGCCGGCGGCCTGGCCGGTGGTACAGGGGTAGGTCTTGAGCAGCGCCAAGCCGCCGTCGACCCGGCCGTAGAGGCGGACCGTCTGGCTGCGCTTCTCCACCACGACCGCGGTGTCGCCGGCGTTGCCGAGATGGATGGGCGGCACCCGCTCGCGCGCCGGCGAGAGCGAGTCGGGCAGGCCGCCGCGCACCAACGACTTGAGCTCGGGTGCGATCTCCGCCACGGCGCCGATCTCGCGCAGGCGCAGCAGCAGCAGCGGGTCGGCGCCCTCGCGCCGCAGCGCCTCCTGGTACCCGGCCCAGGCGCGGGCGAGGTGGAAGTCGGCGAGCGAGCCCCGGGTGGCGGGATCGAGGGCGGCGGCGCGCTGCAACGCGGCCTCGGCGCCCGCGTCGTCGCCCGCCGCCGCCGCCAGGTAACCGAGCAGGCGTTGGAGCAGGGCGTCGCGCGGATCGAGACGCGCGGCCTCGTCGGCGGCCGCGCGCGCGCGCGCCAGGTCACCGTGGCGGAACAGCCAACCGGCGAGGTCGGCGAAGCCGTCGGGCGAGCGGGGCTCGCTGCGGATGCGATCGAGCGCGTGCTCGAGCCCGGGGTCGGTTGCGGTCTCGGCGACGGCGCGCGCGTCCGCCAAGCAGACGAAGCAGGCGAGGAAGGCGGCGGCGCGGCCGCGTCTCATCGCCCCTCGTCCGAGCCGGTGAGCTCGCGGTAGCGGCGCGCGTGCTTGAGCGCCTGCACCGGGTGCCCGCGTCGCTCGTAGACCAGCGCCAGATTGTAGTGCGCGTCGGCGAAGTCGGGATCGCGCCGCAGGGCGATGCGGTAGTAGCGCAGCGACTGGTCGCCGCAGCCGAGATCCTCGAGCACCACGCCGAGGTTGAACGCCGGAATCGGATCGAGCGGGTCGAGGCGCAGGGCACGTTCGTAGTGGACCTTGGCCTCGGTTAGCGCGCCGGTGACGTGTAGCAGCCGCCCCAGGTTGATGTGGGCCTCGACGAACTCGGGTTCGAGCGCGACCGCGTGGCGGTAGGCCTCGATGGCGCTGGTGGTCGACGACGACTCGAGGTCGATGCCGAGTTCGTACCACTGGTCGGACGTGAGCCTCGGCCCCTGGTGCCGCTGGCGCAGCGGCGCGATCGCCGCAGCGGCGCGCGCTGGGCTCATCGGCAGCACCAGTTGTCCGGAACCGATCTCCCATTGCACCCCGCCGTTGGCGGCGAGCAGGGTGCCGCTGTCGGAGGAGATCTGCACCCGCTCCCGCGGTGCGCCTTCGCGCTCGAGCGAGGCGTAGGCGCGCCGGATGCGACTCGCTGGCACGCCGGCATCGAGCAGGCGCTTCACCTGCCGCAACAGGACCAGATCGCGGAAGGCGAGTCGCCCGCGGGCGACGTCGGGCAGCACCCCCTGGCGCGCGAGCGCACGCACTCGCGCCACCGTGAGCCCGGTGATCCTCGCCGCCTCTCGGGCGGTGAATCCGTCGTCAGCCGACCCCGCCATTCCACCACATCCGCCGCGTCGCCTTATACGCGAAGCGTCGAACTTTTCAACGCTTTCGCAGCGCGCCACGACCCGACCCAGCACCCCCTCGGAGCCGCGAGCGTCAGCGAGCGGTTGGCCGCGTGCCAGCGCGCAGACCAGCCGCCCCCTGACGGTCGCGGCTCCGATCGCGCGCCGAAGGCGGCGAGGAGGGCGCGCCGAAGGCGGCGATCAGAAGAGCGACAACTGCTTGCGCTTGCCGAGCAGATCGTCGAACTCCTCGCCCAGCAGGCCGAGGATGGCGTCGGCGACCGGCTTGAGCTGGTGCTCGACGTAGTGTTCGTAGTCGAACGGTGCCGTGGCGGCGCCGGCCGGCTCGGGCCCGTTGGCGGTCATGACGTACTCGACGATGCGTCCGGCATTGCCCGAGAGCCGAGCGGCGCGCACGTGCGGCGGGGTCGTCTTGGTGTAGGCGTCGAGCGACTTTCGCAGCGCCTTCTTGTAGACGAGCAGATCGTCCATCTCGCCGGCGCGCAGGCGGCGCACGAAGTCGCGCACGTACTCCGCCACCGGCCGGTCGTGGAAGGCGAGGTCGAGCAGGCCCTGCTGCAGCCGTTTGCTGACCTCGGTCCAGTCGCGGCGCACCGACTCGAGGCCGACGAACTCGATCTCCTCGCCGGCGTCGCTCGCGACCAGCCCGGCGTAGCGCTTCTTGCTGCCACCCTTGCCGCCGCGCAGCTCGGGCATGAAGAAGCGGCGGTAGAGCGTTTCGAACTCGAGCTCGAGGTGGCTGTCGCAGCGATAGGCCGTGCGCACGTGCTCGGCGACGGCCGCGGTGATCGCGCCACGCAGCTCCCGCGCGAGCGCCAGGGCGCGCTCGGCGTCCTCCTCGCGCGGGTCGACGAAGAGCGAGTCGGTGTCGCCGTAGATCACCGCCAGGCCGCGGCCGCGCACCCACGCGGCGGCGAACTGGATCAGGTGCTGCCCGAAGGTGGTGATCGCGTTGGCCACCGCCGGTGCGAACAGGCGCGAGGCGCCGGCGCCGAGCACGCCGTACATGGAGTTCATCAGGATCTTGATCGCGTTCGAGGCGATCGCGTCGCCGGCGCGCTTGGCCTCCTCGCGCTCGGCGGCGAGGCGCGCGACCAACTCGGGCAGGATGCCGCGCGGCGAACGGCGGAAGTGGGCGCCGTTGGGGGCGCGCAGGGCGTCGTCGGCCGGTGTCGGGCGCGCCACGTGGGTGAGCGGGTCGATGTTGAAGGTGCGGATGATGCTCGGGTACAGGCTCTTGAAGTCGAAGACGAGGATGTTGCGGTAGAAGCCGGCGGTCGAGTCCATCACCCAGCCGCCGGTCAGACGCGCGGCCTTCGCATCGCTGGCGACCGAGGGCGCGACGATTCCGCGCCGGCGGGTCTCGGCGAGATAGAGCGAGTCGATCGAGGCGATCGCGGCGCTGACCCGGTCGAGTGACATGCCGGTGCGGAGCGAGCGCTGCACGGCGAGCGGGATGAGCTGGGTGCGCTCGAGGATGTCGCTGACGAGGCGCGCGTCGAGGAGGTTGTAGCGCACCAGCGCTTCCGGGTCGGAGCGGTAGGCCTCCTCGATCTGGTGGTGACGCCCGTCGCCGGCGAACAGCTTGCCGCGCCCGAGGAAGGCCTGCGCCGCGGTCTCGAGCTTGTAGTCCTCGAGACGCAGGAAGGCGCCGCGCACCAGGCTCAGGCCGTCGAGCACCAGGCGCCCCTGCAGGACGGCGCGCGATTCGCGCGTGAACGAGGCGTCGCGGCGGATCTCGAGCTCGTCCTCGGTGCGCCCGAGCGCGCAGCGCAGACCGTGGTGGTGGCAGCGCTTCTGCAGCACGGCGAGGTCGAAGTCGACGACGTTCCAGCCGGTGATCACGTCCGGATCCCACTCGCGCACCAGCGCCAGAAAGCGGCGCAACAGGTCGGGCTCGCGGCCGAAGTCCTCGGCGCCCCGCACCGGCCGGTCGTAGAGCAGCAGCACCGCTTCGCGCTCGCCCATCTGCAGCGCGATCGAGTAGACCAGGTCGGCGCGCGGGCTGGTCTCGATGTCGAGCGACAGCACGCGCAGAGCCGGCGTCCATGTGCAGGGACGCAACTCGGGGTTGCGGTACACCCGACCGACACCGCGGGCGACGGTGTGCTCGCCTGCCACCTCGAAGCCGCCGCGCAGGCCGCGATCGATCAGGTAGCGCGTGGTGAAGCGCACGTCGGCCTCGAGGCACTCGATCCCCAGCCGCTCGAGCTTCTGCCGCAGTGCCGGCACCTCGCCCGGGTTGGTGGCGGTGGCGCGCGCCACCGCACTGCCGTCGAAGGCGCGCATCTCGGTGTCCTCGAAGACGATCCCGGGCAGGGCGCGGCGGGCGTCGCCAAGGCGCGCCTGCGGCACGAAGAAGTACGGTCGCGGGCGATCGTCGAGCAGCAGGCAGGGCTCACCGGTCTCGAGGATGCCGTGCAGATGCACCACCGGCGTGCCTCCGGAGAGGCGGTAGGTCGGCGTGAGGAGGAAGCCGCGCACCGGTGTCGGCCCGCGTGTGCGCGCCCTCGCCCTCAGTCGCGCTTCAGCACTGCGAACTCCCGCTTCAGGGCCGCCACCTCGTCCTGGATCGAGGCGAGCCGCCGCGCTTGGCTGACGACGCGGAAGATCTCCTCGTCCGAGGCTTCCGGCGGCGTCGAGTCGGCGTCGCGCACGACTTCCAGGATCTGGCGCACGAGGCGCGGGATCTCGCGTTGCGGGATGACCAGGTCTCCTCGGCCGAGGGTCCCGGTCCAGTTCGAAGCATAGGGCCGGAGCACGTGCAGAATGCTCTCGGTCACCGTCGGTTCGGTCGGCATGTGGGCTCCTGCCGCGCGGGGGGCGCGGACTCGCTTCCCGAGATAACACACGCGGCGAGAGGATTGAATGCACTTCGTTGAAACCGGCGCGAGCGGCATGGTAAGCGACGCGGCTGGAGGTCGAGCGATCCATGGCCACGATGATCACCAGCGAGTGCATCAACTGCGGCGCCTGCGAGCCCGAGTGCCCGAACACCGCGATCTACCAGGGCGGCGTCGAGTGGGAGTTCAACGGGGCCAAGCATCCGCCGCTCTCCGGCGAGATCTTCTACATCGTTCCGGAGAAGTGCACCGAGTGCGTGGGCTTCTTCGACCACGAGGCCTGCGCGGCGGTCTGCCCGGTCGATTGCTGTGTCCCCAATCCCGACATCCCGGAGACCGAGGCGGTGCTGATCGCGCGCGCCAAGCAACTCCACCCGGAACAGGAGTTCGGCGGCGACTTCCCGTCCCGCTTCAAGGGCGAGGGTGGCGCCGCCGCCCCCGCCGAGGCGGCCGCCACGGCCGCGCCGGCCGTCGCGGCCCCCGCGCCGCCCGCCCCGCCCGCTGCGGCGGCGGTGGCCGCGCCTGCGGCCGCGCCCGGCATGGCGTTGCCCGATCTCGACGACTGGGAGGTCCCGGTCGAGTGCCATCGCTGTCACGGCACCTACGCCGTCGCCTTCCGCCACTTCAAGGCGGGCGTGGTGTTCTACTGCCCCTACTGCAGCGGCTCCCTGGTGGTGACCTTGCCGATGCACCAGAGCGTGGCGCAGGAGTTGGTCGGCTTCCACGAGCGCTGGCGGCGCGCGTTCGAGGAGTTCCACGCCCGCCGGCAGCGCGAGCTGGAGGACTTCGAGGAACGCCAGCGCCGCGCGCTCGAGGAGTTCAACGCCACCCTCGCCACGGCCACCCAGCGCGTCAAGCCGCCCGGCTCGGTGAAGAAGCGCGCCTGGATCTTCGGGTAGCAGGGAGAGAACCGAGAGGGAGCCCTCTCGCTCGTCTCCGCGCTCAGCGGGGGATGCCGGCGGGGTTGGCGGGGCCGGGGCCGGCGGGGTTGCGCGGGCCGGGGCCGGCCGGATTGAGGGGCGGCGGGCCGGCCGCATTCACCGGCGGCGGACCAGCCGGGTTGTGCCGGAACGCGCCCTGTTGGCGGGCGCGGCAGGCGCTGATGGCCGAGAGCGGAACGCCGGCGGCGGCGGCGACGTCCTCGGGCGCGTGACCCTGGTTGATCAACCCGTTGACGGCGTTGCAGTCGAGCGCCCACGCCGTGCCGCTCAGCATCGCAGCGAACATCACCGTCGCGAGTGTCTTCTTCATGGGGGATTCCTCCTTCGCCCGGCCGCTCTCCCCATAGGCCCCCGGGCTCACCGCCGCAAGTAAGGGCGGGGCCGCCCGGGAGCCCCGCCTTTTGCCACTGGTGGGTCTGCGGTATAGCCCGACCGGACGTGTGCCGAATGTCGAGCAATCGCAACCCCCTCCGCGATGACGGTCTGCCCCGGCGGAGAACCGGATCTCGGTCGGCCGCCCGCGAAAGGGTGGTGAGGCGCTGAGGTCCCCGTTGAAGCCTCCGCGCCTGCGCCCCGGCGACCGGATCGGGGTGCTGGCTCCCGCCGGCGTGGTCGACGCCGAAGCGCTGGCGCGCGGCGTCGCGGTGATCGAAGCTGCGGGTTTCCGCGTCGACCAGGGCGCGTCGGTCTTCGCACGCGACCGCTACCTGGCCGGCGACGACGCCGCCCGTGCCGGCGACTGGCACGCGATGATGGCGGACGGGGACGTCGCGGCGGTGTTCTGCGCCCGCGGCGGCTATGGCTCGGGGCGGCTGCTGCCGTGGCTCGACCTCTCCTCCGTGCGCCGCCGCCCGCGTGCGTTCGTGGGGCACAGCGATCTCACCTTCCTCCTGAACCATCTGGCGCAGGCGGCGGGCCTGATCTCCTTTCACGGGCCGATGGTCTCCTGGTTCGCGGAACAGCCGGAGGCGGTGGCCAACCTCTTCGACCTGCTCGCCGGCGGTGCGCCGCCGGCGATCGAAGCGGACGAGGTCTGGCGCGATGGCGCGGCCGAGGGCGTCCTGGTCGGTGGCTGTCTATCGATCGTCGCCGCCATGGTCGGCACGCCCTGGCAGATCGACACGCGCGGGGCGTTGCTCTTCCTCGAGGACGTCAACGAACGGCCCTACCGGGTCGACCGGATGCTGACGCAACTGCGCCAGGCGGGATCGCTCGCCGAGGTGGCCGGCCTGGTGTTCGGCGAGATGCCCGGCACGTTCGACGCCGACGGGCCGACGCTCGCCGACGTCGTCCTCGACGTCTGCGAGGATCTCGCGGTGCCGATCGTCGCGGGCGTGCCCAGCGGTCACGGTCGCGGTACCCTGACGCTGCCGCTCGGCGCGCGCGCGCGCATCGAAGGCGGGCGGCTCAGGATCCTCGAAACGGTGGTCGGGTGAGATGAGCTTCCAGGCGGTCGAGCGCGAGATCGACGCCGCGGTGCAGCGGCGCGTGTTCCCCGGCGCGGTGTTGCTCGTCCGCCGCGGCGAGCGCGTCTTCTACCATCGCGCCTTCGGCTACCGCAGCGTCGAGCCCGAGGTGACGCCGATGCGCGAGGACACCATCTTCGACGTCTCGTCGCTCACCAAGGTGCTGGCGACGACGATGGCGGTGATGCTGCTCGTAAAGGAAGGGAAGATCCGGCTCGAGGATCGGGTCACGCGCCTGTTCCACAATTTCGGCGTGCACAACAAGACGCACGTGACCTTCCGCAGCCTGCTGAACCACTCGTCGGGCCTGGCGGCCTGGCGGCCGCTCTACAAGAAGATCCTGCAGACCCAGAAGCAGCAGGGACGGGTCAACTTCCTCGCCAGCCCGGTGGCCAAGACCTTCGTCTACGGCGAGCTGCACCGCGAGATCCCCGAGTACGCCTGCGGCTCGAAGTCGCTCTACAGCGACCTCGGCTTCATCCTGCTGGGCGAGGCGGTGGAGGAGGTGTCGCGCCTCTCGCTCGACCGCTTCTGCGCCGAGCGCGTCTTCAAACCGCTGCAACTCCGCCATACCGCCTTCGTCGATCTGTCCTTGCTGCGCCGTCGGGGTCTCGAGCCGGTGAGCGAGATGATCGCGCCGACGGAGCGCTGCCCGTGGCGCAAGAAGGTGCTGTGCGGCGAGGTGCACGACGACAACGCCTGGGCCATGGGCGGGGTGGCCGGCCACGCCGGGCTGTTCTCGTCGGCCAAGGACATCGACACGCTGATGACCCGCCTGAAGGACTGCTGGGCCGGACGCAGCGAGATGATCCCGCAGAAGATCGTGCGCGAGTTCCTGCGGCGGGACGAGTCGATTCCCGAGTCGACGCGCGCCCTCGGCTGGGACACGCCCAGCGCGACGGGCTCGAGCGCCGGCTCGACCTTTCCGCCGACCGCGATCGGCCACCTCGGCTTCACCGGGACGTCGATCTGGTACGACCCCGAACGCGATCTGCTCGTGGTCCTGCTCACCAACCGCGTCCATCCCGATCGCAACAACGAAGCGATCCGCGAATTCCGCCCGTTCATCCACGATCTCGTCGCCAAGGCGGTCGAGTAGGAGTCGTTCATGCAGCAGGTCAACCCCGACGTCCCACCCCCGGGCACCGCGCTTCGCGCCCTCGAAGGCGGCCGCCGCGTTCACCTGATCGCGATCTGCGGCGTCGCGATGGCGGCGCTCGCGGGCATGCTCAAGCAGCGCGGCTACCAGGTGTCCGGCTCCGACGACAACGTCTATCCGCCGATGAGCACGCTGCTGGAGGATCTCGGCATCGCCATCCGCCGCGGCTACCGCGCCGAGAACCTCGACGACCGCCCGGATCTGGTGGTGGTGGGCAACACCGTCTCGCGCTCCAACCCCGAGGTCATGGCCCTGCTCGGCAGCAGCATTCCCTACGTCTCGCTGCCGCAGGCGCTGGGAGAGCTGTTTCTCGAAGGCAAGCGTCCGGTCGTGGTCGCCGGCACGCACGGCAAGAGCACCTCCACCGCGTGGCTGGCGTGGGTGCTGGAGCAGGCGGGGCGCGACCCGAGCGTCATGGTCGGTGGCCGCTCGCTCGACTTTCGCGGCAACTTCAAGCTCGACGACGGCGAGCTCTTCGTCGTCGAGGGCGAC
>Ga0268299_1002001_pt1 | contig 28035 bp, 24 predicted proteins | sample NOBtaG_FD_193484 | JGI IMG/M metagenome (GOLD analysis project Ga0268299, IMG submission 193484) | Activated sludge microbial communities from bioreactor in Nijmegen, Gelderland, Netherland - NOB reactor | ecosystem: Engineered > Bioreactor > Aerobic > Activated sludge | place: Netherlands...
GCCTGTGGGACCGGTGTCGCCTGTAAGGCCAGTCGGACCCGTGGGACCGGTGTCACCCGTGAGGCCGGTCGGACCTGTGGGGCCGGTGTCGCCCGTGAGGCCGGTCGGACCTGTGGGACCTGTGTCGCCCGTGAGACCCGTCGGACCTGTGGGACCAGTGTCGCCTGTAAGGCCAGTCGGACCCGTGGGACCGGTATCACCCGTGAGGCCGGTCGGACCTGTGGGACCTGTGTCGCCCGTGAGGCCGGTCGGACCTGTGGGGCCGGTGTCGCCGGTGAGGCCGGTGGGACCAGTCGGTCCGGTATCACCTGTGAGACCAGTCGGGCCTGTATCGCCGGTCAAGCCGGTCGGTCCTGTGGGGCCGGTGTCGCCTGTGAGACCAGTCGGGCCTGTGGGGCCGGTGTCGCCTGTAAGGCCCGTCGGGCCTGTGGGACCAGTGTCGCCTGTAAGGCCCGTCGGACCTGTGGGGCCGGTGTCGCCTGTAAGGCCCGTCGGACCTGTGGGACCGGTGTCGCCTGTAAGGCCGGTGGGTCCAGTCGGACCCGTGTCGCCCGTCAAACCGGTCGGGCCCGTCGGGCCTGTATCGCCAGTCAAGCCCGTCGGACCAGTCGGCCCTGTGTCGCCTGTCAAGCCCGTCGGACCAGTCGGCCCTGTGTCGCCTGTGAGGCCGGTTGGACCTGTCGGGCCAGTGTCGCCTGTCAAGCCGGTGGGGCCGGTTGGGCCGGTATCGCCTGTGCCTGTCGCACCGGTCGGACCCGTGGGACCTGTGTCACCTGTCGAGCCAACATCGCCCGCAAGGTTGATGCTCCAGCTCGAAGCCGTTCCACCGCCATTCGTCAGGTCAACGAACACATCGAGGACGCCGCCGCTGTAGTTCGTAACGAGGCCTTCCATGTAGACGGTCGGGGCGAGCTGGTTGCTGATGCGAACGCGTGCGCCCGCCGTGTAGGCGAGGTTGGCGCCGACGTTAAAGGACTGAAGTCCGATGCCGACGGTCGCGGTCGATCCCGAGGTCGCACGATAACCGGGACCTGCGGGGCCGGCAGGCCCAACGAGACCCGTCGGCGAGCCAACCCACTGACCAAGGTTGTTGATTACGAGCATGCCGTTGATCGAAACGGACTGCGGGTTGATGTCCCCGGTAACGTCGCGCGAAATTGCAGCAACGGGGGCGGGGGTGATCTTGCGGCGCGGAGTGAACGTCTCGTTCGCCTCGATACCGGCGTTCGAGTTAAAGTCCACGGAGACTTCCATGTACACATCGGACGTCGGGCGGAAGACCGCATCCGGGACGGTCAACTCGGCGGCATACAGGCTATTGACGACGCCGACGTTGTTGATGGTCTGGGTGAAGAGGAGGGTACCGCCAGTGGGGGCATCGAAGAGGCGGAACTGCATGAGGTAGTTGCCATTGGCGACCGAACCTCCACCCGGGCTGCGCAAGCTGCCTTGAGTGGTAAGCTGAAGAGCGAAGCTGTCTGTCGGGACGCCGATCAAAGCGGCGAGCGCAGCGAGGGCTGCAACCTGACGCGCGTGGCGCCGAAGGCCTGAAAAATTCATGGGGTCTCTTCCTTCGATCGGGATGGCGAACCCGTCGGATTTGATTCACGGATGCCCTCGCCATGGAAGCCGGGGACACCTCGCCATCATGCGTTGTATCCAATTGACTAGGACGCAATCGCTTGACTGGCAAGCGAGAATTGAAAATCTAACATTGGCGCTGGGATATACGCCCCAGGACGAGACCCACCCATTGACGCGAGCGCCCGCGCCCCCGCAGGATACTTCGCCCGCAAGGAGCACCCAGAGCGAATTCCCTATGTCCCAAGGCAACAAGCGCGCCCTCTTCATCGTCCCCCCGACCGGGCGCTACATCCGCGAAGACCGCTGCCAGACACCGATCGACCGCCTCAAGACGGTCGCCCTTCGCCCCCCGATCGATCTCATGTATGTGGCCGCCGCCTATGAGAGTAAGGGGTGGGAATGCCGCTTGGTGGACTACCCGGGGGAGGAACGCGACTGGTCCGACCTCGAGAATGACCTCAAGACGTTCAAGCCAGCGGTGATGCTGATGAGCATCACGACCCCCTCGCTCGATGAAGACGTCAAGGCATCCGAACTGGCGAAGAAGGTGGACCCGGCAATCACGACGATCGCCAAGGGCGCCCACTTCAACACACTCGACACCGACGCGATGGAGCGCTGGACCTCGCTCGATATCGTCCTGCGTGGCGAATACGAAATGACGTGCCTTGAACTGGCCGAAGGTCGCCCGGTGGCGGACGTCAGTGGGCTGACCTGGCGCGACGGCACGCGCATCGTGCGCAACGAGGCGCGCAAGCTCCCCGACAATCTCGACGACATTCCCTATCCCGCAAGACATCTGACGAACAATGCGCTCTACATCCGCCCCGACACGGGCGAGATGCAGACGACACTCGTCACCAATCGCGGATGCCCGTTCTCGTGCACCTACTGCCTCGCGAATCAAGCGAGCGGTCTCAAGAATCGCTATCGCTCGGTCGAGAACGTCATGGGCGAGATCCGCGAATGCGTGAAGCTCGGCATTCGCAGCTTCCTCTTCCGCAGCGATCTCTTCACCCAGAACAAAGCTTGGGTGATCAAGTTGTGCGAGGCCATCATCGCGGAGAAGCTCGACATCTCCTGGGCGAGCAATTCCCGCGTCGATACGCTCAACGAGGAAGTCCTCAAGTGGATGAAGAAGGCCGGTTGCTGGCTGATCGCGTTCGGCGTCGAGAAGGGGGACAACACGTCCCTCGAGAAGATTAACAAGAAGGCGAACATCGAAACCGCTCGCAAGGCGATGGCGATGACGCGCGAAGCGGGCATCCGCCGCAGCATGTACCTGCTCTACGGATTACCCGACGACAACGAGGACGTGCTCCGCAGCGACCTCGAGTTCGCAAAATCACTCGACCCGGAATTCCTTGAAATCTTTTACCCCTACCCGTTCCCGGGGACGCCGCTGCACAAGGAAGCGATCGAGCTCGGCCTGCTCGGCGCGGGTGTGGTGCCCAAGGAAGCGTATGGTCTGCCCTGCATGCCGACGAAGCACATCTCGCTGGAGCGACTTGCCCTTCTGCGCACGCAGGCGCTGCGCGAGTTTTACATGCGCCCCAAGTTCATCATCCGCACCCTGCGCAGCGCGAACTCGCCGACGGAGCTGTTCAACTACGTCCGGGCGGGAGCGTCTCAGGCGAAGCAGTTTGTGTTTGGGGATTAGGGATCGAGGAGTCGCTGCGTTTCGCATGACTTGGATGCGCATCCGACACCCCGCAGATCCAAGGAAATCCAACCGTGAGCGCCCCCGCTGAGCCGCGATAGCGGCCCCACAGTTTCAGCCCCAGTTTTCTAGCCCGGCATCCGCACGGCATGAGGATTCGACCCAGGAAGTGGATCGAACGACCACCGGGAGCGCTCCCTCTCCAAATCCCATCCGCTGCAATCTTCCCGTAGGTGGGCGCAGGAGCTGTGCACTCGATTTCGCGTCGGGTTCACCCGCGATTGTGGGGCCCCTGCCGGGGCCCGATCCACATACGGCACGGCTCGTGGGAGCGTGCTGTTCTTGCCGTTCGCAGGAATTCACTGCGTCACACTCAGAAGGACTCGTACCCGGCTCGGGCGATTCAAGAACCTCCTCTACTCCTTCCCCTGCACTCTCCACATGAACTGCCCGAGGTCGCGCCGCGAGAGGATGCCCGCCACCTCGGTCGCGTAGATCATGGTGCGTTTGCGCCCGCGCGATTTTGCCTCGTTGCGGTGGCGCACCCAGTCCGCCTTCTTTAGCACGAGCAGGTGCTCGCTCCCGCTGCGGTCGAGCACGTTGAGCACCTCGAGCAGATTCGCCGTGTCCGGAATCGTTTTCGGCACGGGCAGCGCAATCTCCGATGCGACGATGATCGTCGGCACGGACGCCAAACCGAGTGACTCCCTCAGTTCATTCAGGGTGATCAACCCGCGAAGCCGCCCCTGATCGTCGATCACGAGCAGACCCTCACCCTCGCTCTCCGAAAAGCGTTCCAGCATGTCGAGCAGTGTCATGTCCTCCGGGACGCAGGCAGAGACGCGTTGCATGAACTCGGATGCTTCGCGCCCGGAGAGGGACGCCATGCCCTTGAGGCGTTCGCGGAAGAAGCCCTGCGCCTCCAGCGAGAGTTCATAGAAGCCGCCCTTGTTGAACTGGCGTGAAATCAGGACGGCAGGTCCGATCGCGGCGAGCACGGGGAGGATCATGTCTCCGTCCCCGCCGGAAATCTCGAAGATGATCACGAGCCCGGTAAGGGGTGCCTGAAACACGCCGGCAAGCATCGCCCCCATCCCCGCGAGCACATACGCCGTGGTGGGTTCGACGACCCCACGAATCGCTATGTGTGGCACGGTTGTGCCGAATGCCGCGCCGAGAGCCGCACCAATCACAAGCGAGGGCGCGAACGCGCCGCCAGGCGCTCCGGAGCTGATCGTCAGCGTCGTCGAGATCAGCTTGCCGAATGCGAGGACGATGAAGAGCGGGTTGAAGAGCACTGCGTGAAACAAGTTGGTGATGCCATCGTAGCCTTCCCCCGCAACGTCTGGAATCCAGACAGACATCAAGCCGACGCCCAGTCCGCCGAAGATGGGAGCGAGGTAGTTGCGCTTCAGGAAATCGGGCCACCACTTCTTTGCCGCGTGGACGATCTTGAGGAACGTCGCCGACATGATCCCCACAAGAATCCCGAGCAGCATGAAGATGACGTACTCCTTCAAGTGCGCGGGTTCCGTGGCGTCAAAGTCGCGAGGAACGAGAAGGGCATCCGCGCCAAAGAAGGCATGACTGACCGCCGCCCCAGCGACGGCGGCGAGCACGATCGGGCCCGCAGAGGCTGCGACCATGTCTGCGACGACGACCTCGAGGGCGAAGAGGATACCCCCCAGAGGCGCGTTGAACACCGCCGCGATGCCCGCCGAGAGACCACATGCCGCCAGCGTTGAAACGTTTGCGCCACGCAGTCCGCTCAACCGACCGAGCCAGACGCCGACGATGGCGCCGATCTCGGCGATGGGGCCTTCTGGACCGGAGGAGCCGCCGGACTTGATCGTCACCAGGGAGAGTGCCGCGTGCGACATGGACCTCCATGTCAGCGAACGGAAATCACCCGTCGTCAGCGCGCGGATGATTTCTGGCATGCCATGGAGTTTCGATGACTTGGTCGCGAGGAGCCTTAGGCAAATCGCGATGATCACCCCGCCCAACGTGGGAACCAGGATCGTCGCCACCATCCGCGCGGTCTCACTGGATTGCTTGCCGGGGGCGATCAGCCATGGCAGCTCAAGGTGAAGGACGCCGCGATAGGCCGAAGCGACAAGACCGCTAATGATGCCGATGGGGATCGCCAGCAGAAGCGTGCTGCGCTCGGGCGAAGGCACGAGACGCGCAATCCACTGGCGCCAGCCGGTGGTGCCCTCGTCGGAGGGGAACGAAAAACGATCTAGTAGGGCGCGGAATCCACGCGGGTCAGGCTCTTGCGGCACGATGTTTCCAGCTAATCGCCAACCGACGGGCGCTGTAAATCGGTTTGACAGTGCACAACCCATGCGGACCCTTCCACCATGCTCTTCATGGTCATCGAAAAGTTCCCAAAGGGACACCTCGAATTGGTCGGTTCCCGCTTCCGCGAGAAGGGACGCATGATGCCCCCCGGCGTGACCTATGTCGCGAGCTGGATGGAGGACAACGGCGCCCGCTGCTTTCAAATCATGGAAGCCGAATCGCGCGAGCACCTCCAGGAGTGGATCCGAAACTGGGAGGACCTGGTCGAGTTCGAAGTCACGACCGTCCTGACTTCCGCCGACTATTGGGCTAGGGCTGAGCAGAGCTAAGGCCCCCCCGCCATGAGGCCCCCGCCACCCCGACAAACATTCATGCTTGACGGCGTACCCGCGCTCCGGTGACAAGCACCCTCGTTTGACAGACGCGCCCAGCAAAGACCCCATGACCACCCAAGACGAGACTCCCTCCCAGCAAGAGATGCCCAGCCCGGAGAGCGAGCGCATCGCGCGCGTTGTCCGTCTGGCACGCCTCCTCGACCTGTACGGCGAGTTGCTCACGGACCGTCAGCGCCAGTTCCTCCACCTCCATTGTGACGAGGACATGTCGTTTTCGGAGATCGCCGAGGAGTTCGGCGTCTCGCGGCAGGCCGTCCACGACGCAGTCAAGCATGGCTCCGATTCGATCGAGCACTACGAGGAAAAGCTCATGCTGCTCTCGAAGGCCGAGGCCGCGCCCAAGGCCGCTGAGATCTCGCGCCCGGAATTGAGCGGATCCGTCACAAAGCTTCAGGACCTGTACGAGCGGCTGCGTCGCTCGGGGGGCATCATCTACGACGCCTCCAGCATCACGCGCGATCTGGGCGAAGTCATCGCCGACCTCTCGCGCTTGGCCTCCCCCTCGAGTGAGGAGTCGCCGAACCAGGCCTGATGTTCGACAATCTTACCGACAAATTCGACGGTATCTTTCGCAAGATCCGCGGCACCGACAAGCTCTCCGAATCCAACATCCAGGAAGCCCTGCGCGAAGTGAAGCTCGCTCTGCTCGAAGCAGACGTGAACTTCAAGGTCGTGAAGGATTTCACCGAGGCTGTTCGGACGAGTGCACTCGGAGCGGAAGTCACCAAGGGTGTCAGCCCGGCCCAGCAATTTGTCCAGATCGTCTTTAACGAGTTGGAGAAGATGCTCGCCGGCACCGAGAAGAGCCGCGAGTTCGAAGTGAAGCCCGGCGCGGGCACGAAGATCCTGATGCTCGGCCTGCAGGGCGCCGGCAAGACGACGTTTTGCGGCAAGTTGGCCCGCGCGCTCGAGAAGGAGAAGTGCAAGCCGCTCCTGATCGCGTGCGACATCTATCGCCCGGCCGCCATCGAACAGCTCAAGACCGTCGGCAAGAGCGTCAACGTCCCCGTTTTCGAAATGGGCACGAACCACACGCCGGTGGAGATCATCCGCGCGGGTCTCGAGCACGCCAAGAAGACCGGCCGCGACGCGATCATCATCGACACGGCGGGGCGTCTGCACATTGACGAAGTCCGCATGGACGAGTTGCGCGCCGTTCGCGAACAGATCAAGCCCGACTACACGTTCCTCGTCTGCGACGCGATGACGGGCCAGGACGCGGTCAACAGCGCGACAACCTTTGACAAGGAAGTCGGAATCGACGGCGTCTGTCTGACCAAGATGGACGGTGACGCGCGCGGTGGTGCGGCGCTTTCGATCAAGGCAGTCACCGGCCGCCCGATCGTTTACGTCGGCATGGGCGAACGCCCCGACGACCTGGAAAAGTTCCACCCGGAACGCGTCGCACAGCGCATCCTCGGCATGGGAGACGTTGTCTCTCTCGTCGAGAAGGCGCAGGCGGCGATTTCCGAGCAGGACGCCGAGGACATGCAGAACAAGCTGACCTCGGGCAAGTTCACCTATGACGATTTCCTGAAGCAGATGACCATGATCAAGCGGATGGGCTCCCTCAAGGGGCTACTCGGCATGATCCCCGGCGTGGGCCGGATGCTCAAGGAAGTGGACAACGACCAGCTCACCGCATCGCTGTCCCGCGTCGAGGCAATCATTCACTCGATGACGCGCAAGGAACGCGCGAACGGGGACCTGCTCGCCAAGGAACCGCGCCGCAGGATGCGCGTCGCCAAGGGCGCGGGCCGCCCTCTGCAGGAAGTGAATGACATGGTGCAGCAGTTCGACCAGATGCGCCAGATGATGGCGTCGATGGGCGCAATGGGGGGCATGGGTGGACTCATGGGGGGCGGTATGCCCTCAATGCCGCAAATGCCGATGAACCCCGGGGAGATGCCCGACCCGGACAGCCCTGCGTTTCAAAAGATGAAGAAGCAGCACAAGGATTTCATGAAGGACCGCAAGAACCAGGCGCGCTTCGTTCCCAAACAGCGCACCAAACGCAAACGCTGAACACAACCCAACCGCCTCCGTACCGGGGCGGAACAGAACCCGAAAGAGGAGCATTACTCCGATGGTAAAAATCCGTCTTACACGCATTGGCCGCAAGAACGAGCCGTTCTACCGCGTCGTCGTCGCCGACCAGCGTCGCGCCCGCGATGGCCGCTTCATCGAAATTCTTGGCCAGTATCAGCCCGTCAAGGTTGAGACACACGTCAAGATCGACAAGGAGCGCGCGCTCTATTGGCTCCACCAGGGCGCCCAGCCGTCGGACACTGTTCGCTCGATTTTCCGAAAGCTCGGCATCATGAAGGAATACCACGAGGCCAAGGTCGCCGCGAAGAAGGCGCTCAAGACCGCTTAAGAGCAGGCCGGGAGGCTGGAAGACTGGGAGGCTGGAAAGGAAAAGCAGGTTTCGGGAACTGTGTTTTGTGATTTCACCGGGTCGCATCAGTCATGTGCCGCTCGGCCGCCAGAGATCGCCCTTCCTTCCAGCCTCTCCGTCCTCCGGTCTGCTCCTCCGCCTCCCAGTCTTCCAGCCTCTCGCCCTTCCAGTCTCAATTCCTGTTTTTTCCGCTTGATGGTGTGCCTCTCGTGAAACCCTATCACGGCACACGTGCTTTATCCCCAGCTTCTCCGCTCCCGCTGACGAACCGCTGAATTGCTCCCGCTCCCGAGGAAACGAAACCATGAGTTCAGAACAAGGCCGTGGCCTGAAGGATCTGATCGAGTACATCGCCAAGGAACTCGTCGATGAACCCGAGAAGGTCGCCGTTCAGACCGTCGAAAGCGAATCCGTCGTTGTGCTCGAGCTGAGCGTCGCCCCGGGCGACATCGGCAAGGTCATCGGCAAGGGTGGTCAAACCGCCAAGGCACTCCGCAAGGTGCTGAGCGCTGCCGCCACCAAGCATAAGAAGAAATCCGTTCTCGACATCAAGGAATGACCGCACAGCCAGACTCGGAGGACTGGGTGACGATCGCCTATGTCGCGCGTCCGCACGCTCTGCGCGGCGCGGTCCTGCTTAAGGGTCTGACTCGATATCCGCATGACTTGCTCGACGTGCCCCTCTCGGAGGTAACCCTCCGGCGGGGGCGCGACTTGCGCTCTCCCATGACCATCACCTCGCTCGCGCCTCAGGGTGACCTCCTCCTCGCGCGCTTTGAGGGAATCGAAGACCGCAACGCCGCGGAAGGACTCGTCGGCTGGGAGGTCGTCATTCCGTCGGAGGAACGTTGGGAGTTGGAAGACGGGGCATACTATGTGGATGACCTTGTTGGCCTTGAGGCGATCGAATCGGCCACGGGCAAGTCGCTCGGCATGGTGATCGCGATCCGCGAGGGAAACGCGCACGATTACCTCGCACTCCCTCACCCGACCAGGAAGGGAAAGGAAGTCCTCCTCCCGTTTATCGCGCAATTCGTCGGGGACGTGGACACAAGGAACCGCAAGATCGGCGTTGTGATTCCTGACGGTCTCTTCGACCTCTAACATCGAAACCGGAGTCAACATTCCCCATGGCCGCCTTTCCTCCCTCGATCCTTTTTTGCGGAAAGCATCGCGTCAACTTCGCGATGTTCCACAGCGTCTATGAACGCCTCCGGCATGATAACAGCATCCGGCTGTTGGTGAGCTCGGGGCGATATCGTTGGCGCCCAATCCTCGGGTGGATTCGCCCGGAGGATCCCTCGCTTGTGAACGAGCCGCTCTTCAAGGAGTTCAACCTCGATCCCAAGCATCTGCACAAGACGAGCAATCGAGACAAGTACCCGTACGAGGTGTACGTGACTTCAAATCTCGATCGGAAGATGCTCCCTCCGAACAGCCACACGACCGTGCAGATCTTTCACGGAGTTTCGTTCCGCAATTTTGCCGTGAACGAGAAGTACCTGCGATTCGACAAGCTCTTCTTCCCCGGCAAGTACCACCTCGAGAAGTACATCGAGCGTGGCATCCTCAAGCCCGACGACGTGCGCATCGAGCTGATGGGACTGCCCAAGCTCGACTGCCTCGTGGATGACTCGATCAAGCGCGAGGATGTCCTGAAGCGGCTGGGCTTGGATCCAGCGTTGCCGACTGTGCTTTGGTGCCCCACGGGCGCGGAGCACAACAGCCTCGATCGCCTCGGACCAGCCGGTGTGAAGGCTGCACAGAACGGTGAATGGAACTTCATCATGAAGCTCCACGACCACCCGCACCTGCCCACGGGCGTGAAGCCGGAACACGTCGAGAAAATGGTGCGCGATGCCCTCGGCCCGCGTGGTCGCATCGCCCCGGAAAGCAACGTGGCCCCGCTGCTCGTCGCGGCTGACTTGCTCATCAGCGATGCGAGTTCCGTCGCGAATGAGTTCTGCCTGCGCGATCGCCCGATCGTCTTCGTTGATGTTCCCGATCTGCTTCAGGCACGCGCCGCGATGCCCGGATGCGCGATGGATTTGGAGACCCACGGCCGAAACATGGGGCAGGTCGTCAACAGCGCCGACGAGTTGACCGAGGCGATCAAGGCGGGCCTCGCGAACCCCACCGAACGCAGCGAGGCGCGCCGCGCGGTTGCCACGCACCTCTTCCATGAGCCGGGAACTGCCGGTGCCCGCATGGCAGCCAAGCTGGTCGAGATGGCCAAGGCCTCCCAACCTCGCCCCGGCGAAGCGGGCAGACGCTGATGTCTGGCCCGATTTCTGCACCTTGACTTCATGCTGCCTGCCGTCGCCGAGTACGCACAATGAAGTCGAAGCATGGATTCATCGGGGACAACGCTTGAAGATCCTGCATCTCGCCACGCACACAGGAGTTTACCGCGGGGGAGCCGTCCAGCTCTCGCGCATGGCGCTTGCCCAGCTAACACGCGGGCACGACGTGCGCATCGTCGCGCAGGAAGACACGCGCGCATCGAGAGAGGAATTGGCCCGAAACGTTGAGTCGTGGGCTCCTGTCGCGGCCACCGGGGTGCCGTTGGAGTTCATGGACTATTACTCCATCTTCGGAGTGGGACGGCTGCGAAAGTACCTGAGATCAGAGAGAATCGATATCGTTCACGCCCACCGGGACGATGCCCTGATCGCAGCGCGACTCGCCCTGCGCGGGCTGGATTCTCCCGTCTTGGTCGCTCAGCGCGGCACGACTTCCCCCCCATCGTACTTCGCGGGCCTGGCCTTTCGTTCCACTAAGACGCGGGCTGTTGTGTCGGTGGCGGAGGCCGTCAAGGAATCGCTCATCGACGCGAACGTGGACCCCGCAAAGATCCATGTCGTGTATGGTAGCGTGGACCTTGAGAAGTTCGCCCCGCGCGAACCGAATCAGGAGATTCTCGCGACGCTGAACCTCCCCCCGGGGGCGCGAATCATCGGCAGTCTCTCCGCGTATCGCGGCGCGAAGGGCTTTCCTGACATGATCAAGGCCCTGAGGGAAGTCCTCCCTGAGTTCCCGGACGTCTTTGTCGTATTCTTGGGAGAACGTGTCCCCAAGAAGGTCCGCCCCCGTGCGAAGAAAGCCGGGATCAACGACCAGTGCCGCTTTGTCGGGCACCAGTCGAATGTCGCGGATTGGATTTCCATCATGGAGCTGACGCTCGTGACCGCGCGCAGTCGCGAGGGGCTCTCCGGCGTCCTGCGTGAATCGCTCGCAATGGGAGTTCCCGTGATTTCCACGGACTGTTCTGGGAATCGGGAGATCGCCCAGCCGGGTCGAACGGGGCTCCTTGTGCCGGTGGGAGACGTCGCGGCGATGGCTGAGGCGATACGCCAAGCGCTGCGCGAACCTGTTGAGATGAAGCGGCTCGCAGCAGCCGGCCGCGAGTGGGTCGTCGCGAACTGCGGCACGGATCGCCAAGCGCGCGAGACCCTTCGCATCTATGAGTCCCTGCTCCACCCTCTCCCCTCGAGTCCCGCCGCGATTTGACGGCGCGATCGCCCTCCCGATGCTTTGTTGGAATTCGTCGCTGGCGGCTCTACTGCCGCATAATCGGCTCGCGCACCCCGCCCGCCACGGGGTGAAGTGACCCTTTCCTTGGGGAGCTCCCTCCGACTGCATCCGTGAATCCCGTCGTCCTTTTGACCACCCTTCGCCCCAAACAGTGGACGAAGAACCTCCTCCTGTTCGCAGGCATCGTTTTCTCCCGCCACTGGGGGGATCCTTTGGCCGTGCGCAATGCGGTGGCGGGGTTCTTCGTGTTCTGTCTCTTGAGCGGTGTGGTCTACATCACGAACGACATCGTGGACGTGGAAAAGGACCGCCAACATCCGAAAAAGCGGAACCGCCCGATCGCCTCGGGTGCGATTTCACCGACGGTGGCGGGCGTCTGGGGGGTGACACTGCTCTTGGGCTCGCTGCTGCTCTCGTACTTCATGCTGCCGCGCGGGTTCTTCGTGGCGGCGATGATTTACTTTGGGCTCAGCACGGCATACTCAATTCGACTCAAGCATGTGGTCGTGATGGACATCCTCACGCTGGCATTTGGCTTCGTCCTGAGGGCGATTGCCGGAGTCGAGGTCATCCGCGTCGAGGGAGCCGACATCCCGATCACGAGTTTCTTCGTCCTGACCACGCTCTTCCTGGCGCTGTTCCTGGCCACCTGTAAGAGGCGGAACGAGTTGGTCGTGCTGGGTGACAACGCCGGTCACCATCGGGAGGTCCTAAAGGACTACAGCACGGAGTTTTTGGATATGATCCTAACCGTGGCGACGGGTTGCGTGTTATTCAGCTATGCGCTGTGGACCACGCAGGGTCAGTTTGCACGCACTTCGTCTGAAGCAGGGGGCTCATCGGGGACGTATGCGATGGTGTTCACGATGCCCTTTGTGATTTATGGAATCTTTCGTTACCTCTGGCTTGTCGTTCATCGCGACGAGGGCGGCGCGCCGGAGAATCTGCTGATTGAGGATTTGCCGTTGCTCGGGGCCGTCGTGCTCTGGCTTCTCACCACGTTCGCCGTACTCACGTTCGCGCGCTAGGAATCCACAGCGCCTGCGCGAAATCACGGCACAGAGGAATCACTGAGATGGAAAAGAAAGTCATTCGAACAGCAGTCATCGGCGTCGGCCACCTGGGCCAGCATCACGCCCGCAACTATGCCCAAAACCCCCGGTGCAAGCTGACCCACGTCTGCGACATGAATCGCGATCAGGCGACCAAGATCGCCAAGATGTGGGACGCCAAGCCCGTCACAAATTTTCGCGAGCTGATCGGTCAGGTGGACGCGGTCAGCATCGCGACGCCGACAACAACGCACTTCGATGTCGGCATCGAAATGCTCGAGAACAACATCCACTGTCTGATCGAGAAGCCCGTCTGCGACAACGTCGTGAACGCGGCAAAGCTCGCCATCACGGCGGGGCGGCGCGGCCTAGTGCTGCAGGTCGGCCACATCGAGCACTTCAACATGGCCGTGCAGCGATTCATGGAAATCCTCACGACCCCGCGCTTCATCGAATGCCATCGCCTTGGGCCGTTCAATCCCCGCGTCAAGGACGTCGGCGTCGTCATGGACCTCATGATCCACGACGTGGACATCATCCTTCGCATGGTGGATTCGCCGATCAAGTCGATCGAGGCAGTCGGCATCGCGATCGTCACGGAGAAGGAGGATATCGCGAATGCACGTCTCACCTTTGAGAGTGGCTGCATCGCGAACCTGACCGTTTCGCGTGTGACGCCAAAGCCGCTGCGCAAGCTGCGCGTGTTCCAGGACGATGCGTATGTGTCGCTCGATTACGCGAAGCAGGCGATGGAGGTCTATCGCCGCATCCCGAATCCCGACTTCGAGAAGCCCGGCGACCCGCGCTATCTCGTCGAGTCGAAGAAGCTCCGAATCAAGCGGGAGGAACCGCTCAAGCTTGAGCTCGATCACTTCCTCGATTGCGTTGAACGCGGCCGCCCGCCGCGCACCGACGGCACGCACGCGATGGAGGCGCTCGACGTCGTCATCAAGATCACCGAAATGATCCGCCAGAAGGCGTCGGTCATGCCGGTTGAATTGCTGAACCCAGGGATGGTTGGGGAGTAACCCCCTCCCCAAACCAACACTGATCGGCCGACGAGTTCATGCGCGAGTTGCATTACTTCATCATCGCCGGAGAAAACTCCGGAGACCTGCACGGGGCGAACCTTGTGCGGGCGATGAAGGCGCGCTATCCGAAGATCCGGTTCGCGGGCCTTGGTGGGCGCCAGATGCGCAGTGTCGGCGTCGACCTGCTTTCAAACATCGTGAAGGAACTCGCCATCATCGGCATCGCCGGTGTCCTGCAGAACCTGCCTCGCATTCGAAAGCTCTTCAACCGGACGGTGGATTACCTGAGGGATCATCGACCGGACGCGATCATCCTCGTCGATTATCCCGGCTTCAACATTCGCATCGCGGATCAGGCGAAGAAGCTAGGCATCCCCGTCATCTGGTACATCAGCCCGCAGATCTGGGCGTGGCATGGATCGCGCAAGTACACGCTCGCGAAACTCGTCACGAAGATGATCGTCATCTTCCCGTTCGAGAAGGCGATCTACTCCGAGTTGAAGATGGATGTGGACTACGTCGGGCATCCGCTCTTTGACGTGATCCATATCGACCAGACAAAGGAAGAGGTCTTCGCCGAATTCGACCTCGATCCGACGAAGCCGCTCATCACGATCGTCCCCGGAAGCCGCGAGAAGGAAGTGGCTAGCTTTCTATCGATCATGCTCGATGGTGCGCGGCGATTTAAGGAGGAGCACCCGCGCACCCAGTTCGCCATCGTGCGCGCGACGACGATCGACAAGGCGCAGATCAAGGACATCCTCCGCAAGGCGGAGCTGCCGTTCGAGATCCCGATCGTGGATCGCAAGCGCTACAATCTCCGTGCACATTGCGACTTCTCGTGGGTGAAGAGCGGCACCTCCACGCTGGAGGCCGCGATCCTCGGCGGGCCGATGCTCATCGTTTATCGCACGAACGCCGTCACGTTCGCAGTGGCCAAGGAACTCTTTACGATCAGCTTCATCGGCCTTCCGAACATCGTTGCGCAGAATCGAATCGTGCCTGAGCTCCTTCAGGGGGAATTCACGGGACAGAACCTCGCGGAGCGCACCGCGTACTATCTCGACAACCCGACGCGTTACGGCGCGATGGTGGAAGAATTGCACCGCGTGAAGGAAAAGCTCGGCGGGCCGGGTGCCTCGAAGAGGGCGGCCATCTCTGCCCTCGAGGCGATTGGCGCGATTGCACACGAGCCCACGCCCGGGGAAGAATCCGCGCTGACCGGGCTGGAACCAGAAGACGAAAATCCAAGCGCTGCCGATTGATCGAGCCGCGAAAGAAATCATGCAATCCCTTCCACTCATCGCGATCATCGGGCGCCCCAATGTGGGCAAGTCGACGCTATTCAATCGCATCATCGGCGAGCGCCGCGCGCTCGTCAGCAACATCCCCGGCCTCACACGGGATCGTCATTACGCGCACGCGGAGCATGGCGGCTCTTATTTCATCGTCACGGACACGGGTGGATACGAGGAATCCGCGGAAGGAGACCTCGCGTCGCAGATGCGCCAGCAGACCCTCTACGCGATTGAGGAAGCCGATGCGATTATCTTCCTCTGCGACGTCAAGACACCGGCCGATCCGGTGGACCTTGAAATCCTCGAGCGACTCCGCAAGTCAGGCCGCCGTTTCTATCTCGCCGTGAACAAGTGCGAAAACGACATGCTGATCGCTGCGGCGTACGGCGATTTCTCGCAACACGGACTCGACGAGATTTATCCGATCACGGCGCTGCATGGCGGCGGGATCTATGAACTCCTCGACGAGATCATGAAGCACTTCCCGAAGCACACCGAGGACCCGGATCTCTCGACCATTCGCGTCGCGCTTGTCGGGCGGCAGAATGTCGGGAAATCGACGCTCGTGAATCGCCTCCTTGGCGAGGAGCGCATGATCGCCAGCCCTGTCGCGGGCACGACACGCGATTCCATCGACACCGACCTGACGGTGGATGGCCAGCGCTACACGCTGATCGACACGGCGGGCATTCGACGCCGCTCGAAAGTCGAACGCGGCGCGGAGATGCTCTCGGTCGTCTCGTCGATGCACGCCATCGAACGCGCGGAAATCGTCGTGCTGTTGCTGGACGCGACGCGCGAATTCTCCGAGCAGGATGCGCACATCGCGGGGCACGTCGTGGAACGCGGGCGCGCCGCCATCATCGTCATCAACAAGTGGGACCTCCTCGAAAAATCGAACGCAACTTTCGGCGAATACATTGATCGCGTGCGCGAGCACTTCAGCTTCATGCGTTGGGCGCCGATTCTGATGATCAGCGCGAAGACGGGCCAGCGCGCGCCGAAGCTGTGGGGACTGATCAAGAACGCGTCGGACCAGTTCCGTCGCGAGTACGCAACATCCCAGCTCAACCTCGTGCTGAAGAAGGCGGCGGCGTATCTTTCTCCGCCCACGATGCGCGGTGCCTCCCTCAAGATGAAGTACATCGTACAGACAGGGACGATGCCCCCGGTGTTCACGATTTTCGTGAACGATCCCAAGCTTTGCCATTTCAGCTACAAGCGATACCTCGACAATCAGTTCCGCTCGCAGCTCGAGATAGATTCAACCCCGCTCATGATTCGCTTCCGTCGCAAGGCGCCACCGCGCGGTTGGGAACGCATCGCCGAGGGCCAGAGCGCAGAACCAGCGCAGCCGCCGAAGCACCCGCGCATGATCCTCCTCGGGCCGGACGAAGATTTCTCCGGCGAAGTGTACGACGAGGATGATGGCGAGTGGATCGAGCCCGGGAGCGAGTGACATGCCCCCCGTCGGCGCCCTGTTTGCCGCGATTTGTGGGTACCTGATCGGAGCATTTCCGACAGGGTACCTGATCGGGCGCGCCAAGGGAGTGGATTTGCGCAAGCACGGCTCGGGCAACATCGGATTCACGAACGCCTGGCGCACTCTGGGCGCAGCGCCGGGCTTGGCAGTTCTCTTCATTGATGCAGGCAAAGCGTGGGCTGGGACACTGTTCCTCCCACAGGTTTTTTCGACCGAAGGCTGGGCGTTCGCGGCGAGCCTGGTCGCCATCGCCGTGATGGTCGGCAACATGTTCAACGTCTTCCTCAAGGGAGGAGGCGGCAAAGGAATCGGCACGGGATTGGGCGTGTTCCTCGCGCTCGCACCGAAGTCGATGTTCGCGTGCTTCGCCGTCTTCGCCATCATCAGCTCGCTGACGCGATACATCAGCCTGGGATCGCTTGCGGGGGCGTTCGTGCTCGCCGCGTCGTCGTGGTTCTGGTACGATAACATTGTCGCGAGCGTAACCACCGCCGTCGTGACCGTCGTCTTCATCAAGCATAAGGGAAACATCCAGCGCCTGATGGCGGGCACGGAACGCAAGTTCGGCAGGGCCGGCAGTGACCCGCCGCCCCCACCCGCGTCGTGAGCGCCCCGATCCGTCTGCGCCCGCACCATTTCCTGTGCACACTGACGTATGGTGGTGCTGGTTACACCCCCGAGTTCGTCACCAACATGGATGCGATTGTCGCGCGGCTGGGTGACCCATCCGGCGTGGATGTCCTCATCGTCGATGGCCCGGACGACATTTGCGCGCCCATGATGCAGTGTCGGGCTCACGAGTCATTTCACTGCCTGAACGAGAGCGTCATCGAACGCGATCGCCTCACGTTGGAAGGGCTCTCACACGCGGTGATCGATCAGCCCGGCGCGCGCAAGTTCGAGGTCGGCGCGACGATTCGTGTGACACCGGAATTGATCCGCCGATTGCGGGAGGAATTCGAGAAGCGCACGATTCGGGCTGGCTGTCCCGGGTGCGAGTGGGAGCCCCGCTGCACCGAGCGCGCGAACGGCAAGTTCAGCGGCGCGAAGCTTGGCGCGCGTCATTCATAAGCAGTCCACGCGCCGCGATTCCCTGCCGCAATCAGCGGCAGCACCGCATCCAGATTCGTCTCCCAGCGTCCCGTGTATGTGCGGTCGCACATCTCGAGAATGGCCGCCTCGAACGTGAGGATGAGTCCCTGAAGATTGGTATCGGGCGAGGAAACACTGCTCATCTCTGTGGGCAGGATCATCGCATTGGCGTCGACGTCGGGAGCACCCGGGCGCGGCGCACCGAATGCGAACTCGATGTAAGCGGCATCGGGATTCGCGCGGCACCAGCGCCCCTCGCTTGCGAACGCGCGAAGGTAGTGCAGCACATGGGCATGATCGTGCGAGTGCTGCGCATGGTCCGTCTTGAAGTGAAGAGTCATGCCGCGCATGGTCGGCTGCGAAGTGATCGCATCAGAGAAGAAGAGCGCGCCGTCCCTCGTGGGCCAGAAGTCGGCGACTTCGCTCGGAGTCAGATAGTGCGCGGGCCAGGTGATGCCGAGACTCGCGGCTGCCTGCGCCGCGCCTTGCGACAGGACCCCGCGCGCGGGGAGTTCACCCGGGCGGGAGACGGGCATTCCGATCAGTGGAAAGTCTTCGTCGGCATCGACGATTCCGTTGCCGTCCACATCCGGAGCCACGAGACCGGCAAGGGACGTCGTGAACACTCCATTGCCATCGTTGTCGAAATAGAAGAGCCCAAAATAGTTGTAGGGCAGATTGATCAACTGCCATGGGATCAGAATCGATGGGTCGTATCGGATCTTCGAATAGTCCACTTCGAGCGCGGGAAAATCGTAAGCCGTGTAAGCGCCGTTATAGACATCATTGATGAGAACTCCGTCACCATCCGCATCGACGTTGCCGTTCGGATCAATGAACCACATCGGCAACTCGAGGGCGATGTTCTGCGCGCACGCGGGGCTTTCCCAACTGATGAACCATGCGACCGGTGGAAACTCTCCCGCGTGCCGCGCGAGCGTCGTCACGATGGTCATCCCACCATTCGAAATCCCGAGCAGGCCGAGCATGTCACTCCGGACGTTCCCGGGGACGATGTCGGTAATGCGGCGACCAAGCGTGTCCGCCTGCTCGCCCGCGGCGAATCGCGCGACGTCGCGCAGGGCCATCTGACAGAGCGGCCCGCGATCATCATAGACGCCATCGCTCGTTTGGCCGTCGTCGGTCCCCCCGGGGAAGATGAACGACATCGTGATGATGCCACGATCCAGAAGTGGGACTGAGGTGGAGGCGTCCTCGAAGGTGCCCGGCTCGACACCCCCGGGCACAAGGAGCACAATCGGCGCGCCGTCGATTCCGAAGCGATACGTCGCCTGGTTGTCGGGCCACGAGAGCCGCACGGCGACGCTGCCGCCGGTGCCTGCACCTTGGCTGGGCACGCGGAGGTATGTCTCCGCGCCGGGCAACGCGAACGGAAGAAGTGTGAGAAACGCAGTCAGCCCAATCAGCCCATGTCGCATGTATAACTTCCTTCGCTCGACACCAGTCTTAATCCCTGGGTGATACTTGGCGAAGCGCATCACGCCTCGCAACTAGGGAAGCAGCCCGCACCATGAAATCCTTCATCGCCTTCATCCTGCTCATCGCCTTCGCGTTCACGTCTGCGCGCGCCGAGGAACAGACGTTCTTCTTTCGCACCGAAGCTGAAATGGACGCCACGGCCGGAGACCTCCGCCGCGCGCTGAACGCGTGGGCAAACGCCTCCGACGGCCCGACGGACAACTGGACACCGCTGGAGGTTCCGCTCACGGGGCGCGTCGAACTCGGAGGAGGCTTGATGCTCGTTGTCGTCGAGACCCGCAGCGACACGTCCGAAGCGACGCCGGTCAACTATGCGCGCCTGATGCTCGTCTCGGGAGAGGAATCCACCACGGGCGTCCTGCGCGAAGGTGAGACACTCACGCTTTCTCCGCTTCAGATCCAAGGCGTGCGAATCGCTGCCTCGACGCGCACGACATCGACGCTCCTCGTGAGGCGCGTCGATCCCGTCGCGCAATTGATGGATGCGAAGCCGCTCGGACCGCAGACCGCGCGCATCGAAGGAGATGTGAATGTCCTGCGCCTCAAGGTATCCTCCGCCGACGAACGCGAGATGCGATTCGTGCAACGATTCATGGAGGAGATGAAGAAAGGTTCGTCGGCGAAGAAGTCCGCGAAGGCGGCGTTCTCCGCAGTGCCTCCCGTCGCACGGCGCGGCCCGCCCCCACCGATCGAAGGTGGCCGCTTCGCGCCGAAGACCGCCACATTGGAATCCGGATCGTACGGTGGTTTGCCCGGTTCGATCATGGTGACGGTCAGTTCCGTGACTGGAGAGGAAGCCGCAATCCGCGAGTTGGCTTCGTCGATCGCGTATCGGTCGGATGGCCGCACGGGGAATCCTTCGGTCGGGGCATCCTCGGGGCCGGGTGGTACCGACATCTCGGTCGGAAATCGCGGGGACAGGTTCAGCGGCAAGCTCCACGCGTTGGAGGCCGAGCGCCGCGTCAACGTCTCGAACACGAGCATGTCGCTTGTGGAACTGGGCGGCAGCACGCGGATGGCGATCCAAGGGAACGGGCTGACCTACGATATCATCATCAACACGAGCGCGTCGGGGCGGAGCGCGGTCCTGCTCGACATCGACTTGATCGAGCGCAACGCGGGCTCAGGTTCGAGCCGCCGTCAACGCGCGCGTGTGACCGATGGCTCCACGGTTCAGTTGGCGGGGTTCACATCTTCGCGCACGGAGTCCTACTCGAGCGGCGTTCCCATCCTGCGGGACGTGCCCTTCGTCGGTGGTGCATTCGAGAACTCGCGCAACACGACGGAGAACTACACCACGGCCATTTTCGCGACGGTCGAATTCCAATAGGCCGCGCAATCTCGGACTGACAATCCCGGGGAATCGAGCGACAAGCATCCCATGGCACATCGCGCCGACAACCCGTTCGGGCCCATTCGCATCCTGACACCGCAGAACGTCATGCTCCTCCTCGGAGGGGTCGGGCTCTACTTTGGCGCGGTGGCGCATCAGGCTCCATTGATCGCGTTGGGACTTGCCATGCTCAGCATGCCGATGCTCTCGCTTTGGCGGGCGTCGCGTGTGCTCAAGTCCATCCGCGTCACGCGCAAACATCACCCGCGTGCGTTTGAGGAACAAGTCGTCCCCGTCCAACTTCGCTTGGCCAACATATCTGGTGATCCGTGTTCGATGCTCGTCGTCGAGGACGACTTCCCTCCGAGTTCTGCGCATCGGCTCGGGATGCTCGTTCCGGAGACCCTCTCGACGGGTGGTGCGGTGGAACTATCGTTCGCCCCCACCTGCACGCACAAACGGGGGCTGTACATGCTGGGCCCCGTGCGCATCAAGGCGACAGACCCCCTCGGCTGGTTTACGCGCGAAGTTATCATCGAGCACTTCACCTCGATCGTGGTGTATCCGAATTCGGTCGATCTGACCCAGTCGGATTTGCTTGGCGAGGGAACCCTGCGCCACGTCGGGATGGAGTCACATCGCCGCGCAGGATTCGGCGAAGAATTCATGGGCGTGCGAGACTATCGCCCGGGGGATCCATTGCGTCTGGTGCACTGGCGCTCGTCCGCGCGACATCAGCGGCTGATGGTCAAGGAATTCGAGGAACAGATCACGACGCGCGTTTCGGTGTATCTCGACCTGGGGAGACGTGGCCTCGTCGGCGTCGGGGACCAAACGAGCGTTGAATACGCCATCAAAGCGGCCGCCGCGATTGGCAAGCGCACGGTGGAACTCGGGCATGAGCTGGAGCTCTTCGCCGTCGGCGAGAAAGTCGATCACCTCCCGCCGGGGATGGGGACGGGGCACCTCCTCGGATTTCTTGATCGACTGGCGTTCATCAAGCCAAGCGGCGAGTCCGGATTTCCGATGGTCGTGCTCGATCTGGCGAATCGGATGCCGCGCGGTTCGACGGCCGTGATCCTTGCCGGTGCGACGACGATCGAATTGGAACACTACGAACTCGTGCTGGAGGTCTATCGCCGGCTCCGCATCCGACCGATCTTCGTGCTGATCGATGATCGCGCGTTCCTCAAGGTCTTCGGCGAGCAGGAAACCGCTCACGCGAAGGCGATGAAGATCGAAGTCCTGACGCGCGAACTGGCCGTGCGAGGTGCATCGGTCCGAGTCATTCGCCGCGCGCGCACGATCGCGGATGCGTTGTTGGGAGGGTTGGAAGTTGAAGCGATGAGTCTCTCCTGAGGCGCATACTCGCGAAGCCAGTCGAGAGATAGAGCGCAGGTGATGGATCAACAGCTTCCCCCACGGGTTTCAGTTTGTGGTCGGGCGTGAGGCGTATGTTGGGCCCCATCCGCAGCCCGGTTTGTTGTGGCTCACGGCCCCGCCATGAAGGGCGGGGCTGGAATCATTCGGCCGCTGCCGCGACCTGCGAACCGATGTGCTCATGCTTCGCGGAACGCGGTGGCAGATTGTTTCTCGATCAGGCGGCGCGCCGTTTTCAAGAGTCCCCGCCATGAGAGGACAGCCCCGGTTAAGTCGGGTCCGCCTGCCGAACGGGAGATCCCGGTCGCTGACTTCGTGGCCGGGGGTCATGAGAACGCCCTTTACCCAAGACGACTCTCTGCATGTTGGGTAAAATGCAGTTTTGTCTCATGCGCATTCCAACTTGACGGTGTTCCGCCCGGCGCGATTCGCAGGAGGGAGTCTCCCCTCTTCCCCCCTTCGCGCAGGAGCCAATCCCCATGTCCGCCACATTTGCCGATGCATCCATGACCCCGGCCGCGCCTCTCGCGGCAAATCCGGGGCGCCGCAGAACAATCATCACGCCGGACGGCTGCTTTGACCGGTTGCCGATTCGCACACCTGTGCTCACCCCAAAGAGCGACTTGATAGAGACGGTGCGGTCGTGCGCGAAGCCCTATGCGCAAACGGGAGACGTGCTTTTCATTTCGGAGAAAGCCGTCGCAGTCACTCAAGGTCGCGCGATCCCAGAGGATCAAATCAAGATCGGCCTCACGGCGCGCATCCTGTGGCGCTGTGTCGCCAAGGTCCCGTACGGAATCGGGCTGCGTCGCCCGAGTTCGATGCAGTGTGCCGTGAACGAATGTGGCGCGCCACGCATCTGGCTCGCCGCGATGGCGGGCGCTGCGGGAAAGCTGGTCGGCCGTAAGGGAGACTTCTATCGCGTGGCTGGACCCCAGGCCGCGACGATCGATGCTGCGACGACATCACCGCTCCAGCCCGATTGCGTCATCATGGGCCCAAAGGACCCGGACAAAGTCGCCGCGAAGATTACCAAAGAGACGGGCATCCTCGTCGCCATCGTCGATGTGAACGACATCGGTGGCTCGTGGGTTCTGGGAGCATCCGAGGGCGTCCCGAGAAAGGTCGTGGAGTCCGCACTGAAGGACAACCCGCTGGGTCAGGGGACCGAGTGCACGCCGATGGGATTGCTGCGTCGTCTCCCACTTTGATGGGACGCACACCATCGCGATGAATCACAGGAAGTGCCTCAGGGCGGAACGGAGCGCGCCATGAACGTGCTCGTGCTGAACTGTGGCTCCTCGTCGTTCAAGTTCCAAGTCGTCTCCACATCGTTGGCGGACATTCAGGCCGCGACGGATCGACGTTTGGCGCGGGGCTCGGTCGAACGAATCGGCATGCCCAACGCCATCTCATGGATCGAGGTGGGCAACAAGCCCGCAGTCCGCGAGACGCGCCCCATTGCGGATCATCGTGAAGCCATCGCACATGTGCTGCAACTCCTGCGCGACCCCTCGCATGGAGTGCTGCCGCCGGGTGACCGTATCGATGTCGTCGGGCATCGCGTCGTGCACGGAGGCGAGTACTTCGCATCGAGCATGCTCATCACGCCGGAGGTCATGGCGCGCATCGGCGAGTGCATCGATCTCGCGCCTCTGCATCTCCCCGCGAATCTGCGCGGGTGCCGCATGACGGAGGATCTCCTCCCCGATGTCCCGCAGGTCGCGGTGTTCGATACCTCGTTTCATCAGACGATGCCGCCGCATGCGTTCCTCTACGGAATTCCGTATGAGCAATACACCCACAACAAATTGCGGCGATACGGATTCCACGGCACGAGCCACCGGTACATCTGCTATCGGCTAAGGTCCTTGCTCGGCATTCCGCGGCGCTCGGTGAATGTGATCAGTTGTCACCTCGGCAATGGTTGCAGCATCGCGGCCATCGCAAATGGCGAGAGCCTCGACACGACGATGGGGCTGACGCCGTTGGAGGGCTTGATGATGGGGACGCGTTGCGGGGACTTGGACCCCGGCGCCGTGTTCCGCATGATCGGCCACGAGGGCCTCGGCCTTGGCGATGTGAACACGATTCTGAATCGCAAGAGCGGGCTGCTCGGCGTTTCGGGGCTGAGCAGTGACATGCGCGAACTCCTGGGTGCAGCCGCCGCCGGGCACGAGCGCGCGGCACTCGCGATCGAGATGTTTTGCTATCGCGTGATGAAGGGCATCGCGGCGTATCTTCCCGTCGTCGGGGGGGGGCTGCACGCGATCGTCTTTACTGGAGGAATCGGCGAGAACAGCGCAGAAATACGCCGCCGTATCGTGCAGCCGCTCGAGATTTTCGGAATCCAGGTGGACCACACCTTGAACGAGGCGGAGAAGCCTGGCGTCATCTCAACGGCGGCTTCGCGTTTTCCCGTGCGGGTGATTCCAATGGATGAGGAACTCGTCATTGCGCGCGATGCCGTGCGCGCCGTCGAGAAGGCGCAGGCCGCGTCCTAATCGTTCAGGCCAACCTGAACAATCGCATCGAGCAGCTCGCTTCTGAGGTTCATGTCCGTTGTGTCACCCGCGCGGGCGATGACGAGGAGCGGTGGCATCATGAAGACACCTTCGGATTCCTTGCCCGGCACGCCGATGTAGATGTGCACGACGTCGCCGCCGCGCATGAAGCAGATGAACTGTGGAGTCTTGGACGTGATTTCGAATCCAGACCTGCCGAGGATTTCCGCAACGGCGGGGAGGTCCGCCGTGCGCAGCGTCGCCATCACGCGTGGGACCGTGGGCACCGTCATGTGGATGTAGAGCGTCGCGAAGAGATCCTCGGCAATACGGTGCATCGGCACGCAGAGCAGATGGTCCCCCTCGACTTCCCCTTTCGGGGTCATGTTGACCGTGACGCCATTCGCGGATGCGCCCCGCGCGCCGCAGTATTCGTCGAGAATCGGCAGCGGCTCAAGCGAGGGGATCTCTCGTGTGGTCACGCCCCCATCCGAGGCGAGATCGATGGCGAATGCGGCGTCCTCTCCCCTCCCGGGGAAGGGTGCCTCGAATTCATCAAAGTTCATCAGGTACACCGCGCCATAGAGCGGGTGTGAATCGATCGGGCCCGTGGCGAGCCCCTCGTGTTCGTCATAGTCCTCGGCAAAAAAGGTCTCGGCGGGGATGTCGCCAATGCGGACCCACCACTGAATGGGGAACCCGGCCTCCTCTGAAATCGCAATCGGCGAGACAGGACGCGAGTGCGGAGGTGCATTTTGCGGTGCCAGCGCACGCAGCGCTTTGTCGGCTTCCATGGGGAGGTCCGCATGGCGTTCCGTGAAGCGCTTCGAGGCGACCATCGCCTTCAGGACTTCGCGGAATTGAGATGCAAAGGAATCCGCGGCGTTGGGACGCATGCGAATGCGCGCGTGCATCACATCGATCTCGGTCAGTCGCCAGCCGGCAATGTCGTAGATGCGCAGCTTGGAACCTGCGGGGACGAAGATGACGTTGTCGGAGCCGAAGCTAGCAGTCACGGTGCAGGTTTCCAAACAGCGGGAGTGGACTTGAGGGAGGGGATGAGCGGGACATCGGCGGGTAGCATGGGCAGCGCATCCATCTCTGCCGGTGTGGCCCAGCGGAACTTGTTTCCTTCGCGCGAGGTGGGATTCCCCTCGATGATGGAACACGAAACAAAAACGAGGATGATCATCCCATAGTCATAGGTGTGGCTGCGCACGTCGTAGATATCCCCCGCTTCGACGCGGATGCCGAGTTCCTCCTGGCATTCGCGCACGAGGGCCACGCGCGGGTTCTCCCCTTCATCGACGCTGCCGCCGGGGAACTCGAAAGAGCCCGCCCCCCAGCTTCCCGGGGGGCGTTCCTGAATCAGATATGCGCCGTGGCCATCTTCAATGAGCGCGGCGACGACCACGCGATGACATGGTGGCTTCGGCATGGCCTCAGACCTCGAGCACCACGGGAAGGATCACAGGGAATCGCTCCGTCTCTTGCTTGAAGAACTTTCGGAGCGCCTTCTTGATGGTCGCCTGCATGACGGAGATGTCCTCGCGCGCGGAGACGGATTCTTCCTCCATCGCGTTGATGACGATTTGCTTGGCGGCGTCCAGCATCGCGCGACTCTCGTCCTCATAGACGAACCCCCGAGAGATGATGTCTGGGCCACTCACGAGTTCCCCCGTCTCGTGGTCGATCGCGACGGTGACGAGCACCATGCCGTCCTCGGCCAAATGGCGTCGATCGCGCAGCACGACTTCGCCGACGTCACCGATGCCCTTGCCGTCCACGAGCACGCGCCCGTGAGGAACCTTGCCGAGGATTTTCGTCCCCGCCTTGGAGATCTGGACGACGTCGCCGTTCTCGATGATAAGCACTTCCTCGGGCTCCATTCCGACTTCGATCGCGAGGTTGCGCTGCGAGATCAGTTGACGGTGCTCGCCGTGCACGGGAATGAGGAACTGAGGGTTGGTGAGATTGATCATGTGCTTCACGTCATCGCGGTATCCGTGGCCCGAGACGTGGATGCCGGGGGTCGAGCGCTCGTCGTGGATGATCGCGCCGGCCTTCGACAGGTTGTTGATGATGTTGTAAATGGCGCGTTCGTTCCCCGGGATCATGCGAGCACTCATGATGACCGTATCGCCGGGGGTCACTTTGACGTGGCGATGCGAACCAAGTGCGATGCGCGAGAGAGCCGAGAGCGGCTCACCCTGGCTGCCGGTCGTGAGGATCATACGCCGTGAACGAGGCACTGCCTCGACCCCGCGAAGATCGTCGCGATAATCGCATACGACATCCAGGATTCCGAGTTCGCGTGCGACACGGATAATCCGTTCCATGTTCAGCCCGGCGGGGAACACGACGCGGTTGTTGGCCGCCGCGATGCGCATGACGGTCTGAACGCGGTGCACCGAGCTCGCAAAGCAGGAGAGGATCACCGTTCCCTTCGCATCCGCGACGAGCTGCGAGAGCTTCGGCACAACCTCTGCCTCGCTGGGGCAGCTCCCTCGACGATCCACGTTGGTGGAATCGTTGAGGAGAACGAGGACACCATCGTCATCCTCCTCCGAGTACCGCGCGAAAGCGTAGTGATCGAACGCGACTCCATCGGGAGGCGACGGATCCATCTTGTAATCGCCGCTGTGAATGGCGACGCCCGCCGGTGTGCGGATAGCGGCGGAGAAACTATCAACCATCGAGTGCGTCACGGCGATCGGTTCGATTTCAAAGTGCGTCCCGATGCGGAAACGGCGACGCCCCTCGTATGTCACGAAATTGGGTTCGAGGCGATACTCGCGGAGCTTTTCCTTTAGAAGCTCTCGTGCGAATTCGCTGACGTAGATTGGGATGTCCTTGCGCAACATCGGCAGCACATAGGGTAGTGCGCCAATGTGGTCTTCGTGGGCGTGCGTAATCCAAATCGCCTTGAGCGAACGCTCATGCGCACGGATGAACGCCATGTCTGGTATCACGGAATCGACGCCGGGCATGTCGTCCCCGGGGAGCATTTGACCACAATCAAGCATGATCATCTCCCCCTCAAACGAATAGAGGCAACAATTCAGGCCGAACTCGCCAACTCCCCCGAGGGGGACGATGTGGAGCGCACCTGTTCCACGAGGAAGGGCCTCTAGGTGCGGTTGTGTGTTTGTGGGTGTGGGTTTATTGGTCACGCCTCAAAGTGTGCACCGAGGCGCCTCCCGATGGAAAGTGTTTTCGGGGCGCGTTCATGGGGTGCGAGCAACAGAACCGGCGCGGATTGGGCAAGGACCGGTTTCCCGCAAAGGCCGCAAAGGCCGCAAAGGAGAGCAACTGCCGGGACCCGGTAGGGCGCACCGTCGGTCTCAACCCCGCAGGTCGGGGTGCGTCTCCCGGATTCGTGAGACGGTTACGTGGATTTTGCATTCTGCGCGAAGTCCGCGTCCCATTCGCGGTTTGCGCGGCATAGCCGCAGTGCCATGATGTTCGGGATGTTCTCGCGGCGCCA
>Ga0268299_1002002_pt1 | contig 28032 bp, 23 predicted proteins | sample NOBtaG_FD_193484 | JGI IMG/M metagenome (GOLD analysis project Ga0268299, IMG submission 193484) | Activated sludge microbial communities from bioreactor in Nijmegen, Gelderland, Netherland - NOB reactor | ecosystem: Engineered > Bioreactor > Aerobic > Activated sludge | place: Netherlands...
TTCGTGTCGTCCACCACCAAGAAGCTGGCAGCACGCCTGACCGCGTGACGGCAGCCGCAGGAAAGACGCATCCATGGACCAGGGCCGCGGCAAGGCCGACGCCACGGTGATCCACGACGGCGAGACCCTCAGGTTCCCGGCCCGCAGCAGACGGCACTGAGGTCGCATGACTCCGCACCATCACTCGGTCTCCGGCAGTCCGGCTCGCGCCAGCCATCCGGCCGCCTCCTGCATCTGACGGCGATGCGCCGCAGAGGTGGCGACGGGCATGCGCCGAAGGAAGGCCGGCACGCTGCGGAATACAGAGCGTTCGCGAAGCAGCGCGACCCAGCGTGCGGCCAGGTCCTTCTCGCCGAGCGCCTGTGCGGCGGCGGCGCCGGCGGCGTAGTTGGTCGGCAGGGCCGGGTTCGCGGCCATGCCGCGCTGCGCAGCCTCGAGCGCGGCGGCATAGTCTCGCTGGGCCAGCGCGCTCCACGCGAGCGCCAGGTACCACACGGCGCGAAGCGGCTCGCGCGGGCTGAGCGCGAGCGCGCGGTCGCACAGCGCAGGCGCTTCCTCCGGGTGCCCGAGCCGCGTGCGCACCAGCGCGAGCAGCCCATAGGCGGGGGCGAACGACGCCGATAGCCGCAGGCACTGGCGCAGCGCCTCCTCGGCACGCACCGTCTCGCCGCGGCCGTAGGCGATCAAGGCGAGCACGTAGTGGGCATCAGGCTCGTTCGGCGCCAGCGCGATCGCGCGTTCGGCGTGGTCGTGTGCCCGGCCGCGAGCCTCCTCCTCGCTCAAGCCGTCCCATCCGAACTGTCCCGCGCGCCAGCAGCAGGTGGCCAGGCAGATCTCGGCCAGACCGCATCGCGGATCGCGCTTCAGCGCCTCGGTCGCCCAGTCGCGGGCACGTCGGTTCGTCTCCGCGGTCTCGGGGCGCGCGAACAGCTCAACCCAGGCCTGGGTGGCCAGCGAGCGCGCCGGAAGCGCCTCGGCCGGGACCTCGGCGCCGTGCGACAGCGTGCCGGCCTGAGACTCGAAGGTGAGCGCCCGTGCCAGCCGCCCGATCACCAGGGCCGCGCTCTGCGTCCAGTGGCTGGCCGGGAGCTCGATGGTTTCGGCCCAGGTCTGCAGCCCGCTCGGCACGTCGATCAGCTCGGCTTCGATAGCCAGCAGATCCGGCCCACGACGGCGAATGCGCCCGTCGACGACGGAGCGCACGCCGAGTTGCCGACCCAGATCGACGGGCGACTCGCGTCGCTGCGCGAACTCGATCATCGTGCCGCGTGCGACGACGGCCAGCTCGGGTTGGCGCGACAGCTCGCCGATCAGGCCACCGACCAGGCTCTGCGGGATGAACTGCAGCGTTCCGTCCAGGTCGACGGCCTCGAAGGGCAACACGGCAATGGACTGCGCGCCGAGGCCCGGCGACGTGCCCACCGTGACCGGCCAGCGCAGCCGATAGCCCTTGCGCGGCACCGACTCGAGCGCGTGCTGGCCTTGTTCGTCACGCCCCAGCAGCTTGCGCAGCCGCGAGATGCTTTCGTACAGCGAACTCGGGGTGACGACGACACCGGCCCAGACCGTGGCCAGCAGCGAGGCCGCCGGCACGACCTTGCCACCGGCGCCTGCCAGCGCCAGCAGCAGTCGCATCATGCGCGGCTCGAGCTTGTGCGACTCGCCGTCTCGCTCGACACGGTCGTGCATCGCGTGCACGGTCCACGGGCCGATCGTGAACGGTACTGGCGAAGGATCGGCTGGCTCGTTGGACAAGGCGGCTCCCGGTCGGTGAATCTTAAGAAAAGCCCAAAACCACACCACGGCGGCGCCACCCACACTGGCCGCACATCATGCACAGGAGCCGCGCCATGGACACGATACGAGGACTTGGCAGACCGCAAGCCTGCGCCGCCGCGACCCTGAGCGGCAGCCTCGCCAGACCCTCCCACGCCGGGCCGCCGCCGATCTCGCGCAGCAGATACCTTGCCGCGGTGGGTGCCTTGTTCGCGCTGTTCAACTCGGCACGCGTGCTCGCCTACCTGCCGACGATCTGGGCCGTCATGGCGACCGGAGATTCCGGCCAGCACTCGCTGTGGACCTGGTTCACCTTCTTCGGCGGCAACGCGACCATGGCGGTCTGGCTTTGGGAGCAAAACGGCCGCCGCTGCAATGCCGCCATCGCTGCCAGCGTCGGCAATGCCCTGATGTGCCTGGGCATCATTGCCGTGATTGCGTGGACGCGGCTGTGAGCAGCGCCTGCCGGCAGCCGGCGAGCCGGTGCGCACCTTAAGAAAAGCCCAAGACCACGCCGCCTCGCCGCCGCGCAGACTCGCGGCACACCATGCCACCACCCGACGGAGTTGCACCATGCACAGGATCAATCGCAGGAGCGCCCTCTTGACCGCGCTGGCTGCCTTGGCCGGCGCTGCCGCCGCGCAGCAAGGGGACAGGCCGATGCGCGTCGTGGTTCCGTTCGCGGCGGGCTCGGCGCCGGACATCGTGGCCCGGACGCTTGCCGAACCCATGGCGGCGGAACTCGGTGCGCCGGTGGTGGTGGAGAACATGCCCGGCGCCGGGGGACTTCTCGGCGTCACGCATGTCGTGAATGCGTCCCCCGACGGCCGCACCGTCGTGCTGTCGGGCGACGCCGCACTGGTGATGCCCGACCCGAACGGCGTGCGCCGCTACGACCCGCAGCGCAACCTGGCGCCGATCTCGCGCCTCGTCGCGACACCCAATGTGCTCGTCGTAGGCGGCGACACCACGGTCCGGGACTTCACGGACTGGCTCGCCTGGTTGCGCCAGCGGCCCGCCGGCCGGGTCAGCTATGCCTCGGCCGGTGTCGGTACCTCATCCCACCGCGCCGGCGAACTCCTGGCCAGGATGACGGGCGTCGAGATGGTCCACGTGCCCTCCAACCAGAGTCCGCTGCCGGACGTGGTCGCGGGGCGTGTCGATCTCTTCTTTGCCAACGTCGCCACCGCGATGCCGCTGGTTCGCGAAGGCCGCGTGCGTGCGCTGGCGGTGTCGTCGCTGCAACGCACGCCGATCGCGCCGGAGCTGCCGACGCTGGCCGAGTCCGGCCTGCCGGGCTTCGAGGCGATTGCCTGGTTCGCACTGCTCGCGCCCGCCGCGACGCCGCCCGAGGTTCTGGCGCGGTGGCAGCGTGCGGCACGCGGTGCGCTCGCTACGGCTGCGGTCAGGGCGAGGTTGCAGTCGCTGGGGATCGAGCCGGTGGGCGAATCGCCCGATGAGCTCCGCATGACGATCGAACGCGAGTCACGCAAGTGGGCCGGCCTGATCCGGTGAACGACGCGCGCCGCTGGACTGCCATCGGGCGCTTCGACGGCCTCAGGGCCGCACGCGTTCGAGCAGCCGTGCGGCCTCGTCGAACTGCAGGTTCTCCATGTGCTGGTGTAGTGCATCGAAGGCCTCGCGGCCCAGGCCGCCTCGCAGCGCCGGCGTCATCGCGCTGAAGCACTTCAGCGCCGACAGGCTTTGCTCGCGCAGCAGGCGCTCGAGTTCGAGCAGATCGCCGGGGTCGATCTCGCCCGGGGCCTGTGCAGCCGCCTCGTCCGCCTGGCGCGCCGAGGCCTCGAAGAAGGGCCTCGCCGCGTCCTCCAGCCGGCGCAGTTGCGCGGCCAGCTTGGGCACGAGCCGGTGCACGCGTGGCAGGTCGTCGGCGCGGCAAGCGGCCTCGCCATCGCTGGCCAGCCGATGGATCGTCGTGGCGCCCAGCATGCCGGCACTGCCACGCAGCTTGTGCAGCCGACCGGCGAGGGCGGCCGTGGCCGCCGGGTCGGCGGGCGCGGCCAGCCCGGTGAACTCGCGCAGCAGGCGTTCGAGCATGGAGCGGAAGAGCTGGACATCGTCGCCGAGGCGCGTGCGCACATCGTCGAGATCGATGCCGTCGATCGACGGCCAGGCGGCCGTCTGCGCGTCCGCATCGGCCGGCGCAGGCGCGGCGCGACGCTCGTCGCGCCCGATGCGCTCGCGCACGGCCGGCGGCAGCTGCCCCAGCACGATGCGCATCAGCTCGCGCGGATCGAAGGGCTTCGTCACGAAGGCGTTCATCCCCGACTCGATGGCCCGCTCGCGCTCGCTCGTCAAGGCGCCGGCCGTCAAGGCGATGATCGGCAGCTCGGCCAGGCCGAGTTCGCTGCGGATGCGACGGGTGGCCTGGTAGCCGTCGAGCACCGGCATCTGCACGTCCATCAGCACGACGTCGACATCGCGCGGCGCCCGCTGCAGTTGCTCGCAGGCCTGCAGACCGTCGCGCGCGAGATCGACGCGTGCGCCCTGCAGCTCGAGGATGCGCTTGGCGACGTCCAGGTTGATGTCGCTGTCGTCCACCACCAGAACCCGCACGCCGGGCAGGCCCCGCTCGTCGGCCAGCACGGCGGGCGAGGGCCGCGGCGCCAGCGTGCCGGGCTCCGCCAGCGCAAACGCCAGCTCGACGGCGAACTCGCTGCCGACGCCGGGCTGGCTGCGCAGGTCGATGCGTCCTCCCATCAGCTCGACCAGGGTCTTGACGATGGACAAGCCCAGGCCGGTGCCGCCGAAGCGTCGCGTCATCGACGCGTCCGCCTGCACGAAGGGCGCGAACAGCCTGGCCTGCACGGCCGGCGCGATGCCGATGCCGCTGTCCCGCACCGCAAAGCGCAGCAGCGCGCGGCCCTCGGCCGCCGGCAGGCAGCGCACCGACAAGGACACGCTGCCGCGCTCGGTGAACTTGACGGCGTTGGACAGCAGGTTCATCAGCACCTGCGTCAGCCGCATCGCGTCGCCCTGCAGCGCCGTCGGCAGATCGTCCGGCGCCTCGATCCCGAACCGGATGCCCTTGGCCTTGGCCTGCACACCGACTACCTCGGCCACGTCGCTCAGCAGCTCGGCCGGACTGAAGGGCGTGGACTCGATGGTCAGCTCGCCGGCCTCGACCTTGGACAGATCGAGCACGTCGTTGATCAGCGACAGCAGCGCCTTGCTCGCGATGCGGATCTTGGCCAGGAAGTCGGCCTGCTCCTCGTCCAGGGTCGTCTGCCCGAGCAGGTAGGACAGGCCGATCACGGCGTTCATCGGCGTGCGGATCTCATGGCTCATGTTGGCCAGGAACTGGCTCTTCGCGCGACTCGCCTGGCGGGCCTTGTGTATCGCCACGCGCAGCGACTCCTCGACCTCCGCCTGCCGCGTCACGTCGTGCGCGATGCCGAGATAGCCGAACAGCTCGCCGTCGTCGCGCTGCATCGCGGTCACGACCAGCGACACGCGCACGCGGCTGCCGTCCTTGCGGACGTAGGTCCACTCGCGCGGCTCGCGCAAGGTCGACGGCTCGGTGAACACCGCGCCGCCCTCGACCGTGCGGCCGAGCGCCTGGCTCAGCTCGCGTCCGCGCGCGGCGATCTCCCCGGCGTCATGGACCTGCGCGGGCGTCGCCCGGCCGACCATCTCCTCGCTGCGGTAGCCGAGCAATCGCTCTGCCCCGCGGTTGAAGATCGTGATGTTGAGGTCCGGATCGGTGGCGATGATCGAGACCTCGGACGCCGACTCCAGCACCGTGCGCAGCAGCGACGAGGTCTGGACCAGCGCGAGCTCGGCGCGCTTGCGCTCGGTGATGTCGATGTTGACGCCGGTCAGGCGCAGCGGCGCGCCGGCGGCGTCGCGGATCACGCGCGCGTTGGCCTTGATGTGGCGCGTCTCGCCGTCGGGCCGCCGGATCCGGAACTCCGGGTCGTAGTCGCCTTCGCCGCGCAGCGCCCGGCCGAGCTGCCCCTCGACGCGAACGCGATCCTCAGGGTGCAGGCACTGCACCCACAGCGAGTACGGCTCGGCGCCGCCCGAAGGCAACTGCCCGTAGAGCTGGTACGTGCGGTCGTCCCACAGCAGCGTGTTCGCCGCCACGTCCCACTCCCACACGCCGATCGAGGCCGAGTCCGCCGCGATCGCGAAGCGGCCGTGCGCGGTCTGCAGCTTCTGCTCGGCGAGCTTGGCGGCGGTGATGTCGGTGCGGATCGAGATGTACTTCTCGATCTGGCCGTCGGCGCCGATGAAGGGCGCGATGATGCTGTCCACCCAGTACAGCGAGCCGTCCTTCGCACGGTTGCAGACCTCGCCGCGCCAGGGGCGCCCCGAGGCGATGGTGTGCCACATCTCGACCCAGAACGCACGGTCCTGCACGCCGGAGTTGACGATGCGGTGGTTCTGGCCCAACAGCTCCTCGCGGCTGTAGCCGGTGATGCGGCAGAAGTTGTCGTTGGCCTCGATGATCCGGCCCGCGCGATCGGCGACCGAGAAGATCGCATGCAGCCGGATCGTGGTCAGCAGCGCCTCGTTCTCGCGCAGCGCGGCCGCCAGCAGCGCCTTGTCCTGCGTCTGCTGCGTGACGTCGTAGACGAAGGCGTAGAAGCCGCGCACCTCACCGTCGACGACGTCCGGCAGGTAGTGCGTGGAGGTGTTGCGCTCGCCGCCGTCGGTCGTCGGCAGGCTGCGCTCGAAGACCTGCGGCTCGCCACGAAGCGCGCCCTCGATGTGGGGCCGGTTCGCCTCGAAGCGGTCGCCGAGCACGCGGCCGAGGTGCACGCCCGGCATCGCCGCCGGGTCGAGCCCGAACCAGTCCTGGTAGGCGTGGTTGGCGAAGCGGTTGCGCAGCTCGCGGTCCCAGTAGCCGACCACCGAGGGGATCGCATCGAGGATGTTGCGCAGGTCGCGGCGCGCGCCTTCCAGGTGGGCCGTGCGCTCCTGCAGCGCTTCGGCCATGGTATCGAAGGTGCGCGACAGGTCGCCGAACTCGTCGCCGGCCCGGTAGGCCGTGCGCGCGTCGAGCGCGCCTGCGCTGACCGCGCGGGCGGCCGTCTCCAGGCCCACCATCGGCCGCAGCACGCGCCGGCCGATGAACACCGCCATCAGGATGACGAGCACCGCAAAGGCGGCCATCGTGACCCGCGTGATGCGCTCGTCGCGGCGGATCCGCTCGCGACGCTGCTCGGCCACGCGTTCGCCCAGCTCGAAGGCGCCGTCGCTGATGCGCCGCGTCTCGGCCAGCAGGTGGTCGGCCAGCAGGTCGCGCCGGTCCTGCGCGGCCGGCCCGTCCGCACCCGCCGCCTCGATCGCGTCGAAAAGCTGCGTCAGCCCGGCCGCCACTTCGCCCAGCGTGCTGACCGCGTCGAGAAGTTCGCCGCTGTCGGCGGCAGCGCGTGTCAGGGTGTGCGCCAGCTCTCGATGGGTGGCGCGCCACTGCCGGTTCGCACGCAGGCTGTGGCGGGCCAGGTATTCCTGGCTCAGCACCAGCAGGCTCGCGGCGTCGCGCGAGATGCGCTGGACGTCGAGCTCGACCCGGTCCAGCCGGTCGTTCTCGCTGGTCGACAGCTCGAGCACGACGAGCCGCGTCGCCACCAGCGCAAAGGCCAGCACCACACCGGCAATCAGCATCGAGCGGACGCGCACGGCTCAGCTCACTTCAGGATGCGCACCGCGCGCGCATCGAGCCGGCGCAGCGGCTCCGGGCGCACCAGGTCGAGCATCGAGGGCAACGGCGCATCGGCCGGCACCAGCTTCTCGCGCTGGGCCCAGCGGGCTTGCGCCTCCAGGGTCGTGATCAGCGGCTGCGCCAGCTCGATGCGGAAGCTGAAGTCGGACCAGCCGCGCGCCACCAGGCCCGGGTCGGACTGGCGCGCGGCGCGCGCGACGATGGCCTGGGCCTGCTCCGGCTGGGCCTGGATGAACTCGGTCGCCCGCCGCAGCGCCCGCAGCAGCTTGACGAGGTCTTCGTCGCGGCCGCCGGCGGCCTCGGGCACGCTGACCAGGTTGAAGGTGATGCTGAAGAAGCTCGGGGTCGGCAAGGCGCGGGCGCGGTCACCCAGCGCCTGCAGCGCGCTGCTGCCATGCGGCTCGAACAGGCTGGCGGCATCGACCTCGCCGCGCACCAGCGGGCCGATCGCATCGCCCGGCTCCAGCGCGACCAGGCTGACGTCGGCCGGCGCGATGCCATGCAGCAGCAGGAAGGTCTCGGCGAAGTAGTGCCCGCTCGTGCCCCTGATGACGCCGAGGCGCTTGCCCTTCAGGTCGGCCGGCGTTCGCAGGCCCCGGTCCGCGCGCACCACGACGCGGGCCTCGCGGCCCGAGGTCGTCATCGTGGCGACGATCGCGAAGTCGCGGCGCCGGAACGCGGCGAAGGTGATCGGGGTGTCGGCCACGGTCGCGAAGTGCGCTTCGCCGTCGAGCAGGCGCTTCAGGCAGGCCTGGCCGATCACGCAGCGGATCACATCGAGGTCCAGGCCTTCTTCGGCGAAGTAGCCGCGCGACTCGGCGACCAGCGCCGGCGCGGAATAGACCAGGTCGGCGACCGCCAGCGTGAGCCGGGGCGGCGCCGCCGCCGCGGCTCCGGCCAGACCGAGCAGCAGCGCCGCCAGCGCCGCACGCCAGCGCCCCGCCGGGCGCAAGGCGCCGCCGCTCATGCCGCCCTCCGGACGGCCGCGGGGCCGACCTCGCGCGCCATCGCCACGTTGTCGCGATCCCCCAGGTCCAGCCGCCAGGCCTGCGCGCGGCCGGCCCGCTTGGCGGCATAGAGCGCCGCGTCGGCGACCGCGACCAGGTGGCCGACGCGCGGCGCGTCCTCCTCCGACCCGAAGCGCGAGTCGGCCGACGGCGCCAGCCAGCAGGAGCTCGACTCGTCGTAGCAGCCGACGCCGATGCTCACGGTCACGTGCCGGCAGGTCGGCGACGCGCCGTGCGGGATCGCCAGCGCCTCGATCGCGCGCAGGGCGTCGAGCGCGACGTGCTGGGCCCCGGCGCGCGGCGTCTGCGGCAGCAGCAGGGCGAACTCCTCGCCACCGTAGCGCGCGACGACGTCGCCGGGCCGGCGGCAGACCTCGGCCAGCGCCTGCGCCACCGCGCGCAGGCAGGCATCGCCCGCCGGGTGGCCGTAGCGATCGTTGTAGAGCTTGAAGTGGTCGACGTCGACCATCAGCACCGACAGCGCGCCCCCGTGGCGGCGCGCGCGGCGCCACTCGCTCTCGACCAGTGGGTCGAAGCGGCCGCGGTTGAGCACGCCGGTCATCGCGTCGATGCTCGCGACGCGCTTCATCGCGTCGGCCATCTGCTTGACGCGCAGCTGGGCCTTGACGCGCGCCAGCACGAGCTGCGCATTGACCGGCTTGGCGATGAAGTCGGCCGCGCCGATCTCGAAGCCGGCCACCTCGAAGGCCGGCTCGGCGTGGCTGGTGACGAAGATCACCGGGGCTTCGGCGAGCGTGTCGTCGGTCTTCAGGGCCTCGCAGACCTGGAAGCCGCTCATGCCGGGCATCTCGGCGTCCAGCAGCACCAGGTCGGGGGCGGCGGCCCGGGCGACGCGCAGCGCATCGGCGCCGCTGGTCGCGAAGCGCACGTCGCCCAGGCCCGTCAGCATGCGCGCCATCAGCTGGACGGCACTCGGGTCGTCGTCGACGACGAGGATGTTCGGGGTCGGCATGGTGGGAAGTCCTTGAAGCTTGAAGGGGACAGTGGGACCGGCGCGTGGCAGCGCCGGCTCAGTGGGGGTGGGCGGGCGCGATGCCCACGGGGCCGGTCGTCGGCCCGTGGCGCGGCAGGGTCATCGCGAAGCAGCTGCCCTGCCCGGGCTCGCTGTCGACGCGCAGTTGGCCGTTCATCGCCTCGACCAGCAGCCGCGTGACCATCAGGCCGAGGCCGGCGCCGGGCGCCGCGCCCTGGCGGCCCAGCCGGTTGAAGGGCTCGAAGAGATGGGCGCGCTGGTCGGCGTCCATGCCCAGGCCGTTGTCGCGCACCGCGATCTCGATCTGCCCCGGGTGCTCGATCACGTCGATGAGCACCCAGCCGCCGGGCCGGTTGTACTTGACCGCATTGCTCAGCAGGTTGAGCAGGCACTGGTGCAGACGGGCCGGGTCGCCCAGCGCGGCGACCGCGGGGGCCAGGGCCGGCGCGTGCACGGCGATCGACGCCTGCGAGGCCTGCGCCGCCACCGCCGACGCCGCGGCGCGGACCGCAGCGTCCAGCTCGACCGGCCGCAGGTCCACGGCCAGCCGGCCCGACTCCAGCCCGCCGAAGTCGAGCAGGTCGCGCATCAGGACCTGGAGCTGGCGGCCGCAGGCGCTGACATGCTCGAGCCGCCGGGCCTGGGCGGGCGCCAGCGGATGGGTCGGGTCGACCGCCATCAGCTGGGCGAAGCCCAGCAGGCCGTTCAGCGGGTTGATCATCTCGTGCGCCACGTAGGACAGCATCAGCGTCTTGGTCTGGTTGGCCGCCTCGGCGGCGGCGCGCGCCCGCGACTCGGCCTCGAAGCGCTCGCGCTCCGCGACGTCGCGCAGGATCACGGTCGTCAGCCGGGCGCCACCCTCGCCCACCGCCGACCAGGCCAGCTCGACGGCCACCGGGCCGGCGTCCCCCGGACGCGGCAGCAGCAGGCGGGCGGGCCGGTGCGTCGGGGCCGCCTCGGGCGACGCGCCGAACAGGTCCTGGATCGGCCGGCCCAGCAGTTCGCCGAGCGGGCGGTCCAGCAGGCGGCAGGCCGAGGCGTTGGCCAGCACCACGCGGCCTTCGGCGTCGTGGCTGACGATGGCGTCGGACGCGGCGTTGACGATGTCGGTGATGCGGGCGTCGCTGACGGCGCGCCAGCGTTCGTCGGCTTCCTGCAGCTGAGACTCGGCACGGCGCTTGAGCTCCAGCAGGTTGCGCACGCGCGCATGGACGACGACCTGTGAGTAGGGCTTGGCGATGAAGTCGGAGGCGCCGAGGTCGAAGGCGCGGCGCTCGTTGCGCGGGTCGGAGAAGCGCGTGACCATCACCACCGGCACATGCTCGAAGGCCGGGTCCTGCTTCAGGGCCTCGCAGACGGCGTAGCCGTCCCGCCCGGGCATGTGCCCGTCCAGCAGCACCAGGTCGGGAGCGATCCGACGCGCCAGCGCCAGCCCTTCCTCGCCGGTCTTGGCGAAATGGAACTCGCCGAGGTCGGCCAGCGCGTGGCGCAGGATGCGGATGGCGGCGACGTCGTCGTCCACCAGCAGCAGCCGGGCCGGCCGGGGCTCGGACGCGGGCGCGACCGCTCGCGGCTCGGCGCCCCGGTTCGCCAGGCGTCGCCGGTTCAGGCTGCGGGCCCGCAGCTGGACCCGGACGCGGGCATTGAGCTGGCTGGCGACCAGCGGCTTGTTGACGAAGTCGGCCGCGCCCCGCTCCAGCACGGCGGCCTCCAGCAGCGGCGCGTGGTGGCTGGTCGCGAAGATGATCGGCACCTGCGCCAAGGCCGGATCGGCCTTCAGCGCGTCGCACACGTCGAGGCCGGTCATGCCCGGCATGTCGGCGTCCAGCAGGATGAGGTCCGGCGCCGACTCGCGCGCCAGCCGCAAGGCGTCGACGCCCGAGGTGGCGAAACGCTGGTCGGGATAGGCGCCGAGCATGCGGCTCATGATCTGGATGGCCGACGGATCGTCGTCCACCAGCAGCAGACGCGCCTTCGATGCGCTCATGGGACTCCTCCTGCCCGGATCGATGCCAGGCGACGTCGTGGCGTTTGCGATCCGCAACGACACAGGCCGAGACCGATCTTCTGCGGTGCACTGTAAGAATTGGTTTCGCGAGGGGCTGTCAGGAATGCTGGACCAAACGCGTAGGTGCGGGCGGCAACGTGCGGAACTGCGCACCCTGAGGGGTCGACGAACCCCGAACGGACCCCCTGGGCCCGCCCGGGCCGGCCGCGACGGCGGGTCCGAAGGCCCGCGTGCGCCGCTGATAGACTGACTTCAGCCCTCGGCCCCGAGCCGCCCCCGATGGACACCCCCGGTAATCTCTTCGTCGTCGCCGCCCCCAGCGGCGCCGGCAAATCCAGCCTCGTCAAGGCCCTGCTCCAGGTCGACGCCTACCTGGCGGTGTCGGTCTCGCACACCACCCGGCCGCCGCGCGGCCAGGAGGTCGACGGCCGCGAGTACCACTTCGTCGACGAGCCGGCCTTCCGCGACATGGTCATGGCCGGCGCCTTCTTCGAGTGGGCCGAGGTGCACGGCAACCTCTACGGCACCTCGCGGCTGGCGATCGAGAAGCGCCTGGCCGACGGCGAGGACGTGGTGCTCGAGATCGACTGGCAGGGCGCCGTGCAGATCAAGCGCCTGTTCCCGGGTGCCGTGCTGATCTTCATCCTGCCGCCCAGCTGGGACGAACTGCTGCAGCGCCTGGAGCGGCGCGGCGAGGACGGCCCCGACGTGATCGCCACCCGCATGGCCAATGCGCGGCTCGAGGTCGCGCAGGCGCGGCACTTCGATTTCGTCGTCATCAACGCCGTGTTCGACACCGCCGTCTTCGACCTCAAGGCGATCGTTCACGCGCAGCGGCTAAAATACTCGCGTCAGCGCCGCAGCAAGGCGGCCGTGTTCCAGGCTCTCGACCTGGACTGAATCCCTCACCGAACACCCCCGAAGGACCCGTCCATGGCCCGCATCACCGTCGAAGACTGCCTGACCCAGATCCCCAACCGCTTCCAGCTGGTGCTGGCCGCGACCTACCGGGCCCGCATGCTGAGCCAGGGCCACGCGCCCAAGGTCGAGAGCAAGAACAAGCCCGGCGTGACCGCGCTGCGCGAGATCGCCGAAGGCCACGTCGGCATCGAGATGCTGCGCAAGGTCCCGATCTGAGGACTTCGCCCCCTGCCAGCGGCCCGCCTCGTGCGGGCCGTTTCGTTTGCGGGTCGAGGCGGACCCCGAGGGGACGTTTCCGCTAGGGCCTGTTAACGCTATCGGAGGGCACGCGCCCGGACCGCGCAGGCCGCAGGGCAAGGCGCGAGGGACGCCGCGTACGCGCGTACGTCAGGACCGAGCAACGCCGCCCTGCGGCCTGCGCGGCCCGGGCCCTCCGGGTGATCCCAGGAAACTGCGGCCCTCGGCGTTGCAAAGCCTCGCCGGGGGCCCACCCCGGCTGCGCTTTGCGCCTTGATGGCCTTTGTTTCCTGGGTCACGCGTGCCCTCCGATAGCATTAACAGGCCCTAGGAGGCTGCGGCCAGCCCCGGCGCGCTACCATGAAGCCATGCCCTCGCGTGCCGTCCTTGCCGTCCGCAAGAAGCTGAGCCAGGCCCTGCCGGCCTTCATGCTCGGCAGCTCGGCGACGGCCGAGCAGGAGGCCGCCACCAGCGACGCCAATGCCGCGTCCTTCGCCGCGCTGACCCACAAGCTCGGCTACCTCGACAGCGCCGAGATCAAGCGGGTGCGCGAGGCCTACAAGTTCGCCGACGAGGCCCACCTCGGCCAGTTCCGCGCCAGCGGCGAGCCCTACATCACGCACCCCATCGCGGTGGCCGGCCTGTGCGCCGACTGGAAGCTCGACGTGCAGGCCATCATGGCCGCGCTGATGCACGACGCGATGGAGGACTGCGGCATCGGCAAGGCCGAGCTGATCGAGCGCTTCGGCGCGCCGACCGCCGACCTGGTCGACGGCCTCACCAAGCTCGACAAGCTGCAGTTCAGCACCCGCGAGGAGTCGCAGGCCGAGAGCTTCCGCAAGATGCTGCTGGCGATGGCGCGCGACGTGCGCGTGATCCTCATCAAGCTGGCCGACCGCCTGCACAACATGCGCACGATGGACGCGGTGCTGCCGGTCAAGCGCAGCCGCATCGCCCGCGAGACGATCGAGATCTACGCCCCCATCGCCCACCGGCTGGGCCTCAACGAGACCTACCGCGAGCTGCAGGAGCTGTCCTTCCAGCACCTCAAGCCCTGGCGTCACGCGGCCCTGAGCAAGGCGCTGGCGCGGGCCCGCGGCACCCGGCGCGACATCGTCGAGCGCGTGCAGCGCGACGTCGAGAAGTCCTTCAAGGAGTCCAAGCTGCCGGTGCAGATCTCGGGCCGCGAGAAGACGCTGTACTCGATCTATCACAAGATGGACGACAAGCACCTGAGCTTCGCCCAGGTCAGCGACATCTTCGGCTTTCGCATCGTCGTGCGCACGCTGCCCGAGTGCTACCTCGCGCTGGGCGTGCTGCACCAGCTCTACAAGCCGGTGCCGGGGCGCTTCAAGGACTACATCGCGATCCCCAAGGCCAACGGCTACCAGTCGCTGCACACCACGCTGGTCAGTCCGCTGGGCACCTCGGTCGAGTTCCAGATCCGCACCGAGCCCATGCACCTGGTGGCCGAGAAGGGCATCGCCGCGCACTGGCTCTACAAGGCCCACGGCAGCACCGACGCGCAGCACCTGGGCGCGCTGTGGCTGCAGTCGCTGCTGGACATCCAGGACGAGACGCGCGACTCGACCGAGTTCCTCGAGCACGTGAAGATCGACCTCTTCCCGGACTCGGTCTACGTGTTCACGCCGCAGAGCAAGATCCTGGCGCTGCCCAAGGGGGCGACGCCGGTCGACTTCGCCTACGCGATCCACAGTGACGTCGGCGACCACTGCATCGGCGCCAAGATCAACGGCGAGCCGGCGCCGCTGCGCACACCGCTGGGCAGCGGCGACACGGTCGAGATCGTCACCGCGCCCGGCGCCCGGCCCAACCCGGCCTGGCTGAACTTCGTGCGCACCGGGCGCGCCCGCTCGCGCATCCGCCACTACCTCAAGAACATGGAGGCCGAGGAGTCGCTGTCCCTCGGCGAGAAGCTGCTGGCCCAGGCGATCCGCGCCGAGGGCCTGGCGCTGCCGGCCGGCGACGAGACCGCGGCCGACACCGACGGCGCGGTCTGGCAGGCGCTGCTGCGCTGGAGCGGCACCAAGAAGCGCGACGAGCTGATGATCGAGATCGGCCTCGGCAAGAAGATCCCCAGCATCGTCGCCAAGCGCCTGGCCGCGCTGCTGGCCGAGCGCGGCGCCCGGCCCGACGCGCTGACCCTGACCATGGGCCGCTTCGCCGCGGCCGACGACGGCCTGCCCTCGCACGGCACCGTCGTGATCGACGGCAGCGAGGGCGCGACGGTGCAGCTGGCCGACTGCTGCCGGCCGGTGCCGGGCGATGCCATCGTCGGCTACCTCGGCCGCGGCGAGGGCCTGATGGTCCACACCGCCGAGTGCAGCACCGCGCAGCGCCTGTTCAGCCGCGACAGCGAGCCCTGGATCACGGTCGAGTGGTCCGAGACGCCGCAGCGCAGCTTCGAGACCGCGGTGACGGTGCTGGTCAACAATGGCAAGGGCGTGCTGGCCCAGGTGGCGGCGGCAGTGAGCGGCGCCGAGGCCGACATCGTTCACATCGACATGGCCGACGAGCGCGCCAGCGAGACCACCGAGCTGCGCCTGCTGCTGGCCGTGCGCGATCGCCAGCACCTGGCCGACACGCTGCGCGCGCTGCGCCGCGCCGCGGCCGTGCTGAAGGTCGCCCGGGTCAAGCCCTGATCCGCGTGCCGCCGTGCAGGTCCTCGCGGGCATCAAGGTCGTCGAGCTCGGCCAGCTGATCGCCGGGCCCTTCGCGGCCAAGACCCTGGCCGACTTCGGCGCGCGCGTCATCAAGATCGAGCCGCCCAAAGGGGGCGATCCGCTGCGCACCTGGCGCAAGCTGAAGGACGGCACCTCGGTGTGGTGGGATGCGCAGTCGCGCAACAAGGAGTCGGTCGCGCTCGACCTGCGCCGGCCCGAGGCCCAGGCCGCGGTGCGCGAGCTGCTGCGCGACGCCGACGTGCTGATCGAGAACTTCCGCCCCGGCACGCTCGAATCCTGGGGCCTGGGCTGGGAGGCGCTGCACGCGCTCAACCCGCGGCTGGTGATGCTGCGCTTGTCAGGCTTCGGCCAGACCGGGCCGCGCGCCGGCGAGCCCGGCTTCGCGGCGGTGGCCGAGGCCTACGCCGGCCTGCGCCACCTGAACGGCGAGCCGGGCCGGCCGCCGGTGCGCGCCGGCGTCTCGCTGGGCGACACCATCGCCGGCCTGACCGGGGCCTACGGCGTGCTGCTGGCGCTGTACCAGCGCGATGCGCGCGGTGGCCAGGGACAGATGATCGACCTCGCGCTCTACGAGGCGATGTTCAACCTGACCGAGAGCCTGGCCCCCGAATACGATGCCTTCGGCGACGTGCGCGAGCCGGCCGGCGGCGCGCTGCCCGGCATCGCGCCGTCCAACGCCTATCCCTGCCGCGACGGCCGCTTCGTGCTGGTCTCCGGCAACGGCGACAGCATCTTCCGGCGCCTGATGGCCGCGATCGGGCGCGGCGACCTCGCCGACGACCCCGGCCTCGCCCGCAACGACGGCCGCGCCGCGCGCGCCGCCGAGCTCGACGCGGCGATCGGCGCCTGGACCGCGCAGCGCGGCCTGGACGAGGTGCTGGCCGCGATGGCCGCGGCCGAGGTGCCGGCCAGCCGCATCTACACCATCGCCGACCTGGCGCAGGAAGCGCACTACGCCGCGCGCGGCAACCTGGAGCGCATCCCGGCGCTGGCCGGCGGGACGATCGCGGTGCCGGGCATCGTGCCCAAGCTGTCCGCCACGCCCGGTGCGGTGCACCGCCGCGCGCCGCGCATCGGCGAGCACAGCGACGCGGTGCTGCGCGAGATCGGGCTCAGCGACGCGCAGATCGCCGCGCTGCGTGAGCGCGACATCGTGAACTGAACGAACGACAAGAACACCCACGGAGACACCATGACCCCGATCCGCCGACTCGCCGCCACGCTCGCTTCATTCCTCACCGGCCTCGCGCTGTCCACCACCGCGCTGGCCCAGGGCTACCCGACCAAGCCCATCACCTTCATCGTGCCCAACCCGCCGGGCGGCGTGGTCGACACCTCGGCGCGCCTGGTCGGCGACCCGCTGGGCAAGGCCCTGCCCTTCCCGGTGGTCATCGACAACCGCGGCGGTGCCAGCGGCAACGTCGCCTACGGCCATGTGGCGCGCGCCGCGCCGGACGGCTACACGCTGCTGATCTCGTATTCGGCCTATCACACCGGCAATCCCTCGCTGAGCGCGAAGCTGCCCTGGGACCAGAAGGACTTCGTGCCGGTCGCGCTGCTGACCGTCGCGACCAACGTGATCGCGATGCATCCCTCGGTGCCGGCCGGCAACCTGGCCGAGTTCATCGCCTACGCGAAGAAGAACCCCGGCAAGCTCAACTACGCCTCTCAGGGCAAGGGCTCGCTGGCCTACATCGGCACCGAGATGTTCAAGCAGCAGACCGGCACCCACATCGTCCACCTGCCCTACTCGGGCTCGGGTGCGGCGATCAAGGACGTGCTGGCCGGCGAGGTGCACCTCTTCATCACCACGCCGCCCTCGGTGATGGGCCATGTGCAGGCCGGCAAGCTCAAGGCGCTGGCGATCGCCAGCGGCAAGCGCTACGACCAGCTGCCGAGCGTGCCGACTGCCGCCGAGGCCGGGCTCCCCGGCTTCGAGCTCGAGGCCTGGGTCGGCCTGTTCGCGCCGCGGGGCACGCCGCAGGACGTGATCGACAGGCTGAGCGCCGAGGTGAAGAAGGTGCTCGAGTCGCCCGAGTCGCGCCAGCGCGCCGCGACCGCGGGGGTCGAGATCCGCTACCTGCCGCCGGCCCAGCTGGCCGAGCTGGTGAAGCGCGACACCGAGTACTGGGCCAAGGTGATCCGCACCGCCGGCATCACGGCCGACTGAGGCGCCGGCCGCCCGGGCAGGCTCAACCCGTCGGGTGGGGTGCCGATAAGCCCTGCATGCCCAGTCCCCTGAGCCCCCTGCTGCGGGCCGCCGCCGCCCTGCTGGGGCGGCGGCGCAGCGCCGGGCGCCCGCCGGCCGCGCCGGACGACGCCCGGCGCGACCCGGTCACCGGGCTGCTGAGCCGCGCCGAACTCGAACGCTCACTCGACGACGCCTGCCTGCAGGCCGACCGCAGCGGGCAGCGCTTCTGCGTGCTCTACGTCGACATCGACAACTTCCGGCTCGTCAACGACGCCTGCGGTCACGAGGCCGGCGACCGGCTGCTGGCCGAGGTCGCGCGCGGCCTGCCGGCGAGCGCCGGCCCGCAGGTCGTGGCCGGCCGCATCGCCGCCGACGAGTTCGCGCTGATCGTGCCCGGCGAGCTGCCGGCCGGCCATGCCGCCGCCGCATCGATCGCCGCGAACCTGGGGCGCCCGCACCGCGTCGAGGGGCGCGAGATGCGCCTGAGCTGCTCGATCGGCATCGCGGCCTATCCGACGCACGGTGCGCGCCCCCGGCTGCTGAGCCATGCCTCGCTGGCGATGCGCAGCGTCAAGCTGGCCGGCGGCGCCGCCCACGCCGAGTACAACGCCCAGATGGGCAGCGACCTGCGCGAGCAGGCCGACCTGGTCCACGACCTGCGCGCGGCGCTGGAGCGCCAGCAGTTCGAGCTCTACTTCCAGCCCAAGGTCGACGCCCGCAGCCTCAAGATCACCGCCGCCGAGGCGCTGCTGCGCTGGCACCACCCGCAGCGCGGCATGGTCAGCCCGGTGGTCTTCATCCCGGTGGCCGAGCGCTACGGCCTGATCGGTCCGATCGGCAACTGGGTCATCGAGGCGGCCTGCCGCCAGGCCGCGGCGTGGCGCCAGCAGGGGCTGCGCATGCGCGTGGCGGTCAACCTGTCGGGCTACCAGATGCGGCAGGACGACTTCGCCGAGCGCATCGAACAGGCCCTCCAGCGCCACGGCATCCCGCCGGCGCGCTTCACCTGCGAGATCACCGAGTCGGTCGCGATGGAGGACACGCGCGCCACGCAGCAGGCCTTCGAGCACCTGCGGCGCGTCGGCGTGCACGTCTCGATCGACGACTTCGGCACCGGCCACTCCAGCCTGGCCTCGCTGCGGCGGCTGCCGGCGGCCGAGCTGAAGATCGACCGCGCCTTCGTGTCCGACCTGGCGGCCAGCGCCGATGCCCGCGCGATCGCGCGCGCCATCGTCCAGATGGCGCACTCGCTGGAGCTGCACGTGGTGGCCGAGGGCGTCGAGACCGAGGCCCAGCGCGACCTGCTGGTCGAGATGGGCTGCGACGAACTGCAGGGCTACCTGTTCGCCAAGCCGATGACGGCCCAGGCGCTGGCGCTGTGGGCCGACGACGACGGTTCGACCCGCGACGGCGTCTTCAGCCCCTCGCTGTTCGAGGAAACCCGGCCGGCCGAGCTGCCCGGCGGGCGCTGAGCCCCGCGCGCGCGGCGTGCCTCAGCGCGCGCCCGACGCCGCCGGCGTGACCGCCGACTTCACCTTGCCGGCGCCGCGCTCGATCACCTCGCCGGTCTTCTCGGCGCCCTTCTGCACCGTCTTGCCGGCCTTGTCGAGCGCGCGGCCGGTGGCTGCGGCGCCGCGCTTCACGCCGCGTTCGATGGCGGCGCCGGTCTTCTGCGCGCCGCGCTTCAGCGCCCCGCCGGTCCGGGCGGCGGTCGACGAGGCCGCGGTGGCCGGCGCCGGGGCGTCATCGGCCCGCGCGCCAGGCACGAACACGCCCAGCAGCAGGGTCAGGCTGACGGCAGCAGGAAGGCGTTTCATCGGCGGGCGTGGGAGCGGCAGGAAGGGCCTCGGCGTCCCACGACTGTAGCGTCGCCGGCCCGGCGAAAACGGGCAAGATCGGCGGCGAGGAGCCCGTCCGGGCTCTGCGAGGCGCCGCTCATGCCGGACCCCGACGCGGACCCCGACGCGGACCCCGATGTCCCGCTGACGCAATGGCTCGCCCTGGCCGCCCAGGGCGAGCGCGCTGCGCTCGATCGCGTGTTCGCGGTGCTCTACCCGGAGCTGCGCCGCATCGCCCACGGCCGCCTGCGCACGCAGCGCGACGACGCGCTGCTCGACACCACGAGCCTGGTCCACGAGACCTTCCTGCGGCTGGTCGAGGCCGCGCAGCTGGTGCTGAACGACCGCAAGCACTTCTTCGCCTACGCGGCCAAGACGATGCGCCACATCATCATCGACTTCGCCCGCGAGCAGCTGGCCGAGCGCCGCGGCGGCGGCGTGGCGCCGCTGGCGCTGGACACGGCGCTCGGCGAGCAGCTCGGCGGGCCGTCCGGCGAGACCACGCTGGTGCGCATCAACGACGCGCTGCTGGCGCTGGAGGCGGTCGATGCCGAGCTGGTCCGCGTCGTCGAGATGCGCTACTTCGCCGGCTACAGCGAGACCGAGATCGCTGCGCTGCTGGGCTGCTCGGAGCGGACGGTGCGCCGCCAGTGGGAGAAGGCCCGCAGCTTCCTGCTCGCCTCGCTGCAGGAGTGAGTCGCCGCTGGCCGGTTTCGGCGCGCGCTTGCGTACGTGGAACAGACGCCCATGGACATCACCGCTGCGCACTGGCCCCGCCTGTCGGCGCTGCTCGACGAGGCCTTCGACCTCGATGCGGACGCGCGCGCGGCCTGGCTGGTCCGGCAGGCGGACACGCACCCGGAGCTCGCCCCGGCGCTGCGCCGCCTGCTCGCCGCGCACGCCACCCGCGAGACGACCGACCTGCTGGCCCGGCTGCCGACGCTGGGCGGCCTGCCGCCGGCGCCGGCGGGCCGCGACGCGCTGCGCGCCGGCGAGCGCATCGGCCCCTACCGGCTGGTGCGCGAGCTCGGCAGCGGCGGCATGGCCGACGTCTGGCTGGCCGAGCGCGCCGATGGCGCGTTCGCGCGCGATGTCGCGCTCAAGCTGCCGCGCCTCAGCCGGCTGCGCCGCGACCTCGCGCTGCGCTTCGCGCGCGAGCGCGACATCCTCGCGCGGCTGGAGCACCCGAACATCGCGCGGCTCTACGACGCCGGCGTCGACGGCGACGGCGACGGCCACCGCGACGGCCTGCCCTGGCTGGCGATGGAGTTCGTCGACGGCCAGGCGATCGGAGCGCACTGCGACCGGCTGCGCCTGGACCTGCCGGCGCGGCTGGCGCTGTTCGCGCAGGTGCTGGACGCCGTGCAGTACGCGCACGCGCACCTGGTCATCCATCGCGACCTGAAACCGTCGAATATCCTGGTCAGTGCCGACGGCCAGGTGCGACTGCTCGACTTCGGCATCGCCAAGCTGCTGGCCGACGACGATCAGGCGCACGAGACGCAGCTGACCGAACTCTCGGGCCGCGCGCTGACGCCCGACTACGCCAGCCCCGAGCAGATCCAGGGCCGGCCGCTGACGATCGCGAGCGACATCTACTCGCTCGGCGTCGTGCTGTTCGAGCTGCTCGCCGGCCGACGGCCTTACCGCCTGAAGCTCGACTCGGTGGCCCAGCTCGAGCAGGCCATCGTCGCGGTGGACCCGCCGCGGCCGAGCAGCGTGGTTGACGCCGAGGCCGCGCAGGCGCGGCGCAGCAGCACGCCACGGCTGGCGCGCGCGCTCGCCGGCGACCTGGACACGGTGGTGCTCAAGGCCCTGGCCAAGTCGCCGGCCGGGCGCTACGCCACCGTCGCCTCGTTCGCGCAGGACCTGCAACGCCACCTGGCCGGCGAGCCGGTGCTGGCGCGGGCGCCGTCGTGGATCGACCGCAGCCGGCGCTTCGTGGCGCGCCACCGCTTCGCCGTCGCAGTCACGGCGACGGTGACGGTGGCCTTGCTGGCGGCCGCGGCGCTCTCGCTGCAGCAGGCGCAGCACGCGCGCGAACAGGCGGCGCGCGCCGAGGAGGTCAAGCAGTTCGTCGTCGACATCTTCCGCGGCGCGGACACCAACGCCGGCAGCGACCGCCGCACCACCGGCGTCGAGCTGCTGCGCCAGGCGCGCCAGCGGCTCGATGCCGTGCCTCTGAGCGACGAGGCGGTCCGCGTCGAGCTGTTGACGACGATCGGCTCGGGCCTGTCGGGCCTGGGCGAGACCGCACTGGCCGAGTCGGTGCTCGCCGAGGCCGCGCAGCGCGCCGACTCGCTGGCCGAGGGGCATCCGCTCGCGGCGGCGGCGCGCGCCCACCATGGCCAGGTGCTGCTGGAGACACGCGAGCCGCGCCGCGCCGCCGCGCCGCTCGAGGCCGCCGAGCGCGTGTTCCGCCAGCGCGACGATCGCGCGCGGCTGTCCGAGGTGCTGCGGGCGCGCGCCGTGCTGCGCTCGCACGAGGGCCGCCTGATGGACGCCGTCGCACTGGCCCGCGAGGCGGCGCAGGTCGCCGACAGCCAGCGCGCCCCGGCCGACCTGCGGGTGCAGGTCGACGCCTACTACATCCTCGCGGCGCTGCTGCAGACCGCGCAGCAGCCGGGCGCGCTCGACGCCGCGGCGCGTGCCCATGCGCTGGCGCAGCAGCTGTTCGGCAACCGCCCCACCGCGCTCGGCCTGACGATCCGCAGCAAGTACGCGATGCTGCGGGCCAACGACGGCGACGTCGCGGCCGCGGTGGCCGAGTTCGTCGAGATCACCCGCCTGCACGGCGAGATGCTCGGGCCCGATCACCCGGTGGTCGCCGACGACCTGAAGAACCTGGGCGTGCTGCAGCGCCGCCTCGGCGACCCGCGGGGCGCGATCGCCAGCTTCCGCGAAGAGCTGCGCCTCCGCGGGCTCACGGCCGTCGAGGGTCGCTCGGTCGCCGTCGCGGTGGCGCGCACCAGCCTCTCCGGGGCGCTGCTGCTGGGCGGGTACGCCGAGGAGGCGCTGGCCGAGGTGCGCGAGGCCGCGCGCATCTACGTCGCGCTGTTCGATGCCGACCATGCCGACGCACGCGCCGCGCGCGCGGCCGAGGGCCTGGTGCTGGCCCGCCTGGGCCGCCTCGACGAGGCCGAAGCCGTCTTCGCCACGGTGCTGGCGCGTCCGGCCAGCAGCCCGGTCGAGACCGCGATGGTGCGCGGCCGGCTGGCCATCCTGCGCGCCGCCCAGGGTCGCCACGCCGAGGCCGCCGAACTGCTGGACCAGGCCACCGCCTTCTACACCGACGCGCCCTGGGCACGCGCGCGCCTGCAGGCCGAGCGGGCCCGCTCGCTGCTCCTGACCGGGCAGCCGGCCGAGGCGCTGGAGACGCTGCAGGCCTCGCGCGCGGTGCTGGCGCGCATCCAGGTCGCCGAGTCACCCGACCTGGCGGAGATCGATCTCGACATCGCGCGCGCCCAGCTGGCGCTCGGCCGGCCGGTCGAGGCTGCGGCCGCCGCCGCGGCCGCGGCGACGGCCTGGAGCGGCTTCGAAGGACGCCGCCGCGATGCCGGCATCGCGCTGCTGTGGCAGGCCCAGGCGCAAGCCCGGGCCGGACAGCGCGCCGCGGCGGCCGACGCGGCACGGCGCGCCGAGACGCTGCTGGCCCGGGCCGAGGATCCGGCCGCCCGGGCCATGCTGCGGCAGACCCGGCGCGCGCTGGCCACCCCCTAGAAGCGCCGGCGTCGCGTGGCCGGTTCGGCGCCGGCGCGCCGTTCGTCCACCTGCCAGCCGGTGATCGGCTGCGCATCCCTCGACGAAACGGAGCCCACGATGAAGCACCTGTCCTGCGCCGCGATCGCGGCCTGCCTGCTGTCGAGCACCGCCTGCGGTGGCGGCGACTACCTCCTGCCCCCCGCTGAAACCACGGCGTCGCCCGCGACCGTCCAGCTGCGCGGCTGCGTCGTGGCCGGCTGGCTGACGCCGCGCGCCGGCGTGCCCGTGTCGGCCCGCGCCACCGACGGCCGCCTGCTCGATCGCAGCCGCAGCGACCGCGACGGCATCTTCACCTTGCGCCTGCCGGCGCGCCAGACCATCGCGCTCGGCCTCGACACCGCAAGCGGCGAGCCGCTGCTGATGACCGTCGGCAGCAGCGACGGCTGGCTCGGCGGCTGCCTGCGCGAGAGCGGGCCGGTCCACGACGACCAGGGATGAAGCGATGACGGACCTGAGCTGGATCGGGCCGGCCTTCGCGCTGGCCAACAGCCTGCGGGCGCTGTCCTTCGTGCCGCAGATCCTGGCGGTCGCGCGCAGCACCGACGGCGCGCGCGACATCGCGCTGCTGACCTGGAGCATCTGGACCGCGACCAACCTGCTGGGCGTCGCCTACGGCGCGGTGGTGGCCGGCGACGGCCTGCTGGCGCTGTCGTTCGCGGCCTCGGCGCTGGCCTGCGGCCTCACGATCGCGCTGACCGTGGTCAAGCGCCTGCGCTTCCAGCGCCGCGCGCCGGCGGCGGGTAGCGCACCGCCAGCACCTCGAGCTGCTGCGGCCCGGACGGCGTCTGCAGCGTGACCTCGTCGCCCTCGCGCGCCTTCAGCAGCGCGCGCGCGACCGGCGACACCCAGCTCACCTCGCCGTTCAGGTTGTCGGCCTCGTCGATGCCCTTGATCGTGATCGTGCGCTCGCTGCCGTCGGGCGTGGCGTAGGTGACGGTGGCGCCGAAGAAGATCTGGTCGTTGCCGTGGTGCAGGCTGGGGTCGGCGACCTCGGCGATCTCCAGCCGCCTGGTCAGGAAGCGGATGCGGCGGTCGATCTCGCGCAGGCGCTTCTTGCCGTAGAGGTAGTCGCCGTTCTCGGAGCGGTCGCCGTTCTTCGCGGCCCAGGACACGGTCTCGACGACCTGGGGGCGCTCGTCGTCGATCAGCCCCAGCAGCTCGGCGCGCAGCCGCGCGTAGCCGGCCGGGGTGATGTAGTTCTTGCCGCCGGCCGGCAGGGGCGGCAGGCCGGCGCTCTCGTCGCCGCCGTCGCCGCCATCGTCGGCGTCGCCGTCGCTCTCCTTGGTGAAGGCCTTGTTCATCATCGCCATTTTCGCGCGCGGGCCACCCGTCCTGTCCTGAACTCCCTGCCCCGGTACGCCGCGCCCTCGCGCTGCGCCCATGACCGCCGCGCCGCCTTCTCGGGCGATTCCGCGGGCGCCATCGTCGATTCGTGACGCGCATGCCGGACGACCTGGAGGCCTCTACGTCGAGCTGCAGGGCTTCATCCAGGACTACAAGTTGTACGGCACAGGCCGACACGCGCCAGGATCTGGCGCGCGTCAAGCTGGCCTGGGCATCGACAACCTCGGCAACGAGAAATACTGGGCCTTCCATCCCTATCCCCAGCGGACTTTCCACGCCGAGCTGAAGTTCGACCTGTGAGGCGGCGGCCCACAATGTTGCGGCGCGCCACCGGCGCGGGGAGCGGGCCATGCCGACCAAGCAGATCCAGTGCGCCGACTTCGAGGAAGAGAAGGCCGCGGTCGAGGCCAGCGGCCGCTACCGCGTCACCGGCCAGCGGGCGGTCGCCGGCGAGCCCGGCGTCTGCACACTGCGCTACGAGCCGCGCAGCGACACCCGGCCGCGCCCGGTGAAAGCGCTGCGCGGCATCGCCGGCGCGCGGGGCCGCGTCGAGATGAGCCGCAGCCGGCGCACCGCGCGCCGCCTGTTCGACCTGGAGACCCCGGCCTCGAAGGATGCGCCGCGGCGCATCGCCGAGCGCTGGCTGAAGCGCTTCGCGCCGCTGCTGGGCATCGCCCCGGACCTGGCCGACCTGAAGTTCGACCAGGTCAAGCCGTCGGTGCTGGGCCGGCACGTGCTGTTCCAGCAGCACGTCGGGCGCACGCAGATCTCGGGCGCCTGGGTGCGCGTCGATCTCGACGAGGCCGGCCGCGTCTTCAACCTGCAGAACGACCTGGTGCCCTTGAGGGTGCTGGCGGCGCGGCGCGACGGCGCGACCAAGGCCTCGCGGCTGCACGGCGACGAAGGGCGCGCGCTGACGCAGGCCGAGGCCGAGGCACGGGCGCTGGCCGCGATCGCGCCGGCGCGGGGCCTGAAGAAGCGGGTCATCGGCACGCCCGAGCTGCTGTACCGCCCGACCGACAGCGACCCGCGGCTCACCTGGAAGATCGTCGTGAAGAGCGGACCGCCCGCGCGCGAATGGAAGATCTACCTCGACGCCTTCAGCGGCGAGCTGCTGTGGCGGCGCAACCTGCTCAAGCGCGCCAGCGGCAAGGCGCTGGTCTTCGACCCGAACCCGGTCGTCGCGCTCAACACGACCGGGCTGTCGAACCGCCGCGCCGTGCCACCGGCCGCCTACCGCGAGGTCGAGCTGCGCGGCCTGGACGGCAGCGGCTTCCTCGACGGCGAGTTCGTCAGCACGCGCCTGACGAAGCGCCGCGTGAAGCGCGCGAACGGCGACTTCCGCTTCCGGCGCGGCGAGCGCGGCTTCACCGAGGCGATGGTGTACTTCCACATCGACCGCATGCAACGCCACCTGCAGGCGCTGGGCTTCGACAAGCTGCTGAACCGCGGCATCGAGGTCGACGTCGCGGGCCAGCGCGAGGACAACTCCTACTACAGCCCCACCGACAGGCAGCTGTCCTTCGGCACCGGCGGCGTCGACGATGCCGAGGACGCCGAGACCATCCTCCACGAGTACGGCCACGCGATCCAGGACGCGCAGCTGCCCGGCTTCGGCGAGAGCGACGAATGCGCGGCGATGGGCGAAGGCTTCGGCGACTTCCTCGCCGCCAGCTACTTCGCCGACTGGAAACCGGCCTGGCTGCGGCCGGCGATCTGCAGCTGGGACTGCATCGCCTTCGCCGGCGACCCGCCCTGCCTGCGCCGACTGGACAGCAACAAGAAATACCCCAAGGACATCACCGGCGAGGTCCACGACGACGGCGAGATCTGGTCCGCCTGCCTGTGGGAACTGCGCCACGAGCTGGGCCGCGCCAACGCCGAGAAGCTGGTGATCGCGCACCACCACCTGCTCAACCGCTGGGCGGGCTTCGAGGACGCCGCGAACGCGATGCTGACCGCCGACCGGCGCCTCTTCGACGGCCGGCACCGCGAGTTGATCACCTCGGTGTTCGTGAAGCGCGGCATCCTGCCCGACCCGCGGCGGCCGGGACGGCGGGCCGGGGATCGATTCGAGGGCTGAGCTCGATCTCGCTAGCGCGAAAGCCGCGGCGCGATCACCCGGTCGTGCAGCAGCATGCCGACCAGCATCGCGCCGACGAACCACGCAGCCTCGGGCATGCCGCGGCCGAGCGCGACCAGGGCCGGGCCCGGACAGAAGCCGGCGATGCCCCAGCCGATGCCGAACAGCAGGCCGCCGCCGATCAGGCGCGCATCGATGGTCCGGTTGACGGGCAGCTCGATCGGCGCACCGACCCAGGCGCGCCCCTGCCGCCGAGCGACGGCGAAGGCGACCAGCCCGACCGCGATCGCACCGGCCATCACCATCACCAGGCTCGGGTCCCAGGCGCCGGCGAGATCTAGGAAGTTCTTGACCTTGGCCGGGTTGGCCATCCCGGAGAGGATGAGTCCCAGCCCGAAGACGATACCGCTCAGCAGCGCGATCACGTGCGTCATCTCGTCGTCTCCTTCAGACCACGTGCCGCAGCACGAAGACCGTAGCAAAGCCGGCGCCCATGAAGGCCAGCACATTGACGAGCGAGCGCAGTGACAGCCGGCTCAGCCCGCAGATGCCGTGCCCGCTGGTGCAGCCGTTGGCCATGCGCACCCCGACGCCAACCAGCAGACCGGCTGCGACCAGGCCCCCGGTGCCGACGTCGACGCTGGCCGCCGGCTGCGGCTCGCCGATCCACCACAGCCACGGCGCGACGAGCAGGCCCAGCAGAAACAACAGCCGCGGCAGCTCGGGCCGCAGGCTGCGCCCACCGATCAGCGCGGCGAGCGATGTCGCCACCAGACCGGCGACGCCGGCGATGCGTCCCAGGCCCAGCAGGTAGATCGCGGTCGCGAGGCCGATCAGCAGGCCGCCGGCCAGCGACATCCAGGGGGTGAACGAGATCCAGTCGATGCTCAAGAGGGGCTCCTTCTTTGACGACCCGAGCGCCGGGGGGCGCAGTAAACCTCATGCAGTGCCTTCAGCACCGCCAGTGCCGCCGGCGACCCGACGCGGTAATGGATGTTCTTTCCTTCACGACGCGTCAGCACCAGACCCTGGGCGCGCAGCACGGCCAGATGCTGTGACAACGAGGGCTGCGCAACCGCGGTGCGCTCGCCGAGTTCGCTGACGCTGAGCTCGGCCTCCACCAGCTGGCAGACCAGCATCAGCCGGTCCGGATGGGCCAGCGCCTTCAGCAGCGCACTGGCCTCGCCGGCCCATTGCGCGAGTTGAGCCGGCGACGACGAGGACGCAGCAGTTCGAAGCATGAGAGCTCGTAAATCATTAATATGCGATATTGTATATTGTATCCGGTACCACCGCAGGAAACTCGATGAACGACCCACGCGTCCAGACCTTCTTCGACCCGGCCACGCACACCGCAACGCACGTCATCGCCTGCCCACGGACTTGCGTGGCCGCCATCGTCGACAGCGTGCTCGACTACGAACCGGCATCGGGCCGCACCAGCACCACCTCGGCCGACCGGTTGATTGCCTGGGTG
>Ga0268299_1002003_pt1 | contig 28005 bp, 24 predicted proteins | sample NOBtaG_FD_193484 | JGI IMG/M metagenome (GOLD analysis project Ga0268299, IMG submission 193484) | Activated sludge microbial communities from bioreactor in Nijmegen, Gelderland, Netherland - NOB reactor | ecosystem: Engineered > Bioreactor > Aerobic > Activated sludge | place: Netherlands...
ACGGCGTCGGCCACCATCTCCTCGGCCGAGGCCAGCGGCCAGGGCAGGGTCCAGTTCTGCCAGCGGGCCACCTCGGGCTCGTTGCGGCGCCGGTGGAGGGCGTCGACGTCTCCCGGCTCGGGGGCCCGCAGCAGCAGCCGCTCGGTCGTGATCGGGGCGAACATCGGGCCATTGTGGCCGGATGGCGCGCTCGGCGGGCCAGACTTTGCGCTGTGACCGATGCGATGGGGACAACAGGTGGGAGCGCCGGCGGGCCGGAGGCGGCGCTGCCGTCGATGCGGGTGGACGGGCAGGTGGCGCTGGTCACCGGGGCCGGGCGAGGGATCGGGGCCGGCTGCGCCCGGGCTCTGGCCGCCGCCGGGGCCGAGGTGATCGCCATGAGCCGCACCGCGGGCGAGCTCGACGCCGTGGTGGAGCGGATCACCGCCGACGGGGGCACGGCCCGGGCCGTGGTGTGCGACGTCACCGACACCGGGGCCATGCAGGCCGCCGTGGCCGGGCTCGGCCGGCTCGACATCTGTGTCAACAACGCCGGCATCGGCCGCCCCGGCAGCCTGCTCAGCTACTCCCCGGACGACATACAGGCGATGCTCGATTTGAACTGCAAGGCCATGGTGCTGGTGGCCCAGGCCGCCGCCCGGGTGATGGTGGCCCAGGGGCGGGGGGTGATCATCAACCTGTCGTCGACGTTCGGCAAGAACGGGCGGCCCCTCAACTCGGTCTACTCCGCCACGAAGCACTTCGTGGAGGGCTTCACCAAGTCCACCGCAGTGGAGCTGGCGCCCCAGGGGGTGCGGGTGGTGGCCGTGGGCCCCACCGCCATCGACACCCCCATGACCCACGACCGGCTCATGGATCCGGCGGTGGGCGGGGACCTCCTGGCCCGCATCCCCCTCGGCCGGTTCGGGCAGGTGAGCGACGTGGTGGGGGCCGTGGTGTTCCTCGCCTCGCCCGCCGCCTCCCTCATCACCGGCACCACCCTCATGGTCGACGGCGGCTGGACGGCGCAGTAACTCAGGGGGCTGTCGCCCCCGCCCGCCTGCGGCGGGCTCCCCATCGCCGTTGGGGCCCCCACCCCATCGGCCCCCGGCCTGCGGCCGGGGTTCTGGGGGCTGTGGCCCCCGCCCGCCTGCGGCGGGCTCCCCATCGCCGTTGGGGCCCCCACCCCATCGGCCCCCGGCCTGCGGCCGGGGTTCTGGGGGCTGTGGCCCCCGCCCGCCTGCGGCGGGCTCCCCGTCTGGGGATAAACATGAAGTCTACTTCTTGCTTTTCGGGTGGGGTGTAGGGTACGTTCTGTGGTGGAGGGGAGTACCCCGCTCCTGTGGGCGTGTCGTCAGCACGGGTGGTCAATGCCACCCCGGCCGCCCGCCCGTCGACGGCGACGGGTCGGGGGAGACCTCCTTTAGTGCGTCGCGGCCCCGGTCGCTCCGTAACGGAGGTGCCTCCCCATGTCCACCCGTCCTTCGCTCGACCGTCCCATCGTCGTCGGGGTCGACGGCTCGCCGGCCAGCGAGGCCGCTCTGCGCTGGGCGGTGGCCCAGGCTGGGCCCCATACGCCGGTGCGGGCCGTGATGGTGGCCTCCCCACCGGTGGTCCCGGTCAGCAGCCTCGACGGCTTCGCGGCGTTCCCCGACCCCGACCCCGATCCCTTCGACGCCGCCGTGCTGCTCCAGCGCACGGTCAACCGGGCGGTGGCCGACCCCGTCGCCCGGGTCGACATCGAGCAGCGGGTCGTGATGGGCGGCGTCCTCGAGTCGCTGCTGGCCCAGGCCGGCGAAGCCAGCCTCCTCGTGATCGGCCAGGGCGGGCGATCGCTCAGCCGTCGCCTGCTCAGCACGGCCCGCCAGGTGGTGGTCCGGGCCCCCTGCCCCGTGGTGGTGGTACCGCCCGCCCCCTCCACGCCGGCCCATCTGCTGGCACCGACCGAGACCGAGATGGCCGACGTGGCCTAGCCCGGGGAGTCAGGCCTCCTGCAGGGCCGGCATCACCTCCCGGGCGAACAGGCGCATGCCGCGGTGGGTGTCGGCTGTGGACATGCCGGCCTGACGGAGCTGGAGGGCCAGCTCCGTCGCCCGCCCCAGGCGCTGGCCCGCCACGACCGGCCGGAGCTGGGCGATCACGTCGTCCGGCGTGCCGACGGCGGCAAACCAGAACCCGGCGTTGCCGCTGCGCAGCATGTCCACCGTGATCCGGGCCTCGGCCGGAGCCGGTTCACCCTGGAGGTTGCGCCGGAGCTGGTAGAAGTTCACGAAATACTCGAGCCCGGGACCGGCGATCTCCCACGCCCGGTCGGCGTCGTCGTCGACGAAGACCGGGATCATCAGGGCCACCTGGTGGTCGGCCGGGTTGCGGCCCGCCGCCTCCAGGGCGTGGTCGTAGCCGGCGTTGAAGGGGGCGATGATGCCGAAGCCCCGCTCGGCCGCCCGGCGCAGGTTGGCCGGCCCCATGCCGCCCCACCACACGGGCACGGGATCCTGCACCGGCTTGGTGGTGAACGTCATGTCGGGGATGTCGTAGTACCGGCCGGCGTGGCTGAACTCGCCGGCCTCGTCGAACGCCCGGCGGATCCAGTCGATCGACTCCCACGACCGCCCGATCATCTCGGCCGGGTCCACCCCGAACGTCCGGAACTCCTCGTACTGCGAGCCGGGCCCCACGCCCAGGTCGAGCCGGCCGCCGGAGATCACATCGAGGATGGCCGCGTCCTCCGCGAGGCGCCGGGGGTCGTGGAAGGGGAGCAGGGCCACGGCCGTTCCCACCCGCAGGGCGGTGGTGCGGGCCGCCACCGCCGTGGCCACCAGCATGGGCGAACCCGTCCACTGGCAGGGCCGGAAGTGGTGCTCCCCGTACCAGGAGCGGATGAAGCCCAGCTCCTCGGCCAGCACGGCGTCGCTGATGTAGTCGGCGTACACGTCGGCCAGGGCGTAGGCCCGGTCGGGATGGTTCCGTACTGCGTTGAGGAGGGAGAACTGCATGGAGCGAGACGGTACCTGATGGGGCCTGGCCCCAGGGCCGATGTCAGGCCGGGCGGCGGGCGATGACCTGCACCACGGCACCCATCCCGGTGTGGCCGGGCCCTTCGATCACCGGCCGCTCCAGCTCCTCGCCGTGCAGGATCTCGAGCCCGGTCAGCTCCCGGCGCAGGATGTCGAGCGTCATGGCCAGCTCCGGCACCGGCGGCCCGCCGGTGCCCCGCCCCACCTGGTCGGGGGTGTAGGACTCGAGCAGCAGGTACCCGCCCGGCCGCAGGGCCGACGACAACGCCCCCATCACTCGGGCCCGCACCGGGGGCGGCGAGTGGAAGAAGATCGACACCGCCAGGTCCCACCGGTCGGTCCCCAGGTCCCACGAGCCGAGGTCGGCCACCACGGTCTCGATGGCCACGCCCCGGGCCTCGGCCAGGCGGCGGGCCTTGGCCATGCCGTTGGCGCTCAGGTCCACCGACGTCACCCGGTGGCCGGCCTGGGCCAGGAACACCCCGTTTCGGCCCTCGCCATCGGCCAGGCACAGCACGTCGAGCGAGGAGCCGGGCGGGGCCACCCGGTCCAGCTCGTCGCGCAGGAAGTCGTTCGGGTCGGTACCGAAGCGGTACTCGTCGTCGGCGTAGCGGTCGTCCCACTGCTGGCGGGGGCTGGGTTGAGGTTCGGTCACAGGGTGCGACCGTAGCGCTCGAATTGGCCGTAGTTTTTCGGGGTGAGCAACACGACGGCACGGGTAGGGCCTTTCGCAGCAGCGTTCGGGGCGCTGGGCGTGGTCTACGGCGACATCGGTACCAGTCCGCTCTACGCCTTCCGGGAGTCGCTCGACTCCGAGCACCACCGGCTGGCCGTCACCGAGGCCCACGTCCTCGGCGTGCTGTCCCTGATGCTGTGGGCGATGATCCTGGTGGTCACGATCAAGTACCTCGTCATCGTGATGCGGGCCGACAACCACGGCGAGGGCGGCATCCTGGCCCTCACGGCGCTGGTCAACCAGGGGCAGCGCAAGGCGGTGACGGCGCTGATCCTGGCCGGTCTGTTCGGCACCGCCATGCTCTACGGCGACGGCATGATCACCCCGGCCATCTCGGTGCTGTCGGCGGTGGAAGGCCTCAACACGGCGGCACCGGCGTTGGAGAGCTGGGTGCTGATCATCGCCGCCGGCATCCTGCTCGCCCTGTTCTCGATCCAGAGCCGGGGAACGGCCGCCATCGGCGTGCTGTTCGGGCCGGTGATGAGCCTCTGGTTCGCCGTCCTGGCCATCCTCGGTCTGGCCAAGATCGTCACCGAGCCCAGCATCTTCCGGGCCATCAACCCCGGCTACGGCGTCGACTTCCTTCTCAACAACGGGTTCAAGGGCTTCCTCGTGCTCGGCTCGGTGTTCCTGGTGGTCACCGGGGGCGAGGCGCTGTACGCCGACATGGGCCACTTCGGCCGCCGCCCCATCGCCATCGGCTGGTACTGGGTGGTGCTGCCGGCCCTGGCGCTCAACTACCTGGGCCAGGGGGTGCTCCTGCTGGAGGACCCCGAGGCGGTGCGGGCACCGTTCTACCTGCTCGGTCCGAGCTGGGCCCAGTGGCCCCTCACGATCCTGGCCACGGGGGCCACCGTGATCGCCTCCCAGGCACTGATCACGGGGGCGTTCTCGCTCACCGTCCAGGCCATCAACCTCGACTACCTGCCCCGCCTCCGGGTGGTCCAGACCTCTCACCACTCCCGGGGCCAGGTCTACGTCCCGGCCATCAACTGGCTGCTGTGCATCGCCTGCGTGGCCCTGGTCTTCGCCTTCGGCTCGTCCACCAGCCTGGCCGCGGCCTACGGCGTGGCCGTGACCCTCACCATGGTCATCACCACCGCCATCGTGGCCCAGGTGGCCCGGGGCCTGTGGGGCTGGTCCTGGCTCCGGGTGGCCGTCACCCTGTCGCCCCTGCTGGCCGTCGACACCGCCTTCGCCGTGGCGAACCTGTTCAAGATCCCCGACGGCGGTTGGTTCCCCCTCATCGTCGGCATCGTCGGCTTCATCGGTTTCACGACCTGGCACGCCGGCCGGAAGCTGGTGGCCGAGCGGCTGGAGCGCACCGGGCGCACCGTGGAGGACCTGGTGTCGCAGGTGGCGATCGAGCGACCCACCCGGCAGGCCGGCACCGGCGTCTATCTCCACCGGCTGCAGGGCTACGAGCCCCCCGCCCTCACCGCCAACCTGCGGCTCAACAACAGCCTGCACGAGCAGGTTGTGCTGCTGTCGGTGGTCATCACCGACGATCCGGTGGTGGCGCCCGACCAGCGGGCCACGTTCACCGACCACGACTACGGCATCCACGAGCTGGAGATGTGCTACGGGTTCACCGAGACGCCGAGGATCGACGCCGACCTCAAGCTGATCAAGGACTCGCCCGTGTCGTTCGACCCCTCCCGCACCACCTACTTCCTCGGTCGGGAACGGCTCGACGTCACCCACCGGCCCGGCATGGCGCTGTGGCGGGAGCACGTGTTCGCCTACCTGCACCGCAACGCGGCCGACCCGGCGTCGCACTTCCACCTGCCCAACGACCGCACGATGGACATCGGCACCTACGTGGAGCTGTAGCGGCGGGCACGCCGCTGGGCTCCGCTCAGCCGGGATAGCGCTCGGTGGCGGCCCGGATCTCCTGCCAGGCGACGTCGGCCCCGTCCCAGTGGCTGATCTCGGTGCCCTTGGCCGGCTCGAGGGCCTTGTAGACCTCGAAGAAGTGCCGGATCTCCTCCAGCAGGTGGGGGCCGACGTCGGCCAGGTCGGTGATGTGGGACCACCGGGGGTCGCCGGCCGGTACGGCCAGCAGCTTGGCGTCGGGGCCCTTCTCGTCGGCCATCCAGAACACGCCGATGGGGCGGGCCCACATGTGGCAGCCGGGCACTGTGGGCTCGTCGAGGAGCACGAGCACATCGAGCGGATCGCCGTCCTCGGCCAGGGTGTGGGGCACGAAGCCGTAATCGGCGGGATAGGTGGTGGCGGTGAACAGGTGGCGGTCGAGCCACAGGGCGCCGGTGTCGTGATCGATCTCGTACTTGTTGCGGGACCCCTTCGGGATCTCCACCACGACCTCGATCTTGTCGGTGTGGCCCGGGCCGGTCTTCTGTGATGCGTGCTCCACCGCCTACCTCCTGCGGGAACGATGTCTGCCGCCGATAGGCGGGCCAGACATTATGGTTGATATGGTGGTTTGTACGGATCTACCCGTCGACAGGAACGCACCGATGACCATACAGCCGCTCGACCGGACCAGCCCCATGCCCCTGTGGGCGCAGCTGGAGGCCGATCTGCGCCGCCGGCTCGATTCGGGGGAGTTCGACGACGGCCAGTTCCCCACCGACCTGGAGCTGACCGAGGGCTACCAGGTGTCGCGCCACACGGTCCGGGAGGCGGTGCGCCACCTGAACAAGACCGGTCTGCTCAAGCGGGAGCGGGGCCGGGGCACGGTGGTGAACAAGGCCGAGTTCGAGCAGTCGCTGGGCACCCTCTACAGCCTGTTCGAGTCGGTGGAGTCCGCCGGGGTGGTGCAGACGAGCGAGGTGATCGACCTCGGCATCGTCAGCGATCCGGTGGCCGCCATGCACCTGGAGCTGCCCGAGACGGCGGAGCTGGTGCTCCTGGCCCGGGTCCGCCTGGCCGGCGACGAACCCCTGGCGCTGGACCGGGCGTGGCTGCCCTATGAGATCGCCGCGCCCCTGCTCACGGTCGACTGGACCCACACCGCCCTCTACGCCGAGCTGGGCAAGATCGGCTCGCCCGTGCCCAACCAGGGCTGGGAGCGGCTGACCCCGATCATCCCGTCCCCGGCCGACCGGGTCCGCCTCGGGCTCCGCAAGGGCGACGCCGCCTTCTTCCTGGAGCGCCTGGGTTGCCGGGACGGACGCCCGGTGGAGTGGCGCACCACGATCATCCGGGGCGACCGGTACCGGTTCGTGACCGACTGGTCCACCGGGGCCCGCAGCTCGCTGCGTCCCGCCCGGGCCTGACCCGGTGGACGTGGTGGTGGTCGGCGCCGTCAACGTCGACCTGGTGGTGGCAGGTCTGGCCCGGCTCCCGGGGCCGGGGGAGACCGCCGGGGGCGACGGGCTGCGCACGTTCGGCGGCGGCAAGGGGGCCAACGCCGCAGTGGCGGCGTGCCGGGCCGGGGCGTCGGTGGCGCTGGTGGCGGCGGTGGGGGCCGACGCCAACGGCCGGGGGGCGGTGGCCGAGCTGGAGGCCGATGGTGTCGACTGCTCGGGGGTGGCCGTTCTGGCCGACGAGCCCACCGGCGTGGCGCTGATCCTGGTCGACCGGAGCGGCGAGAACCTGATCGCCCTGGGGCCGGGAGCCAACGGGGCCCTGTCGGCCGATCATGTGGCCGGCGTGCTGGGGGAGCGGCTGGCCGGTGCCGGTTGCGTGGTCGTGAGCCCCGAGATCCCGGGCGCGGTGGCGCTGGCCGCCGTGGCGGCGGCGGTGTCGGCCGGTGTGACCTGCATCCTCGATCCGGCGCCGGTCATCCCCGAGGTGGTGGCGGCGCTGGCCGCCGGTGACCTGGGCGGTGTGATCCTCACCCCCAACGCCACGGAGCTGCGGCAGCTGACGGGCGAGCCCGGCGGTGCGGTGGGGGAGCGGGCGGTGGGTGAGCGTGCGGTGGAGCTGGCTGGCCGCACCGGGGCGCCGGTGGTGGTCACCCTCGGTGGTGACGGGTGCCTGCTGGCCCTGCCCGAGGGCGCCACCGAGACGCTGGCCGCCCATCCGGTCGACGTGGTCGACACCACCGGTGCCGGCGACACCTTCACCGGCGTGCTGGCTGCCCGCCTGGCCGCCGGAGCCGACCTGGGGGCTGCGGCCGCCACGGCGGTGGTGGCGGCGTCGCTGTCGGTGACGGCCGCCGGGGCCCGCACCGGCATGCCCGCCGCCGTTGCGCTGGCCCCGTATCTCTGAGTGCTCAAGAATGGCGCCATGACTGCGCCGACGCCGGAACCGTTCGAGATCGCCATCCCCCAGCAGGAGCTCGACGACCTGCGGGACCGCCTCCACCGCACCCGGTGGCCGGCCGATCCCGGCAACCCCGACGGCCGCTACGGCGCCACCCGGGAGTGGATGGGCGACCTGGTGAGCTACTGGGCCGATACGTACAGCTGGCGGGCCGTCGAGGCGCAGATGAACGCCTACGACCACTACAAGGTGTCGATCGACGGCATCCCCATCCACTTCCAGCGGGTGCCGGGCAAGGGACCCAACCCGATGCCGCTGGTGCTCACCCACGGCTGGCCCTGGACGTTCTGGGACCTGCACAAGGTGGTCGACGCCCTGGCCGACCCCGGTGCCCACGGCGGCGATCCGGCCGACGCCTTCGAGGTGATCGTGCCCTCCCTGCCCGGCTACGGGCTGTCGGTGCCGCTGACCACCACCGGCGTCGACGTGGCCCGCATCGCCCAGCTGTGGGTCAAGCTGATGACCGAGGTGCTCGGGTTCGAGCGGTTCGGGGCCGAGGGGGGAGACTGGGGCGCCATCATCACCGGCTGGCTGGGTCACGCCCACCCCGAGTCGCTGATCGGGGTGTACCTCACGCTGCCCGTGATCCCCGGCATGTTCGGCAAGCGGGCCCCCAAGCCGTCCGACTTCGCTCCCGACGAGCAGTGGATGCTGGCCCGGGCCGACGAGGCCCGCCGGGTCACCGAGGCCCACGTGGCCGTCCACCGGCGTGACCCCCAGACGTTCTCCTACGCCATGGCCGACTCGCCGGCCGGGCTCGGGGCCTGGCTGTGGCACCGGCGCGACCTGTGGTGCGACGGCGACCCGCTGGAGGTGTTCGGGCGCGACGACCTGTGCACGCTGTCGTCGCTGTACTGGTTCAACACGTCGTTCGCCTCGTCCATCCGGCTCTACGCCGAGCAGTTCACCAAGCCGGCCGGCACCGTGCATGACCGGGAGCGGGTGATCGAGGCCCCCACCGGGTTCGGCGTGTTCGCCAAGGAGCTGATGTTCGTGCCCCGGTCGGTGGCCGAACGGGCCACCGACCTCCGCCGCTGGAGCGTGTTCGACCGGGGCGGCCACTTCGCCCCGGCCGAGCGGCCCGACGCCATCATCACCGAGATGCGGGAGTTCTTCCGGCCCCTCCGCTGACCACGGCCGAACCTTGTCGAGAAAAGCGGCGCTAGGCCGTATTGCTCGACGAAGTTCGCCGCTGTGTCGCGTTATCGCGCGTGGACGAGCCGGCCGGCGAGCCAGGTGCGCAGCACGGTCGTGTCGGCCAGGGCGTCGAGGTCGCAGGTGAAGGGGTCGCGGTCGACGGCGATCACGTCGGCCCAGTTGCCGGGGGCCAGGGTGCCGATCCCGTCCCAGGCCAGCACCTTGGCCGCCTCCCGGGTCCACAGGGCGACGGCGGTGGCCCGGTCGACGGCGTGGTCGGGGCCGTCGTTGCGCCGCCCCGACCCCCAGAACTCGTGCGTCTGGGCCAGCACCATGTTCTCCCACGGGTTCTTCGGGCCCCAGTCGGTGCCGCACCCCACGGTGAGGCCCACCCGCAGCAGGCGGGCCAGCGGCACCTGGTCGCGCCACACCCAGGGGCCGATGCGCTCGCCGTAGAGGTCGCCCTTGGCCGCCGAGAACCCCATGCAGGTGGTGAGCTTGAACCCGAGTTCGCGGTAGGCCACGGCCTGGGCCTCGGTGATGAGGATGGCGTGCTGGACCAGCCAGTTCGTGTCCTCGGCCGTGCGGCGCACGGCACCGGGGCCGCCGACGCGGGCCAGCTCGCCCAGGATGTCGTCGTGGTCCCGGTAGCCCGAGGTGACGAAGTTGGCCTGCACCCGCTCGCCCAGGCAGAAGCCGACGAACGCCTCCAGCTTCTCGTCGGACAGGAAGGTCATACCCCGGGTCGGCTCCCCGAACGGGCCCTGGTACGGGTCGTGCATGCGGATCCCGCCCGGCCAGCACGGCCCGGCCTGGCCCCAGGTCAGGCCCGACACCCGCAGCAGGTCGTCGTCGAGGCCGACCATCGAGCCCCCGAGCTCCAGGTTGGCCTGGTACTGGGCCAGGGTCAGGGGCTGCCACGGCGGGTAGGCGAAGCCCTCGCCCTCCACTGCGCACAGCATCCGCATCGTCATCCGGTCGGTGGCCCGCAGGTCGCGCCAGGCCTGGATGTGGGCCGGGCTCATGTTGTGGCCGTCGAACCCCGTGGTGACGCCCCGTGCGTTGTAAGCCGCCATCTCGGCCACGGTGGCGTCGTGCAGCTCCCACGTGGCAGGGCCGGGCAGGTGGCCCCGCACCTGCACCCAGAAGGGGTCGAAGCAGTAGTAGTTGTTCACCGCGCCCCGCACGATGCCCGAGAGGGAGCCGTCGTCGAAGCGGTCGAAGATCACGTCGCACACCCGGTCGGGGAGGGTGTCGGTGAGCCGGCACCGGCGCAGGCCGGCGGTGTTGAAGGCGGCTACGTTGGGGGTGCGTGGGGCCCAGGCCTCGATGTGCACCGGATGGTCGGTGGTGGCGGCATCGAGCACCCGGCGGTCGGGCAGGGTGCGCTCGACCAGATCGAGGTAGGAGCGGCGCAGGAAGTAGTGGGGCTCGCCCACCGGGGTGGTGACGATCCACTCGCCGGGCGGGGTCACCGCCGCCCGGGCCCGGATCCGCTCCACGATCTCGGCGTGGGTGGCGCAGTCGGTGATGTCGAGCACGGCCCGCTCCCGGGCCCCGAAGTGGAGCACGTGGGGGTGGGTGTCGATCAGGCCGGGGAGCACCACGGCGCCGTCGAGGTCCACCCGCTCGGCTCCGCCCGCCGCCGGGTGTGCGTCGATGTCGGCGAGGCGCCCGACGGCGGCGATCCGGCCGTCGTCGCCGATCAGCAGCGCCTCGGCCGGCGGGGTGCCGGCCTCGTCGAGCGTGTGGACGGTGGCGTTGTGCAGGAGGTGAGCCATCGCTGGCCGACGCTAGCCCGGGCTCCCTCGGCCGGCACGAAAAGCGCGACACGGCGGCGAACCGTGTCGAGAAGTACGGCGTAGCGCCGCTTTTCTCGACGTGGTTCGGGCGGAGGGCGCGATTTATCGCGTCGCCGGGGCCCCAGGGTCGGGCGGGCGGGCCGGGTAGGTGCCGGCCAGGCGGCTGGCGTCGGGGCGGACGGGGTCGCGGTCGGTGGGATCGGCGGGTGAGATCGGGATGTCGAGATCGTCGCCGTTGCGGCCCAGAGCCCGATCCACCGAGGCCAGCAGCGGCCCCCGGTAGGGGTAGCCGAGGAAGAACCCGGCCCAGTTGCGGATGGGGTCGCCCGAGTAGAACTTGGCGTACTGGTTCATCCGCGACCCGAAGCTGTCGCCGCAGGCGTCCCACGCCAGCTTGAACACGGCGATGCGCTCCTCGGCCGAGATCCCGGGGCGGCCCTTCACGAAGGTGTCGAGGTAGGGGCGGATCTCGGGGTTGGCCAGGTCGGCCTCGGTGGGGGCGTAGAAGAACCCGCCCCCGGCCAGGGTCTCGATGATCTCGATCAGGCGGGGGAACAGGCGGGCCGCCTTGAGGTTGGCGGCCGCCACCGCCGGCTGGTGGACCGACCACACCCCGTTGGGGTTCTGGCGGGCCATGGCCTCGCCCCCGTAGTAGGCGGCCCGGAACAGCTCCAGCTCGATCACCATCTCGCCCAGCTTCTCCTGCACGTGGAGGAAGCTGTCGACGGCGGTGGTGTCGGCCACCCGCATGGCCAGCCCGGTCAGGAACTCGAGGTTGGCCAGCATCCGGCTCGCCGTCTGCACCGCCACCGTGCCGTCCCGGGGGCGGAGCTGGTTGCAGATCTCCCGTGCCGTGTCGTCGGCCCCGTCCACCAGCACCCGGTCCCACGGCACGAGCACGTCGTCGAACACGGCGATGCAGTCCATCTCCTCGAACCGGCTCGACAGGGGATGGTCGAACCGGCTGCGGGCCCCGGGGGCGACGGTCTCCCGGCAGATGAACACCAGGCCCGGGGCGTTGGTGGGCAGGCTGAAGGCCAGGGCGTAGGCCTCGTCGCCGGGGATGATGCCGCCGTAGGGGAAGACCAGCACCTCCTCGCACAGCGGTGCCATCGTCCCCAGCATCTTGGCCCCCCGCACGACGATCCCTTCGTCGGTGGCCCGCACCCGGCCGAGGTGGGTGAACGGGTCCTCCTGGTTGGCCGACTGCTTCGACCGGTCGACCTGGGGGTTGACCAGCATGTGGGTGAGGAACAGGTCCTCGCTGCGCACCTTCTGGTAGTAGGCGGCCATGTTGTCGGCGTAGCGCTGGTCGGCCTTGGCGAACAGATCGCGCAGGAGGAAGAAGTCGGTGACGATGGCGTTCATGAAGTCCGGGGCCCGGCCCATGAAGCCGAAGTTGTGGTCGGCCCGCAGCTTGAAGTGCTGGCGTCGCTGCACCAGCTGCTCCCGCTCCCGAGGCACGAGGAACGACGACGAGTAGCGCACGCCGTCGTCCGGGTCGACCCACGTCATCACGTCCCGGTAGCGGGGATCGAGCTGGAGGTCGTACTGCTCGGCGATCGAGTTGATCGGGCCCTCGAAGATGGGCTCGGTCATGATGTCGTCGACCCGGCGCCCGTTCAGGTAGACCGTCGGCTGGTTGGCCTCCAGCGACTCCCGATAGGCCTTGCCGTCACGCGCCCCCATGGCGTCTCCTCCCGTGGTCAGGGGTCCCATTGTGGCCGAAGGGGCGCGCCGCGGTCATGGCCGGTAGCTTTCGAGCCATGTTGATCAGCGAGTTGTTCAGCGTCGAGGGCAAGACGGCGATCGTGACCGGCGGCAGCCGGGGCATCGGCTACATGATCGCCGAGGGGCTGGTGCGCAACGGGGTGAAGACCTACATCACCTCCCGGAAGGTGAGCGAGCTGGAGCCGGCGGCGGCCGAGCTGTCGAAGCTGGGCACGTGCATCGCCATCCCGGCCGACCTGTCCACCGAGGATGGCCTGGCCGGCTTCGTCGAGGCGTTCACCGCCGCCGAGCCCGGCGGCCTGCACATCCTGGTCAACAACGCCGGGGCGGCGTGGGGCGCCCCGCTGGGCGAGTTCCCGGCCTCCGGGTTCGACAAGGTGCTGGCCATCAACGTGAAGGCCCCGTTCATGCTGACCCAGGCCCTGCTGCCCCAGCTCAAGGCGGTGGCCACCGAGGACGACCCGGCCCGGGTGATCATGATCGGCTCGATCGACGGGCTGGTGGTGCCGATCGGCGACAACTTCTCCTACTCGGGCTCCAAGGCGGCGGTGCACATGATGGCCCGCCACCTGGCCCACAACGTGGCCGACGACAACATCACGGTCAACACGATCGCCCCCGGGCCGTTCCGCTCGAAGATGATGGGCTACCTGCTCGACGACCCCGACTCCCGGGCCCGGATCGCCAAGCGGGTGCCCCGCAAGCGGATCGGCACCCCCGAAGACGTGGCCGGGGCCACGATCTTCCTGGCCAGCCGGGCCGGCGCCTTCCTCACCGGGGCCCTGATCCCGGTCGACGGCGGCCTGTCCACCCACGGCTGAGGGTGTGTTTTTCGGGGGCTCGCGCCCCCGTCGCTTCGCTTCCCCATCTCCGCCGGGGTCACCATCCCCGGCGGCCCGGCTGCGCCGGGCTTTTCGGGGGCTCGCGCCCCCGTCGCTTCGCTTCCCCATCTCCGCCGGGGCCCGGCTCTGCCCGGGCCTGGGCCGTTGGGGCCAGACCCGGGTAGGGAGACGGGCCGCCCTGCTGCTAGATGGCCGGCGACAGCAGGGCCAGGTGGCCGTAGCCGGCCCGGTCGGTGGCCGTCGACGTCCACAGGTGCTTGACCTGGCGGTACTCGTTGTAGCCGAGCTCCGACAGCTCCCGCCCGAAGCCCGACTGCTTGTAACCGCCGAAGGGCTGGGTGGGCGTGATGCCGTGGTAGTCGTTGATGTAGACGGTGCCGGTGCGAAGCGCCGCCGCCACCCGGTTGGCCCGTTCAAGATCGGCGCTCCACACCCCGCCGCCCAGGCCGTAGTCGGAATCGTTGGCCACGGCCACGGCGTGCTCGTCGCTCTCCACCCGGATCACGCACAGCACCGGGCCGAAGATCTCCTCCCGGGCGATCCGCATCGAGTTGTCGGTCTCGAAGATCGTGGGCCGGTAGAAGGTGCGGGGGTCGAGACCGGCCGGGAGGTTCTCGGGGCGTCCGCCCCCCGCCAGCAGCCGGGCCCCCTCGTCGAGCCCGAGGCGCACGTAGCGCTCGACCGTCTCCACCTGGGCCGGGGCGACCAGCGGGCCGAGGTCGGTGGCGGGATCCAGCGGATCGCCCAGCACCAGCCGGCGGGTCCGTTCCACCAGCATCTCGACGAACTCGTCGTAGACGTCGGCGTGGACCAGGGCCCGGGTGCCGCTCTCGCACATCTGGCCGTTGTGGAGGAACGTGCCGTAGAGCACGCCGGCGGCGGCCACGTCGAGGTCGGCATCGGGGAGCACGATGTCGGCCGACTTGCCGCCCAGCTCCAGCGTCACCTTCTTGAGGTTGCCGGTGGCGAGCTGCATCACCCGCCGTCCCACCTCGGTGGAGCCGGTGAAGGCGATCTTGTCGACGCCGGGGTTGGCCGCCAGCTCCTCGCCCACCACGGCGCCCGTGCCCGTGACCAGGTTGAGGGCGCTGGGCGGGAGGCCGGCCTCGGCGAACGCCCGCACCAGCTCCACGGCCGACAGCGAGGTGTAGCTGGCCGGCTTCAGCACCACGGTGTTGCCGGCGGCCAGGGCCGGCGCCACCTTCCAGCTCGCCATCACCAGCGGGAAGTTCCAGGGCACGATGCCGGCGCACACCCCGTAGGGCTCCCGCCGGATGACGCTGGTGGCCGGCGGGAAGGGCGACTCGCCATGGTCCTCCTCGTCGGGCACGGTGGCGGCGCAGCCGGCGAAGAACTGGATGCTGCCGATCGACGCCGGCAGGTCCACCCCCATGGCCTTGCGGATGGTGCCACCGCCGTCACGCACCTCGGTGACGGCGATCTCCTTCTGGCGCTCGGTCAACAGCTCGGCTGCCCGCGTCAGCACCCCGGCCCGCTCCGGCCCGCTCATCCGGGGCCAGGGGCCCTCGTCGAACGCCTTACGGGCGGCGGCCACCGCCCGGCGCGTGTCGGCCACCGAGGCCGTGGCCACCTCGGCGATCTGCTCGCCGGTGGCCGGGTTGAACGACGGTGCCGTGGCGCCGCCTTCGGCTTCCACCCACTCGCCGTCTATCAACAGCTTGGTCCGCATTGCGGGCCTCCTTCTCGTAGGCCCACCCACGGCGATGGTGCACCCTGGGCCGTCGCCGGCCCAGGGTCGTAGTGCTCCAGTTGCTCCTGCTGCTCAGCCCAACATGCTGCTCAGTCGAACATGATCACCGAGCGGGTCACCTCGCCGGCTTCCATGGCGGCCAGGGCGTCGTCGACCTCGTTGAGGGTCACCCGGGCGCTGATCATGGAGTCGAGGTCGAGCCGGCCCTGGCGGTACAGCTCCAGGTACTGGGGGGCCTCCAGGTGGAAGTGGTTGGAGCCCATGATCGAGCCGGTGATCATCTTCTCCACGAAGAAGTGGCCCGGCTCCAGCTCCAGCTTCTGGCCCTGGGGGATGGCGCCCACCACCACGGCCAGGCCCCGGGGGGCGAGGGCGTAGAAGCACTGGGCGGTGAGGTTGACGTTGCCCACGGCGTCGAAGGCGAAGTCGACCCCGCCCCCGCTCAGCTTCTTGATGGCCCGCACCACGTCGACGTCGTCGCCGGGCTGGATGGTGTCGGTGGCGCCGAAGTGGCGGGCCGTGTCGAGCTTGGACGGCACGATGTCGATGGCGATGATCTGGCGGGCCCCGGCCAGGCGGGCCCCCTGGATCACCGAGCAGCCCACGCCGCCGCAGCCGAACACGGCCACCGACGAGCCGGGGGTCACCTTGGCCGTGTTGAGCGCCGCGCCCACCCCGGTGGTGACGCCGCAGCCCACGAGGGAGGCGACGTCGAGCGGGAGGTCGTCGGCGATCTTCACCACGGCCCGCTCGTGGACCAGCATCACCTCGGCGAAGCCCGACAGGTCGGCGAACTGCTTGAGCGGCATCCCGTCGAGGCTGAGCCGGGGCGGCTCGCCCTTGGGCCGCATGCAGAAGCGGCGGTCGGTGCACAGGTGGGGGCGGCCCAGCTGGCACTGCTTGCACGTGCCGCAGTACATCGAGGTGCAGGCCACCACGTGGTCGCCGGGCTGGACCGACGTCACGTTCGACCCGACGGCCTCCACGATGCCGGCCGGCTCGTGGCCGGGCACGGTGGGCAGGGGGCCGGCGATCGACCCCTTCATGAAGTGGAGGTCGCTGTGGCACACCCCGCAGGCCGAGGTGCGCAGGCGCACCTCGTTGGGGGCCGGATCGTCGACGTCGATCGTCTCGATCGTGATCGGCCCACCGATCTCCCGGAACACCGCTGCTCGTGCTTTCATGCCGCGAGTCTGTCACGGCGTTGCGGGCCCGCCGAACTCGGTGGACTTTTGGTCGACATCCGACCAAAAGCTCACCGAGTTCGTTCGTGGTGCGCTTTTGGTGAAGGCGCGACGTTACCGTCGACCCCTGCGGGCCCTGAATCCTCGGGCCTCGCCTCGCACGATCAGCGTGCCTCTCGTTCCGACTGCTTTCGGAGACACGCATGAATCGTCGCGCTGCCGATGCACTTGTCGTGTCCCTGGCCTCCCGCCAGGGCATGGTTGTCACACTTCGCCAGCTGACCGAAGCCGGGCTCACCCGGCACGAGATCCGATCACGGGCCGGCGGTCTGATGACCCTCGTCTCGCCGGGCGTCTACGTGGTGGGCGACCTCACCCCGTCGGCCTGCCTCCATGCGGCGCTGATCACGTTGCCGGCGGCCGCCGTGTCGCATCGCTCGGCCGGGGTGCGACACAGGCTGAGGGTGCTGGCCCCGGCGAACCACCACGAGCTGCTCACACCGCACCGCCGTCGGAGCCACCGCCGGATGCCGGGGGTGCGGGTGCGATCCACCACCTGGCTGCCACCGGAGGACGTGGTGGTGGTCGAAGGGGTGCGGGCGACGACGGTGGCGCGGACCCTGTGCGATCTGGCGGCGGTGGTGGCCCGGAGCCGGCTGCGCCACGTGGTGGAGCTGGCGATCACCGAGGAGCGGGTGACGGTGGGGGAGTTGCAGGCCTGCGTCGCCGCCTGGCGCCGGCGCGGGCGGAGGGGGTCGGGCGTGATCCGGGCGCTCGACCACGAGCTGCTCGACGCCGAGCCGCTGCCCGCCTCGGAGCTGGAGCGGCGGGCGATCCGGTTGCTGCGGGAGGCGGGGATCGGGGGCTGGGAGGCCCAGTACCGGCCGCCGTGGTACGACGGGGTGCGGGGCGTGGTCGACCTGGGCTGGCCGGCGGAACGGGTGGTGGTGGAGCTCGACGGGCGCCGGTGGCACGCCTCGACCCAGGCCCAGGGTGACGACCGCCGCCGGGACCGGCTGGCCACCACCCATGGCTGGATCACCCTCCGTTTCTCCTGGGCGGAGGTGGTGCACCGCCCGGCTGCGTTCGTAGCCGAGGTCGGGGATGTGCTGAGCGCCCGGGCGGGCGGTCGGGGCGGGGGGTGAGGTAGCTTGCGGGGCCATGGATCCCAAGCGCGCCGCCTGGCTGGCCACGACCGTTGAAGAGGCTCTGGAACCGGAGCTGGAGATCTGCGACCCCCACCACCACCTGTGGGACCATCCCAAGGAGCGGTTCCTGGTGGAGGAGCTCAAGGCCGAGACCGGCGCCGGCCACAACGTGGTGGAGACCGTCTACGTGGACTGCATGTCGGGCTACGACACCGACGGCCCGGCCGAGATGGCTCCCGTGGGCGAGGTGCGCTTCGCCGCCGACCAGGCCGCCCAGTCGGCCGCCACCCCCGGCGCCCGCATCGCCGCCATCGTCGGCTGCGCCGACCTCAAGCTGGGCGACGGCGTCCGCCCGGTGCTGGAGGCCGAGATCGAGGCCGGCGGCGGCCTGTTCGCCGGCATCCGCCACGCCACCTCGTGGGACGCCTCACCCGAGGTCGGCAACTCCCACATGCACCCCCAGCAGGGCGACATGGGCACCGCCGAGTTCCGCCGGGGCTTCGAGATCCTCACCCGGGACCTCGGCCTCACCTACGACGCGTGGATGTACCACCCCCAGCTCCCCGAGCTGGCCGACCTGGCCCGGTCCTATCCCGAGTCGACCATCGTGCTCGACCACCTGGGCGGCCCCATCGGCATCGGCCCCTACGCCGGCCGGCGCGACGAGATCCTGGCCTGGTGGCGCCCGGTGATGGCAGACATCGCCACCTGCCCCAACGTGTTCCTCAAGGTGGGCGGCATCGGCATGTCGCTCTACGGGCTGGCCTGGCACAAGGAGCCCACGGCCCCCACGTCGGACCAGCTGGTCGAAGCGTGGGGCGACGAGATGCGGTTCTGCATCGACGCCTTCGGCCCGTCCCGCTGCATGTTCGAGTCGAACTTCCCGGTCGACCGCCGGGGCTGCTCCTACGTGGTGCTGTGGAACGCCTTCAAGAAGACGGCCGCCGGCTACAGCCCGGCCGAGAAGGCCGACCTGTTCCGGGGTGCCGCCAAACGGGCCTACCGCATCCCGTGACCTCAGCTCCCAGCCACCACGTCGCCGTGATCGGGGCCGGCGCCATCGGCGGCGTGGCGGCCGCCCTGCTGGCGGCCGAGACCCGGCACGAGGTCACCGTGTGCCTGCGGCCTCCCTCGGCCGGCGGCAAGCCCATCAACCGGCTCGTCGTCCGCCGGGTCGACGGCTCGGAGGTGGTGGCCCACCCCCGCTTCGTGTCCCATCCCGACGACCTGGGCTCGATCGGGCTGGCCCCGGCCGACGTAGTGCTGCTGGCCACGAAGGCCTACCAGAGCGAGGCGGCCCGCCCCTGGCTCGACCGCCTGTGCCGGGCCGGCACCGTGGTGGCCGTCTGCCAGAACGGGATCGACCAGGTGGAGCGGGTGTCGCCGCTGGCGCCGAAGGCCACCGTGATCCCGGTGGTGGTGCAGCTGGCAGCCGACCGGGTGGCCGCCGACGAGATCCACCAGGCCAGCCCGGCCAACTTCGTCGTGCCCGACACCGACGCCGGGCGGGCCGTGGCCGCCCTGGCCGAAGGCTCGTCGCTCCGCTTCAAGCCCACCGCAGACTTCGCCACCGCCGCCTGGAACAAGCTGCTGATCAACGCCGTGGTGGGGGCCATCGGTGCCCTCACCATCCGCGACATCTCGGTGATGGCCAGGGACGACGTGCGGGCCGCCGCTCTGGTGCTCGCCGAGGAGGTGGCGGCGGTGGGCCGGGCCGAGGGTGCCGATTTCGCCCCCGACGCCGCCGAGCGCATGCTGGACAAGATCGCCGGCCGGGCCCCCGGCCACCTCAGCTCGATCGCCGCCGACCGGCGTGACGGCCGGCCGCTGGAGTGGGACGCCCGCAACGCCGTCGTGTCCCGCCTCGGGCGCCGCCACGGGATCCCGACGCCGACGAACGACCTGGTCACCGCCCTGCTCCGGGCCTGCAGCACCGGGGATTGACCGAGCCCGGCGCCGGCCGGATCGCAACCTCGACGACAGCAGGTTCTCCACTGTCACACCGGTGGAATAGCGTTCGGGCCATGCGGGAGCTGATCGAGGTGCCCCGGGGCCTTGCCGACGTGGCGGTCACCGCCACCACCATCGGCGACGTCGTGGGCGACGAGGGGTACTACCACTACCGGGGCCGCAACGCCGCCGACCTGGCCCGTACCGCCACCTGGGAGGAGGTGGCGGCCCTCGTGCTCGACGAGTCGCCCGAGCCGCTGTCTGGAGACCGCTCGCTCCCGCCGGCCCTGGTCGAGGTGCTGGAGCGGGCGGGGCCCGGCGCCCTCGACCTGCGCACCGGCCTCAGCCTGCTCGGTGCCACGCTCGGGTGCCGACCCCTGGTCGACCTCACCCCCGCCGAACGGCGGGCCGACGCCGTCCGCCTCACCAGCGCCTTCCCCACTCTGGTGGCATCGGTCTTCCACGGCCGCCCGATCGAGCCCGACCCGTCGCTCGGCCACGTGGCCGACTACCTCCGGATGCTGCTCGGCTCGGGGCTCGGCACCGCCCCCCGGCCCGAGGCTGTGGCGGCGCTGGAGGCCTACTTCGTGCTCACGATCGACCACGGGTTCAACAACTCCACGTTCACCACCCGGGTGGTGGCCTCCACCGGGGCCGATCTCGGGGCCTGCGTGGTGGCCGGGTTCACCGCCCTCACCGGCCCCCGCCACGGCGCCGCCCTGGAGCGCATCCTCGACATGCTGGACGGCATCGGCGAGCCGGCCAACGCCGAGGACTGGATGCGCAACGAGATCGCCAGCCGGCGCCGCCTCCAGGGCTTCGGCCACAGCGTCTACCGGGCGCCCGACCCCCGGGGCGAGGTGATGCGGGCCGTGTCGGCCCCGCTGGCCCCCGAGCGCCACGCCGTCGCCCTGGCCGCCGAGGAGGCCGGCACCCGCCTGCTGGCCGGCCGCCGCCTGGTGCCCAACGTCGACCTCCACGCCGCCGTGGTGCTCGAAGGGTGCGGGATCCCCCGGGGCTGGTTCGGGGCCACGTTCGCCGCCGCCCGGATGATCGGCTGGTGCGCCCACGCCCTGGAACAGGCCACCGACTCCAAGATCATCCGCCCCGCCGCCCACTACGTCGGGCCCCTGCGATGAACGCCGCCGATCTTTTCGTCCAGGCCGTCGCCGGCGGCGTCCCCGGTGAAAAAGTCGGAGTGGGGGGTCCCGGGGTGGGAAGTTGCCCCCCTAGGGAGGGCAACCTAACGTCGGCGTTTCAGCCCAAGAGGGGGAGGATCGGAGCAGGTGAGCGCTGATGAGTGATCGAACGCTGCGGGGCAAGGTCGCCGTGGCCGGTGTGGCCGAGACCGAGTACTACAAGTGGGGCCGCTCGCCCGACCCCGAGTTCAAGCTGGCCATCCAGGCCATCCTCAAGGCCTGCGAGAACGCCGGGATCGACCCCCGGGACGTCGACGGGTTCTCGTCGTATTCCAACGACCGCAGCGACGCCTCCCGCATGTCTGCCGCCCTCGGCTGCAAGCAGCTCAGCTTCGCCTCCATGCAGTGGGGCGGCGGGGGCGGCGGGGGCTCCGGCGCCGTGGCCAACGCGGCGGCCGCCATCGCCACCGGCCAGGCCGAGTGCGTGGTGGTGTTCCGGGCCCTGGCCCAGGGCCAGTTCGGCCGGTTCGGCCAGGGGTCCCGCTCCAAGGTCGTGTCGGGCCCGGCGGCCCACACCCTGCCCTACGGCCTGATGTCGGCCGCCCACCAGTTCGCCATGAAGGTGAACCGCTACATGCACGACCACGGGGTGCGCCAGGAGGCCCTGCGGGCCATCTCGCTCGCCGCCTACCACCACGCCCAGGCCAACCCCCGGGCCGTGATGCACGGCCGCCCGCTCGACGAGGCCAAGTACGACGAGAGCCGCTGGATCGTCGAGCCGTTCCACCTGTTCGACTGCTGCCTGGAGAACGACGGGGCGGCGGCCATGGTGCTGGTGCCGGCGGAGAAGGCCAAGGACTTCCCCCACCCGCCGTGCTACCTGCTGGGCGCCGTGTCGGGCTCCCAGCACCGGGCCGGCGCCACCGTGCACAACACGCCGGAGTACGCCTCCTCCAGCTTCCCCACCGTCGCCCCCCGTTTGTACAACATGGCCCAGGTGGGCCCGTCCGACGTCGACGTGCTGCAGAGCTACGAGAACTTCACCGGCGGCGTGATGATGAGCATCGTGGAGCACGGGTTCTGCACGGCCGAGGAGGTCAACGACTTCCTCACCTACGAGAACCTGATCGCCCCGTCGGGCAAGCTGCCGCTCAACACCAGCGGCGGCAACCTGGCCGAGTGCTACATGCACGGCCTCGGCCTCAACATCGAGGCCGTCCGCCAGATCTGGGGCCAGTCCACCTCCCAGGTGCCGGGGGCCGAGATCTCGATGGTCACCTCGGGTCCCATGGTCACCCCGGTCAGCTGCTGCATCTTCGGAAGTGAGGCCACGCTGTGAGCTCGAGCACCACCACCCCGTACCTCAAGCCCGGCCTGGCCAAGCCGGTGGCCGCCGGCGACGGCCTCGACGCCGCCTACTGGGACGGCCTCAAGGAAGGCAAGCTGATCCTCCAGCGCTGCAACGGCTGCGGCAAGTTCCAGTGGGGCCCGGAATGGGTGTGCCACCGCTGCCACAGCTTCGACCTGGGCTGGGAGGAGACGGCGGCCGAAGGGATCCTCTACAGCCACCAGCGGATCTGGCACCCGGTGCACCCGGCCCTGGCCGAGCAGGGCCCCTACGTGGTGGCCCTGGTGGAGCTGCCGGCGGCCGACAACGTCCGGATCATCGGCAACCTGGTGGGCGACCCCATGCAGCCCCTGGTGATCGGGTCCGCCGTGCGCGGGGTGTTCGAGCACCACCCCGACGACGATCCGCCCAACACCCTCCTGCAGTGGGAAGTGGTCTGAACCCCGGCGGGTAGATGTTTCGACGCTGGAAGTTTGGGCGGTCCCCTGTGGTTAGTGCAGACTTTCGGTCATGACTACCACGGGGGAGCCGGAGACAGCTCCGAACGCAGTGGGCGGCCAGGCACCGCTCGATCTCGAGGCCATCCAGAAGCGCACCATGCGCACGCTGCTGTTCAGCCAGGCATCCGGCGGGGTGGGCCTCGTCGCCACCTACATCGTCACCGCCCTGCTGGCCAAGGACATCACCGGCGGCAACAAGGCCCTGTCGACGGTGGCCGCCGCCTGCCTGTCGATCGGGGCGGCCGGCGTGTCGTTCCCGATGTCCAAGCTGGCCTCCAACTACGGGCGCCGGGTGTCGCTGCTGGCCGGTTACCTGGTGGGGGCATCGGGCGCCGCCATCGCCCTGCTGGCCGCCATCACCCGCAACTATCCCCTGCTGTGCCTGGGCGTGCTCGGCGCCGGCGCCGGCAACGCCGCCAACCTGGCCACCCGGTACGCAGCGTCCGACCTGGCCGCTCCCGAGCGCCGGGCCCGCACGATCAGCACGATCGTGTGGGCCACCACCATCGGGTCGACCACCGGCTCGGTGGTGTCGGGCACGGCCAGCGACATCGGTGAGAGCCTCGGCCTCCCGGTCAAGGGTGGCTCCTACCTGCTGTCGGGCCTCATGTTCCTGCTGGCGGCGGCGATCGTCCAGATCCGCCTCCGCCCCGACCCGCTGGTGCTGGCCGGCGGCGTGGGCCGCAAGGACGACCTCGATGCCGCCCCCCGTCAGAGCGCCAAGGAGTCGTTGGCGCTGATCATGGCCAACCCGGCGGCCCGCCTGGCCGTAGGGGCCATGATCGTGAGCCAGGTCACGATGGTGGGCGTGATGTCGCTCACCCCCCTCCACATGGACGAGGGCGGCCAGAGTCAGGGCATCATCGGCTGGATGATGGCGTTCCACATCTGGGGCATGTACCTGTTCTCCCCGATCATCGGCCGCATGACCGACCGGATCGGCCAGTACCCGATGCTCTACATCGCCGGTCTGCTGTGCACGGCCGGGGCCGCCTGGGCCGCCGTCACCCCGCCCGAGGGGCAGGTGGGTGTGTTCATGGGCAACTTCCTCATCGGGCTCGGTTGGTGCTTCGGTGTGGTCGCCGCCTCCAGCCTGCTCGTGTCGGCCTTCCCCATCGAGCAGCGGGTGGGCGTCCAGGGGGTGGGCGACCTGGCCATGATCGGCTCCGGCGCCGTGGCCGGTGTGTCGTCGGGCGCCCTGTTCACCATCCTCGGCTACGGCGGGGTCAACTTCGGCAACGCCGCCTTCGGTGCGGTGCTGATCGCCGGCACGTTCCTCACCTACGTGATCGTCCGGCGCCAGATGGCGTCGACCCCGGCCGGGTTGGCGGCCTGATCACTCCATGACAGCCGAACCAGCCGCCCCCGGCGGCGACAGCGGTGCCTGCGACGATCTCGCGTCGCTCGACGCCACCGCCCAGGCGGAGCTGATCCGCCGGGGCGAGCTGACGGCGGTGGAGGCCGTCGAGGCCGCCATCACCCGGATCGAGGCCGTCAACCCGCAGCTCAACGCCGTCATCACCCCGCTCTACGACGGGGCCCGGGCCGCCGCGGTGGCCCTCGATCGGGCCGGGCCAGCCGGGGGCGGCGACGCCCGAGGGCCCTTCGCCGGCGTGCCGTTCCTGATCAAGGACCTGATGGTCCACACCGCCGGCGACCGCTACTGCGCCGGCATGCCGGTGCTGAAGGCCATCGATTATCGCCCGGCGTACGACACCGAGCTGGCCGTCCGCTTCCGCCGGGCGGGGCTGGTGGTGCTGGGCAAGACCAACACCCCGGAGTGGGGGTCGCTGCCCACCACCGAGCCCCTGGCCTTCGGCGCCACCCGCAACCCGTGGCACCTCGACCGCTCGCCCAGCGGGTCGAGCGGCGGCTCGGCCGCCGCCGTGGCCTCGGGCATGGTGCCGATGGCGTCGGGCGGCGACGGGGGCGGCTCGATCCGGGTGCCGGCGTCAGCCTGCGGGCTGTTCGGCCTCAAGCCGTCCCGGGGCCGGGTGCCGTCGGGCCCCGACCACGGCGAGGTGTGGGGCGGCTTCGCCTCCGAGGGTGTGATCAGCCGCTCGGTGCGAGACTCGGCCGCCGCCCTCGACGCCGTCACCGGGGCCCAGCCGGGTGACGCCAACGTGGCCCCGCCGCCGGCCCGGCCCTACCTCCGGGAGGTCGGCGGTGCCCCCGTGGGCCGGCTCCGGATCGGGGTGATGACGCAGGCCCCGGGCCAGCTCCACGACGTCCACCCCGACTGCGTGGTGGCGGTGTCGGACGCCGCCCAGCTGCTGGCCGAGCTGGGCCACGACGTGGAGGTCCGCCACCCCGCCGCGCTCGACGAGGGAGCCGAGTTCCGCCGCCACTTCGGCGTGATCGTGTCGGCCCACGCCGCAGCCGACTTCGACCATTGGGAGCGGGTGGTGGGCCGGCCCCTCACCGAAGACGACATCGAGCCGGTCGACTGGGCCATGGTGCAGCGGGCCAAGGCCCGCCCCACCGGCCGCTACCTGGAGTCGGTCACCTGGGTCGACCAGTGGCGGCGGCGGTTGTGCGGCTGGTGGGCCGACGCCGACCTGCTTCTCACCCCCACGATGGCCACCCCGCCGGTGCGGCTGGGCGAGCTGGTGCACACGGCGGAGGATCCGATGGCGGGGATGGCCAAGGCCGGCCCCTCGATCGTGTTCACCTCGCCGTTCAACGCCTCGGGGCAGCCGGCCATGTCGGTGCCGCTGTGGTGGAACGACGCCGGCCTGCCGGTGGGGGTGCAGCTGGTGGCCGCTCCCTGGCGGGAGGACGTGCTGTTCCGGGTGGCGGCCCAGCTCGAGGCGGCCCGGCCGTGGGCTGGTCGCCGACCCCCGGTGTGGGCCGGCTGAGCCCAGCCGCCGGCAGCGCTGCGGCTTCGCGCGGGCTAGAGGGTGTCGCCGGGCCGGACCAGGCCCCGCTGGTAGGCCAGGACCACGAGCTGGGCCCGGTCCCGGGCGCCCAGCTTCATCATGGCCCGGTTGGCGTGGGTCTTGACCGTGAGGGGCGACAGGTAGAGGCGCTCGGCGATGTCGTCGTTGGACAGGCCGTGGGCGATCAGGGCCATGATCTCCCGCTCCCGCTCGGTGAGCACGTCGAGCTCGGCCGCCGCCCCGCTCGGCGCCGCCGCCCCGGCGGTGAGCGCGAAGCGGGAGAGCAGGGCCTGGGTGGCCCGGGGCGAGAGCAGGGCGTCGCCCGCTGCCACCACGCGGATGGCGTCGAGCAGCTCGGCCGGCTCCACGCCCTTGCCCAGGAAGCCGCTGGCTCCGGCCTGCACGGCGGAGATCACGTAGTCGTCCACCTCGAACGTGGTCAGCACGATCACCCGGACGCCGGCCAGGTCGTCGTCGCCGGTGATGGCCCGGGTGGCGGCCAGGCCGTCCATGCCCGGCATGCGGATGTCCATCAGCACCACGTCGGCCCGGGTGGAGCGGACGAGGGCCACCGCCTTCTCGCCGTCGGCCGCCTCGCCCACCACCTCGAGGTCGGGGGCGGAGTCGATCAGGACCCGGAAGCCGGCCCGGATCAGGGCCTGGTCGTCGGCCAGCACGACTCTGATCATGCTCGCTCCTCCGTGCCGGTCGCCGCCGGGAACCAGGCCCGCACGTGGAAGCGGTCGCCGTGGGGTTCGGCGGTGAGCGTGCCACCGGCGGCCGAGACCCGTTCCCGCATCCCGGTCAGGCCGAACCCGCCGGCCGACGGCTCAGATTCCGCCTCCCGGGCGGTGCCACCCATCGGGTTGTCGACGGACACCTCCACGCCGTCGGCGCCGAAGGTGAGCGACGCCCGGGCCGTGCCGGCCCCGTGCTTGTGGGCGTTGGTGAGCCCCTCCTGGACCGTGCGGTAGATGGCGAGGGCGGTCACGTCGCTCACCGGGCGGGGGCTCCCGCCCGTGGTCCAGGCGACGTCGAGCCCGGCGTCAGCGAACGAGGCCACGAGGGGACCCAACTCGGCCACGCCGGGGGTGGGCCCGGTCGGGGCGTCGCTGTCGCCGTCCTGGCGGAGCACGCTCAGCATCTGGCCCAGCTCGTCGAGGACGGAGCCGGCCGACGAGCGGACCACCCGCAGGGCCTCCTCGGCCTGGTCGGGGCTGGAACGCAGCAGGTGGGCGGCCAGCCCGGCCTGCACGTTGACCACGGCGATGCGGTGGGCCACCAGGTCGTGGAGGTCCCGGGCGATCCGGAGCCGCTCCTCGGCCACCCGGCGCCGGGCCTCCTCCTCCCGGGTCTCCTCGGCCCGCCGGGCCCGTTCCTCCACCGCCGCCACGTAGGCCCGGCGGGTGCGGACCCCGTCGCCCACGGCCACCGCCGCGGCCGGCCAGGCCAGCGAGGCGAACACGGGCGGGTCGGCCGGGCCCACGTCGGCGAACAGCAGGAGCGAGGCCACGATCAGGGCCACCGTGGCCCCGCCGGCCACCAGCGCCTGCCGGCGTTCCGACACCACCGCCACCCGGAACAGGAGCAGCACCACGACGGGGAGGATCCCAGTCGGTCGTTCGGCCACCGCCACCGAGACCACGGTGGCCGCCAAGGCCAGGGCCAGGGCCTCCCGGGGCCGCCGCAACCAGGCCGCCGCTGCCAGGGCGAAGCCGACGACCGCGGCGGCCAGGTCGATCGGGCCCAGGTGGCCGTCGGCGCCCTCGGGGCGGGCGGCCAGGGCATTGGCCGCCAGCACCACCAGCACCGCGGCCACCCCCACCCGGCCCCACGTGAGCCACGCAGCGAACGGGCGACGGCCCCGACCGGTGCCGGTCGGGGCCTTGGGGGCGGAATCGGGCACGGCCGCCACGGTAGTGCGGGGCCGAAAGCCGATCACGCGTCGCGCCGGCGCACGGCCACGGCGGCGGTGCCCAGCAGCCCCACCACCCAGAGGGTGAACACGGCGGCCCCGGCGGCCGGCGAGAGCAGGTCCGATGTGGCGGTGACCGAGCGGAAGGCCTGACCGGCGTTGGAGGGCAGGATGCGGCCGACCGGGTCGCTGAAGCCGGCGGGAAGCAGGTTCACCAGCAGCGGTGCCACCATGAGGGTGCCGATCACCACCCCGATGGCCGAGCCGGCGCTGCGGAGCAGGAACCCGAGGGCGACACCCATGGCGGCGATGCCGCCGAGGTAGAGGCCGGTGCCGACCAGGGCCCGGATCACGCCGTCGTCGCCCAGCGACATCGCCGCCTCGGGCACGCCGTAGACGGCCTGGCCCCCGACGAAGGCTGCGAACGAGGCGACCGTCATGATCGCCGTGGTGGCCGCCGCCACCACCAGCGCCTTGGTTGCGAGCACCGGGACCCGGGTGGGAACGGCGGTGAACATGGTGCGGATCAGGCCCGAGCCGTACTCCGAGGTCACGAACATCACACCGAGCACGGCGACGAAGATCTGGGCCAGGTTGACGCCTCCCAGGCTCATCGTGAGGGCGTCGGCGCCGGCCCGGTTCGGCCCGACCTGGTCGCCGGAGCCGGCGAAGGCGGAGAACAGCATGCCGAAGCCGACGGTGGCGGCGGCGGCCGACGCCAGGGTGGTGAGGTTGGAGCGGACCGAGCGGAACT
>Ga0268299_1002004_pt1 | contig 27989 bp, 23 predicted proteins | sample NOBtaG_FD_193484 | JGI IMG/M metagenome (GOLD analysis project Ga0268299, IMG submission 193484) | Activated sludge microbial communities from bioreactor in Nijmegen, Gelderland, Netherland - NOB reactor | ecosystem: Engineered > Bioreactor > Aerobic > Activated sludge | place: Netherlands...
TGGGTGAAGAGGAACTGCGCGGCGTCGACACCAAGCCGCTGGTGGGCCACCTGGCGGCCTGGAACTACTTCATGTCGGTCAAGAACCCGACCAACGACGCCTTCATCAAGTCGTGGTCGGCCTACGCCAAGGCCAAGGGCATCCCGGGCCACAAGGACAAGCCGCTGACCAACGACCCGATGGAGGCCACCTACATCGGCATCCACATGTGGAAGCAGGCGGTCGAGAAGGCCAAGTCCACCGACACCGACAAGGTGATCGCAGCGATGGCCGGCCAGACCTTCAAGGCGCCGGGCGGCTTCACGTCGACGATGGACAAGGAGAACCACCACCTGCACAAGCCGGTGTTCATCGGCGAGGTCAAGGCCGACGGCCAGTTCAACGTGGTGTGGAAGACCAAGGGCCCGGTCGTCGCCGACCCCTGGAGCGATTACATCCCCGAGAACAAGGGCAAGGCCAACGTGCCGGCCAGGAAGTAGTCCGGGGATCGCTGCATCACCGTTCGCCCTGAGCTTGTCGAAGGGCCCGCGCAGGGCTTCGACAGGCTCAGCCCGAACGGGTCCCGCATGGCCCGAACAGCTGTCGGCTGGCATGCACCCTGCATGGCCGAAGGTGTGCCCTTGTCCTACCGCCTCACCCTCTTCATCGCGCTCGCCTGCCTGGCCCTGCTGGCCGGCCCGGTGCATGCGCTCACCGCCGAACAGGCGCTCGCCATCTCGGCCGGCGACAGCGACGACCGCATCGTCGCGCTGCAGAAGGCCGTCGCGGCCGGCGACGCGCGCGTCGCGGTGCTGGCGCAGGCCCTGCTGGACGGCACGGTGAAGGCCGACGCGAAGCGCGCCTACATCGTCAAGGACGACGGTTCGGCCGTCGACGCCGCGAGCGGCGAGCCCGCGACGCCGCCCGAGGACGCCGAGGACGCCGTCGTCAACAACCGCATGCGCGGCGAGCTGGAGGCGGTGGTCGCCTCGCTGAAGCTGCGCGACCCCGACATCGAGGTGCGCCGCAACGCGCTGAAGGCGCTGAAGGAAAGCGCCGACGAGACCATGCTCGCGCCGGTCGAGCAGGCCCTCGCGGCGGAGACCGATGCGCAGATCAAGGCCGACCTGCAGGCGCTGCGCTCGCGACTGCAACTCGGCGCCGGCGACACGGCGCTGCGCCTGGCCGCCGCACAGGCGCTGGCCGCGCAGGCCGACCCCGCCACGCGCAGCCTGCTGCTCGAGCGTCTGCGCCCCGCGGCCGACGGCGGCGAGGCCGACCCGGCCGTGCGGCGCGCCGTGCAGGCCTCGCTCGATTCGATGAGCTCGCGCCTCGCCTGGGGCGACCGGGCCGGCGTGCTGTTCTCGGGCCTGAGCCTGGGCTCGATCCTGATGCTGGCCGCGCTGGGTCTGGCCATCACCTACGGGCTGATGGGCGTGATCAACATGGCGCACGGCGAGCTGATCATGATCGGCGCCTACGCGACCTACGCGGTGCAGAACGTCTTCCGCGCCTGGTTGCCCGGCGCCTTCGACTGGTACCTGCTCGCCGCGGTGCCGGTGTCCTTCTTCGCGGCCGCCGCGGTCGGCGCGGTGCTGGAGCGCGGCGTGATCCGCTTCCTCTACGGCCGCCCGCTCGAGACGCTGCTGGCCACCTGGGGCATCAGCCTGATCCTGATCCAGACGGTGCGCACGCTGTTCGGCGCGCAGAACGTGCCGGTCGAGAACCCGGCCTGGCTGTCGGGCGGCCTGCAGGTGATGAGCAACCTGACGCTGCCCTACAACCGCATCGCGATCCTCGTCTTCGCCGCGCTGGTGCTGGTCGGCATGGCGTTGCTGATCGCGAAGACGCGGCTCGGCCTCTTCGTGCGCGGCGTGACGCAGAACCGCCCGATGGCCGCCTGCCTGGGCGTGCACACCGCGCGCACCGACACGCTGGCCTTCGCGCTGGGCGCCGGCGTCGCGGGCCTGGCCGGCTGCGCGCTCAGCCAGGTCGGCAACGTCGGCCCCGACCTGGGCCAGGGCTACATCGTCGACTCCTTCATGGTGGTGGTGCTGGGCGGCGTGGGCCAGCTGGCCGGGACCGTCTATGCCGCCATGGGGCTGGGGGTGGTCAACAAGCTGCTCGAGGGCTGGAGCGGCGCGGTCCTCGCCAAGATCATGGTGCTGGTGTTCATCGTGGTGTTCATCCAGAAGAGGCCTTCTGGGCTCTTTGCCCTCAAGGGGCGCGAAGCATGAGGCTTCTGCTGTCCTTGGCAGGACGCGCCGGGTCTCGCCCCGGCAGGCGAGTCACTTTCATTTGCAGGCCCAAATGAAAGTAACCAAAGCAAAGGGCCTCGAACGCCAGCCATCTGGACTGCGCACGGCGCACGCATCGCTGCGCTCGCTCGGGACATCTGTCGGCCTGGGCTCGCCCGCGAGGGGCTCGAACATTTCGGCCGTTGGTGGGCGAAGCCACTCTCGACGCCCGATCGTCCAAGACCGCTGCCTCGTTGGACGCTCGGGGCTTCGAGGTGGTCCTGTCGATGCAAGACCGCGTTGTTCGAGCCCCTCGCGGGCGAGCCGCGGTGTGCAGAAGTCCGGAGCGCAGCGACCGCTTCGCGACGACCCGATGTGTGTTCGGGCTCTTTGTTTGCCTACTTTCTTTGAGCCAGCAAAGAAAGTAGGTCGCCCGCCGGGCGAGACCGGCGCGCCCTCCCGCGCCCAGGGGAAGTGACACGATGAGCGCCGTCCTCACCAGCCCCAGCCGGCCGAGCGCGCAGCTCATGACCCCCAAGACCTGGTCGGGGGTGATGGCCGCGACGCTGGCCGTCGCCGTCCTGGCCCCCGTCCTGAACCTGATGGTCCCGGAAGGTAGCGCCTTCCACCTGAGCGACTACGCCGTCGGCCTGATCGCCAAGATCATGTGCTACGCCATCTGCGCGCTGGCGATGGACCTGATCTGGGGTTACGCCGGCATCCTGTCGCTGGGCCACGGCCTGTTCTTCGCGCTCGGCGGCTACGCGATGGGCATGTACCTGATGCGCCAGATCGGCAGCGACGGCCAGTACAAGTCCGAGATGCCGGACTTCATGGTGTTCCTGAACTGGAAGGAGTTCCCCTGGCACTGGGCGCTGAGCGACAGCTTCGTCGCACAGATGGCGCTGGTGGTGCTGGCGCCGGGCCTGCTGGCCTTCGTGTTCGGCTACTTCGCCTTCCGCTCGCGCATCAAGGGCGTCTACTTCTCCATCATCACGCAGGCGCTGACCTTCGCCGCGATGCTGCTGTTCTTCCGCAACGAGACCGGCTTCGGCGGCAACAACGGCTTCACCGACTTCAAGCGCATCCTGGGGCATCCGATCGCGACGCCGTCGATGCGGATGACGCTCTTCGTCATCACCGGCCTGACGCTGATCGGCGCCTTCGTCGGCGCGCGCTGGCTGATGGGCACCAAGTTCGGCCGCGTGCTGCAGGCCATCCGCGACGCCGAGGGCCGCACGATGTTCATCGGCTACGACCCGGTGGCCTACAAGCTGGCGATCTGGACGCTGTCGGCGGTGCTGTGCGGCATCGCCGGGGCGCTGTACGTGCCGCAGGTCGGCATCATCAACCCGAGCGAGATGTCGCCGGCCGCCGGCATCGAGATCGCGATCTGGGCCGCGGTCGGCGGGCGCGGCACGCTGATCGGGCCCATCGTCGGCGCCTTCTTCGTCAACGGCGCCAAGAGCTGGTTCACGCAGGCGTTCCCGGAGTTCTGGCTCTACTTCCTGGGCGTGCTGTTCATCGCGGTGACGCTGTTCCTGCCGAACGGGATCATCGGCCTGTGGCGGCAGCTGCGCGCGCGACTCGGCGGGAAGGGCCGCGCATGACGCCCGAACTGCTGGAAGCCGGTGCGCGGGCGCGCGAACGCCTGGCGCAACTGCCGGTGCCGGGCCTGTCGGGCGGCCGCGCGGCCAGCTACGGGCGCGTGGTCCAGCCTGGCGTGCTGGACACGACCCACGGCCCCATCCTCTACCTCGACGACATCACCGTCAGCTTCGACGGCTTCAAGGCACTGAACGCGCTGTCGCTGGCCATCGAGGCCGGCGAACTGCGCTGCATCATCGGCCCCAACGGCGCCGGCAAGACGACGATGATGGACGTCATCACCGGCAAGACCCGGCCCGATGCCGGCCAGGCCTACTTCGGCTCGACCATCGACCTGCTGCGGCTCGACGAACCCGGCGTCGCGCGCGTCGGCATCGGCCGCAAGTTCCAGAAGCCCAGCGTGTTCGAGCAGCTGACCGTGTTCGAGAACCTCGAGCTCGCGCTGGCCGGCGACCGCCGCGCGCTGGCCGCCGCGCTGCATCGCCTGAACGGCACCCAGCGCGATCGCATCGCCGAGGTGCTGCTGCTGATCCACCTGAAGGACGAGGCCCAGCGCCTGGCCGGCCTGCTGTCGCACGGCCAGAAGCAGTGGCTCGAGATCGGCATGCTGCTGATGCAGGACCCGCGGCTGCTGCTGCTCGACGAGCCGGTGGCCGGCATGACGGACGAAGAGACCGAGCGCACCGCCGAGCTCTTCCTGTCGCTCGAGGGCGGGCACTCGCTGGTGGTGGTGGAGCACGACATGAGCTTCATCCACGCGCTGACCAAGGACAACCCGAAGAAGAAGGTCACCGTGCTGCACGAGGGCCATGTGCTGGCCGAGGGCTCGCTGGCCGAGGTGCAGGCCAACGAGCAGGTGGTCGAGGTCTACCTCGGGCGCTAGCCCGAGGTAGACCTTCGGTCGTATGTTGCGCTCCCCCTGCCCCCTCCACGAGGGGGTTCCAGCATGAGGACGACGATGCTCGAGGTCGAAGATCTTCACCAGTACTACGGCGGCTCGCACATCCTGCGCGGCGTCGGCTTCACCGCGCGCGCCGGCGAGGTGACGGTGGTGCTGGGCCGCAACGGCGTCGGCAAGACGACGCTGCTGAAGTCGCTGATGGGCCTGGTACCGATCCGCAGCGGCAGCATCAAGCTGGCCGGCCAGCCCATCACCGCCAGCACGCCCTTCGAGCGCGCGCGGCTGGGCGTGGGCTTCGTGCCGCAGGGCCGCGAGATCTTCGGCCGGCTGACGGTCGAGGAGAACCTGCGCATGGGCCTGGCCAGCAAACCGGGCGGCACGACGATCCCGGCCGAGCTCTACGAGCTGTTCCCGGTGCTCAAGCAGATGCTGGGTCGCCGCGGTGGCGACCTGTCGGGCGGCCAGCAGCAGCAGCTGGCGATCGCGCGTGCACTGGCGGCAGGCCCGCGGCTGCTGATCCTCGACGAGCCGACCGAGGGCATCCAGCCCAGCATCATCAAGGACATCGGCCGCGTGATCCGCAAGCTGGCCGACCGCGGCTCGATGGCCATCCTGCTGGTCGAGCAGTACTACGACTTCGCCGCCGAACTGGCCGACCAATACCTGGTGATGGAGCGCGGGCAGGTCGTGCAGCGCGGGCGCGGCGCGGACATGCACGCCGACGGGGTGAAGGCGCGCATGTCGATCTGACTGCCCCGCAGCCTCAGCGGATCGCCACCGGATTGATGATGCCCTGCACCCCGCCGGTGAAGCGCGACACGCCCAGCACGAACATGAACTCCCAGGCCTTGTCCTTCGCCAGCGCGGCGGTGTCCATGTTCTCGAGGATGTAGATGCCGTTCCTCGGCAGCAGGATCTGGTGCACCTCGAACACGCCGACGCCCGGCTCGAAGGGGATGGCGTCCAGGCCCCAGGTGTCGGCGCCGACCGCGAGGACCTGCTTGCTGGCCAGGTAGAGCGCGCCGTCCTTGCCGAGCCCCGGCTCGCCCGAGATGAAGCGCTTGTCGTCCTTGCCGACCAGCGACTGCCAGCCGGTGTGGAACAGCACCACGTCGCCCTTGCGGATCTCGACGCCCTGGCGCCTGGCCTGCTCGTCGATCTCCTTGCGGTTGAAGGCCGTGCCCTCGGGCAGCAGGTCCTTGCCGTAGTAGGCCGTCATGTCGAGCAGCACGCCGCGCGTGACGAAGGGCGGGATCTTCTCGACGCCCAGCTTCGTCAGACCGTTGGCCTGCACGAACTCGCTGTTGCGGTTGCAGTTGTAGTAGACGTTGTCGACGCCGATGTGGCCCAGGCCGTCGATCTGCGAGCCCGTGCCGACGTAGCCCATGTAGATGTCGTCGTTGTAGTTGGTCCTGGTCGGCCCCAGGCCGATGCCGCCGGCCTGCCCCGGCTGATTGACCACCAGCGCCCAGCTGCGCGGGCCGAAGGCCGGCGTCTTGCTGTTCGTCTCGACGCCCAGGCGGTAGGTCTTGCCGGTCTTGACCAGCTTCGCGGCCTCGAGCGCCAGCTGCGGTGTCAGCAGGTTGGCCGCGCCGATCTCGTCGGCCGGCCCGTACTTCGACTTGCACCAGTCGTCGGACGCGGCGGCCAGCGGCAGGCCGGCCGCCAGCAGCAGCGCGGCGACGCAGCGCCTGGGGAGGCGAACAGGGTTCATCATGGGCAGCTCCTTGATGGGGGTTGTGGACGCAGGCGCTCTGCGGCGCCCTGGGCTCGGACCGGCGCACGATAGCGGCCGCGCAGGTCTGCTGCCACCACGTTGTCAGCAGGGCCCAGGCAAGATCGCTGTTTCGCCCCAGGAGAGACATCCCATGAATGCCCCCAGCGGCCTCGCGCCATGCTCTCCGAAGCACTGATCGCCCTCGAGCCCCTGCCGATGCGCCGCGCCGACCGCCTGTTCCAGCTCGTCCAGCTCGTGCGCGGCCGCCGGCTGTCGACGGCCGAGCTGCTGGCCGAGCGTCTGGCGGTGTCGGTGCGCACGGTCTACCGCGACATCGCCGACCTGCAGGCCCAGGGCGTGCCGATCGAAGGCGAGGCGGGGGTCGGCTACCGCATGCGCGCCGGCTACGACCTGCCGCCGCTGATGTTCGATGCCGAGGAGGCCAAGGCCCTGGTCGCGTCGGTGCGGCTGGCGCAGCCGCGCCTGGATGCCGAGCTGGCGCAACAGGCCGAGGCGGCGCTGTCCAAGATCGTCGCCGTACTGCCCGCGCCGGCCCGCGCCGCCGCCGAGAGCCTGGCGCTCTACGCCCCGGTGCCGGCCTTCGACGCCGCCACGCGCGAACGGCTGCTGACGCTGCGTCACGCCGCCGAGTCGCGCGCCAAGCTGCGCCTGCGCTACGTCGACCTGCACGGCGAAGCGAGCGTGCGCGTCGTGCGGCCGCTCGGCTGCTTCCTGTGGGACGCGGTCTGGACGCTGGCAGCCTGGTGCGAGCTGCGCAAGGACTTCCGCAACTTCCGCGTCGACCGCATCGCCTCGATCAAGCCGACCGGCACGCAGTTTCGCGACGAGCCGGGCCGCACGCTGGCCGACCTGTGCCGGATCGAGGAGACGCGGGCCGGGCAGCGTACCGCTCAGTAGCGCATCACCAGCGTCACGCGGAAGGACCGGCTCTCGATCGGGTGGAAGTGGATGTCGGGCGTGGCGACGCCCGAGGGCTCGCTGGCCAGCCGCGACTCGTAGTAGTAGTCGATGGCCGAGGCCTTGCGGTTGGCGAGGTTGTAGCCCTCCAGTTCCACGCTGAGGTCGCGCGTGAGCTTGTAGCCGACGCGGCCGTTGAGCGTCGCGGTGCCCTTCGAGCGCACGCTGTTGTCCTCGAGCAGCGGCCGGGGCCCGAACCAGCGGGCCTGCAGCGCACCGAACCACGGGCCGAGGTTGTCGATGGCGATCGCCAGCGAGGCCACGCCTTCCACCGCGCCGGGGATGCGCTGTCCCTCGGGCGCCGCGTCCTTGAAGCGCGCGCGCGCGAAGGCGATGTCGGCATCGACCGTGAGCCAGTCGTTCAGCCGGTAGTAGTTGGCCAGCTCGAAGCCGGTGCGGCGGCTGGGCCGCGTCGCCTCGGTGCCACCGGCATCGCCGATGAAGAGCAGCTCGGAGTCGATGTCCAGGCGGTACAGCGACAGCGAGGTCTGCAGGCCCGACAGCAAGGAGGTGCGCGCCCCCAGCTCATAGCCCTTCGACCGCACCAGCGGCGTGACCTTGTCCACCGGATCGCCGCTCGCCGGGTCGACGCTGATGGTGGTGCCGCGCGCGTCGTTGCTGTGGAAGCCGGTGCCGGCGTTGACGTAGAACTCGGTGCCGTCGAAGGGACCGAAGATCAGGCTGAGCTTGGGGCTGGCGAGCGTGTCGCTGGCCTTGCCGGAGTTGGCCGGGTTGTCGCTCTGCACGTCGAAGCGGTAGTGGTCGATGCGCACGCCGGCCACGCTGCGGAAGCTCGGCGTCCACGGCACGAGCGTCTGCGCGTACAGGCCGAGGCTGCTCTCGACGACATGGTCGCGGCGCGTGGTGGCGAGGGTCTCGCGGCGCAGCGTGCGCAGCAGGCCGTTGTGGATGTTGTCGTTCTGGAACTGCGCGCCGAACGTCGTCTCGGCCGCCCGGCCGAGCAGCGGCGTGGCCAGCGTGTGGCTGGCGTTGACGCCGGTCGTCACGCGGCGGTCCGGCTGCGCGAACTGGTCGCCGTTCACCTCGTCGTCCAGGAAGTAGGTGAAGTTGGAGTACAGGTCCAGCCGCGACGCGACGACGTAGGCGTTGAGGCGCGTCGAACTCGCCTCGCCGGTGCGCCGCCATTCGCCCGACAGGCTGTGGCGCTGTGCCCGGCCGCCGTCGCTGGGGTCGATGGTGTCGAAGCGGCCCAGCTGGCCGGCATCGACCGCGCGCTTGGGGATCTGGTCGGTGGCGTTCCACTTCGCGTCGTAGGCCATCAGCGTGGCGTTCCAGCCGTTGGCGCGGTCGCCGCGCGAGTAGCGCAGCACGCCGTTGAAGCGCCGGTAGTCGTCGGGGTTCACGAAGGGGCCGTCGTTGTGCATGCCTTCCAGGGCGTAGAGCAGGTGGCCCTCGCCTACCACCGGCGAGTCCGCCAGCAGCACGCGGCGAAACCCGTTCTGCCCCAGGCCGATGCTCGCGATGCCGCGCTCCAGCCGGTCGGCATAGAGCACCTCGACCGCGCCGGCCGACGCGAAGTCGCCCTCGCTCGCGTCGTAGCTGCCCTTCTTGTAGCGCAGCCCGGTCGCCAGTTCGGGGATCAGGAAGTTGAGGTCGGTCCAGCCCTGGCCGTGCGCGTGGCTGCGCTGGTTGACCAGCATGCCGTCGACGGTGGTGCGCAGGTCGGTGCCGTGGTCGAGGTTGAAGCCGCGCAGGTAGAACTGGTTGGCTTTGCCCTCGCCGCTGTGCTGGCTGACGACCAGGCCGGGCGTCGCCTCGAGCAGCTCGCCGCTGCGGTAGACGGTGCGCGCTTCCAGCTGCTTCTGCGTCACGGTGCCGACGCTGGCGGCATCCGCCACGCCGACCTGCTCGGTGGCCGAGCCCCTCACGACGACTTTCTCCAGGGTCTGCTCGCCGCCGGCACGGGCGGTCGGGAAGGCACAGGCCGCGGCCAGGGCCAGGCTGAGGGTCGCGACGCGAGGTCGCACCCGCGGGGTGTGGCGGTGTTGCATGACGGCTCCCGCAGCCGGGCCTCGACGGCCGCTGCTCGATGTGTAGGGGACGATCGACGAGCGGCGCCTGGGCGGCGCCGCGGGGGAGGCTCAGCGCGGCGGATGCTCGAGCGGTGCGACGACGCGCGACGGGAAGCCCGCGCACGAAGCGCGCGGACGTTCGGGCACGACGCGCGGCAGCGCTGGCACGCAGGCCGCTAGGCCGGTCGCTTCCAGGCCCGTCGGCGGGTTCTTCAGCACCGAGCCGCCGCCGGCATCGCCGTCTTGCGACGCGGCGACGTACACGACGCCGTCGGCGCCGAGCTCGTGGCCGTGATGCCCGATGGCCGCATGCGGGGGCGCCAGCTCGTCGTCGCCGAAGTGGACATCGAGACGCTCGCCTTCATCGCCGTGGTCGAGGTGGAAGTGCGCCGGTGCGCTGAAGCTCGCCATGCCGACCGCCAGGCCCTGCAGCGACAGCGCGGCGGCCAGCAATGCCACCGTCAGCCATTGCAGCAGCGGTCGGCGGCGTCGCGCGAGAGCGAGGGTATCCATGGTCGGCGGTCTTTACTGCAAGTGCTACGCCGGCGGCCTGCGAGCGGATGCACCCGCGCCTACACTGCCGCCTCCATGCCTGTCTCGCACCTGCTGCTGGCCCTGGCGGTCGTCTTCGTCTGGGGCACGAACTTCGTCGTCATCAAGTGGGGGCTGGCCGAGCTGCCGCCCTTCCTGTTCGCGACCCTGCGCTTCGCGCTGTCGGCCTTTCCGCTGCTGCTGTTCGTGCGCCGTCCGAATGTGCCGATCGCCAAGCTCGCGGCCTTCGGCGTGCTGCTCGGCGCCGGGCAGTTCGGGCTGCTGTTCTATGCGATGCGCGCGGACATCGCACCGGGGCTGGCCTCGCTGGTGATCCAGGTCCAGGTCTTCTTCACCATCGGCCTGGCGATGGCCTTCGACGGCGAACGGCCGAAGCCCGTGCAGGCCCTGGCGCTGGCGCTGGCGGTCGCCGGCATGGCGTTGATCGCCGGCCACATCGACCGCCACCACCTGACCGCCCTGGGCCTGGTGCTGGTGCTGTGCGCGGCGCTCGCCTGGGCCGGCGCCAACATGGTGGCGCGCTCGGCCGGGCGCGTCGACATGCTGGGCTTCATGGTGTGGAGCAGCGTCTTCGCGACGCCGGCGCTCGCCGTGCTGAGCGTGGCGCTCGAAGGCCCGGCCGCGATCGTCGCCAGCCTGCAGCACGCGGGATGGATCGCCTGGGCTGCGGTCGCGTGGCAGGCCGTCGGCAACACGCTGTTCGGTTACGGCGCCTGGAACTGGCTGCTGTCGCGCCACCCGGCCGCCACCGTGACGCCCGCCGCGCTGCTGGTGCCGGTGTTCGGCATGGCGGCCTCGTCGGCCCTGCTGGACGAAGGCATGCCGGGCTGGAAGCTCGGCGCCACGGCCCTGGTGATCGCGGGCCTGGCGCTCAACACGCTGGCCAGCCGCGGCACGTTCTCCTTGTTCAGCAAACCCAGGGCCTCGCCATGACGATCCAGCTCCATCACGCCCCCAGCAGCGCCGCGATGGCGCCGCACATCCTGCTGACCGAGATCGGTCTGGACTTCGAGCTCGTGCCGGTCGACACCTCGGCGCAGGGCCACAAGACGGCGGCCTACCTGAAGCTCAACCCCAACGGCCTGGTCCCCGCCTACATCGAACGCAGGCCGCAGGGCGAGCTGGTGCTGTACGAGAGCGCGGCGATCTGCCTGCACCTCGCCGACACGCATGCCGCGGCCGCGCTGGCGCCGGCGCTCGGCAGCGCCGAGCGCGCGCACTACTACAAGTGGATGGTCTGGCTGACCAACACACTGCAGGCGACGCTGATCGCCTACTTCTACCCACAGCGCTGGGTGGCCGACGGCAACGACGCCGGCGCGGCCGAGGTCAAGGCCCGGGCCGAGGCGCGCATCGCCGGGCTGCTGGACCAGCTCGACGCGCAGCTCGCATCGCATGGCGGGCCCTGGCTGCTGGGCGACCAGCACCGCGCGGCCGACGCCTATGCGCTGATGCTGTGCCGCTGGACACGCCACTTCGCACGCCCGGCGCGCAGCCTGCCGCATCTCGGACCCTACCTGCAGCGCATGCTGGCCCGGCCGGCGGTGCGGCAGGCGTTCGAGCGCGAGGCGCTGGCGCAGCCCTGGGTCTGAGGACGGCGCCTCAGCGGGCCGGCGCCGCGGCGTCGGCCACTGCGGCCGACGGGCCGATGTGGCGGGCGAGGAACTTCTCGACGCGGCTCCAGAAGTCGCGCTTGGACTCCGGGGCAAAGAAGCCGTGCCCTTCGTCCGGATAGACGACCCATTCCACGTCCTTGTTGACCTTGGTCACGGCGTCGCGGAAGCGCGTGCCGTGCTCGATCGGGACGCGTCGATCGACCGCCCCGTAGGCCATCAGCAGCGGCTGCGTGATGCGCGCGGCCTGCGCGATCGGGGAAGTCTGCGCGAAGCGCTCCTTGTCCTTCTCCGGGTCGCCCAGCATCGTGCGCATGCCGTAGCGCTTGTAGTCATCGGGCAGGTCGCTGTGATTGATCGAGAACATCAGACCAGGGTCGGTCACGCCGACCCAGTTGATCCCACAACGATAGAGGTCCGGTTCGCGAACCAGGCCCATCAAGGTCGCATACCCGCCGTAGCTGGCGCCGGCGATGCAGATGCGCTTCGGGTCGACGCCCGCCTCGCGGATGGCCCAGCGCGTCGCGTCCGTCACGTCGTCCTGCATCGCCAGACCCCACTGCTTGAAGCCGGCCGCCAGATGCGCCCAGCCGAAGCCGTCGCCGCCGCGGAACTCGGGCTCGATGACGACATAGCCTCGCGAGGCGAGGAACTGCGCGTCTTCGTTCCATCCCCAGGAGTTGCCGCGCACGTGCGGGCCGCCGTGCACCAGCACGACAGCCGGCCGCGGCTGAGCGCTCTTGCCGCGCGGGCGCGTCACGTAGATCGGCAGTGAGCGGCCGTCGCGCGCAGCAATGCGGACGAAGTCCTGCTCGGCCATCTGCTTCGGGTCGATCCAGGGGCGCGAGGCTCCGACCATCTCGAGCTTCCTGGTCTTGGTGTCGAAGATGCGAAAGACCGGGGGCTGCCGATCGGCGTGCGAGCGCACCAGAAGCCGGGGCGAACCGCTGCACCGCGTGCAGGTCAGGCGGTTCACGGTGCCCGGCAGGAGCGCGTCGACCTCGCGCTGCGCCGCCTGGAGGTCGGCATCGAACCAATGGCTGCCGTCGGCATCGGCGGTGTAGTGGATGCCGACCGTGCGACCACCGTCGTGCTCGCGGCCACCGCTATAGTCGAAGCCATCGATGCTGAACAGGGGTTCCGCCGCGATGCGGCGGGCCGCAACATCGAAGCGAAACAGCGCCCGCGTACCGGCCGGGCCTGTGGGCGCGGTGACGTACAGCGTATCGGCATCCACCCACTGCGGCTGGACAGCGGCGCCGAACGCGGCGGGCTCGTCGAGCAACAGGGTCCACTCGGCATCCTTGGATGCACGCCAGTACAGACGAGAGCGCCCCGCAGATTCGGACAATGCGGCTCGCGCCTCGCCCTGCGCATCGACGACCCAATCGGACGCGTAGCTGTCGGGTGCCTTGACGAGAGGGCGAACGACGCCGGTGCGCGTGTCCAGACGACGCAGCACGACGCTGGTGAAGTCGCCGATGTTGTCCCAACGGGCCTGCCCCACGATGATGTCGCCGCTGCCATCGTGAACGATCGAATGGAAGTAGTGGTCCGGTTCGAGCAGTCGGGTGACGATGCGCGTGTTGCCCTCGCTGATCCGTTCCGTCCACTTCCGCTTGATGAGTGCGCGAAGTTCACTGCCGTCGCGATTGACGGCCATCAGCCCGCGCGGTCGGCGCCGCTCGACAGGCGCGTCGCTGTCGCTCGCGCCGAACAGGAGGCGCTGGTCATCGACCCAATGGACGTCGGTCACGTCCGCGTCGTCGAAGCGCGCCACCACCTTGGCACCCTGGTCGGGTTGATCGAGGTCCAGCACGCCGAGGCGGGCGCGCGCACCCTTGGCCCCGATCACGATGGCCAGGTAGCGACCCGACGGGGACAGCCTCGCGCTGTCGATCGCGGCGGAGCGAAAGAAGTCATCGATCGGCGGCAGCGCCTGGGCCCGAATCGCGCTGCCGCCCAGCAACAGCGCAGCGCCCACGCCGGCCAGCGCCAGCTGCCTTGCACGCGCGCTCACGCGCGCCAGGGCCGCCTTGGCGGCCGACTGTCCGTTCATTGTTCGCTCCCTGAAACACGACTGCGAAAAGACTCTAGCAGTCGCTCGCGATCGCGCGGATCGGGAGCAACCCCGGCGGTCGATGCGCCCGTGCAAGGCGTGAACTTCTGCCGCGGCGCTCGCCCAGCGCGGCCAGCACGCCTCTACTGCAGCACGTCGGCCATCGCGTCGGCGACCGCCTGCACGTTGCCCGGGTTCAGTCCGGCCACGCACAGGCGTCCGGAACGCACCAGGTAGACCGCATGCCGCTCGCGCAGCAGGTCGACCTGGTCGGCGCTCAGGCCGGTGTAGCTGAACATGCCGCGCTGACTCAGGAAGTAGCCGAAGTCGCGGCCCGGCAGCTTGGCCGTCAGCACGCCGTGCAGCGCGCGGCGCATGGAGAGGATGCGCTCGCGCATCGCGGCCAGTTCGCCCTCCCACAAGGCGCGCAGTTCGGGCACGCCCAGCACCGACGCGACGATCTGGCCGCCGTGGATCGGCGGGCTGGAGTAGTTGCGGCGCACCGTCGCCTTCAGCTGACCCAGCACCTGCTCGGCCTCGCGCGCACTCGGGCACACGACGCTGAGCGCGCCGCAGCGCTCGCCGTAGACGCTCATGCTCTTGCTGAAGGAGTTGGCGACGAAGCCGGCGATGCCGGCGGAGGCCAGCGCGCGCACGGCGTAGGCGTCGGCCTCGATGCCGTCGCCGAAGCCCTGGTAGGCCAGGTCCAGGTAGGGCAGCAGGCGCCGCTCGCGCAGCACCGGGATCAGCGCGTCCCATTGCGCGGCGCTCAGGTCCACGCCGGTCGGGTTGTGGCAGCAGGCGTGCAGCAGCACGATGCTCTTCGGCGGCAGCGTGCGCAGCGCCGCCAGCATGGCGTCGAACTTCAGGCCGCCGGTGGCCGCGTCGTAGTAGGGATAGGTGTGGACCTTCAGGCCCGCGCCCTCGAACATCGCGCGGTGGTTGTCCCAGGTCGGGTCGCTGACCCAGACCTCGCTGCCCGGGAACCAGCGCGCGATGAAGTCCGCGCCGACCTTGAGCCCGCCGCTGGAGCCGACCGACTGGATCGTCGCGATGCGGCCGGCCCGCACCGCCTCGTGGCCGGCACCGAACAGCAGCGCCTGCACGGCGGTGCGGAAGTTGGCGGCCCCCTCGATCGGCAGGTACGGCTTGGCACCGCCGGCGTCGAGCAGGCGTGCCTCGGCGCGCTTCACCGACTCGAGCACCGGGATGCGCCCGGCCTCGTCGAAGTAGATGCCGATGCTGAGGTTGACCTTGTGGCCCCGCGGATCCTTCTGGAAGTCCTCATTGAGGCTGAGGATGGGGTCGCCGGGGTAAGGCTCGATGTGTTCGAACATGGGCATGGGGCTCGCGGGGTGGAGGTCAGGCCGCCAGCGCGGCTTCGATGTCCTTCTTCAGCGACTCGGGCTTGTCGGTCGGCGCGTAGCGCTTGAGCACCTGGCCGTTCTTGCCGACCAGGAACTTGGTGAAGTTCCACTTGATGGCCTGGGTCCCGAGCAGGCCCTTGGCCTCCTGCGTGAGCCACTGGTACAGCGGGTGGGCCTTGGGGCCGTTGACCTGGACCTTGGCCATCATCGGGAAGCTGACGCCGTAGTTGAGCTGGCAGAAGCTCGCGATCTCGTCGTTGCTGCCCGGGTCCTGGGCGCCGAACTCGTTGCTCGGGAAGCCCAGCACCGCCAGCCCCTTGGGGCCGTACTCCTTCCACAGGGCCTCGAGACCCGCGAACTGCGGCGTGAAGCCGCAGGCGCTGGCCGTGTTGACGATCAGCAGCACCTGGCCCCGACAGTCGGCCAACGCGACCTTCTGGCCGGTGATGGTCTGGGCTTCGAAGTCGTAGACGGTGGTCATCGCGGGGCTCCAGGCAACGCCGATGGTGGCGAGGCCCGATGCTAGTCCACCCCTAAGGGCCCCGACGTCTCGTGAAGAAGTGGGATTGACGCCCCGCAGCCGAGGACGGAGCATGCGTCGCATGGCTGGATCGAAGTTCCCCGCCCCCCGGAGGCCCTGATGAGTTCGCGCTACCGCGTCGCACTCCAGGGCTTCAGTGCTTTCGAGCGGCAAGCCCTGGAGAGCTACTTCCGGCTCGCCGCCACGCCCAAGCTGGGCTTCGATCCGGTGACGGTGCTGGCCGACAGCGACTTCTGCGTGGTCGATGCCGATCGCGCCTCGGCGGTCGAGGCGGTGCGCAGCGCCGGCCGCATGGACTGGGGCGTCTTCGTCGGCGGGCAGCTGCCCAAGGGCGCGATCATGCACCTGGCCCGGCCCATCGACCCGACCCAGGTGGCGCGTGCGCTCGAGACCCTGGTGGTGGCACGGCAGTCGGTGGCCGACCCCTACGCCTCGACGACCGTCGAGCCCAAGCGCAGCCGGCCCGCCGCCGCGCCGGCCGTCGCCAACTTCGACATCGACGTGCTGGTGGTCGACGACACCGACATCGCGCGCCGCTTCCTGCAGGTCCAGCTCGGCAAGCTCGGCTGCCGCGTCACCGAGGCCGCCAGCGGCGAGCAGGCGCTGACCGAGCTGACGAAGCATCGCTTTCGCGTCGTCTTCACCGACGTCGACATGAAGGGCCTGGACGGCCTGAGCCTGTGCCAGCAGATCAAGCAGCGCCGCAAGGGCGCGCCGACCGTCGTGCTGATGGGGTCGCAGGCCTCGGCCAGCGACCGCGTGCGCGCCACGCTGGCCGGCGGCGATGCCTTCCTCCCGAAGCCGATCGACGCCGCCGAGTTGCTCGGCGTGCTGCGCACCGTCAGCAACCGGCGCCGGCGCGCGCGCTAGCTAACGCACGCCCCGCAAGGCGCGGCTCGCCGCCACGCCGACCCCGCGATCGACGAACTGCGTCGTCACCACCCTGGCGAGATCCACCTCGCCGGGACGGTAGAGGCCGGCCTTGACCATCTGATCGAAGAAGTCGCGCACGCGCCCGGGCTGCATCGTGCCGATGCCGCGCGACTCGGCCTCGCCGGAGTCGACGATGCCCAGCGTCTTCATCAGGGCCACCGACTTGGCGATCGTCTCGGCCGTCATCTCGGGGTTGTCGCGCAGGATCAGCGCATCGGCCGCGCGGCGGTCGCCGTGCAGGTAGTTCACCCAGCCCAGGATCGACGCGTCGACGAAGCGCTGCACCAGCGCCGGCCGCTTCGCCACCGTCTCGGCGGTGGCCTCGATCAGCGTCGAATAGGTCGAGAAGCCGTGGTCGGCCAGCAGGTGCGTCTGCGGCACGAAGCCGCCCTGGCGCTCGATCGAGATCGGCTCCTCGACCGCGTAGCCCTGCTGGATGCTCTGCTTGTTGGCCAGGAAGGGGCCGAGGTTGTAGGCGTAGGGCCGCAGCTGCTCGTCGCGAAAGCCGTGCACGCGCGTGAGCCAGGCCCACCAGCTGAACTGCGCGTCCTTCGCGATCCAGGCCACCGGCGCGCGCTTGAGGTCCTCGAAGCGCGGGTAGGCGCCCGGGTGGGCGAACAGCGCCTGCGGGTCCTTCTGGAACATCGCCGCCACGGCCACGGTCGGCACACCGTTGCGGACGTTGTCGAAGCTGTGCAGCAGGTTGCCGGTCATCAGGAAGTCGATGCGCCCGGCCGGCAGCAGCGGCCGGTGGTTGACCTGCGGCCCGCCGGGGCGGATCTGCACGTCCAGTCCGGCCTTCGCGTAGCCGCCGTCGGCCAGCGCCTGGTAGAAGCCGCCGTGCGCGGCCTGGGCCTTCCAGTTGGTGGCGAAGACGACGCGCTCGCCGGCCGCCGCGCGAGCCGCGCGCAGCGGTCCGGCGGCGCCGAGCGCGCCAAACACCACGGTGCGGCGTTGCATGGTCAGGCCTTTGTCATACAAAAGGGACGGGCCTCTATCGTGCCAGCCCGCGCCGCCGCGACAATCCGCGCACCGCAAATTCCCGAGCCGCCCAGGCGCCCGCCGACCCACCCGGTCGTCGTGTCGCCGGCCCCGTCATGAGCACCCCCCTCCCGACCGCCCCGGGCGCCTTCGAGCGCGCCACCTCTCCCTCCGGCCAGCGCTGGGCCTGGCTGCCCGCCATCGGCTCCTGGCAGTACTACCTGATGCTGGCCGCGCTGGGCATCTTCGTGCTCGGCCCGCTGGGCGGCGTGACGGCCTCGTACATGAACTTCTCGATCGGCTTCTTCGTCGGCGGGCAGGTCGTGGCCGGCATCCTGGGATCGACGGTGACGCTGGGCTACGGCCCGGAGGGCAAGCACGGCGCCAACTACATGCAGACCGCTGCGGCCTCGGTGGCCGGCATGTCCGGCATGGGCGTGCTGATCCAGGCCATGGTGTGGATGGGCCTGCCGCAGCCGCCGGCCTGGCAGCTGATGCTGTTCATGGGCTCGATCGGCATGTTCGGCGCCGGCGTCGGCATGCTGTACACGCCGATCCTGGTCGACCGCTTGCAGCTGACCTTCCCGTCCGGCTTCGCGGTCGCCAACATCCTGCGCGCGCTGACCGACCCGACGCTGCTGAAGCGCTCGGTCGCGCGCCTCGGCGGCGGCATCGCGCTCGGCATCACCGGCGGCCTGGCCTCGGCCAAGGTGGCGGCGCTGGGCGTGATCGAGCTGTCGACCTCGACCTTGGGCGCCGGCATGCTGGTCGGTGCGCGCATCGGCATCGCGGCGCTGGTGGCGGGCCTGACGGGCTCGATGCTGATCCCGACCTTCGTCGACATCGGCTGGCTGCAGCCCGACGAGCCCTTCCGCAAGATCACCTTCCTGATCGGCCTGGGGCTGATCATGGGCGCCGCCATCCTCGACATCGGCGAACTGCTGATCGAGGCCTGGCGGCGCTGGCAGTCGCCGCCGGCCGCGTCCGCCGAGCCCGAGCCCGCCTGGAAGCGCATGAACTACCCGCGCCTCGTCGCCTGGATCGTGTTCTGGGGCACGATGGTGGTGGTGCTGGGCGCGACCATCCTGCACCAGCCGGTCGGCTTCCTGGTGCTGGCGGTGCTGCTGGTGCTGGTGTTCTCGCTGATCGTCGGCATCTCGCTGGGCATCAGCGACTCGGCGCCGATCTCGGCCGCCTTCGTCGCCGCGATCGTGCTGATGGCCGCGCTGGGCCTGAAGGACCCGACCGTCGGCCTGATGGCCGGCGGCATCCTGCTGGTGGCCTGCAGCGTCGGCAGCGACATGCAGCAGGACCGCTCGACCGGCTGGCGGCTCGGCACGCCGCGCACGCTGCAGTTCCGCTTCCAGGTGCTGGGCCTGGTGGTCGGTGCGGTGCTGACCGTCGGCTTCGCCAAGCTCTTCATGAGCGCCTACCCGGTGCTGGCGCTCGACCAGACGGTGATGAAGGCCGGCGAGGCGCCGGCGCAATGGCAGTCGGCCATGACCTACAAGTTCGTCGGCGCGCTGCGCAGCCTGACCGACGACAAGCCCTTCCAGCGCCACGCGATCGTGCTCGGCATCGCGCTCGGCCTGGCGGTGCAGATCCTGCGGCGCTGGCTGTTCTCGACCGCGGCCTACCAGCGCTTCAAGACCAGCGGCAAGGTCGGGGGCGCGAGCGACTTCGTCATCGACGCGGTCGTGCTGCCCTCGCCCTACGCCTATTCCTTCGGCACCTTCTTCGGCATCGCCACCTCGGCCTGGCTGGCGATCGGCGGCGTGATCAGCAGCAGCGCCAACTGGCTGCAGGGCCGCAAGCCGCGCCGGCCGTCCGAGCAGGCACTGCCCAGCGACATGAGCACGACCTCGCTGCTCGGCGGCGGCCTGATCGCCGGCGACGCGCTGGCGGCGCTGGGCCTGGGCGTCGTCGGCCTGCTGGCGACCGTGATCGCCTGAGCGCGGCCTAGGACGAGTCGCCGAGGCGCGACACGCTGGCCACGACGGCCTCGTGCAGCAGCGCGGCGTCGAGCCCGGCCGTCGCGCCGAGCGCCGCGCACAGGCGGGCCAGGGCCGCGTCGCTGCTGCCGTCGAGCGCCGCATCGACCACCGCGCCCAGCACCAGCAGGCGCTGCACCGACAGCGATTCGGTGAGCCAGGGCGCAGACATCTCGTCGCCGGCGTCGCGGTCGGCGCCGTGGCCGGTGTCGGCCACCGCCAGGCTGCGCAGCACCGCCGGACGCAGCCGCACGCTGGCGGCGACGTCCCCGGCCAGGCCCCAGGCCTGGCACAGCGCGGCACCCAGCGCGGCGTGCGTGGCGCCGTAGGCCGCGGACTCGGCCTGCAACTGCGCCAGCGCATCGGGCGCCAGTGTGACCAGGGCTTCGTAGGTCGGACCGTCGTGGGCGACCAGCGCGGCCTGGCCGCTTTCGGCAAACAGGCCCGCGGTGTGCGCCAGCCAGGGATCGATGTCGAGCGCCTGGGCGGCGCGGCCCATCGCGAGACCGCGCTTGCCGGCGCGGGCCCACAGGGCGGTGAGCAGCGGGCTCGGCGGGAAGGCGCCGCGCAGGCCGATCTCGAAAGTCAGCGCCGACACCTCGCGGGTGCCCAGGTAGCGGGCCGCCTCGGGCACGGACTCGACGCGCCGCATCAGGCCGAACAGCGCCGAGTTGACGGTGCGCACGACCGCCGACGCGAGCGCCATGTCGGTCTCGATCAGCGACGCGATGGATTGCAGGTTGGCATCCTCGTCGTGCAGCAGCAGCGAGAGTTTCACCAGGACCTGCGGGCAGGCCGGCAGGTCGATGTCGAGGTTGCGCAGGGCGGGATCGATGGCCATGCCGGATGCTAGGAGCAAGCACGGAACGAGAGAACTTGCAGCAGCGCGCCTTTGACCTTGCTTTTAGAGTGACCGGAACGCTTTCGTGAAGGAGTTGCGCTCATGCCGTCCACGCCCAGCCTGTTCGATCCCGTCCGCCTCGGCGACATTGCCCTGGCCAACCGCGTGGCGATGGCCCCGCTGACGCGCAACCGCGCGGCGCCGGGCCGCGTGCCCTCGCCGCTGGCGGTGGAGTACTACGCGCAGCGCGCCAATGCCGGCCTGATCGTCACCGAGGCGACGCAGATCTCGCCGCTGGGCCAGGGCTACCTGGACACGCCCGGCATCTACAGCCGCGAGCAGGTCGAGGGCTGGAAGCCCGTCACCCGCGCCGTCCACGAGCGCGGCGGCAAGATCGTCGTGCAGCTGTGGCACGTCGGCCGCATCTCGCACGTCTCGCTGCTGCCCGAGGGCGAGGTGCCGGTGGCGCCGTCGGCGATCCGCGCCAGATCCAAGACCTTCACCGCCAAAGGCTTCGAGGACGTCTCGGCGCCGCGCGCGCTGGCGCTCGACGAGCTGCCGGGCATCGTCGAGCAGTACCGCGTCGCCGCGCGCCACGCCATCGAGGCCGGCTTCGACGGCGTCGAGGTGCACGGCGCCAACGGCTACCTGCTCGACCAGTTCCTGCGCGACGGCATGAACCAGCGCACCGACGCCTACGGCGGATCGATCGAGAACCGCGCGCGCCTGCTGCTCGAGGTGATGACGGCGATCACGCGCGAGATCGGCCCCGGCCGCACCGGCCTGCGGCTGTCGCCGGTGACGCCCGCCAACGACGCGGCCGACTCGAACCCGCAAGCGCTGTTCAACCACGTGGCCGAGCAACTGGCGCCGCTGAAGCTGGCCTTCCTGCACGTGATCGAGGGCTCGACCGGCGGACCGCGCGACATCGCCCCCTTCGACTACGCGGCGCTGCGCGAGCGCGTGAAGGCGCCGTGGATGGTCAACAACGGCTACGACCGGCAGATGGCGCTGGACGCCGTGGCCTCGGGGGCGGCCGACGTCGTGGCCTTCGGCCGGCCCTACATCAGCAACCCGGACCTCGTCGAGCGCCTGAAGCGCGGCGCGCCGTTCGCACCGCTGGACCGCGACACGCTCTACGGCGGCGGGGCCCAGGGCTATACCGACTACCCGGCGCTGGAAGCCGCCTGATCTTCACGTCGAAGGAGACGCCATGCCCCTCGTCACACTGACCGTCCGCAAGCCCCAGAGCGCCGCCTTCAAGGCCGGCGTGCTCGACGCCGTGCATGCCGCGCTGGTCGCGTCCGGCGTGCCGGAGACCGACAAGTTCCAGCGCGTGCTGGAACTCGACGCCGCCGACTTCCGCGTCGACCCCAGCTATCCCGACGCCGCGTCGCCGCGCAGCCAGGACTTCGTGCTGATCGAGGTGCTGTGGTCGGTCGGCCGCAGCGTCAAGGTCAAGAGGAAGCTGCTCGAGGACCTGATGGGCCGCCTGAAGGCCCAGGGCCTGGACCCCGAGCACGTGATGGTGGTCTTCAAGGAGACGACCTGGGAGAACTGGTCCTTCGCCGGCGGGCGGCTGATCCACACCTGAAGGCTTCTGCCTGCACGCCGCCGTGCGCTGCGGCGCCGGACATCGGGAAACCGGCGGGTGCGGCAGCAGTCATGGTGAAACGCCAGGTGGCAGCAATCGGCTCCACCCATTCTGCGTGCGATGACCTCCGGCTCGGAGGCTGTCAGGCGCCGGCCGGCATCACCGGCCGCGCGCGCGCCAGCGCCCAGCTGCGGTACGCACTCGGGCTCATGCCCGCAAAGCGCGTGAACGCGCGGCGAAAGCTGCCGTCGTCCTCGTAGCCACACTGTTCGGCCACCCGCTTGATGCTGCTGCCCTGGCCATCCAGCAGCGCCAGCGCCATCTCCAGCTTCAGCCTGGTGATGAAGGCCTTGGGGGACTCGCCGGCCAGCGCCTTCAGGCGTCGGTGCAGCGTGCGCTCGCTGATCGACAGTTCATGCGCCAGGCTGCCCGCGCCGATGCCGGCCGGCGCCCGGCGCACCGCCTGTTCGGCGCGCTGCAGCAGCGGGTCACGCTCGCTCAGGTAACGCCGCGGCGCGTAGACCGCCTGGGTCAGCGGCGTGTTGTCGATGACGGCGAAGTCCGCCACCGACTTGGCCACGGCCGGGCCGGCCAGCCGCGAGATGGTGTGCAGCGCAAGGTCCACCCACGACATCGGCCCGCCGGCACTGACGACACGGTCGGTCTCGAGCAGCGCCGAGCCCCACACCGCGTCGGCCCTGGGGTAGCGGCTCTTCAGCGCCTCGTGCAGCCACCAGGTGGTGGTGCAGCGGCGCTGGTCGAGCAGGCCCGCTTCGCCGAGCACGAAGACCCCGGCGCACGAACCACCGATCAGGCAACCGTGCGCATGCCTGCGGCGCAGCCAGTCGCCGGCGCGGCGCATGGCGTCGGTGCGCGGCGGCAGCCCGTCGGCGCCCGGCACCAGGCCCGGGACCAGCACCGCGTCGCAGTCATCGATGTCCAGCACGCTGGCATCCACCGGCTGCAGGCGGCCGCGGCCGTCCCGCAGCGCGCGCCCGTTGATGCTGGCGGTGATCACGTCCCAGGCAAGGGGGCGCGCCGCCGCCGAGCCGGGCCCGGCGGCGGCTCCTGTCGTGCCGGGCGCGGCGCGGCCGGCGAGCCAGAAGATGTCCGACAGCCCGACGATGCCCGACGGCAGACAACCTTCGAAGCCCAGCACAACGATTCTCATGATGGCGGATTTTGCCTGTTCGTTGTCCTTGCGGCCATCTGGCCGACGGCCCGGCCGCTGCCGAGACTCCTGGGAGTCTTCCAAAGGGTAACCATGAAACTTGCCGACTACGGATTGAAGCCGATCGATTTCCAGAACCCCGCGCCCGCTGCCGAGCCGCGCGCAGGCGTCTCGCGCCGCGGCTTTGCCGTCACGTCGCTGGCCAGCGGCTTTGCCGTGGCCTCGCACCCGGTGCTGGCGCAAGCCATCACCACCGACACCAAGGGCCTCGTGGTGGCCGAGGTGCAGGTGAAGGTCGGCGACGGGCAGGTCCCGGCCTACGTGGCGCGCCCGAGCAAGGCCGGCCGCCACCCGACGATGCTGGTGGTGCAGGAGATCTTCGGCGTGCACGAACACATCAAAGACATGTGCCGCCGCTACGCCAAGATGGGCTACTACGCCATCGCGCCCGAGCTGTTTGCGCGCCAGGGTGATGTGTCCAAGATGACCGACATCCCGACCATCCTGTCGCAAGTGGTCTCCAAGGTGCCCGACGCCCAGGTGTGTGCCGACCTCGATGCCGCGCTCGCTTTTGCCAAGTCCAGCGGGCACGCCGATACCGGCCGTCTCGGGCTGGTGGGCTACTGCTGGGGCGGGCGCACCGCGTGGGTGTACGCGCGCCACAACCCGAAGCTCAAGGCCGCGGTTGCCTACTACGGGCTGCTCGAAGGCTTGAAGGCGCCCGAGTTGCGCCCGCTGGACCCGATCGACTTCGGCGACGCGCTGAAGGTGCCGGTGCTCGGGCTCTACTCGGGCATCGACGCTTTCGTCAAGCAGGAGACCATCGCCAAGATGCGCGGGCTGATCGCCAAGAGCGGCAGTGGGTCGGAGATCGTCGTGTTTCCGAACGTCGACCACGGCTTCAATGCCGACTACCGTCCGAGCTACGACAAGGCTGCGGCCACCTACGCGCAGAAGCTGGCCAGCGACTGGTTCAAGAAGCACGGGGTTTGATCGGCGGCCGAGTGCCGCCGGGCCAACCGACCCCTTCAGTCGACCTTCGCGCCCGACACCTTCACGACCTGCGCCCACTTCTTCGTCTCGCTGTCGATCAGCTTCGCGAACTCGGCGCTGGTGTTGCCGCTGGGGATCGCGCCCTGCGACAGCAGCCGCTCCTTCAGCGCCGGCGCGCCCAGCGCCTTGGCGGTCTCCTGCTGCAGCCGCGTGACGATGTCCATCGGCGTGCCGGCCGGGGCCAGCAGGCCGAACCACGAACTGGCCTCGTAGCCCTTCACCGGCCCGGCCTCGGCGATGGTCGGCAGGTCGGGCAGCGCCTGCGAGCGCTCGGCACTGGTCACGGCCAGGGCCTTGAGCTTGCCGGCGCGGATCTGCGGCATCGCCGACGGCAGGTTGTCGAACATCAGGTCCATCGTGCCGCCGATCAGGTCCAGCAGCGCCGGGCCCGAGCCGCGGTAGGGGAAATGGACCATGAAGCTACCGGTCATGCTCTTGAACAGTTCGCCGCTCAGGTGGATCGAGGTGCCGTTGCCGCTGGAGGCCATGTTGAGCTTGCCGGGGTTGGCCTTGGCGTACTTGATGAGATCGGGCACGCCCTTGATGCCCAGTTGCTCGGCCTTGGCCGGGTTCATCACCAGCACGTTGGGCACCGCGGCCACCAGCGACACCGGCACGAAGTCCTTGATCGGGTCGTAGGGCAGCTTGGGGTACAGCGCCGCGTTGATGCCGTGCGTGCCGACCGTGCCCATCAGCAGCGTGTGGCCGTCGGCGGCGCTGCGCGCGACCTCGGCCGCGCCGACGTTGCCGCCGGCGCCCGGCTTGTTGTCGACCACGAAGGCCTGGCCGAAGGCCTTCTGCAGCTCGGGCGCGAGCGCGCGCGCGAGGATGTCGGTGGTGCCGCCGGCCGCGAAGGGCACGACGATGCGCACGGGCTTCGCCGGCCACGCGGCCTGCGCGTGCAGACCGGCGGGCGCAGCGGCGAGCAGGGCAAGGACGGAGCGGCGCTGGACGGTCATGATGTCTCCTCGGCGACAGAACGTGGCGGGCAGAGGGTCAGTGTGCCGCACGACGGCGTCGCGACGTTCGGCGAAATCCCGATGCGTGCACGCGGGCCGGGTGCCAAGCTCGCCGCTTCGCCATTCGCCGGGAGATCGCCATGACGCAACGCCGCACCCTGCTCAAGACCCTGGCCGGCAGCGCTGCGCTCGTCGCGCTGCCCGCGCTGCGCGCGCAGACCGCCTGGCCCGCGCAGCCGATCAAGCTGCTGGTCGCCTTCCCGGCCGGCGGGCCGACCGACATCACGATGCGCGTGCTGGCCGAGAACGCCGGCAAGCTGCTCGGCCAGACGGTGATCGTCGAGAACAAGCCCGGCGCCGGCGGCACGCTGCCGGCCCAGCAGCTGCAGCAGAGCAAGCCCGACGGCTACACGGTGGCGCAAATCCCGCTGGGCGTGTTCCGCCTGCCCTACACGCAGAAGATCACCTGGGATCCGCTCAAGGACCTGAGCTACATCATCGGCATCACCGGCTATGCCTTCGGCGTGGTCGTGCCGGCCGAATCGCCGATCAAGAGCTGGGCCGACTTCGTCGCCTACGCGAAGGCCAATCCGGGCCAGCTGAGCTACGGCTCGACCGGCATCCTGACGAGCCCGCACCTGACGATGGAGGAGATCGCGCTCAAGCTCGGCATCACGCTGAACCACATCCCGTACAAGGGCAGCGCCGACCTGATGCAGTCCATCCTGGGCGGGCAGATCATGGCCGCGGCCGACTCGACCGGCTTCGCGCCGCACGTCGCGGCCGGCAAGCTGCGCGTGCTCAACACCTGGGGCGAGCAGCGCCTCGCCAAGTTCCCCGACGTGCCGACGCTCAAGGACCTGGGCCTGGGCATCGTGCAGGCCTCGCCCTACGGCCTGGGCGGACCGAAGGGCATGGACGCGGGGCTGGTGCTGCGGCTGCACGATGCCTTCAAGCAGGCGATGGAGATGCCCAACCACGTCGAGGCGCTGGCCAAGTACGACCAGGCGCTGATGTACATGAGCCCGGCCACCTACGCGAAGTTCGCCGCCGAGACCTCGGCACGCGAAAAGGCCGTGGTCGAGCGCCTCGGGCTGGCCAGGCCGGCCTGACGGCAGCGCGGCACACCCCCGGTGGCAGGGGCACGCCGGCGGCGCTGGCTTAGCATCGGCGGCAGCCGCTGCCGCTTGCCGCCATGTCCTCCGAACTGCTCGCGCTGATCCGCCAGCTCCAGTCGCGCTTCGTTCGCAGCGACGAGCCGCATCGCGTCTTCGACGCCATGCTGCCCGACCTGCTGCGCCTGTGCCAGAGCGAGTACGGCTTCATCGCGGAGGTCTGGCGCGACGACCGGGGCGGGCCCTTCCTGAAGATCTTCACGATGACCAACATCGCCTGGGACGCATCGACCCGGGCCATGGTCGAGCGCGAACGCGTCCACGGCATCGAGTTCCGCAACCTGAAGACGCTGTTCGGCGCCGGGCTGGTCAGCGGCGCGCCGGTGATCGCCAACGACGCACCGAACGACCCGCGCAGCGGCGGCGGGCTGCCCGAGGGCCACACCCCGCTGAAGGCCTTCCTCGGCGTGCCGCTGCACTATGGCGGCGACATGGTCGGCATGATCGGCCTGGCGAACCGGCCGGGCGGCTACAACGAGGCCCTGCTGCAGGACTGGGACCCGCTGTTCCAGACCATGGCCGGGATCATCGCGGCGGTGCATCTCGACCGCCAGCGGCGCACCGCGGAAGCGCGGCTGACCGAGAGCGACGAGCGCTGGCGACGCAGCTTCGAGCTGGCCGGCGCCGGCCTGGCGCAGGTCGACCGCAACGGCCACTTCATCGACGTCAACGCGCGGATGTGCGCCATCACCGGCCGCTCGCGCGCGGAGCTGCTGCGCCTGCGCTTCCAGGACATCACGCATCCCGACGACCTGTCCACCGACGAACAGGTGCTGGCGCGCCTGGCCAGCGGCGAGCTCGAGCACCTCGTCTTCGAGAAGCGCTACCTGCGCCCCGACGGCAGCGCGGTGTGGACGCAACTCGCGACGGCGCCGGCCCTCGACGCCGACGGCCGCTTCCTGCACTCGGTGACCATCGTGACGGACATCGACCAGCGCAAGCGCGCCGAGTCGGCGCTGCGCGAGCGCGAAGCCCTGTTCATGCAACTGACCAGCCGCGTGCCGGGCGTGCTGATGCAGTTCCACGCCGACCCCGCCGGCCACGCCAGCGTGCCCTACGCCAGCCCGGGCCTGCGCACGCTGTTCGACCTCGACCCCGACGGACCGGTGCGCGGCGACGCGCGCCTGATGATCGAGCGCGTCGTCAAGGGCCAGCGCAAGCGGGTCTGGGACACGCTGGACGAATCCGGCAAGGCGCTGCAACCCTGGGCGCTGGAGTTCGAGATCGACCACCCGACGCTCGGCCGGCGCTGGGTCGAGGCGCACGGCACGCCGCAGCGCCTGCCCGACGGCAGCACCCTGTGGCACGGCTACATCAGCGACATCACCGACCGCAAGCAGCTCGACGCCGCGATGCTCAACGCCCAGGCGGCCGAGCGCGCCAACGAGGCCAAGACCGAGTTCCTGTCGCGCATGAGCCACGAACTGCGCACGCCGCTGAACGCGGTGCTGGGCTTCGCGCAGCTGCTGCTCGGCGATGCCTCGTCGCCGCTGGTGGAAGGCCAGCGCACGCGTGTCGCCCACATCGAGCGCGCCGGGCAGCACCTGCTGGCGATGATCGGCGACGTGCTGGACCTGTCGCGCATCGAGGCCGGCAGCCTGCCGCTGGCGCTGCAGCCCCTGTCGGTGGCCACGCTGATCGACGAGTCGATCGCGCTGGTGGCGCCGACCGCGCGCGCCAGCGGCATCGCGCTGCTGCGTCGCAGC
>Ga0268299_1002005_pt1 | contig 27956 bp, 22 predicted proteins | sample NOBtaG_FD_193484 | JGI IMG/M metagenome (GOLD analysis project Ga0268299, IMG submission 193484) | Activated sludge microbial communities from bioreactor in Nijmegen, Gelderland, Netherland - NOB reactor | ecosystem: Engineered > Bioreactor > Aerobic > Activated sludge | place: Netherlands...
CGGCCAATTGCGGGTATGGATTCAACATCGCGGCGTGCGTACGCCGAGCCCCCGTGTATCTTCGCAACTGGAGGCCGAACGCGCGGCGGGTTTGAACCGGCGCCATGTGTACGACGGACTGGCGGCGCGCGCCGCGACCGTACGCGCCGACCTGCGCGCATTGCTGGGCCGATTGAGAGCGGAAGGAAAGCGCGTAGCCGGCTATGGCGCGCCGGCCAAGGCATCGACCCTGGCCGCGTGGTGCGAACTTGGTCCCGGCGACCTGCTCTGGATCGCCGATCGCAACCCGATGAAGCAGGGCCGCTTCACGCCGGGCACACACATTCCCATCGTCGATCCGTCGCGCATCGACGCCGACCAGCCTGAAATATTGCTCTTGCTTGCCTGGAACTTTGCCGATGAGATTCAGATTCAATTGGCCGCGTACCGCGCGCGTGGCGGCCGGTTTCTCGTTCCCGTGCCCGAGGCGCGGTTGGTATGAAGCCGGCCCGTATGAGCACACACCACATTCCGGCAGGAGAGTCCCCCCATGTATGACCGTACATTGACCACCGACGCACACACGCGTATCACCGTCGAGACAGCCGGTTCGCGCCGTACCGTGGACCTGTATTCGCCCGAGGGGCTGCGCACGGTCGCCAGCATGTGGGTGAAGCTCGGAGCCGAGTTCAAACTCATGTACGAGCCCACGTGGCTGGGCGTCCCCATCATCCAGTTCCCCTCCGACATCGTCCTGATGCAGGAGCTGCTCTGGCGCCTCCGGCCGGATTGGATTGTCGAGTGCGGCGTGGCCCATGGCGGCTCGGCCATCTTCTACGCCTCGCTTTGCGAGTTGGCGGGCAAGGGCCGCGTGTTGGGCGTCGACGTGGAGATCCGCAAGCACAACCGGGCGGCGCTGGAGGCGCATCCGCTGGCGCATCGCATCGAGCTCATTGAAGGGAGCTCGACCGGGCAGGAGACCTTTGAGCGGGTGCGGCGGCGGGTCGCCGGCTCCGGCTGCGTGGTCGTCATGCTCGACTCGAACCATACCACCGAGCACGTGCTGGCCGAGTTGCGGCTTTATGAGCAACTGGTGACGCCGGGGAGTTATCTCGTCGTGATGGACGGCGCGCAGGCCGACGTGTGGGACATTCCCCGCGGCCGTCGCGAATGGCGGATCAGCCACCCGCTCGAGGCGATCGAACGTTTCCTGGCCGCCCATCCCGAATACGAGGACGACCCGCACTACACGCGGCTCCACGTCACCTGCTGCCCCCATGGGTTTCTGCGGAAGAAACGCCGCGACGAGTGGGGCGCGCCGCTGGTGGCCGAGCACCAACCCTATCCCGAGGAGGTCGCCATACGATGATCACGATTACCGGTTCGGAGAGTTTCATCGGATCCCAACTCGCCGCCGCGCTGGATGCGCGTGGCGACCAATGGACCGGCATCGACGCCGTTGCCCGCCACGGCCGCACGCGGCGCGCCGACATCCGCGACGCTGCGGTGGCGGAGCTGATTCCCGAGGGCGGCACGCTCATTCACCTCGCGGCCATCTCGCGCGACGGCGATTGCCGCCGGAATCCGCGAGAGGCCTTCGACGTGAACGTGGGCGGGACGCTGAATTTGATCGAGGCGGCGAGGCGGCGGAGCGTGCGGCAGTTTGTGTTCGCGTCGAGCGAATGGGTGTATGGCGAGGTGGCCAACGACGAGGTGCAGCGCGAGAACGCTCCGCTGGACGCCACTCGACTGGTCAGTGAGTACGCGCTCACCAAGCTCGCGGGCGAGCGGCTGCTCGCCGGCGCGGCCCGTCGTGGCGAATTCCCGTCCGTCACGATACTGCGTTTTGGCATCGTCTACGGGCCGAGGCTGTCGAACTGGTCGGCGGTAGAGATGCTGCACGACGCGGTGTCGCACAAAGATGTGGTGGAGGTCAAGGGGTCGCTGGCAACGGCGCGGCGCTTCATCCACGTCGAGGACATTTGTACCGGCGTTGTGGCCTCGGTGGAGAACGCCCCGGCCGGCTTCGAGGTGTTCAACTTGTCGGGTGACCGGCTGGTTTCGCTGGGCGAGGTGATTGAAGAGAGCATGAAGCTGACCGGGCGGCGCCCACGCGTCGTCGAAAGGGCGCCGCAAGCCATCAGCGTCCGCAATCCGGATAACGGTAAAGCCCGAACCGCGCTCGGCTGGTCACCGAGGTTCAATCTGTCCGCCGGACTGGCCACGCTGACGCAGGCGGTTGCAGTCTGACCGGCGGCGCCTTTGGAGGAACTCGCACCATGCCCTTGACCGCCGCCGATCATCTTCAGGCCGGCTTGGCCGAACATCGTTCAGGCAATCTCGCGGTGGCCGCCCGGCACTACTGCAAGACCTTGGAGCAGGCGCCTTCGGACGCGGATGCCATGCATCTCCTGGGCCTGCTGCTCAGCGAGCAGGGCGAGCACGGACGCGCTCTGACTCTGTTGAGCCGGGCGGTGGAGTTGCGTCCCAATGCCGTCTACCTGGCGAACCTGGGACTGGCCTGCCGCCGCGCGGGCGACCTGGAGGCCGCCATCGCCGCCTATCGCGAAGCGCTGCGCTTGAGTCCGCGCCACGCGCCGGCGCTCGGCAAGCTGGGCCGCGCGCTGATCGACGCCGGCCGCCTGGAAGAAGCGGAACAGACGGTCGAGCAGGCGTTGGCGATCGACGCCTTCAATCCGGAGTTGTACAACGTCCTTGGCCACGCGCGCGCGGTTCGGAAAGACTACGCCCAGGCGTGCGCAGCCTTTGCCCGGGCCATTGCGCTCGACCCCACTTTCACCGAAGCGCGCGGCAACCTGGCCGCGGCCATGCTCCATCTCGGCCATGCCGAGGCGTGCAACGGCGCCTGGGAGAGCGCGGCTTCAATCTACGGCGAGGCGCGGGAACTGGCTCCGGACCTGGCTACCGCCTGGTATCACGCGGGCCTTGCCGCCATGGCCCTCAACCGGCCGGAGGAGGCGGGAGGGCACTACCGCCAGGCGCTGGCGCGCGAACCGGCTTACGCCGAAGCACACAACAATCTAGGGCACTTACAGCAAGCTACGGGCGATGTCAAAGGCGCCATCGAGAGCTATGAACGCGCGCTGGCTGCCCAGCCGGGTTACATCGATGCGCGCTACAACCTGGCGCTCACATTGCAGAATTCCGGCCGTATTTCCCAGGCCGAGGCGCAATACGGCGTCCTGCTCGAACACGAACCGGCGCATGCCGACGCGCTCAGCAACCTCGCCGGCGTGAGATTGGGACAGAACCGGATTGAGGAGGCGAAGCGGCTATTGGAGCGGGCTCTTACGCACAAACCCACGCACGTCGACGCCCGCTGGAACCTGTCGCTCGCGCATCTCGCCACGGGCGATTTCGCTCGCGGCTGGCCACTGTATGAAACCCGGATTGAACATCCTGCGTTCCCCAAACGCGAGTTCGCTTGTCCGCGCTGGCAGTGCGAACCGCTGGCCGGCAAGCGGATCCTCGTTTGGGCCGAGCAGGGCCTGGGCGACACGATCCAGTTCATGCGCTACCTGCCGCCGCTCGCCGCCTCCGGCGCGCATGTGATCTTTGAAGTTCAGGAGCGGTTGGAGCCGTTCCTCACTCCGTTACTGTCTTCGCACCCGGCCATCGAAGTGCGCGCGCGCGGCGTCGATGTGGCACCGGTGGATTTTCACATCCCGCTCCTGAGCCTGCCCGGACGCATCGAAGGCATTCCGCCCGTATGGCAGCCGGGGACTGTCGAGGCGGCCAGTTTCGCGGAACTGGCGGGACGCAAGATCGGGCTTTGTTGGGGCGGCCACCCGCATCACGTCAAGGGCAAGCACCGCTCGGTCCCGCTGGCGGCACTTGCGCCGCTGGGCACGGTTCCCGGCTTGTGCTTCGTCTCGCTGCAACGCGGTTCCCAGGAGACGGAACTGGACGCGCTCACTGGGCCGTGGAAGCCCGCACGGGTGGAAGCGGAGAATGGCGGCATCGCGGAACTTGCTTCGGTCGTGGCGGGGTTGGATCTGGTGATCACAGTCGACACGATGATGGCGCACCTGGCGGGCACGCTGGGCAAGCCTGTCTGGACGATGCTGCCGTTCGCCGCCGATTGGCGGTGGATGCTCGATCGGGAGGACACGCCGTGGTATCCGTCGATGCGGCTGTTCCGGCAACCGGCGGCGGGCGATTGGCAGGCGGTGATAGCCCGCATGCGCGCGGAGTTGGCGGGCTAACTTTCCAGGCTGAAGTGGCGGCCCCGGCGTTCCGGCGCCATCGCTTTCACCAGCAGTTGCGAGGCGTAAAGATTCTCCGCCTCGGCACGAAGCTGCGCGGCGTGCGTACGCCACTGGGCTTCGAGCCGCGCGCCGCGTCCGGCGGCCTGGACCAGGCGCAGACGCTCGCGGGGCTGGGCGGATGCCGCAGGCATGCGGCTCAACTCGCCGATGAGCATAGCGCGCCGCTCCATCCACGGGGCTGCGGCTTGCGGGTCGTTCAGGCGCGCCAGTTCAAAGTCGGCCCGCTCCAGTTCTTTAAGCGCGCCGTCCCAACTCCGCCTCATCCGTTCTCCTTGCCGAAGCTGACCGTGTTCAGGGACTTGATAACCGCATCCAACTGCGACTGTTGTGCGCTGAACTGGCTGATTAACAAGTCCGCCTGCTGCAGCTTCAGAGAGAGCGTGCCTTGCATGACAAGGATGCGTTCGGTGATGGCGGCGATCTGTTCGTCGATGCGCGCGTCGGCGTTGTCGAGAGAGTTCTGCTGCTGCTGAATCTGTCCCGTGATCGGATTGCTGATCTCGTCGAATCGCTTCGCAAAGGAGCCGAAACCGGTCGTGGTCGTGCCCATGAGGTCCATGGCGGATTCGAACTGCGCGGAACTGAGCGAGTAGAACGTGCTCGTTTCAAAGCTCATGACGCCGCTCTTGTCGAGTTCGATTCCCAAGCCGGCCAGCGAAGAGACCAGACCGGAGCCGGCGTAACCGGTCACCTGCCGCAAGAGGCCTTGCACCTGCCGCAGCACAGGGTCGCCGGTTAGAATTCCGGCGTTCTCGCCAATGTGTCCGTTCACGGCGCTGGCGGTTGCGTTGTAGGCCTCTACGAAGTCGTTGATCGCGGTCGCCAGAGTTCCTCGCGAGGAGTTCGCCGTGATGGTGAGCTCCTCGTCTACTTCGGTCTCGCTCAGGATGTTGAGCGTCAAACCCTCGATGACGTCGGAGATTGTATTGTCGGTGCGGGTGATCGGGATGCCGTTCAGGTCGAACTCGGCGTTGGCGCCCTGGTTGGCGGCCGTGAGTAGGTTGCTCGCTCCCACGCCTTCCTCGCTCCGAAGGGCAAGCGTGCTTTCGCCTGTCTGTTGCGAAGTGATCGAGAGGTAATACGCGCCGGTTTCGGCCCCGGAGTTGATGATGGTCGCCGTTACGCCCGCGCCCAGGTTGTTGATGGCGTCTCGCAGGCCTTGGAGATTGTTGGTCTCACTGGTGAGGCTGACGGCGAAGGAGTTTGTCCCTACCACCAACTCCAGTTCACCGTCGGCGTCAACGGCGGTTTCGTCCTGTGTGTCAACGCCCACGGCGAAGTTCTCGCTGGCCGCGGCGGCCACCGAGGTAATGTTGGTGATGTGGTAGACGCCGCTGGCGCTCACGCCGTTGTTCGTAATGGTGACACGGTTCGTGTTGCTCGACGATACGCTGAGGCTCCGGTTGGCGCCCACGCTGCCGAGCGATTCGATGGCCAGCGCCAGGTCGGCCACTGTGGAGCGCAGGGAACCGAGAGCCTGCTTGCGGCCGAGGATCTCACTCTGGTCGTTCTGCAACTGCTGGACGGGGACGGCCGCGATCTGCACGGCGCGCGAAAGGATGGTCTGGAAGTCTTCCGAGAAGCTGCTGATGCCGGTGAATTTCAGCGGTGTGATGCTCATCCTACTCGCTTATCGGCGAAGCCTGTCGAAGCCGCTAGGGAATATTCCTTCCGCTTACGACCAAGCACACGATGCGCCTTCCCAGGCCGTGGGTCTCCCGGTAAATTCCGTGGGTCTGACGGGAAACACCTCCCCATCCCTGTGTGCCTCCCCGTAAATTTCGTGTGCTTCATCGTAAATCTCACTGCTTACAACACTTGTCGTACAAATCGCGCACGCCACAAGCCACCCGTTTTCAACCACATCGTCGCGAAATCCCCGCTCAGCTTCCCAAGATCTACAGTATCTTATTCAAAATAAACAACAACCACCTCTACTTACGCTCAAGCACACAGCCCTTCCGCGCAGACACACACGGTTGGAGCCTGGCATCTATCCTCTAACTGATTTATAACAATAGGTTTATTCTCTACGACACCACGCCCGCCGCTCTCTATGGTTGGTATATTTGGTGTTATGGTTCTGGTATTCATGGCTGTGGAGGACGACCCAAACCGCCGAAACTGACCCTTTCCGTGGGTTTGATCATAAATCGCCCACTATCGCGTGTGCCTCTAAGGAAAGCCGTAGACGAATGTGGCCATGAAGTGTACATCCTAGTAGGAACCGGAACGCGCGATCGGCGCTCCGGTTGAAGCAACGTGGAAAAGCCGACCAGGAAGCCCTCGCTGATCAACCTCTCCGTCGAGGAGGAGAACCTTGCCGTCATCCCGTTCGCCGTGCTCGAACGGCGGGTTGGCAAGCGCGTCGGTAAGATCGAAATCCGAGGCCGCAAGACACTGCCCGACGGCACAGACGCCGACGTGTTGTGGCAGGTTCAGGGCAATGCCGACCTCGGATTGCCCACCGAGCAGGACCTCGACATTTTCGTCGCGCTCGGCGTGCTCACCTACCGCAACAACTTCGCCAAGACGGTGACGTTCACGGGCAGGGAACTGGCGCGTATTCTCAACATCAATCGCGTGCACGGAAAGTTCTACCAGCGCCTGAAGCTGGCCATGGACCGCTTCATTCCGCTCCGCTTTCGCGCTCTTACCGCCACCGACCGGCAAGAGGAAGTGAAGTGGCTGAACGTCTTTCAGGAGTTCTCCTGTTTTGTCGACCATTCGACCGGCTACTTCACCGGGTCGGTGACCTGGACCGACAAGGTCATCCAGGCCATGGATAGCGGCTTCTTCCGCGTGCTGGACGCCGGCGCCTACATGGACCTCGACGGCATTACCGCCAAGCATCTGTACCGCTTTCTCGTGGTGGCGTTCGAGCGTACGGACCTGATCGTAATCGACGCGCGGCGTCTGGCTGCGGAGCACCTGGGCATCCTGAACGTGCCGAAGTACTTTTCGCGGCTGATGCAGACGTTGGAGCCGGCCTTCGATCAATTGGTGAAGAGCCGCGTGCTCGGCGCTTGGCATGTGGTCTCGACGCCGGACTGGCGCATTGCGCTGCACCGCCATGTAGCCTATACGCCGGAATCGAAGAAATTGCTCGAACACTCGGCCTATATGGACGATGAAGCGTTGCGGGGCTATTGCCAGAGGCTATTGGAGACGTCCGGTTTTACCGCCGGGCAAGCCACTTTGTGTTGCGAATCGCTGACGGGATGGCGCGAGTTCTATAGCACGCAGCGCGCATCCAAGCTTGTTGAAGAGTTGAAGAACCTGGGCGTATTGCCGCACGTGGCGCTCTCGCTGGTGAAGCGCGCTTTCGAACTGCGCCTGAACACGGAAGAGGCCCAGCAGTATCTCGACGACACCGCGATCGCCGTCGAGATCTGCCGGCACAAGCAGTCTACCGGACAGAATCTGCGCAACGCGGCAGGCTTGGTGGTGAAACTGATCAAGGACCCGCCTTCCCGCGAACGGCTTATCCCGCGGGATTTCGCCGAGGCCGCGCGAACGCGCTATCGCTCGCAGGAGCAGAGCATGGCGCGCCAGCATGAGGAGGCCGAAGAGCGGCAGTTGATTCTGGAGTTTGAATCTCATTCGCGGCGTCTGGCTCAGCGTGCGCTTGAGCACATGTCCGAGCAGGCGCGCGAGTCTCTTCGTAAGGAGAAGGCCGATCTGCTGCGGCAGTCCGGCGCCTTCGATCATGCTCCGGCGGCGGTGCTGCGCACCGAGGCCGAGGAACTGCTGCTGTCGGATTTGGCAAAGCGCGAGGCGCCACCCTACGAGAAGTGGAAGCTGCGCATGAAAGCGCAACAGGTCGTGCTTCCGTTTGGCTTGGCCGAGGCGGGCGATTAGCCGTGATCGCTTCGGTGCGCAAGGTTCCGTTTCTCGATCTGTCGTGGCAGCATCGACGGATCGAGTCGGCGTTGCAGGAGGACCTGGCCCGGCTATTCGCTTCCCAGCAGTTCATCTTAGGCGAACCCGTCGCGCGGCTGGAGCGTGAGCTTGCCGCCTATTGCCGCTGTGCTCACGCAATCGGCTGCGCCTCCGGTTCCGATGCGTTGTATCTGGCGTTGCTGGCTACGGGCGTGCAGCCGGGCGACGAAGTCTTAACTACGCCGTATACGTTCTTCGCCACGGCCGGGGCGATCCACCGGCTGGGAGCGCGTCCGGTGTTCTGCGATGTGGATGAGCGGATGTTCCACATGGACAACGCGTTTGCCTTGCGGATGATCGAGGAGAGGCCCTCGATCAGGGCCGTCGTGCCGGTGCATCTGTTTGGCGCCTGTGCGGACATGGGTCCGTTGCGGGCGGCGTGCGATGCGCGCGGAATTCCGCTGGTCGAAGATGCGGCGCAGGCGATCGGAGCGGAACACGCGGGCCGGCGCGCAGGCGGGTTTGGGCACGTGGGTTCGTTTAGTTTTTTCCCGACTAAGAATCTCGGTGCGTACGGAGATGCCGGGTTGCTGACCACCAACGACGACACCCTCGCCGATCGTCTGCGGATGCTGCGCGTGCATGGCTCGCGCGTACGCTATGTGCATGAGCTGGTCGGGATCAATTCGCGCATCGACGCGTTCCAGGCGATTGTTCTGTTGAACAAGCTGCCTTATCTGGATGAATGGAACCTATTGCGGCAGGAGAACGCCTCGCTCTATGGCAGGCTGCTCCAGGAATCGGGCGCGCCCGTCACGCCCCCGGCCCCGGTGGGCGAAGGCGGCCGGCACGTCTTCCACCAGTATGTGATCGTATGTGCGCACCGCGACGGCCTGCGGGCGCATCTGGCCTCGCATGGAGTCGGCAGCGAGGTTTACTACCCGATTCCGCTGCACCTGCAGGAATGCTTCTCCTATCTCGGCTATCAGGCGGGCGATCTGCCGGTGGCCGAACGGCTGGCCGCGGGTTCGCTGGCTCTGCCCATTTATCCGGGCCTGCGCGCGGAAGAAATCGAGCGCGTCTGCGCGTTGATCGCCGGCTTCTACCGGAAGGCCTGAAGAGGATAGACCGCTGTCAGTGTGGAGAAGGAAAACTCGCGCATCAGGCGGTCGAGCTTGCGTGTCATTCCCTTGAGTCCCATGTACGTGCGCAGTCGCGAGATCGCGCCCGAAGCGATGCGCGGCTGGCCGGCGTCAATTTCCCACGGGTGGTAGTAGAGGCATGCGGGCTTGCCTTCGATTAAGTTCAACTGGCGGATGCCTGCCGCCGTATAGCGGTACGGGAGCATCCGCAGGTAGCCGCCGCCGCCGGTGGGAACGATGTGTCCACCCGGTAAGCGAACGGTGGCGACGGGGATCTCCAGAATCTCGCCCGAGGGAGTTTTGACGAGCTTGGGGAACCGCGGGAAGCCGGCCATGCCATAGCGGTCGTGTTCGACGGGAATGATGCTCGAGTCGTGGGTGAAGCCCTGCTCGACGAGAATCTCCAAGGCCCAGAGCGAGTTCTTGTTGACCGAGAAGCTGGGGGCGCGGTAGGCGCGCGGGCGCTGTCCGCAGGCGTCTTCGATGGCTCTCACGGCGCTGTCCGTATCGTCGCGAAATTGGCTCGGCGTGAGCTCGTAGACGAGGCGATGGAGGTGGCTGTGGCAGCCGATCTCGTGGCCCGCTTCGGCAATGCGGCGAACGAGCGCGGGATGATGTTCGGCGACCCAACCGAGAATGAAAAACGTGCCCCGGATGTTGTGCGCCGCGAGCTGATCGAGCGTCTGCCGGGTGGAGTATTCAACGCGCGAGGGCAGCCGTGTCCAATCGCTCTGCGGCACGGTGCGCTGGATTTCCGAGGGGTGGTAGTAATCCTCGACATCGACGCTGAGGCAATTGGTGATCATGTTATTCGCCGGCCGCGCCGGTCTTGCGTGAGGGCCGGATGAGGCGCAGCGCAAAGACGGCCACGCTGAGCAGGACTCCGAAGGCCAACAACACCGCCTGATCCAGTATCCTCTGGGACGCTGGGGCGCGGTTGGGCGCTGCCGGCTGAGGGGTGCGAGGCGGATCGATGCGGGGCTCGCTCATTGGGCCACTCCGAGACGGCGCCATACGGGTTGGAGTTTAGCCTGCATCTGTCCACGTTCGGCGGCGGTGAATCCGAAGCCGAACACAAGCAGCGCGCCGATCATGGCGGAAACCGACGCTTCGCCGATAAACAGGATCCACGTGCCGGGCGGCGCGGCGGCAGCCACGGCCAGATTGAAGGCTAGCAGCGCCGCGCCGATGGCGATCGGACGGCCCACGCCTTCGCGGATGTAGCGGCCGAGAGGAATCGAGAACGTGCGCAGAATGTAGGGCGGCATGAGGAACAGATGGGTGACGAAAAGCGGCGCGAGCACGCCGATGGCGACGCCCGCTATGCCGAACGGTTTAACCAGCGCCAGACTGACCGCGAGGTTTCCGGCCGCCTCTCCAATGTTGATCCACATAAGGAATTTCACGCGCGCGGTGGCAAACAGGAGTTGCCACGAAATACTCTGCATGATGCGCGGCAGTTGCGCGACGAACAGAATGACCATGACGACGTCGGAGCGTCCGGTCCAATCGCCAGTTACGAAATCGTCGCCGACCCAAAGCCTCAGGAACGGCTTGCCGAATCCAACCATGCTGGCAAAGAAAAAGACGGCCAGCAAGCTTGAAACGCGCGAGCCGGCGAGGAACACACGGCGCAGCTCGTCCATGTCGCCCTGTGCGTAGAGCTGCGTGAACTTGGGCGTAAAGGAGCGTGTCACCGAGGAGCAGGCGGTGGAGGCATAGGTCACCATGATGCTGCCGATGGAGTAGTAGGTGACGTACTGAATGCCGAGAAAGACGCTGGTCACGAAGCTTCCGGTGCGGTAGAGCAGCAAACCGGCAAGGGCGCTGACGATGTTGCGGATGCCGTAACCGGCCAGGGCCTTGAGCGAGTCGCGTTCAAACAGCGTGGGCATGCAGTGGAGCCCGCCCACCAGCCGGCTGGCGGCGGCCATCTGCAACGCCCAGCCGAGGGCGCGGCAGGCGAAGTAGGCCACGCTGAGGCCGATCAGACCGTAGCCGGACTTCAGCACGAAGACCGTCGCTGCGGCCATCGACAGGCGGCTCAACACTTCGATGCCGTTGACCAGGTCGAGGCGCATGTGGCCCACGAGCACCGAGGAATACAGTTCGATGGGCAAGCTGAGACCGATGACCACGGACATGATAAACATGGCCACCTGCGCGTCCCAAGCGGCGAGTCCGGTGGTGTCGATCCAGTCTGGGAACTTGTAGGAGAGCCCTGCCCCGATGGCGATTACGGCGAGGCCGAGAGCCGCAAGCGCCCAGAACGCCGAGGCGACGATGTGTTGCAGCCGTTCGTGCTCGTTCTTCGCGCGGTGGTGGGCGACAAAGTACGTGACGGCGCCGCGGAGGCCCATGTCGAGCAGGCCGTAGTAGCCGATCAACTCGGCCACCAGCGACCAGGCGCCGTAGTTGGCCGGTCCGAGCGAGCGGATGAGGAACGGCGTGATGGCGAAGGTGAGAACGAGGGCGACCAGGTAGCCGCCCATGTTGGCCAGAACGTTGCGGAAGAGGGACGCGCCCGCCGGAGCTGCTGCCATGGGTATGAGCGGAAGTCCTTAGCGCGCCTTGTGCGGTTGGCTCAACACCAAAGTAGCCGCCCAGGCGTGTTTCTTCAGGAAGGGCAGAAAGCGGAACAGTTGTTGATCGAAACGGTCGAGCGCGGCGACCAGTTTGGGGAACCACCTGGCCTTGTGGAAGGCCACGGCGCCGAGGGCGCTCAGGTGGAAGTATTGGACATCCACGCGGCCGAAGAAGCGGCGGGCCAGCTCGAGGTCCCGCATGAGCAGCGGGTGTTCATCGACGCTGCGCATGGCGGGCGTCATGTTGCGGTAGAGGTTGATGGCCGGGTTGTGGCCGAGCGGTTCGATAAAGATGGCTTTGCCGCCGGGCGTGAGCACGCGGGCGATCTCGCGGAACGAGGCCTCGAGGTCGAGGTGATGCAGAATGCCAGTGCCGCAGATCATGCCGAAGCTGCTCTCGGTGAAAGCGAGCTTCTCGGCGTTCATCACGCAGGAGTAGAGCATGGGCAGGTTGCACTTCCGCGCAAATCCCTGGTGCATCACCGTAGCCACGTGCGAAATGTCGATTCCCGTCACCAGCTTCGCTCCCTTGGGCACTACCAGGGCGGCATGCGAGTGCGGTCCGCAGCCGTATTCGAGCACGGCGTGGCCATCGCAGTTGGTGGCGATGAAGTTACGGTAATAGGCCTTGCTTGCGGCCGTGACGGCGTAGAACTTGTCGGTGGGTTGGCGCGTATCCTCGCCGAACGTCTTGTCGTGAAACTCCGCTTCCCGTTTGAGACGGTCTTTCTCGCTCGTGACGCTCACGCGATGGCTCCTTTCATGAGGCGGACGATCATCGGGATACGCCGCCAATGCCTCTACCGAGGCTCGGCCAGGGGCGCGTCGTAGGTCCGATGCCGCGGGGCAGCCGGCCTGCAACGGGCGGTTTGTCGGGCGACTGCACGGGGGCGGGCGCCAGTTGCCGTTCCAGTACGAGCCACATGCTGGCGGTGAGGAGCAGGATGTAGAGCAGATCCATGCGCTGGCAGGAGTAGAACGTGCTGCCCAGAGCGAACGCGATCAGCGATTGAGATAGTCCGTTCGGGATGGGCCAGAGGTCCGGTCTCGCCTTCTTCATCCGTTTGGCCGAAAGGTGCGTCGAGTAGATGGCGCCGAACAGGGCGGATACGTAAATGAGGAAAGCGAACACGCCGGAATCGACCAGCACCTGGACGTAGCTGTTATGCGCCACGTGCCGCCCAGTGACTCGCGGGTCGTAGTGCTGCGACAGCATCGCGTAGTTGTAACCGCCGAAGCCGACGCCGAGTATGGGGTAATCGAGCGCCATGTGGGCGGCGGCGTTCAAGTGATACAGCCGCGACGCAGCCGACTCCTCCTCTTCGACGTTGGACAGCGTGGACATGCGCGACGTGAACATGTCCTGCACCAGGTATATCGAGCCGGCGGACCCCACGGCGAGCAACAGGATCAGCCAGCTTTTCTTCTTGGCCGTGAAGGCCAGCGTCAGCATCACGAGGCCGAGCGCCAGAATGCCTCCGCGCGAATTGGTCATGACGATGCCCGGAATACAGAAGACGAACTCGCCCAATAGCGCCCATTGGATGATCTTGTTATCCGTCAGCATGCGGCCGAACCAGCACATCGGCATGATGGTGGCCAGCCCCATTGCCACGAAGTTGTTGTCGGCGAGCATCGGACCGTAGCCGCGCGCCAACTCCACGCCACCGAATACGACGCCATAGATGCCGTACTTCAGTCCGACGAACCCAAGCGACAGTGCGATGACGAGGTACACCTCCTTCAGGTCCTGCAGCGTTTCGATCAGCATCGGAATCAGCATCAGGGCGACGATCGTCTTGACGAAGAACACATAACGGTCCACAGCCAGGTCGGGATAAACGGCGAAGACGACGGATAACCCAAATGGAACCTGGAGCGCGATGATGAGCGCGCCGATGTAGGTGCGGAAGACGTTCGCCAGGTTCGGCAGACAGCGGATGGACCCGATCGCCGTGGCCAGGAAGATGATCAGGGAGTAGATGTTCCGGTCGTCCTCGACATAGCACAGCACGTCCGGACGCATCAGGCCGTACCACAAGTAGCCGTAAAGGCCGTACTTCGGGCGCGCGAGGGCGACGATGACCAAAACGGCCACAATCAGGACGAGCGTCATTTCGCGCAACGACATCGTTCAGAGGTTCCTTGAAGCGTTTAACGCTTTGGCCCGGCGAGGCGCACGGGCAGCCATCTTGTTTGTAGCAAATGCCCGTATCTCATGATATCGCCCGAAGGCCCCACTGCCCTAGGAAGCCGGTTCTGGGTGAATGGTTCGGTGTCCACGGCCGTCTACGGCAAAGGTTCCGCGCGGGAAGTGTTCCGTGAGCGGTTTGCCACGCGGCCCGAGCTAGGCCCGCGGACCGCCGAACAGGCGCTCGTATCCGTCAACCATCGCCTCCAGCGAGCCGTACCGCAGCACATACTGGCGCGCGCGGGTTCCCCGGGCCTGGTGGTCTTGGGCTGTAAGTGCTTTCTCCAGCGCGGCGGCGAGCCGGTCGGGGGCCGCCGGGGGGCACAGCCAACCGCAGGCCGCGCCATCGACCATTTCCGGAATGCCGCCAACCGCGGTTGAGACCACCGGCCGTGCGGAGGCCATTGCCTCGAGCAACGTCATCGGCAGCCCCTCGCTCAGCGAGCACATCACGAATACGTCGATGTCTTCGTAGAAACTCCGAACGTCGCTTCGCTCGCCGTGAAACACGACACGTCCGGCGATCCCCAACTGCCGAGCCTCTTCTTCGAGGCTGTGGCGCAGGACGCCATCGCCGAGGAACTCCAGCCGGCAGTTCGCGTGCTCCTTCGCGACCAGTTGAAAGGCCTTCAAAGCGGTGGTGTGGTCCTTGATGGGCACGAGGCGGCCGGCGACTCCGAAGACGATCTCGCCGCCCGGCTCCCGCGGCGGAATGGCCAGGAACGGCTCCAGGGGGATGCCGTTGTAGACCACGTGCAGCTTACGGCTCGGAATGAGCGGGTTACGGGCGAAGTGCTCCTTTGCCATCTGGCACACGGCGACCACTTGGTTTGTGAGCAGGCAGCTTGCGCCGAAGATGATCTCGGCCTTACCCGTGCCGGTGATGTTGCCGATGCCGTGAAGGGTGCTCACAATATGGCGTACGCCCGCCCACCGCCCCGCGAACGCGCCGTAGTGGTGGACAAGCGGGTTATGCGTATGAACCACATCGGGGCGATACTCCTTCAGCGCGTCCCGCAATTTGGACAGTGTGCCCCAGTGCAGCCCTTCGGGTTTGTCGAGCGCGAGCCACGGGATGCCCACGGCGTCCAGCGGCTGCGTGAGAGGGCCGGGAGTACGCAGGCAGACCACCATTACGTCGTGACCGCGCGCCTTGAGCCCCGTGCTGAGATGGACGGCCATTCGCTCTGCGCCGCCGACGCCGAGAGTGTCTACCAGTTGCACGATGCGCATCGGCTTAGTGGCCCGCCGGGCGGAAATATTGAGGGACGATATACATGCGGGCAGGTGGGACGCGGCGCCACGTCCCGGCGGGAGGGCAACCATTCAGATTGTAGAATACGGTGAGATGCCGCCGCAGCCCCGGACTCTCTTCCACCGGGTGCGCGAACGATATGGCTGGCTGGCGGCCATTGTCTCCAAACCCACCTCCTGGTTCGCGAAAACCGCTGAACTCGTGGACCTGTCGACCCCGGCGCGCGAGCCTGCCTTGGACGGTCTGCGCGGCTTGGCCATGCTGCTCGTCTTTCTGGTTCATGCCGACCGCGCTTTTCTTGCGCTTCGTGGCGCGGAGTCGCCCTGGACGCTCTGGTTCATGAACGGCGTGGGACACTCGGGCGTCGAGCTGTTCTTTGTGCTGAGCGGCTACCTCATCTACCGTCTCCACTCGGGCGAGTCGAGGCCATTCCTGCCTTTTCTACGACGGCGTCTGGAGCGCATCTATCCGGTGTTCCTGGTCGTCTTTGGCGCGTATCTGCTGTTGTCCTGGGCGCGGCCCGAGGCATCGAAGATCCCGCAGGGCGCGCACGGCGTGTTCTACATCGCGGCGAACCTGCTGTTGTTGCCTGGAGTCTTCGATTTTCATCCGATGATCACCGTCGCCTGGTCGTTGAGCTATGAGCTGTTCTTCTATCTCACCGTGCCTTGGTCGGCGCGCGGCATGAGGAACTGGAGGCCAGGAGCGAGATGCGCCGCCATTGCCGGATTTGCCGTGGTCTATACGATCTACAGCGTGGTGGACCGCCATCGCTATTGGCAGGTGGGGTGGCTGGCGTTTCCGCCGGCGGCGCACATGCGCGTGGTCCTGTTCACGGCGGGAATGCTGGTGTTCGAGTTGTCGAAACTGAGCCGCCCGGGCGGATTCCGCGTGAAATGGGCCGGCTGGGCAGTCGTGCCGGTGCTGGTCGCCGCCGCCCCGGCGTTGTATGGGATGGAGGAGCACCCGCGGCGCATGGCGGCCTGGCTGCCGGGATTTGCCGCGTTTCCGGACGTCTACCGCGCCTGGCTCTTGGCGCTTTGTCTGCCGGGCGTGCTGTACTGCGCGCTGCACACCGGCAACGGCTTCCAGCGGTTCTTCTCCAAGTCGCTGCCGCGGCTGCTCGGCAATGTCAGCTATTCGTTCTACCTGATTCACGGGTTATCCATCCTGGCCGTGCGAGAGTTGGTGCGCGTGGTGGTGGGTCCGGCTGCCGCTGGGGTTGGCCTCTATTGGATGGCGGTGGTGTTGTCGGCGGTGGCGAGCGGATTGGCTGCGCTCACGCTGTTCGCGCTGGTTGAGAAACCGTTCTCGTTGGCGGGCTACATCCGGGGCCGTACCGGCCCAACGGGCTAAACTGAGCGAATGGCTCCTATCCCGCACCGTTGCTGGGTCGAGGTTTCGCGGCGGCAGATCGCCGGAAACTTCGCGGCGATTCGTGCGCTGGTGGGCCCGGACGTGGGTGTAATGCCCGTGGTGAAGGCGGACGCTTACCGCCATGGCGCGGGCCCCGTATCCAAGGCTCTGGTGGAAGCGGGCGCCGAATGGCTCGCCGTCAGCAACGTCGAAGAAGGCGTCAAATTGCGGCAGGGCGGCCTCACCTGCTCGATTCTCGTGATGGGCGATTTTCTCCCCTTTGAGCGGCCGGCGTTCGCCGACTACCAACTCACCCCGGTCATTCATTCGCTCGAACAGCTTACGCAGTATGACCATTTCAGCGAGGCGTTGGACCAGCCGCTGGAATTTCACCTGGCGATTGACTCCGGCATGGGGCGCCTCGGTGTAAACGACAGCCCCGAAGCCGTTGCGCAAGTGGCGGCCGGCCTGCGCCATGCCCGGCTGACGGGGCTAATGACGCACTTTGCTTCGCCCGGAGACTACTCCTCCCCGCAGACGGACGAACAACTGGAGCGGTTCGCGGCCGTGCGTTCGGCGCTCGCCGCCGCCGGCGTGAACCCGCCCATCGTGCACCTGTCGAGCTCGCTGCCAATCGCCTACGGCCGGCGCGAGGCCTGGGGAAACATGGTGCGCCCTGGGCTGGCCCTCTACGGCTACATAGGCGCGGGCAAGGGACCCGTGCCGGAGTGCCTGCTCACAGTGAAGCCGGCCCTGAGCTGGAAGGCGAGGATTCTTGAAGTGAAGCACCTCCCGGTGGGCGCGCGCGTGGGCTACAACGCAATGTTCGCCGCGCAGCGGCCGACGCGCATGGCGATTCTTGCCGTGGGCTATGCCGACGGCCTGCCGCACCACCTTTCCAACAGCGGCAAGGTGATCGCCGGCGGCTGCTGGGCGCCCATCATCGGCGCCGTCTCCATGGATCTGACCGCCATCGACATCACGGATTGTCCTCCCCTGGCCCAAGGCGACGCGGCGACACTGCTCGGCTGCGAGAACGGGTTGACGCTCGGCGCCGATGAGGTCGCGCGCGTCGCCGGAACCATTTCGTACAGTGTGCTCTGCGGAATCGGCCAGCGCGTGAAACACATCTTCTCGTAACGACTTTTTGAAACCGAAATGATCAAACCGTTCATCCACTCTCTCGGCCGCCGCTATTTGAATCGGGTTTGCCGGAGCGAATACGAAGCCCAGCAGTTCAAGCGGTGGAACGAACGGCCCGTGGAGTTCCGCTTTGTCTTCGAGCAACTCACGCGCCTATGCGGCACGGCCCGGACCGTGGTTGACGTAGGAACCGGAACCACTGCTCTGCCGCATCTGATGGCCAACTGCGGCTTTGTCGTCACCGCGATCGACAATGTCCGCGACTACTGGACTGAAGGCATGGTGAACCGCCACTTTCTGGTGAAGGACGACGACATCACGAAATCCACGCTCGCCTCGGAGAGCTTCGACGTGGCCACCTGCGTCAGCGTGCTCGAACACATTCCCCCGCACGAGAAAGCGATGGCCAATATGCACCGCGTCCTGAAGAGCGGCGGCCATCTGATTCTGACCATTCCGTATCACGACAACGAATACCATGCGAACGTGTACGACCATGCCGAATCCACCATCGGGCGCGGCCTGCCGTATGTCTGCCAGTCCTATTCGCGGGCAGAGCTAAACAAGTGGGTGGCGCTTGGTTTCGAGATCGCCGAACAGGAGTTCTGGCAGATGTGGGCGGGGCGGCTTTGGACCTGCGGCGAAAAGCTGAATCCGCCCCGGCGGACTGGCGTGAGCGAACCGCACCAACTCACCTGCCTGCTGCTGCGCAAGGTCTGAGCGCCGCGGTTTCGGCGGTCTCCGCTCCGCCGGAGACAGACGGTCTACGAAGGAATCGCGAGTGCTTTCCTCCGTTTACATGTGGCCGCCCACTGGTGGCGCATCTTGCCGTGTCACTCTGAATTTGCAAGCCACACCGGAAATGCGGCTTGCCTCATCCCGACCTCCGGCCAGCCCCTCGGTTCCTGATGGCTCCGGCCTGCTTTTTTGACGAAACCAACCCAGTATCTGTTGATAATAAACAGGTTCTCTCATGGGCGAAGCCAAATCTTCCACATACTTTTGCCCCAGCGTCGGCTGGTCAAAGCCAATACGCGTTCACTGGCCCGCCGGCAGGCGCCGGCGGCTCAGCTCGCCGCGTATTTACCGCCAGCCGTATGAAGCAGCTTGGCATAGCCGCTCGCGGCGTGGACGGCGTAGTCATAGCGGGTTACGCCCGCCTTGCATGCCAGAAGGGCCGCCTTCAGGTAGAGCCTGTTGAAGAAGCCCGTCGGCTGGACCGCTTGAATGAGCGGGATGGAGTCGAGCAGTTGCCGCCGCTTGTGGCCGTTCACCATCTTGCGGAACTCGTCGGTCCACTGCCGCACAACGCCTTCGGGCATCGGGAGCGGACAGGGGTCGTGATCCACGTACGCCTGCCAGGGCACCGATACCGTGTGTGCGGGAAAGCGCTTCAGGAAGTGCGTGTAGAAGCGGTGGTAGAGCATCTCCCCGGTGGGGACGCGGGCGACGGTTTCGAGGAACGCGCCGTCGAAGAAGGGCAGGTGCAGCTCGTAGCCGTGCTCGTGGACGCTTTCGTAGAAACCGGCCAGGTGGTGGCGCTGGTCGTTGAACATCAGGAAGAAGTAGAAGGCGCGCAGAGCGTCGCGTCCGGTGGCAAGGGCGGCGAGTTCCTCGCGAACGCCGCGAGACGGAAACGCGGCTGCTGCCGCGCGCACGGCGGCGCCGAGGAGGCGTTGGGGAAGGGCGGCGCCGGCATTGCGCACGTATGCGGCGATCACGTCTTCCATGCGGCCGGCCAGTAGGTCGCTTTCGATCTGCCGGGTAATGTAGACGGCGCCGAGCCCGACGCTGCCGCCGTCGCCTGACCAGACAATGCGCGGATGCTCGACCGGGAACGGCGGCTGGGCCGTGGGCCAGGCTTCGGCAAGCGAGCGGATGACGTGCGAGCCGATGCTCCAACGTTCGTTGAAGTGGGTGGTTCCGGCGGCCTGCGCGTATTGCCCGGCGAGAACGCTATCGAGTGTGCCGGAGAGCGAGAAGTTATAGCTGGCGACGTTGCTGCCCCGCTCTCGCAGCATGGAGACGATACAGCGGGAATCGAGGCCGCCGCTGAGGAAGGCGATAGCGCCGGAGTCGCCGCCGCAGCGTTTACTCACGGCTTGGCGAAAGGCCTCGGCGGCGTCGAGAGCAAGGTCCTCGACGGGACGTTCGGAGACGGGCGTGTCTTCGAGGCGGAAGTAGCGCCCGGCGGCGGCGCCGGTATCGCCGAAGCGGACGTGTTCGCCGCTATAGAGCCGCACGATACCGCGATAGGCGCTGCGGCGGGCGAGCGGGAAGCCGAAGCTGACGGTCTCGGTCGCGCCTTCGAGGTCGACTATCTTACCGGTCGAGGGCAGGCGCTCGAGGATCCAGAGCGCGCTCGAGAAGACAACGAGGCCGTCCGCGGTCCAATAGTAGAGGGGGCGCAAGCCGAGCTTGTCTGTGACCAGCGTGAGCGTGCGGCTGGGTTCATGGAAGTACGCGCCGCACCAACTGCCATTAGCCTCGCCGAACACCCGTTCGCGGCCCGAGTCGAGTTCGGCGCGAAGGTGGGCGGCGTGCCGCTCACGATCGCCAGGTTGGTCGAAGTAAGGGTGCCCAGCCACGGCGATTGAAGAGACGCCCGGCTGGCTCAAAAAACCACGGGACTGGAAGCAACCGAGATCGGCGGAGGCAATCAGGCAGCCGGCTGCGCTTGCCTTATGCACCGCCGCGCCGGGGATGCCGCTCAGAATTCGCAGTATTTCCGCTTCAACCGGAGGCGCGGTGAGCGGGCCGCCCCTGGTGTAGTACCCAGCCAGAATGGACATTATCGCGGATGTTTGGGCACGGAGGGTTTTGCGCCCGACTCCGTGCGGCGGCCGCTGGCGGCCGGCTGCGAGGGAGCCAGACCGGGGCCGGAGGTAACGTGAATTTCGGTGAAGTGCCTAAAATCGTCCGCCGCGATGACGTAGCCGCTGGCCGTACAGAGGCCGCTATTGGCCGGGCAGGGCAGCGTCGCGCCGCTGGTTCCCTCGATCGAGAACGACGGCAGCGAGCGCACGGCGAGGAGCTCGCCTTTGCTGGCGTCGGCGTCGAACATACCGTCTTCGACATCGGGCGTGCGGACGGTGAGCGTGTTTTCGTCGGGAACCGATTGAATGGTGTAGAGCTTCTGGTTGGGGAAGCGGCCAAGTCTGGCGTTGATCGCGCCGGAGATCTCGATCACCTGGCCGGGCACGAGGTTGTGAGGTTCGGAGAAGCGGACGGTGGCGGTCTTCGAGCTGACTTCGATATTCACCAGCCCCGTGGTGAGCCACCAGAACCTGGCCGGGCGCATGCGGATGGCGGCGTTGGAAACGTTAACGCCCTTGTTGCCGTTGACGCCTTCGATGTTGACCTGATCGAGGTCCGCCAGAAGCGGTTCGGCGCGCGTGGTGACGACGATGGGCGACGTGCCCTCGGAGCTGACGCCGAGAATGGACATGCGCGGGCGGATACCGACCCAGAGATCGGGATGCTCGGGCATCTGCGGGGAGTGCCAGATCAGACTGACGACTGTGTCGCGCGAGCCGCGGAGTTGGCCGCCGGATTCGCCCTTGGAGAAGCCGAGAGTCTTCAGGCTTCCCGCGGTGGAGTAGTGGATGTCAAACAGGTCGTTGGAATACTTGGGCGCGGCGAAACTGACTTCGTAGCCTGGACCACGATTGTCGACTCGCTCCGGAGCCCAAACGGACGTGAGAGAGCTGACAAATCCGTCGGGCTCTCCTTCCACGCGGTCCATGGTGATCGGGCCGACCTGAATCTTCTGGCCGGAAAAGTCGGCCGCGAAGAATGCCGTGTCGACGTAGAACGCCGTGAGGTTGGAGAGATAGTTCCCCTGGCGTCCATCCCAAAGCGGCGCCGAGTAGTGCGGCCACCCGGTGAGCATGGGGCGGTTGGGGAAGCTGGCCGTGCCGGTGGCCGAGCGGTGGTGCTGGGGCGTCTCGTTGATGACGACCTGCATCCACCGGCCAGGATAGAAGTTGGGGCTGATCTGATGGTAGAAGTGGTACTTTTCGGCACGGTCGTCAGGGTCGTCCGGTAGCTTGGCGTAGGTCCCGATCGTCGCCATGTAGCCGCCATTCTTGGGACGGGAAACCAGTTTGCCGAAGCGCAACCAGAGATGCATCCGGTTCACCTCGGGGTTCATCGGCGGGTTCTTCACGTAGTTGCTCACGCGGCCCGCCGGAAACGGGTACGCCGCCGGCTGACGGGGAATATAGAGGAAAGTGAACGAAGTCTGCGGACAGACGACAACCTGCGGAACCTGCGTCCCGGTCCCCGTGTAAACGCCGTCGGGAACCGTCACCGGCGCCTTTAGACGAAGCCGGTCCGTGCTGACGGCGGAGACCGTGTGGGGCCTGTCGGGGAAGTTGATGCCGCGGTACTTCTCCGAGTTGAGCGACGGTTCCGAAAGGAAGCGGAAGTGCACTTCTCGTCCCGGCTGCACGACGTATGAGGGAACCTCGTTGGGCAGGGCTCGGGTCAGGGTGATGTCGGCTTCACCGGCGCTGACGACAAACTCCTTGATCGGAATCAGGCGGCAGTAAAGGTTTTCAACCGTGGTGGTGTAACCGGGTGGCACGGTGACTTCCAGGGCGCCGGATACGGGCTGGTAGGGATTGGTGCCGTTGCCGGCAAAGGAGCGGGCCAGGTCCTGTTCGATGTGATTGCCCCGGTAGAGAAACACGCGCTGCGAATCGAACGAACCCATGTTCGTTGTGTCCACGGGGATCTGGAACGACTTGGCGTCGACGAGTTCCACGGCGAACTGCCCGTTTACTTTTTCCCAGTTGCCCGTTGCGCCTTCGAGGCGGAAAATCCACTTCTGATTGGCGACGGTGAATTGCGGCAGGTTGTGGGGCGTGTCGCAGGTGACCACGGCCGGGCTGGAATTGGATATTGATGCCACCTGGCCGCAGGACCAGTCTTCGACGACGGTGACGCCTTGTGCGAACACGGCCGTCTGGCCTAGGAACAACAGCAACTTCTGGGCTGGTCTCCGAGACCGAAACGCCCAGAATCCCGCTGTTACTGCAACAAGCAATAGCAGGACTGAAACCACTAGTCTTCTCCTATCCCTGGGACGGTCCGTAGATTTCAGGTTCACTCCGGCTTGCATCATCCCATTCTTCGCCCAGGGAATGCGGCCATCGCGCCCTACGAGCCGTCGCGCTGAACTACGTCTATCGTAGCGCGTGCCGGAACGGCCCGCCCATCCGCGCGGGCCCTGTGGCTGCCGATGCGCTGGCGGAGTTCGAGGCACGGCCGCTCGACCAGGTAGTAGGACAGCAGGGCCGCCGTGGCGGTGCACAGCAGATTCAGGGGAAAGACGTTCCACCAGTTCGTCGAGGTGCGGTCAAGGAAGGGTTCCTGCCACAGATAGATGGAGTAGCTGAGGACGCCGATGTAGCAGAGCAGAGGATGATTGAGCCAGCGTCCAACCGCGGAATCGGGTTGGCGGACGCAGCCGTCGATGGTGAGCAGGATGCAGAAGTTCATGATCGACTGGCCTGCGAAAAGTGTGAGCGGGTCGTGGCTGTAAAACGAAAGCGAGACGAGCATAGCCAGCGCGGGTGCGAGCCAGAGGAGCGGCGAGCCCGCGATGCGGCGGTAGGGAGCCCAGGCCCAAAGCTCAGTACGTTTGAGAGCGAGCAGGCAACCGGCGCCGAGTGCGTCTGCGTTGGTTTGGAAGGACGATCCGACGCTCCAGGCCAGATCAGGCAGGAACCACTGCGTACCGATGCGCACGAATGGAGCGAGCACCAGCACGGCGACGACAACGCGAAAACCTCCCACGATGCCTCCGGCGGCCAGAGTGGCGGGCCAGAGCAGATAGAACTGCTCTTCCACCGAGAGTGACCAAAGGTGAATCATGAGCCAGGGGCGGATGCGGTCATAGTTCACGGTGTAGGTGAGACCGTGGACGATGTCGCTCCATTCGAGGGCGGTGAGGCCGAAGGCGGTGAGTACGGCCATTACGGCAATGTAGGCGTACGCGGCCGGGAAGATGCGGAACAGGCGGCGGAGGTAGAAATCGGGCAGCGAAATGCGCCCCTTGGAGCGGAGCTCCTTCAGCAGCAGCGTGGTGATGAGAAACCCGGAGATGACAAAAAAGACCCGCACGCCGAAATTCCCCAAGTTCCGCCGCAGGAATACGAAGCTGGGAAAGTACTGAGTGCCGGAGGTATGAGCGAATAGGACCAGGCAGATGGAGATTGCCCTCAGCCCGTCCAGGCTGGGGATGCGCCCGGAAGTCTGCGTGGCGCGCGCAACCGCATTTCGTATGAAGTCCGGGATGAGCCCTGGCATGAGTGGATGGTCAGCGCCCGTGGCTGTCAGTTTTCAGCATCGCATTTTCGCTTCGGACGCCTTGCGGTCAGCCTCGACTGCTGGTCTTCGCCTTCACCTTCGCTCCGCCCGCTCACCCTCCCGCCGCCGGCTTCAACATCTCGCTGATGAGGGCGGCCTGCCGCCGGCCGTCGAAATTGTCGTAGAACCACGGGCTGGGCTTTACCGGTTCGCTGGAGAGCCGGAAGAATGCGCCGAGCTTCGCGTCGATGGTCTCCGGCGGGTCGGAATGATAGAGACAGGCATACGGTACGCCGCTTTGCGCTAGGATGCGATCCACGGGCGAGCCCGGATCGGTGACCGAGAGAATCGGCCGGCCGGTGAGCAGGTAGTCGTAGAGCTTGGCCGGCACCGTGTAGCCGGCGTTCTCGGTGTTCACGATGTCGATCAGGAAGAGGTAGTCGGCTGTGGCGATCTCGTCCATCGCCTGCTGGCGTGGGACGTTAACGCCGTTCATCTCCACGCAGCCTTGTGCATCGAGGTACGCCACTGCCGGAGCGTCGCGAAAGCGCTCCATCTCCTGCACGATGCCGACGAAGCGCAACCGAAGTTTCGCCGCGCTCAGAATTCCGCCGCGGATCAGGCGCTCGATGCCCGCCATCACGTGGTAGGGATGGCGCAGAGAATACAACACGCCCGCGTGCGTCAGAACACGGTGCGGCCGCTCCGGGATTGGCTTCGGGCCGAAACCCTCGTCGGGGTCGAATCCGTTCCACACAAGTTTGAACTTGTGGCTCCACCTGGGAAACTCCTTCCGCCACATGTCGCGCATGGTGTCGGTGACGGTAAGGACAAGGTCGGCTGAGCGAAAAATTTCCCGTTGAAGAAACCGGTCGTAGGGCTGCGCCCAGCGGCGCGGACGGCCGGGGTTGCCAAGAATGGGGTCACGGAAATCGGCGATCCAGCGGATCCCGTACTTGCGCTTGATCATCCAGGCTACGGCGTGGCCGCCCGTGGGTGGCGAAGTAGAGATCACCGCCGAAACGGGGTTCCGCTCGTGAATGCGCTCAAAGGCCTCCAGGGCATGTGGCGCCCAGGGCAGGCGCTCCTGGTAAGGGAGCAGGACCTCCAGCCGTTCAGCCCAGCGGGAGCGGCGCTGTACGTGCGCCAGCTCGGTGCCGGGATTTGGCACATGAACGACGCGTTCGAGCGTGGGGTCCGTGCCCCCGCTGGAAGAAGCGATAACCCAGGTCTGCAGCCCGTTCTCGGGAAGGTACTTGGCCAGGCGCGCCGCCCGTTGTACGCCGGAGGTGTTTTCCGGTTTGTAGTAGAAAGCGAAGAGGACGAGGTTTTCGGCCATGCGGCGCTCTACGGGAACAGCCGCACGAGGCGCGGCCCGAGCGATCGAGTGAGTCCCAGCGGAAGGTGTTGCCAGGCGCGGATAGCCAGACTGAACTTCTGGTTGCTCGGAGAAAAGTTCGGCAGGTCCTTTCGGTTCACGAGCAGGATCTCGTAGGGCAGCGCCTTGGTGGTCGTGTTCCAGTGGCGTTTGAAGTCGGAGGTGCCGCTATCGATTTTGCTGCGTCCGAAATCGAAAGTCGTGAAGCCGTGCTCGCCCGCCCACAACAGGTGATCGTAATAAAGGAAGTTGTTCGGAGCGAGCGGAAGAAAACCGGTGTGAGAGGCGGCGTAGTAGGTGTGCATCTGGTCGCGGAAAAAGAGATTGAGACTCACCGCCGCGACTTCGCCGTCAATCAGAATCTCGCGCACGTCGGCGCCCTTGGGCCCGAACTCTTCGAGCAGAGTTTGAAAATACTGGCGCGGAAAAATGGGCGTTCCCAATCGCCGGTAGTTGCGCGACAGGAGTTCGTAGAAGCCATCCAATCCCTCGGCAATACGGGAAGCGAAAGGACTCTTCAGCGATTTGCGCACCATGTTTCGAGTCTTCTTGGGTAGTTCGGCCAGCAGCTCTTCGCCGGCCTGGCGGCGCACGGTCTGCGTGTAGGTGAGATAGCGGTCCACAGGCGAGAAACCGAGCCGCTGCTCTTCATCCGTATTGCGCAACTCGACGTGTTGCACGGACAGCTTGGTGGCCAACGCAACCACCTCGTCCCGTATGCGTTCCTTCGCGGCGTCGGTGAGGGCCAGGATGCCTCCATAGACGGCAAACGGCGACGAGATGAGCACCCTTCCCATCATCCAGTTCTCGACGAGAAACATTGGAAGCACCGCTTGCAGTTCGCCGTCTTCAAGGACCGTCAGGTAGTAAGGCCTGAACTGAAACGTGGATTCAATCGTCTTGCGCCAGGCCGTTTGGTGAAAACAGGTGCCCAACGGATGGCGGAAGACAAACTCGTCCCAGCGCGGGAAGTCAGCTTCCTGTAGTTGGCTCACGCTTAGAGACATTTCTCAGCAGTCAGAGGGACGGATTGTGAGGGGAACCGGGATCTTTATATCGAATGCAGGCACCACGATCCAGCTTGCAGTATACCAGCAAGAGACCGCTATCCCGGCCCTAGATCACGCCGTAAAACCGGCTGATCGCTTCGCGGCACCGGCCGGCGGCCTGGCCGTCCCAGAACCGGGGAACGCGACCCTGTTTGGGGCTCGCTTGGTGTTCCCTCCAGGCGTTCAGAATACTCTCGCGGCTGGAGCCGGCCAAGCGGTTGGTTCCCTCCTCGATCGTAACTGGCCGCTCGGTATTGTCGCGGATCGTCAAACACGGTATGCCGAGCGCCGTGGTCTCTTCCTGAATGCCTCCGGAGTCCGTGAGCACCACCTGCGCTCCGCTCATCATGCCGAGGAAGTCGATGTATCCCAGCGGCTCCACCAGTTGCACACGCGGCGACGAGACCAGCGCTTCCAGACGGGAACGCGTGCGCGGATGGACGGGAAAGTAAAGCGGAACCTCCGTGGCAATGATGGCCAGAGCGGCGACGATCTGCTCAAGTTGCGCGGAGGAATCGACATTGGACGGCCGGTGTAGCGTCACCAGCCCATAGGCGCCGTTCGCTCCGAGTTTTCGCCGGATGCTCCCGTTCCTCGCCTGCTCCAGATGGAAGTGGAGCGAGTCGATCATCAGGTTGCCGACGAACACGACCTTTGCTGGGTCGACGCCCTCGGCCGCGAGGTGAGCGGCGCCGCTGGCCTCGGTGACGAGAAACAGATCCGAAATCGCGTCGGTGGCCAGGCGGTTGATCTCTTCCGGCATGCCGCGGTCGAAGCTGCGCAGGCCGGCTTCGACATGGATCACCCTGCAACCCAACTTCTTCGCGACCAGAGCGCAGGCGAGCGTCGAGTTCACGTCGCCGACCACCAGAACGCCGTCCGGCTTCTCGTCGAGGACGACCGGCTCGAAGCGCTTCATCACTTCAGCGGTTTGGTGCGCATGGCTACCCGAGCCCACCTGCAAATGGTGAGCTGGATCCGGTAGCTGAAGATCGCGGAAGAACTGCCCCGACATGGCGTCGTCGTAGTGCTGTCCGGTATGGACGAGACGGACGTCGAACGTGCCGTCGGCCATGAGCGCCCGGCACAGCGGCGCCAGTTTCATGAAGTTGGGCCGCGCTCCGCCAACACAGATCAGCTTCACCGGCATTCTGCGGGGGACCCCTGGCTCGACTCAACCGTCATGTCTGTTTCCTCCAACCTGTCAGCATAGCTTGGCCGCCCTCCGGCCCGGTGACTCCGCCGGGCTTGCGGTCCCGGGCAGCAGTGGGTGTTACGCGCGGACTACGGCAGCAAAAAGGCGTCGGAGTCGAGAAAGCTCAAATGCAGGTTCTCCGGGTCCGGATTCCGTTCTCTGGCCGCGCCGGAGAAGAACACCGGTTTCGAGGAATA